>Ga0224512_10000110_pt1 | contig 88354 bp, 79 predicted proteins | sample SF_May12_sed_USG_4_FD_169103 | JGI IMG/M metagenome (GOLD analysis project Ga0224512, IMG submission 169103) | Sediment microbial communities from San Francisco Bay, California, United States - SF_May12_sed_USGS_13 | ecosystem: Environmental > Aquatic > Marine > Sediment | place: USA... | reverse complement strand
GCTCGACCGCGGCGCCATGCGTCAGCTGGTATTCGCCGACGCAAACGCCCGACGGCAGCTCGAGGCGATCCTGCATCCGCGCATTCAGCAGGAGACGCAGCATCAATCTGATCAGGCTGGAGGGGATTATCAATTGATCGTAATACCACTTCTGGTCGAATCGTCCCTAAAGTCCTTCGTTGATCGCATTCTGGTCGTTGATTGTGACGAGGAGACGCAAATCCGTCGTCTGCTGGCCCGAGACGCCGAATCCTCTGCTCAGGCGCGCCGCATGCTTGCGGCGCAGTCGAGTCGTGCCGAGCGACTGGCGATCGCCGACGATGTGATCAGCAATGACGGTGATCTGGTGTCGACACGATCGCAGGTCGCCGCGCTTCATGAAATCTACGTGTCGCTGGCGTAAAATAAGCAAATGGTGAAACCAGCCGGAAAAATTTCGCCCGACGTGGCCCACCGCAGCGCGGCGCACTATGAACAGCCGGTTTCGGAGCGCATGCGCACCTTCATGCGTCTCGAGTTTCTCTACCAGCAGATGCTGTACAACAGCGAGCTCGAAAGCACGTGGGCAACGCGCGCCACGATCGGCGGTCTTCTCGAGATCATGGCGATATTGTCGCGCGGCGACGTGCGCAGCGAAGTCCACAAGGAACTCGATCATCAACTGGACGTACTGCAGCGCTTTCAGAGCCAGCCAGGCGTCGATACGCGGCGCCTCGACACACTGATTCACAATCTGATCGAGAGCCGGGCTGACATTGACGCTATCGGCACGCAGTATCTGCAGCCGCTGAAGAACTCCGACTTTCTCAACGCGATCAAGAACCGTAGCGCGATTCCAGGTGGAACCTGCGAGTTCGACCTGCCTGAATACAGCCACTGGTTGCGCCAGGCGCACCCAAGACGACAAGAGGACCTGTCAAAATGGATAGGAGCAATCCGTCCGCTTTGTGACGCCGTAACTGAAGTGCTTTGGCTGATCCGTGAAAGCGCTCAGCCACTCGACAAACTCGCGATCAACGGCATGTATCAACACAGCATGCAAAAAGACGCGCACTGTCGACTGTTGCGGATCAACTTGCCTGATGGCAGTGCGCTTTACCCGGAGATCAGTGGCAGTCAACACCGCTTCACGGTGCGCTTCCTGGAATGGTCGACGATTGACAGTCGAGCCGTGCAGACAGGGCACGACGTGTCGTTTCAGCTAAGCATCTGCTAACAGCGCTGCAATGACTGGCGCGTCGGCAGGCAACAATTGCCCCGCATCCAACTCGCCGAGAGCCACCCAGCGAATCTGCTGACCCTCGAGACCTGACGGGTCCCCGTGCCAGTCGGTGACCAGGAAGAACTCCAGATTGACGGTGCGATCGTGGTATTCGTGGAGCAGTTCCATGAACGGCCGGCTCGACCGGATCTCGATGCCGATTTCCTCGGCGAGTTCCCTGTACAAAGCGTCACGCGGACTTTCGCCGGCTGCAATTTTGCCGCCCGGGAATTCCCACAGGCCGTTAAACGGACCATCGCAAAGGCGCTCCGTGATCAGCAAGCGCCCGGATGCGTCGCGCAAGATCCCCGCCGCTACGTGAAAGTGCCGCACCCGCAACGCAGCCTCAGCTAAGACGGCCGTGACACTGCTTGAATTTCTTACCCGAGCCACAGGGACAGGGTTCGTTGCGTCCGACCTTGCGGCCATCACGCTTGAAAGGCTCCGGGGGCGGCGCTGCGGCTTGTGGACCCTGTGCCGGCTGCGCGCCGAGCGCGGACGCTTGTGCATGTTGATACTTCATTGCCTCGGCGGCCCGGCGTCGTTCGGCCGAATCATCCAGATCTTCCTCACCCTGAATACGAATCCGCGTCAGAATGCTGATCGTGTCATGTTTCACCTGCTCGAGCATTGCGCCGAACATCTCGAATGCTTCGCGCTTGTATTCCTGTTTGGGATTCTTTTGCGCATACGAGCGTAAGCCGATTCCCTGTCGCAAATGATCCATCGCCGCGAGGTGCTCTTTCCAATGCAGGTCCAGCTGGCGCAGCATCACTTGCTTTTCGACATTGCGCATCAACTCGCTGCCGATAGAGTTTTCCTTGGCCTTGTACGCGGCATCGCTTTCTTCAACGCAGCGTTGCACAATACCTTCCTCGTTGAGCGTCTTGTCCTCACGAATCCAGCGAGCAACATCGAGCTGCAAGCCGAAATCCGACTCGAGCTGGTTACTTAGCCCTTCCGGATCCCACTGCTCTTCGAGGCTGCCGGGCGGAATATGCAATTCAACCGTATGCGCGATGACCTCTTGCCGGATCGCCGCAACCGAATCCTCGATCTCGTCCGCAGCCATGAGTTCGGATCGCTGATGGTAGACCACCTTGCGCTGATCATTGGCAACGTCGTCGTATTCAAGCAGGTTCTTGCGAATATCGAAGTTGTGCGCCTCAACCTTGCGCTGCGCCCGTTCAATCTGCCGCGACAGCAATTTGCTCTCGATTGCTTCGCCAGCGCGCATGCCGGCACGCGACAATAGCGCCTTGGTACGATCCGGGTCGCCGAAGATACGCATGAGCGTATCTTCCATCGAGAGATAGAAACGACTCGATCCTGCATCGCCCTGGCGGCCCGAACGGCCCCGTAGCTGGTTATCGATACGACGTGACTCGTGCCGTTCAGTGCCGACAATATGCAGGCCGCCGGAATCGATGACCGCGGCATGGCGATTCTGCCAATCCGCCCGAATGGCTTCCGGGTCAGCATCCTCAGGGGCCGCAGCCAACTCCGCCTCGAGATTGCCGCCAAGCACGATGTCAGTGCCGCGGCCCGCCATGTTGGTCGCAATGGTGATCGCGCCGGGCCGACCCGCCTGCTGTACGACGATCGCCTCGCGCTCGTGTTGCTTGGCGTTCAGGACCTCGTGATCGATTTTGCGTTGCTTCAATAATGACGACAACAGCTCGGACGTTTCGATAGACGTGGTACCGACCAGCACGGGCTGACCGCGCTCACGACAATCCGTTATGTCTTCGATGATCGCTTCGAACTTGTCCTGTTGCGTCAGGTAGACGAGATCGGCGTGGTCTTTGCGGATCATCGGCATGTGCGTCGGTATGACGACGACTTCGAGGCCGTAGATCTGCTGAAATTCAAATGCTTCCGTGTCGGCCGTACCCGTCATACCTGACAGGTTGTTGTACAGGCGAAAGTAATTCTGGAACGTAATGGACGCGACGGTCTGGTTCTCGCTCTTGATCGAAACGCCTTCCTTGGCTTCGATCGCCTGGTGCAGGCCATCGGACCAGCGACGGCCCGGCATGGTGCGTCCCGTAAACTCATCCACGATAACGACCTCACCGTCCTTGACGATGTAATCGACATCCTTCTGGAATATCGTGTGTGCGCGGAGCGCGGCGTTAAGATGATGCAGCAAACGAATATTCGCGGCATCGTAAAGACTGTCGCCTTTATCAAGCAGACCCGCCTTGGCCATCAGTAATTCGATTTTCTGGTGGCCGTCTTCCGTAACGTACGCCTGTTTTGCCTTTTCGTCGGTCGAATAGTCACCGCGTTTCACGAGCTTGCAGGCCACGATCTTTTCGCTGTCGTCAACGAGTACGACGTCTGCCTGTCTTGAGTCGCCGATCTCTATGGCTTCGTCGATACTCATGACATCGCGCTGCTCCCCGCTGTCGTCGCTGACAGTGACTGCCATGCCGCTTTCGTCAACGAGACGGATCCGCTTGGCAAGGATGTCGTAGTTCGTCGGCGCGTCAGCCTCAATATGCTTTTTGAGCTTCGGAATCAGCTTGTTGATCTGAGCATACAAATCGGTGCTTGCTTCGGCCGGGCCCGAAATGATCAGCGGTGTACGCGCCTCGTCAATCAGAATCGAGTCGACTTCATCGACGATTGCAAAGTTCGTGTCGCGCTGCACCTTGTCTTCGAGAGAGAACGCCAGGTTGTCCCGTAAGTAATCGAAACCCAACTCGTTATTCGTCGCATAGGTGATGTCGCTGTTATAAGCTGCGCGCTTCTCCTCCTGTGTCTGACCGCTTTTCGATACACCGACAGTCAGACCAAGAAACTCGTACACCGGCCGCATCCATTCGGCATCACGTTGCGCAAGATACTCGTTTACCGTGACGATATGGACACCGTCACCGCTGATCGCATTCAGATAGGCCGGCAGGGTTGCCACAAGTGTCTTGCCCTCGCCCGTGCGCATCTCGGCGATATTGCCGTCGTGCAGCACCATGCCACCGATAAGCTGCACATCGAACGGCCGCATGCCCAGCGTGCGCAGGCCGGCCTCTCTCGCCACGGCAAAGGTCTCCGGCAACAGATCCTCGAGCGTCTCTCCGCCGGCATAACGCTTCCTGAATTCATCAGTCCTGGCTCGCAGTGCAGCATCATCAAGCGCCTGCAGGCCCTCTTCAAGTGCATTGATCCGGTTGACGGTTTTTGAGTATTGGCGAAGAAGTCGCTGGTTGCGACTACCAAAGATGCTGGTCAGAAATTTGGCCACAGGGGCTCCTGCAAGAGGTTCAGCTCAGTACCCGACAGAAGCCGGGCACGCAAAACCCGCTATTCTATCTGAACTGGAGGCTGTCACAATGTTATGCGGAAATACACGCGATTTCCGCGGATACGATTCTTCAGATTAGGGTGATTTCCGGGATCACAAGCCGCCCGGTCGCGGTTTGCGTTGGTGGACTATTTGGAGGTTTCGCGGATGAAATTGACGGGATTGACGCGGCGACCGTCTTTGAGTACTTCGAAGTGCAGGTTTGGCCCGGTAGCCCGGCCGGTCCTACCCATTTGTGCGACGGCCTGGCCCTTCTTGACCTCGTCACCGACGTCGACGAGATTCTCTGCATTGTGCGCATACCGGGTCGAGTAGCCGTTGCCATGATTGATCTCGACCATCACGCCGTAACCGTAACGGTCCGCCGACCACGTCACGACGCCGTCCGCAACGGCAACAACCGAATCACCCATCTTGCCGGCGAAATCGATACCTGTGTGGTTCGCAGGTTTGCCCGTAAACGGATCGGTACGCTTGCCGAAATACGATGAGATCCAGCCTGAATTGACCGGCCGCCCCTGCGGGTACACGCGGTCTTTGAGATTCTGGCCCATCAGCACACTCTCAAGCACGCCCAGTTGAGCCTCGCGATTGTCCAGCTGTTCGTCGAGCGACTGCATGGACTCGACCACACCCGGAATGGCGACATTGGACCCCGTCGCAACCGGCTCTTCCGGGCCACCCAGGGCCGGATCGGTATCAAAGTCGAATTCGCCGTCGTCGAGATCGGCCATGTCGGTAAGCCGACGGCCGAGGGCATCCAGACGGATGATGCGGGCGTTCATTTGTGCGATACGAATAGCCAGCGCATCGAGCGTATCTTCATTGCCTTGCCGAATGGTGTTGATACTGTTTCGTTGCAGCTGCAACTCATCGCTCAGCTGCGCAATTTCGTCCATGCTCATGCCCGAGCCTGTCACTGACGAATACCAGTGGCCCGCGGCAAAACCCATGGCAGAGACAACGCCCGCGCACACGACGGCAACTGCCGATGCCGACAGGCCTGACAGATTCAACTGCCTGGGTTTGCCAAAACCCTTGCCGAATATGACTACATTCATCGAGTACGCCTCGGATGCGCTTGGGTCGACCTTGCGTTATGCGTTTCTCTCTGTATTGAACAACAGGCATCTGGCCGTTTCCGGCGGCGATTTGTAGTTGTTGACCTGTGTTCGATATTCACTTCGGTAGCCCCGCTGCCTTAGGACGTCGTCCCTTAGACCGGTGGTTTTGCGACCCCGCCTTTCAGCGGGTTTGCCCTTGTCGAGAACGACAATATGCATAATGTCGGTTTTTAATACAAGATAAGGCCTGCCGAACGGTGACCTGAGTCGCCCGAATTCGTCCCAAATCGCCAACTACGTCACATTTCTATGCCAATTAAGCGCCTTGAAAATCTACTAAAAGCCAATGATGACAGGGGCTTAGGTGAGATCGTCCGGCACGCCCGGGCCATGGACGAGCTGCTGCGGGTGTTGCGGGACGCATTACCGGGCGATGCTGCCTCGAGCATCAATGCGGCGAACATTCGCGACGATAGTGTACTCGTGATCCTTGCCAATTCGCCGGCCTGGGCAGCCAAATTGCGCTTCGAAGCTGACAGCCTGATGACGGCCGCCCGCAACGCGGGCATCGAGGTCAGATCGTGCACGATCCGCGTCAGTCGCGGGTAAGCCGGGAGCCGAAGCGGTTCAGAGCCCACGGCCCTGCCGCTCCCAGTCAGTCGTCCAGATGAATGTTGACGCGGCGGTTACGTTTGCCTTTTTTCTCGACCTTACCGATCCGCACCTTGCCAACTTCGGCCGTCGAGCGAAGATGTGTGCCGCCGCATGGCTGCAGGTCGACATTCGCTATCTCCAGCAGTCGAATCCTGCCTTTGCCTCGAGGTGGCTGCACTGACATCGTACGCACCAGTTCCGGTTGCGCATCAAGTTCCTCATCACTGATCCAGCGACAACTGACGGCGTGATCCTGTTTGATCAGGTCATTGAGGGCAGCAGTCACGGCGTCCTTGTCCACGGTGTCTTCCATGTCGAAATCAAGCCGACTCTTGTCGACGGATATATTGCCGCCGGTTACACCGTATTTCAGAATCGAACCCAGAAGATGCATGGCCGTGTGCATGCGCATGTGTCGGTAACGTCGATCCCAATCCAGGACAACTCTCACGTTGTCGCCGACCGACGGCCGCGCAGCGCGATCATCTAGAACGTGGCAAATCGCGCCGCCCTTTGCATACCGGGTGTCGACAATCGCGACGCAGCTGCCACCCCATGACATGGTGCCCGTGTCACCGGGCTGGCCACCGCCAAGCGGATAACACACGGTGCGATCGAGAATGACGTCTGCATCATCCACGCTAACGACAGTCGCATCGCACTCTTTGAGATAGGAGTCTTCGCGGAATAATTCTTCGGTCATGGATAGTGTGCCCGTGCGGCGGGCTCCGGCGGCAGCGCTTTCAGGCGTACGACGGTGTCGCGTAGGAGATCGGCGCCTTCGTCGAATCCTCGAAGGTCACTTCATCCCAGGCTGCCTGATCGTCAAGCAGCGCTCTGAGCAGCTTGTTGTTGAGATCATGGCCAGACTTGTAGGCGCGAAACTCGCCGATGACGCAATGACCGAGCAAATAGATGTCGCCAATCGCGTCCAGGATCTTGTGGATGACGAACTCGTTTGCGTAACGCAGGCCATCCTCGTTGAGAATTCGATAATCGTCGAGGACAATCGCGTTGTCCATGCTGCCGCCAAGCGTCAGATTGCGTTCGCGCAATGCCTCGACATCGCGCAGGAAACAAAATGTCCGAGCACGGCTGACTTCTTTAAGAAACGACGTCGACGAAAAATCGATCGTCGCATCCTGCTTCAACTTATTGAATACGGGATGATTGAAGTACACCTCGAATTTCACTTTGAACCCGTTAAAAGGCACGAGTTCGGCCCACTTCTCGCCATCCTCGACGCGCACTTTGCGCCTGACACGAATGAATTTTTTCGCCGCCTGCTGCTCTTCGATACCGGCTGACTGCAGCAGGAATACAAACGGGCCGGCGCTGCCGTCCATGATCGGAACCTCGGGAGCCGACAGGTCAACGTGAATATTGTCGATGCCCAGACCAGCCAGCGCCGACATCAGGTGCTCGACGGTCGCAACTTTGACACCATCCTGCACCAGCGTCGTGCCAAGCATCGTTTCGCCAACAAGTCGCGCATCCGCTTTGATATCCACTGGATGGTCGAGATCGACGCGCCTGAAGGTAATGCCTGAGTTTTCCGCCGCCGGGCGCAGCGTCATGTAGACCTTTTCACCCGTGTGCAGCCCGACTCCGGTTGCCCGGATGGTTGTCTTCAATGTTCGTTGTCGAAGCATGGGCAAGATTATGTATCCGTCAATTTCGGACGCAAGCGTATCATATCATTGAAAAACGTCAAGAATTCAGTCTCTTAGAGAATATCAGTCAGGATATGGTCGAATTCGCCGAATCCGGCGGGAGTCGAATAGCCGGCCCGGATGAACCGGGCCGGCGAGCGGAGGTGTTGCTCTGTCGAGGTCCCTGGCGTCAGTCAGCCTGGCGGCGCAGGAAAGCCGGGATGTCCAGCAGCTCCTCCTGCAGCCCGACATTTTCCAGCCCGTCGCCTACGGCTCGTTTGCGCTGCACCGTGGGCTTGTCGAGCCCGTGGTAGTTGGGCTCCTGGTTTGCGGCGGCTGCCGGCCGACGCACGATGCGCATTGGCGATTCTGCGTTCGTGGCGGCGTGCCCGAGTCCGGTGGCGACCACGGTCACACGAATCGTGTCCGTCATATCCGGATCGATCACCGTACCAACGACGACCGTCGCGTCATCCGATGCGAATTCCTTGATGGTATTGCCAACTTCCTGGAATTCACCGATCGACATATCCATGCCAGCCGTTACATTTGCAAGAATGCCCTTAGCGCCGGCGAGGTTGATATCCTCGAGCAACGGGCTTGAGATAGCTGCTTCGGCGGCTTCACGCGCGCGATCTTCGCCGCTGGATTCCCCGGATCCCATCATAGCCATGCCCATTTCAGCCATCACGGTTTTGACATCGGCGAAGTCGACGTTGATCAGACCCGGTCGCGTAATCAACTCGGCGATGCCCTGTACCGCCCCTTGCAACACCTGATTTGCCGAACGGAACGCATCCAGAAGTGTGGTCTCACCGCCAAGAACGGCCAGTAACTTCTCGTTCGGAATTGTGATCAGTGAGTCAACGTGCTTGCCGAGTTCGCTGATTCCATGATCCGCAATCGCCATGCGCTTGCCGCCTTCCATAAGGAACGGCTTCGTTACGACAGCCACGGTCAGGATCCCGAGTTCTTTCGCAACCTGAGCGACTATTGGCGTTGCTCCCGTGCCGGTGCCGCCGCCCATGCCAGCCGTGATGAACAGCATGTCCGCACCCTCGATAACCTCGCGTATGCGGTCACGGTCCTCCATTGCCGCCTGGCGGCCGACGTCCGGGTCGGCGCCCGCGCCGAGTCCTTTCGTGATGTTGCAGCCGATTTGTAGCGCCGTCCTGACGCGCGCGCTTTTCAACGCCTGCGCATCGGTATTGGCGCAAATAAAGTCGACACCTTCAATCCCTGTATCGACCATGTGAGCCACGGCATTGCCACCACCGCCACCAACTCCGATGACTTTGATGACAGCGCTCTGGCTATGCGCATCCATTAATTCAAACATTGACACTTCCTCCGCTGATAGACCTCTTGATGGGTAAATCTCGTTTCCCGTTCTTCCTGCCTTGCGTCAATTCACAAGGACTCCTAAAACTGTCCACCGAACCATGCCTTCATGCGAACCCATACATCGCCCAGGTTGTGGCTAATCGGCGTTGCACGCGTACTGCGACGAGTCAGACTTTCGTAGCCATACAGCAGCAAGCCAACGCCCGTCGCGTGAATCGGGTTGCGCACAACGTCCATCAATCCATCGACGTATTGCGGTGAGCCGAGCCGTACGGGCATGTGAAAAACTTCTTCCGCGAGTTCGACCGCGCCTTCCATCTTGGCGCTGCCGCCTGTTATCACGATGCCTGCTGCAATCAATTCTTCGAATCCAGAGCGACGCAATTCGTCACGAATCAGGCCGAACAATTCTTCAAAGCGAGGCTCGACGATCTCGGCAAGTGTCTGCCGCGCCAGCCGTCGCGGCGGACGCTCGCCGACGCTCGGAACCTCGATCGTCTCGTCCGGGTTCGCCAACTGCGACAGCGCACAGGCGTATTTGATCTTGATTTCCTCGGCGTATTGGGTCGGTGTACGCATTGACACCGCTATATCGTTGGTGACCTGGTCGCCGGCAATCGGAATTACCGCGGTGTGCTGGATTGCGCCGCCAAGAAACACCGCGAGGTCGGTTGTACCGCCACCGATGTCGACGATGCAGGACCCGAGTTCTTTCTCGTCGTCTGTCAGCACCGAGTAGCTTGATGCAAGCTGCTCGAGGACAATGTCGTCAACTTCAAGTCCACAGCGCTGGACGCACTTGACGATGTTCTGCGCCGCACTTTCGGCGCCTGTCACCATGTGAACTTTCGCCTCCAGCCGCACACCCGACATGCCAACCGGTTCGCGAATACCCTCCTGGTTATCGATCAGGAATTCCTGCGGCAGGATGTGCAGAATCTTCTGATCTGCCGGGATCGCAACGGCGCGAGCCGCGTCGATCACACGATCGACATCACCAGGGCTCACTTCCTTGTCCCGTATCGCGACGATCCCGTGAGAATTCAGGCTGCGCACGTGACTGCCGGCGATACCCGTATACACGGAGTGAATGTCGCATCCGGCCATCAACTCCGCTTCCTCGACCGCTCGCTGAATTGAATGCACGGTTGATTCGATATTGACGACGACGCCCTTTTTCAGGCCGCGCGACGGATGTGAGCCGATTCCAACAACTTCGATCATGCCGTCGTCATTGATCTCACCGACAATCGCAACGACCTTGGACGTTCCGATATCGAGACCTACAATCAGGTTCTTGTCTCCGCGTTTGGTCATTCAGGCGCACCCCGTAACGCGAGCATGTCGTCGACAGCTTCTGCGGGATCCCCAACCGGGGATCTCGCGCCGTTGTTCCAGCCGATCGTGAATCCGTTGCTATAGCGCATGTCGACGTAATCGATGTCATTACCGCGGCCATTGATGATGTCCGCGACGATATCCAGGAACAGGTCGGTCCGTTCGTCGACGTCGCGACGCCCGAGGCGCACCTCCACGCCGTTTTGCAGCGTCATGTCCCAGGCGCCGCGCGCATCCAGATGTACGCGACGCACATCGAGACCGACCGGAATCAGCCGCTCGCGGACCTCCAGATAGCGCTGTGCGACGTCAGCCGCCCGGCTCTCCGGTCCGCTGAGCCGCGGCAGTTCCGCCGGTATGTGCCGTGCATCGGTAACAAACAACTCACCCCGCACATTCAGCAGGCCGCGCTCGCCCCAGATCGCTGCCGGTACCTGCTCGGTGACCGTTATGCGCAAACGACTCGGCCAGCGTCGGGCTACCATTGCCTGGTCGATCCAGGGCAACTCGACAATTTGAGACTGAATCCGGCTGAGGTCGGCACTGACGAAACCGTCTTCGAGTTCGCCGCTGATCGCCTCCTCGATCTGCAACGCGGTCACGCGCTGAAAGGGTCCGTTGATTTCAATGGCACGAATGGGGCGATCGAGCATACTGGCGCTGGCGAAATAGGTCACAACGACCGCGGTGATTGCGACAACGGGTGCGATCACATGCGCAATTCGAAGCGTAGGTAGTTTGAATCGCGCGGCCTTTTTTTGCTTTCTGCGTCGGGCTTGTTTACGCGTCATTTGCTGCTACCTCGATCTCATTGGAGCGAAGGCCTTCGCTGACGCTGGTTTCCAATATGCGCCAACAAAGCTCTGTGAAATCGATTCCTGCCTGCTTTGCTGCCATCGGCACCAGGCTATGGCTGGTCATACCGGGTATCGTATTGACTTCGAGTACCTGCGGTTTGCCATCATCGCCGGTCATGAAGTCGACGCGGCCCCAGCCCGTGCAGCCAAGTTCGTTGAAAGCAGCGATCGCAAGATCGGCGTACAAGGCCTCAGTCTCTGCACTCGCCGTTCCCGGGCAGTGGTACTCGGTGCGGTCCGATTCGTATTTCGCGCGATAATCGTAAAACACACGTGGTGTCTCGATGCGAATGCTCGGTAACGCACTTCCCTGCAACACGCCAACGGTAAACTCATCGCCAACGATGCAGCGTTCCGCAAGTGCGACACCGCCAAATCGAAGTGCAAGTGCGACCGCTTCCGACAACTCGTCATGCGCAAAAACCTTGGTCATGCCAACACTGGAACCCTGCCCGGCCGGCTTGAGTATCAGCGGCAAGCCCAATGCCTCGGCCGCGAGAACCGCATCCGCGTCATGACGGACCACGGCATACGCGGGCGTTGGTATTCCGCAAGCCTCGAACAGGTGCTTGCTGCGAATCTTGTCCATCGCAAGGGCTGACGCCATGACGCCGCTCCCGGTGTACGGCAGGCCGAGCCATTGCAGGGCTCCTTGTAGCGCGCCATCTTCGCCGCCGGTGCCGTGCAGAGCGATCCAGACGCGATCGAATCCAGCGGCCGCAAAATCCAGCAGGTTCTTCTGCTTCGGATCCCATGGGTGTGCGTCAACACCGCGCGAGCGTAGTGCGTCCAGGACGGCCTGGCCCGTATCCAAAGACACCTCGCGCTCAGCGGACATCCCGCCCAGCATGACCGCGACACGGCCGAAATCGCGTGCGTTAGCGACCACGAGTCGCTCTTCGCCCAATGTCGCAACACGGCTCACCGCAGCGCCTCGCCGACAATGCGGACTTCGTGCACGAGTTCGATGCCATGAATTTGCGCGACGCTGGCGCGCACGTGTTCGATCAACGCTTCGACATCGGTCGCCGTTGCGTTGTTCTTGTTGATAATGAAATTGGCGTGTTTCTCGGAGACTTCAGCGCCGCCGATCGAATACCCTTTCAGACCCGCAGCCTCGATAAGGCGCGCCGCATGGTCACCCGGTGGATTGCGAAATACCGAACCGCAACTGGGCAATCCCAATGGTTGTGTTGTTTTGCGCCGTTCGAGCATTTCGTGCAGCGTTTGCATGCTCGGCGTGATATCGGGGTCGAAGCAAAAATCCGCTTCGATGAACCATTCGTTGCCGGGCCCGGTAACGCTTCGATAGCCGACCGCATACTCGGCCGGCGCACGTACACGCATGACACCCGAACGATCGATAGTACGAACCGACGCGACACGCTCCCAGGTCTCGCCGCCGTGCGCCCCGGCGTTCATCGCGAGCGCGCCGCCGACCGTGCCGGGAATACCGGCAAAGAATTCCGATGGCCCGAGTCCCCAACGGATGCACTGCCGCGCCAATTGCGTACAAGGCACACCGCTGCCTGCCCGGACGACTTCAGCTTCGACCCGTTCCAGGTCTTTGAGGATGCGCGCCGCGGAAATGACCACCCCGGCAATGCCGCCGTCGCGAACCAGAAGATTGCTGCCAACACCGAACCAGAACACCGGCACCTCCGGCGACAGCTCTCGCAGAAACATTGACAGGTCATCAATACTCGACGGCACGAAAAACGACTCCGCCGGTCCGCCAACACGCCACGATGTGTGTCGGCTCATCGGCTCGTTTGCCCGCAGCTCGCCATGCACGTTGCATTGCTCGGCGGCCATCATGAGTGCACCTTCAGATTCGGCTTCGGCTTCGCGCTCAAACGGGCCGGCAACTCTGCGGCGTAGGCGCCGATATCGCCAGCGCCCATGGTCAGCAGCAGGTCGCCTGCCGCGATGATGCTTTCCAGCACCGGCTGCAACTCGTCCAGTGTTTCGACGAATACCGGCTCCACCGAGCCGCGGCTGCGAACAGCGCGTGCAATTGCGCGACCGTCGGCGCCGGCAATAGGGTCCTCGCCGGCCGCATAGACATCCAGCACGATCGCTACATCGGCGTCTGACAGCACGGTCGCGAAGTCATCAATCAAATCGCGCGTTCGTGTGTACCGATGCGGTTGGAATACCAGGACAACGCGTCGCCCGGGCCAGCCTGAGCGCGCCGCCGAGAGCGTTGCCGCGATCTCGGTCGGGTGGTGACCGTAATCGTCAACCAGCATAACCTTGCCCGCCACAGTCTCGACTTCACCATGGCTTTGAAAGCGACGATCAATGCCTTCGAATTTCTCCAGTGCGCAAACCACCGCTGCATCGCCAATCTGCAATTCGTCGGCGACAGCGATAGCGGCGAGCGCATTGCGGACGTTGTGCATACCCGGCAGTTGCAGGGAAACGTGCAGCGCTTCCCGATCGCCAGGTCGAACGACGTCAAAACGCGTTAATCCCTGATCAAATTCGACATTTTCGGCACGCACATCGGCGTTTTCATTGATTCCGTAGGTAATGACGGAACGGCCGATACTGCCGAGCACCTCGTTGACACCCGGATCGTCGGTGCAGACAACGGCAAGCCCGTAGAACGGCAAGTTGTGCAGAAACTCGACGAAGCCCATGCGCAGCTTCTCGATATCGCCGCCATAGGTCGACATGTGATCGGCATCGATGTTGGTCACGACAGCCAACATCGGTTTCAGGTGCACGAACGAGGCATCGCTCTCATCGGCTTCGGCAACGAGGTAATCGCCTTGCCCGAGTCGGGCATTCGCATCGGCGCTTTTCAGCCGGCCGCCGATCACGAAGGTCGGGTCGAGGCCGCCTTCCGCGAGAATGCTGGCGACGAGACTCGTCGTGGTTGTCTTGCCATGCGTGCCGGCAACGGCAACTGAGTAGCGAAAGCGCATCAGCTCGGCCAGCATTTCGGCACGTGGCACGACCGGCATCAAGCGTTCACGAGCTGCAGCTACTTCGGGGTTGGTTTCATCGACCGCGCTGGATACGACAACGGCATCAGCATGCTCGATGTTTGCAGCAGCGTGGCCGATGAATACGGTGGCGCCCTGTTTTTCGAGACGCCGTGTCTGTTTATTGGCCTTGAGGTCGGAGCCTTGCACCTTATAGCCAAGGCTCAGCATGACCTCTGCGATACCGGACATGCCGGAGCCGCCGATGCCTACGAAATGTACACAGTGGATCCGACGCATGCGCTTGATCATGTGGCGACTCCTGCCTGTTCGAGGCACAGCTCCGTGATGCGCGACAATGCGTGCGGCTTGTCCAGCCGATGCGCTTGCTCGGCTCTGGCCAGCAGGTCACGACGCGACGACAGCCACTCGCGCAGCTGGCCGGCCAGGACCTCCGCACTCAACATGCTTTGATCGATGATCACCGCGGCGCCGGCATCGGCCATCGGCCGTGCGTTGGCAGTCTGATGGTCATCCACTGCAGCCGGATAAGGCACGAACAACGCCGGCAGGCCAACTGCGCAAAGTTCGGCGACGGTGAGCGCACCGGCACGGCAGACGACGAGATCTGCCCAGGCGTAAGCCGCTGCCATGTCATCAATGAAGGGCACAAGGTCGACCGCGATATCATGCTGCGCATAGGCCGCCCGTGCGGTCTCGAGCGTGCGGCTGCCACATTGATGTCGAACCTCAGGCCGCAAGGACGGCGGCAACATTGCCACAGCTTCCGGTACCGTTTCATTGAGCGCCAGTGCACCCTGACTGCCACCGAGCACGAGCAAGCGCAGCGGTCCCTGGCGGCTGTTGTATCGCTCGGCGGGAGCGGCCACGGCCGCAATGTCCTCGCGAACCGGATTACCCACGGTTTCCGCGTTGACACGGGAATTAAAACTGCCCGGGAAGGCTTGTAGCACAACCCGGGCAAGACGCGCCAGAAGACGGTTTGTCAGGCCGGCAGCCGCATTCTGCTCGTGAATGACGAGCGGCCGGCGGGTAAGCCAGGCAGCAAGTCCGCCTGGTCCTGAAACGAAGCCACCCATGCCGAGTACGGCAGCGGGACGACGACGCAAAATAATGCCGAGCGCCTGGAACAGGGCCCAGCCCAGCTGAAACGGTGCGACAAGCAATGCCGTAATGCCCTTGCGACGCAGTCCTTTGACATCGATCCATTCGATGTCGAAGCCTGCCGCAGGCACAACTTTCGATTCGAGGCCACGATGCGTGCCAAGCCACACGACATCCTGAGCCTTTGCCTCGAGTGCCTGCGCAACTGCGAGCGCCGGGTAAACGTGCCCGCCCGTGCCACCTGCCATCACCAGTATTGGTCGGCCAGTCATGACTTGCGCCTGCGTTTGCGATTGACCGGTTTTGCATCAACCACAAGTTCGTGATGAATCCTGAGCAGCAAGCCAATGGAGACCATCGCGACGATCAAACTGCTGCGGCCGTAGCTGATCAGCGGCAGCGTTAGTCCCTTTGTCGGCAGCATGCCCATATTGACGCCCACGTTAATGAACGCCTGCAGGCCTATCCACGTACCGAGACCTATCGCGAGATAGGCCTCGAAGAAACGCTCGGCATCGGCTGCACGCATCGCGAGTTTGAAAACGCGCCAGAGTAGTGCCAGAAATAACACGATCAGTACAACCGAGCCGAGCAGCCCGAATTCTTCGGCGAACACGGCAAATACGAAATCCGTGTGCGCTTCGGGCAAGTAGAAAAGTTTTTGCACGCTGTCACCGAGACCGACGCCGAGCCACTCGCCACGACCGATTGCGATCAGCGATTGCGTCAGCTGAAAACCCGAGTCGAACGGATCGGCCCAGGGATCGAGAAACCCGGTCAGGCGTTTCATCCGGTACGGCGACGTCAGCGCCAGAGTTGCCATCGCAATCACCGCGGCGGAGAAAAACAACAGGAAGTCGCGGATTCGAGCCCCGGCAACGAACAACACGGCCAGCGCCGTCGCAAGCAACACGATTGCCGCACCGAAGTCCGGCTCAGCCAGTAACAGCGCACAACCGAGACTCAGCACCAGCATGGGCCGCAGAAATCCGACAAATTGCTCGCGCAGCGCCTTTTGTTGCCGTACCACATAGCCCGCGAGGTACAACAGCAGGCATAATCGCGCAGGTTCCGAGACCTGCAGATTCATGATGCCGAATCGCACCCAGCGCCGGCTGCCGTTCACTTCGTAGCCTATGCCGGGAAGGAGCACGACGCACAGCAAAGCGAAAGCCAGCAGTAGCATCAGTGGACCCAGGCTCTGCCAGACACGCATCGGAATAAAAAGACAAAACAGCCCAGCCGCAAAACCGATCACCGCAGCGACAAGCTGGCGCTGCACATAGAAGAAAGGATTTCCTGTCGCATTGTCCGAAATCGTTATTGAGGCCGATGCCAGAATCACGAAACCGCCCAGCAGAAGCGCGACGACGATCGTCAACAACACCGGATCGAGCTTGAGTTCCGTCCGGAGGCGCGCCGGAAACGGCATGGTAGCGGTGCTCGTCGTCATCTCGGCAACCTCAGCACCGCCTCGCAGAACGCCTCGCCACGAGCAGCGTAGTTGGCGTACTGATCGAAACTCGCACAGGCAGGCGCCAGCAACACGGTGTCATCAGATTCGGCACAGGCCGCGGCCTGGCGCACGGCGTCCTGCATATCTCGTGCGAAATAGACCGGCATAACCGTGTCGAGTGCGTTGCTAATGGCCTCGGCGTCTTTGCCGAGCAGCACCGCCGCACGCAATTTGCCTTCCAGCGGCGCGGCGAGGTCCGAGAAATCAGCACCTTTGCCGTCGCCACCGGCGATGAGCACCAGACTGTTGTCGACCGACTGAATCGAAGCGACGGCCGCCGCGACGTTGGTCGCCTTGGAATCATTGATGTAGTCGACGGCCGCCTTGCGCGCTACGAATTGCATGCGATGCGGCAAGCCTGGAAACTCGCTGATGACCTGCAGCATTGCGGGCATGTCGAGTCCGAGCAATTCACCGGCAGCAAGCGCGGCCAGTGCATTTGCCTGATTGTGCAAACCGACCATGGCCATGTCTTTTACTTCGATCAACAGTGTCTCACCCCGGGCGAGATAAACGTGCTCATCTTCGCGACGAATTCCATAGTGCTCATCAGCCGGCTCGTCGAGACCGAACGTTACGACCCTGGCAACGTTATGCGCTGCCTCGGCGGCCCTTGCGTCAGCACGATTTACAACAGCAGCGCGCGCTTCGCGATAAACGCGATACTTGGACTGCCGGTACTCCGCCTCATCTGCATGCCAGTCGAGGTGATCCGGCGAGACGTTAAGTAGCACAGCGACTTCTGCCGGCAACGACTTGGTGCGCTGCAGTTGAAAACTCGAAAGTTCAAGCACGTAAAGATCGGGCGTGTCTTCATCCAGCAGATCCAGCGCGGGTTCGCCGAGATTTCCGCCAGCCAGAACCTCGCGACCGGCTGCGCGGCACATGTGATAGAGCAACGTCGTAACGGTGCTCTTGCCGTTCGAACCGGTTATTGCGACAAACGGCGCCCGCGCCTCGCCCGCAAATATCTCGATATCCGATACGATCTCGAGGTTCTTCTGCCGCGCATCCTGCAGCAGTTCGTCGCTATCCGAAATTCCGGGCGAGACGATGATTCGCTCGACGTTGCCGGGCAACTTCATCTTGCCCAGGATAACGTCGGCATCCGGCCAAACGTCGGCCAGCTCGTCGATCCCGGGTGGCTCGTCGCGGCTGTCCAGAAACATTGCGTCATGATCGATACGGCGCAGATAACGGGCGATCGACAATCCGGTTGCACCCAGCCCCAGTACGAGATCCTTGCCCGGCGACGCCGCTTTGTTGACCGCGCTCATCGGATCTTCAGACTCGCGAGGCCGATCAGCACCAGGATGACCGTGATAATCCAGAAACGAACAATCACCTTCGGCTCCGCCCAGCCCTTGAGCTCAAAATGATGATGTAGCGGCGCCATGCGAAAGACACGCTTGCCGGTCAGCTTGTAAGAACCGACCTGGATTATGACCGACAGCGTCTCGACAACGAATACTCCGCCCATGATCGCGAGTACGATCTCCTGCCGCACCGCAACCGCGACGGCGCCCAGTGCCGCGCCGAGCGACAGGGCACCTATGTCTCCCATGAAGACCTGCGCCGGGTAAGTGTTGAACCACAGAAATCCCAGTCCGGCGCCGGCCAGCGCCGCACAAAACACCAGGATTTCGCCGGTTCCGGCTACGTAAGGAATGCCCAGGTAACCCGAAAAATTGACGTTACCGGTCACATAGGCAAACAGACCAAGAGCGCCGCCGACGAGCACGGTTGGCATGATGGCCAGGCCATCCAGTCCATCCGTCAGGTTTACGGCGTTGCTGAAGCCGACGATAAACAAATACGTGACAACCATCTGCAACATGCCCAACGGGATGGTCAGGTCCTTGAAATACGGAATCAGCAGCGCTGTTGCCGTATCGAGCGTGCCATTTGACGCGGCGAAGTAATACAACGCGACGGACGCAATAATCGCCGCCAATGATTGCCAAAACAGTTTCTGCTTCGCCGATATTCCCGCCGGGTCCTGCAAGATCAGCTTCTTGTAGTCGTCTACATAACCGATGACACCGAATGCCAATGTGACGAACAGCACGATCCAGACGAACGTGTTCTCCAGATCGGCCCACAGCAAGGTACTGACCGCGATCGCTGTCAGGATCAGCGCACCGCCCATCGTCGGCGTGCCGGCTTTGAGCAAATGTGTATCCGGCCCTTCTTCGCGCACCGGTTGGCCCACTTGATTGACGCTGAGCTTCTTGATCATGCGCGGACCGATGACGAACGACAGGACCAAAGCGGTCAGGGCACCGAGAATGGCGCGCATCGTCAGGTAGCTGAAGACATTGAATCCCGATTCGAATTGCGCAAGGTAGTTTGTCAGGTAGAGCAGCATTGCTAGGCGCCCCCGCCCGACGATTGCCCGGCCCGCAGCGCATCGACCACGCGTTCCATGCGCATGGATCGCGAACCCTTGATCAGCACGTTGGTATCAGCGCTCAGAATGTTTGTAACGTCGTGGACCAAAGCGTCCAGTTCGTCATAAGACGATGCACCATCGCCGAAGCCCTTCGCCGCAGCCCGGCTTAGCTCGCCGAAAGTGATCAGGCGACTGATACCAGCACTGCGAATCGATGCGCCAACGTCGCGATGCAATTCCACGGCGTCGTCACCGAGTTCGGCCATATCGCCGAGGACGAGCAAGCCGACGCCTGACAATGACGCCAGAAATTCGGCTGCTGCAATCACGGAAAGTGGGTTTGCGTTGTAGCTGTCGTCGTACAACGTGGCGCCTTTGATCCCCTGCAACGCCTGCAATCGCCCGGCGACGGGCCGGACATTCTCGAGCGCCTCTTTGATCTTCTCGTGTGGCACGTCCAGCGCCGCAGCAATCGCGGCCGCCGCACAGGCGTTGCGCACGTTATGTACGCCAGCAAGCGGGAGCGACAGATCCATCGTCGCATCGGGCAGATGCAAGGTGAAATGCGTCGCCTCGGTGCCGGTTTCTATTCGATCAGCCCGGATGTCGGCATCGTCGTTAAGACCGAAGCTCAGAACCCTGATACCGTCGACCAGCGACATCCAATAGGAATAATACTCATCATCCGAATTCAGTACGGCGGTTTTCGGTCGCGGTTCCCCGAGCAGAATTTCCGCTTTGGCCCGTGCCACACCCTCGACAGAACCGAAACCTTCCAGATGTGCCGCGGCGGCATTGGAGATTGCGACGACATCAGGCTTCGCGAGTGAGGTCAGATAAGCGATCTCACCGGCGTGATTGGCACCCATTTCGAGCACGACATATTGATGCGATTTGTCGACGCGCGCCATCATCAGCGGCATGCCGATATCGTTATTCAAATTGCCGTCTGTTGCCAGTGTTGGCGCCACCGACGCCAAACACGCCGCAATCATTTCCTTGAGCGTGGTCTTGCCGTTACTGCCGGTGATACCGATGACGGTCGCAGAACTCTGCTCTAGCAATGCTTTCCCGAGCTGCCCGAGTGCGAGGCGTGTGTCCTCGACCGTAATTTGTGCGATATCGTCTTTGACAAGTGCAGCGACGACGGCACCTGCCGCGCCTTTCCCGCAAGCCTGGCTGACGAATTTGCTGCCATCGAAATTCGGCCCCGACAAAGCAATGAACAATTCACCTTCCCTGATTGTGCGCGAGTCGGTACTCACACCGTCGAAGTCGCGGTCCTCCCCTTGCAAGGTCCCGTGCATTGCATTTGCGGCAAACGAAAGCGTCGCGTTCATTTTCCCCGCCTCGCTTTCGCTTTCAGGTTGGCCAACGCGGCTCCGTAGTCGGAGAAGTCCAGTCGCTGGCTTCCAATTAGCTGATAATCTTCATGCCCTTTGCCGGCGATCAGTACAACGTCGTCGGCCGCGGCGGCTGCGACCACCCACGCAATGGCCGTTGCGCGATCTTCTATGATCGTGGCGCGTTCGGGTTTGTTCAGTCCTGCGACAATTTCCGCGATGATGGCCGACGGTTCTTCGCTGCGTGGATTGTCGCTCGTCACAACCACACGATCGGCGCCTTTCTCGGCCTGCTTTGCCATTTGTGGTCGCTTGCCCGCGTCGCGATCGCCACCGCATCCGAATACACACCAGAGCTTGCCTTTGCAGTGCGCCCGCAGCGCCCGCAAAGCGACCCCTATCGCGTCGGGCGTATGCGCATAATCCACATAGACGGCCGGCCAACCCTCAGTTGGAGCAACTCGTTGCATGCGTCCGGGCGGTGCACTGACTGTCGCCAGGACATCGCACGCCATGTCGAGGGGAACGCCCTGCTGCAACAACATCGCGAGTACGATTACCGCGTTCGCCACATTGAAGTCTCCCGGCAACGGCAAGGTAAATGCGCCGTCTCCCCACGAGCTGTTGAAGCGCACGATTGAACCCTTGTCTTTGGCGACCACCGAGCGCACGAACACAAAAGACCTTCCATTCGCAGCACGGTCGAAATTCGTCGATACCGTAACAACATCCCGGCCGCAACGGTCGGCAAGTTGCGCACCGAATTCGGTGTCCAGATTCACTATTCGATTTCTCGCACCACAATCGAGAATCAGACGTGCCTTCGCCTCGGCATAACTTCGCATGTCGCCGTGGTAGTCCAGATGATCACGACTGAGATTCGTGAAAATGACGGTGTCAAAGACCACACCATCGATGCGATTCTGCGCAAGCGCATGGGATGATATTTCAATGGCCGCGCTTACCGCGCCGCCCTCACGGAATGCCGCGAGATGGCCGTGCAATGCGATGGCGCCCGGAGTCGTCATGCCTTCGACAGGTTCGATCTCACCGACACCTGCGCCGAGCGTGCCGATATAGCCACAGCGTTGTTCGAGACCTTGCAGGCACTGCGCGATCAACCAGGCAACGGTGGTTTTGCCGTTGGTGCCGGTCACGCCGATTACGCGCATGTTGTGCGACGGCCGATCGTAGAATCGATTTGCGATCTCGCCGAGATGCATTGCCAGGTCCGCCACCGCGATCATCGGCACGCCAACGGCGCGGGCCGGAGATGAAGCAGTCGAGGAGTCCCAGGCGATCGCTGCAACGCCGGCGCTTACCGCGTCACTGAGGTAGTCAAGACCATGATGGCTTGCGCCGGCGCACGCCAGAAACAGGTCGCCTGATTGCAGCGTTCGGCTATCGCTCGAGATACCGTGTATGTCGCAGGCCGGCGCATCAGCGAATCCTCGCAACAGGTCGGAAAGGCGCTTTGTAGTGGAGAGATGTTCGGCCGGCATGCTCATCGACTCATTGCCTGCATGACGCTGTCGGGATCCTTGGCCGGAAGGGCGTCAGGCGGTACCGCGAGTAATCGCAGCGACTCGGACATCACGTTGGCAAAAACGGGTGCAGCCACATCACTGCCGTAGTAGAGCGCGCCGCTCGGCTCATCGATGACGACGACCGCAGCAAGACGCGGGGCACTGGCAGGTGCCAGGCCGGCGAAGATCGAAATGTACTTGTCCTCGGAATAGCCGCCTGCCGCAAACTTCCAGGCAGTGCCTGTCTTGCCCGCGATGCGATAACCGGTTACGGCTGCTTTAGTACCGGTGCCACCGGGCCGGACGACTTCTTCGAGCATGCGGCGTACCGCGGCAGCCGAATCGACCGACATGATGCGGTTGCCCTCGCCGGGCGCCTCCAGCGCGACCAGCGAAACGGGTCGCAGCAGACCATCGCTGCCCAGTACCGAATAGGCCTGGGCCAGTTGCAATGGCGTCACCGATACGCCGTAGCCATAGGCCAACGTTGCCTGGCTGATCGGTCGCCAGTGGCTGAAATGGGTCAGTAGGCCGGCGGACTCCCCCGGAAATCCGCTCGATGTCAGCACGCCCAGCCCGAACTGGGTCATTGAGTTCCAGAGCTGATCCGGCTCCAGAGACATCGCAAGCTTGGTTACACCGACATTGCTTGAGCGAGCAAGTATGGTCGTCAGGCTGATGCGTCCGAGGTTGCGACTGTCTTCGATCGTCTTCGGACCCACAACGATGTAGCCCGGCGCCGTATCAACGACACTGCTGGGTCGGTACTGGCCACTCTCGAGCGCGGCGGCAACGATCAGCGGTTTGATACTCGATCCGGGCTCGAAAATATCGGTGATCGCGCGGTTGCGATAGCGCTCCGCCGAGAACTGCGCGCGGTCGTTCGGGTTGTACGTAGGTTGATTGACGACCGCCAGGACCTCACCTGTCTGAGTATCGAGAACGACGATCGATCCCGACTCGGCATTGTGCGACTGGATCGCTGACTTGAGCGTTCGGTAAGCAAGGTACTGGATCCTGAGGTCGATGCTCGTGCGCAGGTCCTTGCCGTGATGCGGAGACCTGATGCTCTCGACATTTTCGACCGATCGACCAAGCCGATCCTTGAGGACACGCTTGGAACCCGACTCACCCGCCAACCAATGGTTGAAGGCGAGTTCCAGGCCCTCCTGGCCGAGATCGTCGATATTTGTGAAGCCCACAAGGTGGCCGGTCACCTCGCCTGCCGGATAATAACGGCGGTACTCGCGTTGCACGTTAACCCCGGGCAACTTCAGGGCAAGTACTTGTTCCGCCTTTTCCGGACTCAGGTGGCGCTTCAGATACAGGAATTCCTTGTCCATGCTGCGCGTTATGCGACGCATCAACTGCTGCGGTTCGATGCCGAGTAAGCGTGCGAGTTTCGGTACGCTATCGACGGCAGGCGCAAGTTCCTTCGGATTCGCCCAGATACTGTCTACCGGCGTACTTATCGCCAGCGGCTCTCCGTTTCGATCAGTGATCGTGCCACGATGTGCGGATATCCGCTCGGTGCGCAAGTGCCGTGTATCGGCCTGCTGATTCAGAAAGTCTTTGTTCAGGACTTGCAGGTCTACGGCGCGCGCCAGCAATGCCGTTGCAACCAGCACGAAGGAGCCACCGACCAGGACCACTCTCGAGACGAATCGCGTCCGGATTTGCTGTCTTGTCTCTGCACCGCGCGTCATGGGCGTTCGATGACGTAGATTTCTGTTGATTCAGGTCGCACCAGGGACAAGCTGTCCGTCGCGACCTGCTCGATACGCGCGTGTGTGGCCCAGGTGCTTTGTTCGATTTGCAGCTGACCCCACTCGATATTCAATTCATCGCGTTCCTGTGTAAGCCCCTCGAGTTCCACAAACAGCTTGCGCGATTCATGTTTGGTGTACACCAGCGCCACTGCACTCATCACGCAGACAACAGCGAATACGAGTACCAGAATGAATGGCTGACGCGCTTGCATCAGGTTCGCTCCGCGATGCGAAGGCGAGCACTGCGCGCCCGCACGTTCACATTGATTTCGTCGGCAGAGGCCGTTATCAGCTTGCCAATGGGCCTCAGCTTCGGCCGAAATGCTTCGGGAATGTCGGGCATGCCGCGATATTGTTCGGCCTCGCGTGACGCGTCACGCATGAAGCGTTTCACGATTCGGTCTTCGAGCGAATGAAAGCTGATGACACAGAGCCGCCCGCCCGGCGCCAGTATGTCAATTGATTGTGCCAACGCCGCCTCGAGCTGTTCGAGTTCTTTGTTGATGAAAATGCGAATCGCCTGAAATGTCCTGGTCGCCGGGTGCTTCTTGCGGGTGTGCGCGGGAATCACCGAACTTATGATGTTTGCAAGTTGCCCGGTCGTTTCAATGGCGCCGTTGCGGCGCGACGCCACAATGGCACGCGCAATACGGGCAGCCTGCGTCTCTTCCCCGAATTTTCTGAGTACGATTTTCAAACTTCTCTCGTCCACTGCCCGCAACCAGTCTGCGGCGGAGACGCCTGACTCCGGATCCATGCGCATGTCCAGCGGTCCATCGCGTAAAAAGCTGAAGCCTCTGTCGGCTTTGTCCAACTGCGGCGATGAGACTCCGAGATCGAGTAACAGGCCGTCGACCAATCCTTTGAGTCCTCGTTCGTCAATGCTTTTCGCCAGCTCTGCAATTTCACACCTGATCAATTCGAAACGCGGATCATTCGTCAGTGTCGGCGGCGCCGCTGCAATCGCCTGCGGGTCACGATCGATAGCTATCAATCGGCCGTGCGCATTCAATTGCTGCAATATCGCGCTACTGTGTCCCCCGCGTCCGAAAGTCCCGTCGACGTACACGCCGTCTTTTCTTACATTCAGTCCCTTGAGGACTGGCCCCAGCAGCACCGGCACATGCTCGTTGCTGCTCATGAGATGAATTTCGAACTAGAACGAGATCGACTCGAGATCGGCTGGTAATTCACCGTCCTCTTCGTCGCCAAGCCATGCATCCCGTTTTTCGTTCCAGGTCCCTTCATCCCAAAGTTCAAATTTGTTGCCCTGCCCGATCAACATCGCCTGCTTCTCGAGGTCTGCGAAATCCCGCAACTCTCGCGACACCAGGATCCGACCGCTCGAATCCATATCAACTTCGGTCGCATAGCCGACCATGATGCGCACGATGTTGCGCGCGACTTTGTTCATGCTCGGCAGCCGCACCAGTTTGCGTTCGAGCTCTTCCCAATCCGGCAGCGGATAAATGAGCAGACAATGATCCCTGTCGACCGTCACGACGATTTCGCCGCCACAACGAGCTGCCAGCCGCTCCCGATACCGGGTCGGCATTGCCATACGCCCTTTGGCGTCCAGACTGACTTTGGTGGCCCCTCTAAACACAACGCTACGGACGGCCCCGGCTCCGCTCTTCTGGCGCGAATCCTGGGCGGGATGCCCATTTCCTCCCACTTTTATCCACTTTTCAACACTATAAGGTCGGAGTGAAGCGAGCGTCAACAAGCCCTGGCACACGTTATTGTTTTATAAGGTCTTTGGGGCTTTTCGGTGGCCCAATTCGGGCGAATTGTGGCAGCTCTGGCGCAAGGTAAATCATAGACTTAGGGGTTAATGCTCGACACGGCCTTATAAACCGGTCGGCAAACGGCGACAGGGCTTGTTTCTGTGCGATTGGCGTCCTGATTTGCGCAGCAAGCGCATATTCTCGCGCCTGCACCCGTGAAATGTCAATAAGTTATTGATTTAAAAAGACTAAAACGGTCCGAGCCCTTTTCATCAAAACGGCTCCCAGCCCTTGTCGGGAGGTGAGAAAGCAGGAGCCGGCAATAAGCCGGGTTCTGTCGACGACAATCATTCATCTGGGACAGTCGTCACCGACTGCCTCTAGCAACCTACCCGGGAGTCCGCTCGGGACCGGCGGCGCGCAACAAGCGCTACTCCCCTATTTGGTCTTGCTCCGGGCGGGGTTTACCGTGCCGCGAGCTGTTACCAGTCGCGCGGTGCGCTCTTACCGCACCTTTTCACCCTTACCGGCAGAGCCGGCGGTTTGTTTTCTGTGGCACTTTCCATGGGCTCACGCCCCCCAGGTGTTACCTGGCGCCCTGTCCGAAGGAGCCCGGACTTTCCTCTGCAAGCAGCATGCTTACAGCGATTGTCTGGCCAACTCCTGCTTTCTCGGACGGCGATTTTACACAAATACGGGGATCGCACCGCAAATAAATTCGCTGCGGCCCGATCCGGTTTGATGTGATATTGACAATTAAATTGTCAATCGGAATAATGACAATCCACTTGTCACTTTTTCGGAGCTTGACCGTGTCACTACAGCGCAGCGAGCACGCGTATGAAATTACCTGGCTGATCCGGCGGCTATTTCGCGCCATGGCGGCTGTGGCCGATCAGTACCTCGCCGACACCGGCTTGTCGGCGGCCGATCGAGCGGTCATGGAATTCCTGCATCCACGGCTGGAACTCTCCGTGCCGGAGATCGCGCGCCGTTACAACGTGTCACGCCAGCATGTACAGGTCACCATCAACGCGCTTGTCGCCAGAGGATTGGTGCGCAGTGTCGAGAATCCGCAGCACAAACGATCTCGATTAATGCGACTAAGCAATGCTGGCCGCATGTCCTTCCAGGAGATTCGGCGCAGCGAAGCGGCAGTGATCGAAGAAACCTTCAGTGACATCTCCGACGATGCGCTCGAGACGACGCGCGAAACACTGACAGCACTATTGAGCAAGCTCGGCTAGGGGATCAGGCTATGCACAAGCTCATTGAATATCGACCACCGCGTATTGCCATGAGCTTCGTGCTCATCGCCTTCATCGCACATTTGCTGGCACCGATGCCATTGCATCCTGCCCTGCCCGTTGCCGCAAGCATTGCAGGCATAGCGGGCTTTGCAATAATGATCAGAGCCTGGTGGTTATTCAAGCGGGCGGCTACGCCGATCTGTCCAACCGCAAGCTCGACATCGCTGCTGACGCACGATGTCTACTCAATTTCCCGCAACCCGATGTACCTCGGCATGATACTGATGCTCCTGGGGCTGGCGCTTGCCGCTGGCTCGGTGCCGTTCTATGCCATCGTCATAAGCTACGCCTGCGTGATCGACAGGGTGTTCTGCCCCTACGAAGAGGCCAAATCGCTGGCTGAATTCGGCGATCAGTATCGGGCATACGCCGACACTGTCCGGCGCTGGTTATGAATCGTCCCCTGTCTTTGTCAGCTCGAGCAGCCGTCGATACAAGGCATTGCGTTTCTCGCCCGTCGCCCGTGCAATGACCTTTGCGACTTGCTTGCCGGGCATCAGCTCGACAAGCTCGACAAGCAAGCGATCGATATTGATCGAGGACTTTCCGGTGTGCGTGGTTCCTGCAACGACAATTACGAATTCGCCCTTCGCGGTAATCGTCCCGTCGCCAATTTGTTCGAGCAGATCTCCCAACGTCCCTCGAATACACTGTTCGTGCAACTTGGTGAGCTCCCGGCCCAGAAAAGCGGATCGATCGTCGCCGAGTTCTGTCACAAGGTCGCCGAGTGTGTCGGCGATTCGATGTACGGATTCAAAAAAAATCATCGTGCGGCGCTCGCTCGCGAGGCTGGCGAGCGCGTCGCGACGCGCTTTCTTCTTTGCGGGCAAGAAGCCCTCGAAACAGAAGCGATCGGTGGGCAGACCAGCGACCGACAAAGCTGCGGTCAGCGCACTCGGCCCCGGGATGGGGGATACGGCCACACCGGCGCGATGGGCGGCGCGCAGCAGTCGAAAACCCGGATCACTGACGAGAGGCGTGCCGGCATCGCTGACCAATGCTATCGAATCACCCGCGGCGAGACGCTTGACGAGCTTTTCGGCGAGTTGCTCTTCATTGTGATCGTGCAATGCCAAAAGCCGTGTTTTGATCCCGAAATGCGATAGCAATCGCCCGGTGTGGCGGGTATCCTCGGCGGCAATCAGATCAACGCTTGCGAGTGTCTCACGCGCTCGCGGCGGCAGATCGTCGAGATTACCGATCGGCGTTGCCACAACAAATAGTGTGCCGCTCATCGAAGAGACTTGATCCCTGGAAAAATTTAGGCGTATGCGAAAGACTTTGACACATCCTGCCCAACAAAGAAGCCCGGTAGCAAGCGTTGTCGCACTGCTGCTGGTGACCCTGACACTGACGGCCTGTGAAACCACCGGCGGCATGTTTGGTGGTAGCCCGGGCGAGAGTCGCGCTGAACGGCTGGCGAGCAACGGTCGCTACGAAGATGCAGCAGGCATCTATATCGGTCTCGCGGCCGCAGCGAGCGGCTATGAGAAAGACCGACTGACGCTACTGGCCGTCGAGCAATGGCTCGATGCGGGCGATACGACCCGGGCACGCCGGGCCTTTGACGCGGTCGTGCGACCGGGCGCTTCCGACTTGCGCTGGCTGTGGAATACCAATCAGGCCGCGTTGCTGCTGTACGCCGGGGAGCCTGATGCCGCACTCAGCATTCTCGAGGCTATGAGCCTTGAATCGCTGCCCGGGCGGCACCGCTTGCGCGTCGAAGCGTTGCGCGGTGATGCCTGGATACAAAAAGGCGATCCTGCGAGATCCGTCGAATTGATGACGCAACGTGAAATCTGGCTTCGTGACCGGCGCAGTATCGAGCAGAATCGTTGGCGTCTCTGGCAAGGCCTGGTCGTCAGCGACCCACAGCTACTCAGGGCGAGTGCAGAAACAGCGCTCGATGAAAACGTAAAAGCGTGGCTGGAACTCGGCTCGCTGGCAGCGTCGACCGGACAACAAGGTATTGGCTGGATCAATGGCGCGGTGCGCTGGCGCGACGCACATGGCGGTCATCCGGCGATGGCGATCATCGACAGGCTGCAAATTCCTGCCCGGATGAGCCTCGACTATCCACGGCAGATCGCTTTGCTGCTGCCGCTGACCGGCCGCGCCGGGGCGGCCGGTCATGCGATTCAGCACGGATTCTTCGGCGCGTATTTTTCGACTGCGGCGGGCCTCGATGATCACCAGACCGTGCGTGTCTACGATGTAAGCAACGAAGGCGGAGCCAGTGCCGCCTACACCACGGCAGTGGCCGACGGCGCTGAATTCATTATCGGTCCGTTGCTTAGAAGCAGCGTCAGTGAACTCGCGAATGACATTCTCGTGCCCGTACCGGTTCTTACACTGAACTATCTGCCCGACGACACGCTTGCGCCTCCTGGACTGTATCAGTTTGCGCTGGCGCCCGAAGACGAAGCGCGTTCTGCCGCCGACCGCGCACTGGCGGACGGACATACGCGCGCATTGGCACTGGTACCCAATAATGACTGGGGCCGCCGCGTCTTGAGCAGCTTCGCCTCGCAATTCGAGGCGCTTGGCGGAACGCTGCTGGACCATCGGACCTACACCCCGGGCATTCAGGATTTCTCGAATACGATTGAGGACCTGATGGCTTTGTCCGGAAGCGTGCGCCGATATCAGCGCCTGCGCGCAAATATCGGCGGGCCTCTGCAATTCGACCCACGCCGGCGCCAGGACGGTGAGTTCATTTTTCTGGCGGCCGACGCGCCGGCGGGGCGCCTGTTGAAATCACAATTGAAATTTCACTACTCAGGCGACCTGCCCGTGTACTCGACGTCCGAAATCAATGCGATGGATGGACGCTCAAATGCCGACCTGAACGGCATTATGTTCGCCGACACGCCGTGGGTCATCGCGCCGCAGCATTGGATCGAGAATCTGCCAGCGCTGTACCAGGAGTACTGGCCGGATGAACGTCGATTGGGCCGATTGCATGCGATGGGCTATGACGCGTATCAGCTGATTGCCGCGTTGTTCGCAGCGCGAACGGGTCCAATGCAGGAAATCGACGGCGCGACCGGCAGACTTTATCTCGATTACGACGGTCGCGTTCGCCGCCGGCTGGCCTGGGCGCAGTTTCAGGGTGGCGAGCCTGTCGCATTGCCGGATACCGATTACGGCGGCGGGCCGATTCAGGATACCAGCGAAGACGCCGAGTTATTGTTGCCCGACGCCGCTGACGACGAATCGTGGTACGACGCGACACGCGAGCTGTAGGTTCCGGCGCAGAGCGGCTTGCCGAACAATTCCTGCAACGTCAGGGCCTGCGTCAGATCGCCAGAAACTTTCGCTGCCGCCTGGGCGAGATCGACCTGATCATGCAGGACCATACACAGCTGGTTTTCGTCGAAGTACGATATCGTGCGAACAACCGCTTCTCTCGCGCCGGACTGACCGTCGACTCTCACAAGCAACGCAAGATCATCCGCACGGCCGCACTGTTTCTGGCGAAGAAATGCGGCTATGCGAACTGCGTGTGCCGCTTCGATATTGTGGCAATTGACGGCGACCCGCACGGCAAGAGATCAATCGAGTGGATCAAGGACGCCTTCCGCCCGGGCGATTCGCGTTTGTAGGTCTGCGTACGACCTTACTTGACGACTTTGAGGTGCGGGCGGCTGCGCGTCGACTCGATTTCGTTATCCCGAACCTTCTGCTCCGTTGTGTCCGAATCGTGCGAGAAGATCATGCCCTGCCCCGTCTCTCTGGCGTAGATGCCCAGGACCGACTTCATGGGTACCCAGACGTCGTACGGCACGCCGGAAAACCGCGCTCGAAAGCTCACGGCATCATTGCTTAGTTTCAGGTTGTGAGCAGCGGTTTCGCTGATATTCAGAATAATCTTGCCATCTTTGACGTGTTCGAGCGGCACGCTGACACCATCTACCGACGCATCGACGACGATGTGCGGCGTATGTCCATTGTCGCCCATCCACTCATGCATGGCGCGAATCAAATACGGTCTTTTTGAACGGCTGGGATTACTCAACGCTTGCGAGTCCCGGTTATAGATTACACCGGCTGTAGCTTACCACTGTTTACGATTTCTGCAGGGAAAGTGACATAACTTGGCTTTACAGCCGCATTTCCTGCTCGAGTTCGGTCAGGCTTTGCTGGAATGACCGGCGCGCAAACACACGCTTCATGTAGTCCTCAATCGCACCTGCCGCATTGCCGAGATCAATCCCGTAGACCGGCAGTCGCCACAGAATCGGCGCGATCGTCGCGTCGACGAGTGAGAATTCGTCGCTGAGGAAGTACGGCCTGGCGCCGAATAACTCGGTGCTTTGCAGGATGCTCTCACGCAGGAGCTTGCGCGACTTGCTGCTGAGCTTGCCGTCAGCAACGGCTTCGGACTCCTCGGCAATCGAATACCAGTCCGTCTCGATGCGAAATAACGCCAGTCGAAACTGCGCGCGCATGACCGGGTCAACCGGCATAAGCGGCGGATGCGGGAATCGTTCATCGAGATATTCGATGATGACGCGCGAATCGTACAGAGTGAGGTCGCGGTCGACCAGGGTCGGCACCGAATGATACGGATTCAGATCCATGAGGTCCTCGGGCAACTCACTGCCCATGACGCTTGCGATTTCGATGTTGATGTTCTTCTCAGCAAGGACCAGCCGTGTCCGATGACTGTGTATGTCAGTCGGTCGCGAAAACAGGGTCATCACGGAGCGTCTGTTGGCGATTACTGCCATTATTTGACGTCCTTCCAGATTTGTTTTTTCAGCATTAGCGCGATGATCCCGAAAACAATCAGATACATCAGCACCCAGACACCGAGCTTGCGCCGATCGGATCGAATCGGTTCGGCGATATACGCGAGGAAATTGACGGTATCACGCACGAACTCGTCAAAGTCTTCCGCGTCGAGCGTTCCTGCCGTGACATGTTCGAAGCCCTCGAACTCGCGCGACGTTACACCGTCAACCGTATGCTCGGTAAAGACGGCGCTCTGATAGCCCTGCAACTCCCACAATACGTTCGGCATGCTGGTGCCTGCCAGAACGAGGTTATCGACACCGGTTGGACTTGCCGGGTCCAGATAGAATCCGCGCAGAAAGTTGTAAACGTAATCAGCGCCCTTCGCCCTCGCCATCAGCGACAGGTCTGGTGGCGCGGTTCCGTACCAGCGCGCTGCGTCCGCCGCCGGCATCGATGCCTTGATGGTCTCGAAGGTCTTGTCGGCGTTGAACATCAGGTTATCGACCAACTGCTCTTCAGACAGCTCAAGGTACTTGCCGATCGTATTGAAGCGCACGTATTGGGCCGAATGACACCCCGAACAGTAGTTGATGAAATTACGCGCGCCGCGTTGCAGCGACGAAATATTACCCGGGTCAATGTCCGCCGCATCGAGCTGCGCTCCCCCGCCTGACGCAAAACCCTCGGTAGCCGCCAACAGCGCAACGACGGCAACGAGCCTGCTAAACATCTTTGACTTATCCATGGTAGACCACCCTGTCCGGCACGGGCTTCGTTTTGTCAATCGTCGTGTAATACGGCATCAACAGAAAAAACGCGAAGTAGAGCACCGAGAAGATCCTCGCGGCCAGGACATAGATATCTTCTGCCGGTTGAGTTCCGAGCCAGCCCAGCGACAGGAATGTCACGACAAACATGGTTAGCGCCGACTTGTAGATCCAGCCGCGATAGCGGATGGACTTGACGCGCGCCCGATCGAGCCACGGCAAGAATACCGGTAACAGAACTGCGAGGACGAACAATATGAAGCCCCACAGCTTGTCGGGAACCGCCCGAAGAATCGCGTAGAACGGCGTGAAGTACCAGACCGGCGCAATATGCTCCGGAGTCGCCGTCAGGTTGGCCGGTTCGAAGTTCGCATGCTCGAGGAAATAACCACCCATATCCGGGGCGAAAAATACAACCGCCGAGAAGATCATGAGAAACACGATGATCGCGACGAGGTCTTTGCTCGTGTGATACGGATGGAAAGCGATGCCATCGAGTGGGACACCGTCGGGTCCTTTATTCTCTTTGATCTCGATGCCATCCGGGTTGTTCGACCCAACTTCGTGAAGCGCAACGATGTGCACGAAGACCAGGCCGATGAGCGCCAAAGGCAACACAATGACGTGCAGCGCAAAGAAACGGTTGAGCGTGATGTCGGAGATCGAGTAGTCGCCGCGTATGATTTCGACAAGCGCTTCCCCGATACCGGGTATCGCGCCGAACAACGAGATGATGACCTGGGCGCCCCAGTACGACATCTGGCCCCAGGGGAGCAAGTAGCCCGCGAATCCTTCTGCCATGAGTACGAAGAAGATCATCATGCCGATGATCCAGATCAACTCACGCGGCTTCTTGTATGAGCCATACAACATCGCACGAAACATGTGCAGGTAGACGACAATGAAAAAGAACGAGGCACCGGTGGAATGCATGTAGCGAATCAGCCAGCCCCACTCGACGTCTCGCATGATGTATTCGACCGAGGCAAATGCTTCAGCGGCCGCCGGCTTGTAATTCATCGTGAGGAAAATGCCGGTGATGAGCTGAATTGCCAATACGACAAATGCGAGCACGCCGAACACGTACCAAAAGTTGAAATTCTTGGAGGCATAATATTCTGTGGCGTGGTACTTCATCGTCTCCGTGAACGGAAAGCGATCATCGATCCACTTCATCAAGCCGCCCTGAGGTTTGCCTACCTCCGCTTCGATTCTTGCCATTATGCTGCTCCCGTATCCTGACCGATCAGGATCAGGTCGTCCCTGACAAATCGGTGCGGCGGAACCCGCAGGTTAGTCGGTGCCGGAACACCCTTATAGACACGCCCGGCGAGATCGAATTTCGAGCCGTGGCAGGGGCAGAAAAAGCCGCCAGCCCAATTCTCGGCGGGCCGCACCTCGAAGTCCTCGAGCGGCGCACAGCCGAGATGCGTGCAGGATCCCTCGACGACAAGGAATTCGGGATTGACCGAACGGGTTTCATTGGCCGCATAGTCGGGTTGCTGCTCGGCCACCTCGGAATTCGGATCCCTGAGATCCGCGAGACTCTCGGGCAGGCGCGCCATCATGGCTTCGCTGCGTCGCAGTACGAACACCAATCTGCCGCGCCACAACACGCGCACCATCTCACCGGGTTGCATCGAGCCTATCGGCACTTCCACCGGTGCTCCGAGCGCCTGCGCTCGCGCGCTTGGCTTCAACGAAGACAGAAATGGAACCGCAACAAACCCAACACCGACGGCTCCAGTCACTGCGGTGGCTACGGTTAGAAAATGACGTCTGTTGCGATCGATGCGATCAACGTCGTCTTCGTTCATCAGGCACTCCCATACACCCGGCTGAAAAAAGGTTTGCTATCGAGGCCTCTTTGTCAGCGCGTTTTATTATGCTTTGTATCGATATTGGTAGATTTGCAGCAGGCCGGATTTGGCGTCAGGATGACACCTGTTCCCAACCTTGGTGCGTAACAGCCGCGCATTATACACGCGCCACATCGAAGTTAGCCAGCGGAGTCACGTTTCCCTCTGATTTTCAAAGGAATTTAGTTTGACGGATTTGAAATCAGCATTGCTATTCGTCACGCAGTCGATCGTCGTCGGACTGGCCGTCGCATTTCTGGTCGTGCTGGTCCGGCCTGACCTGCTGCCGACGATCGGCCTGCGCGGCACGGGCGCGGCCGCCAGCTATGCGGATGCCGTTGATATCAGCGCGCCGGCTGTCGCGAGCATCTATACGAAGCGGCTGGTCGAGGACAACCCGTCGCTCGAGGAGAGGACTCGATTCCGCGTCGAGACGAGTTTCGGATCGGCGGTGGTTATTGATCGTGAAGGGTATCTGGTCACGAACTACCACGTAATTGGAGAGGCCGCGGAAATACGCGTGCAGTTATCGGACGGCCAAATTGCCACACCTGAAGTCGTCGGCGTCGACGCAGAGACCGATCTCGCTTTGCTCAAGGTCGATCTCGGCACATTGCCCGCGATACGCATCGGCAATTCGGCGCAACTGCGTATCGGTGATGTCGTCTTGGCGATCGGGAATCCCTACGGCCTGACAAAATCCGTGACACAAGGCATCGTCAGCGCCACCGGGCGTGGCTTGTTGAATTTGACGACATTTGAGAATTTCATTCAGACTGACGCAGCGATCAACGCCGGCAACTCCGGTGGCGCCTTGATCAATGTCGAAGGTGAGTTGGTGGGTATCAATACGGCCGTGCTTGCGCAGGATGCAGGGACCGAAGGTATCGGTTTCGCCATTCCCGTCGATCTGGTTCGGGGCGTCGTCGCCGAAATCAAGATTCACGGTCGCGTTATTCGCGGCTGGCTGGGGCTGGCGGAGCCCGATGACCTGACGAACGCCGAGCGAGCCGCCATGGGCATTGACGGGAATATCGGCATATTGCTCGGCGACGTGTACGAAGGTGGTCCGGCTGCCAATGCCGGGTTGCAGCGGGGAGATGTCGTTCTTTCGATTAACGGAGACCCGATATTCTCGCAGCGCCAGGCAAGACTGCTGGCTGCCGGTACGAATCCGGGTGACGAGGTCAAGATCGTCGGCCTTCGCGAAGGCGAGGAATTTGCGACGACCGTTATTGCGGCGGAACGGCCTGTTACGGCTGAGTAGCGCGGCCGGGCGCTACAGTTTCGGAACTCTGCGGATGGTCGCCCCGAGCTGGCGCAGCTTTTCCTCGATGCGTTCGTAGCCTCGATCGACATGGTAGATGCGGTCGACGAGCGTTTCGCCTTCCGCCGCCATGGCGGCTAGTACGAGGCTGGCCGATGCGCGCAGGTCCGTCGCCATGACGGGTGCTGCCGTGAGCCGTTCGATTCCAGTGCAGATCGCCGTATGGCCCTCCAGATGGATATCCGCGCCCATGCGCTGCAATTCCAGGACGTGTTGAAAGCGATTTTCGAAGACGGTTTCGGTAATCGTGCCAACACCATCTGCGACGGCGTTCATGGCACAGAATTGCGCCTGCATATCGGTCGGAAACGCCGGGTACGGGGCTGTGCGCAGGTCGACAGAATGCGGCCGTTTGCCCTGCATGTCGAGTTCGATCCAGGTCTCACCGGTAGTAATTTTCGCGCCGGCCTCGGATAACTTTATAAGCACAGCCTCGAGGGTCTCAGGTGCCGTATTGATGGCCCTGATATGCCCACCGGTCATCGCGGCTGCGACGAGGTAGGTCCCGGTCTCGATACGGTCAGGCAGGACTGAATAGTCTGTGCCGTGCAGCCTTTCCACGCCCTGCACCGTAATCGTGCCGCTCCCCGCACCCTCTATGTGCGCGCCCATGCCGGTCAGGAATCTCGCAAGATCGGCAACCTCGGGTTCGCGGGCCGCGTTCTCGAGCACGGTCTCGCCATCGGCCAGTACTGCGGCCATCAGCAGATTCTCTGTGCCCGTCACAGTGACGGTATCGAATACGATGTGCGCGCCCTTGAGACGTTCCGCTCGGGCCTTGATGAAACCGTTTTCGACGACAACGTCAGCGCCCATCGCCTGCAAACCAGCGACATGAAGATTGACCGGCCTCGCACCGATCGCGCAACCACCCGGCAGTGACACATCCGCCTCGCCAAATCGCGCAACGAGGGGTCCGAGCACGAGTATCGACGCACGCATCGTCTTGACGAGTTCGTACGGTGCTTCGCGCCGGACAACATTGCTCGCGTCGGCCTCGACATTGAGTTGCTCATCGACCGTGATTTGCACGCCCATCATCTGTAGCAACGAAAGAGTCGTCGTAACGTCTTTCAGATGCGGGACATTGCGTACGATGACCGGCTCGGTGGCGAGCAGCGTTCCTGCGAGAATCGGCAAAGCCGCATTCTTCGCTCCCGATATCTCGACTTTGCCCGACAGGCGAACGCCGCCCTGGATGAGTAATTTGTCCATAATCTCTAGCCCGCGTCCTGCGCTCGCCACTCGTCCGGCGTCAGTGCCCGAATCGAGAGCGCATGAATCTCGTTGCCGACCAGTGCGCCGAGACAGCGATACACGAGCTGGTGGCGTGCAAGCGGACGCTTGCCCGCAAATTCCTCGGCGACGACGAGCGCCTCGAAGTGGGTGTTGTCCGCACTGAAGACCTTGACCGTGGCATTTTCGAATCCTGCCTCGATCAGGCCACTTATCTCGACTGGGTCCATACTGATCAGATCTTACGTAAAGCTCCGGGGCGCGCAGTGTACCGGGAAAGCCCCGAGCTTCCCAATGCGCCGCAACGATTGTGTATGATAGCCGGCCCGCAAGGGCTCACAACACCGTTTATTTATGCTTGAAAATTTGCTCGAAGTCATAGCCGGACTTGTGCTCCTGATCTGGGGCGCCGACCGATTTGTTCACGGCGCAGCAGCGACGGCGCGCAATTTGGGCATTGCGCCGCTGCTGATCGGCCTGACCATCGTGGCATTTGCAACCTCTGCCCCGGAGATTCTCGTCTCGGTTGTCGCATCTGTTCGCGGCGAGCCCGGGCTGGCAATCGGCAACGCGATTGGCTCCAACATCGTCAACGTGGGCCTGGTACTCGGCTGCGTTGCGGTCATTCGCCCGATTCAGCTTCGTTCTGCTACCCTGCGGCGCGAAATGCCGGCCTTGCTTGCCGTATCCTTGTTGACCGTTTCGCTCTTCCTCGACTCCCATCTTAGCCGGATCGACGGCATCGTCATGTTGACGGGACTGGTGATTGTAATGATCTGGCTGGCCCGCCTTGGGGTGCGATCCGCGCCCAGCGACCCGATCAAGATGGACTTCGAGGCCGAAATCCCGGCTAACGTGTCAATGCGCATGGCCATATTCTGGCTGCTGGTCGGGCTGGTCACATTGCTGATCGGTGCGCAACTGCTGGTCGACGGATCGATCGAAATCGCACGATTGATCGGCGTGAGCGAAGTTGTCATCGGCATCCTGCTGGTCGCGTTTGGCACCAGTTTGCCCGAGCTTGCCGTGTCACTGGTCAGTGCGATGAAAGGCGAATACGGTCTCGCGATCGGCAACATCGTCGGTTCGAATATCTTCAATTTGCTCGCCGTAATCGGTGTTGCAGCTACAATCGCACCGTCCTCCCTGGCGCCATCGGTTTTGTCCCTGCACGTGTTCGTCATGGTCGCGTTCACGCTTGTACTGTTCGCCATGACGTACGATTACGACGGCAAGAGTGAATTGTCGAGAATCGAAGGTGCTGCTCTTTTGTTCGCTTTTGTCGCCTACGATACCTACGTGGTCATGCAAAACGTTAGAATGCCTGAATGACATCGACTGAGGCCGCGAATGCTGCTCGAGCTGACACCTGACGAACTGATTGCTTTGGCCGACGAAGTGCTCGCGATCGAGTCCCGGGCGGTGGAATCCATTCGCACCAGACTGGATGCGAGCTTCGTGGCCGCCTGCCAGCTATGTCTGGACACGCCCGGTCGGATCGTCGTCACCGGCATGGGCAAATCGGGCCACATCGGCAACAAGATCGCCGCGACATTGGCGAGCACGGGCACACCGGCTTTCTTCATGCATCCCGCCGAAGCCAGCCATGGAGACCTCGGCATGATCACGGGGCAGGACGTGCTGCTTGCTGTCTCATACTCCGGCGAGACGGATGAGATTGTCACGATCCTGCCGCTGGTCAAGCGAATGGGAGCGAAGCTTTTGTCATTGACGGGCAATCCGAATTCGACGCTCGCAAAATCTGCGGACGCGCACCTTGACATCAGCGTCAGTGAGGAAGCATGCCCGTTGAATCTGGCCCCCACTGCCAGCACAACCGCCACGCTCGCGATGGGCGATGCTCTGGCCGTCGCACTATTGAAGACTCGCGGCTTTACCGCCGAGGACTTCGCTATGTCTCATCCGAGCGGCAGCCTGGGCAAACGCCTGCTCCTGCGCGTCGCCGACGTCATGCGAACCGATGCGGACATCCCGCATGTTGCGCCAACTGTGCGCCTCAGAGATGGCCTCATCGAGATGTCGCAAAAGGGGCTTGGCATGACGGCCATCATCGACGAGCGGCAACGAATACTGGGTATATTCACGGACGGTGACTTACGACGGGCATTGGACGCCGGCGTGGACGTGCACAAGACTCTAATGAGCGAAATCATGCACACGGAGTGCAAGACCACCTCGAGCGATGTGCTGGCGGTCGAAGCAGTGCGCCTGATGGAGGAAAACAAAATCACGTCGTTGCTGGTCGCCGACGAAAACAATCGACTGATCGGCGCCCTGAATATTCACGACCTTTTTCGCGCAGGCATCATGTGAACACAGCCGGTAACGCAACTGCATTGTCGCAGATTCGCCTGGTCGCTTTTGACGTGGACGGCGTATTCACGGACGGGCGATTCTATCTGACAGATGACGGAGTCGAGTCGAAATCTTTCAATACACAGGATGGCTTCGGCGTACGCCGACTGATCAATGCCGGAATCGAAGTCGCCGTGATCAGCGGCCGGCAGTCGGGCGCCGTCGATCACCGCATGGCCGAACTCGGCGTAAAACACGTCGTTCAGGGCTGTAGAGACAAGGTCGCTGCGCTTGAAACACTGGGCACTGAGCTCGGCGTCAGCGTCGCAGAATGTGCGTTTGTTGGCGACGATATCCCGGACCTGCCGTTGTTGCAGGCGGTCGGCTTCTCGATTGCCGTAGCGAACGCCGTGGCCGTCGTCCGCGAGTACTGCGACCACACGACTACTGCCGCGGGCGGCTCCGGGGCGGTACGGGAGGTTTGTGACCTGATACTGGCTGCCCAAAGCGAAACTGCGACGTGATAAGCCCGCGTAACATTGTCATTATCGGAGCGCTTGCCGCCGGTGCGATTGCCAGCTGGTATCTCGCACGAACAAATCTGCGTGACAATGGCGACACGCCAGCATTTGATGCCGCACAACGTGGCTATTACCTGAAGTCCGCACGCATTCTCGGTACTGGCTCGGATGGCGCGCTGCTCTACGAGCTTCAGGCCGAGTATGCCGAACAACAGGATGATGATCACGTTTCGTTTACCGACGTCCGGATCAATTACTCGCCACAAAGCGATGTACCGTGGAGCGTCAATGCAGATTCGGCCACGATACACGCAGACCAGCAGCGCGTCGTGTTACACGGCCACGTCCGCGCCGTCAGCAGCGAGGGCTTCTCCGGCAATGACACGGAGATTCGCACACAGCACCTGGAGATCGATCCGGAGAATTACCTGGCGGAAACTGACGAGCGCGTCCAGATTCGGATCGGCGCGCGCAGCCTGACAGCGACCGGCATGCTAGCATCACTCAAGGACAATCGTGTGCAACTGAAATCGAATGTCAGCGGCAAGTTTGCCCCGTGACAGCAGCAGTGACATCTATGACAGCGCGTACTCTTTGTTTGCTATTACTCCTGCCCGCCCTTGCGTTCGCGCAGAGCAGTGACCTGCGCCTGCCCATCTCTTTGGATGCAGACTCCACAGACTACGACGGCAAGAGTTCCATGCTGATGTTCCGTGGTTTGCGTCTGTCGCAGGGCACGACCAACATCGAGGCCGATATCGGTCGCGCGAGCAAACTCGACTTCAAAGACAGCGTCTGGCATTTCAGTGGCAATGTCGTCATAGACGTTGATGCGGGGCACATCGAATGTGAGTCGGCGGAGCTCAGCTTTACCGACACGCGGCTGCGACTCGCGGCGCTAGAGGGTAGTCCCGCAACCTTCGAGCTACGACGGCCTGGCAGCGACGAGGTGACTTTCGCTCAAGCCGGCCGGCTGGAGTACGACCTTGACGCCGGTGTCGTGGAATTCTCCAACGATGCGGTGATCATGGAAGGCGGCAATCAGATCGCATCGAACTATCTCGTCTATAACATCAAGGACCAGCGCATTAACGCGCAATCCACGGGTAACGGTGAGGAAAAGGTAAAGATAACGGTCACCCCCGATGCCGCCCCCGACAATGACGAGGTCGAACCCAACACAGATGCCGGCGCGGAGGAAGTGCTTCGATGAGTATCCTCAGTGCCCAGGATATCTCCAAGAGCTTCAAACTCCGCAAAGTCGTCAAGAGCCTGTCACTCGAAATCAAGAGCGGCGAAGTCGTCGGCCTGCTCGGCCCGAACGGTGCCGGCAAAACCACGGCGTTTTACATGATTGTGGGTTTGATTGCGCCTGACAGCGGCACAATCCTGCTCGACGGTCAGGACCTGACCGCGCAACCGATGCATCGGCGCGCAAAGCTCGGGCTCGGCTACCTGCCGCAGGAAGCATCCATATTTCGCAAATTGAGTGTGGAACAGAACATACTCGCAATCCTGGAGCACCGCGACGATCTGGATGCGGCCGGCCGTGAAGAAGAACTTGAAATCCTGCTGGATGAACTACATGTCGGTCATGTGCGTACCAGTCCAGGCATCAGTCTTTCCGGCGGCGAGCGCCGTCGTGTCGAGATCGCCCGGGCGCTCGCCGCAAATCCCTTGTTCGTTTTGCTGGACGAACCTTTCGCCGGCGTCGACCCGATTTCGGTGCTCGATATTCAACGCATTATCAAGCACTTGTGCGAGCGCGGGATTGGTGTGCTGATCACTGACCATAATGTCCGCGAAACGCTCGGAATTTGCGGTAGAGCCTATATACTTAGTGATGGAAGTTTGATCGCTTCCGGATCACCGGAAGACATTCTCGAAAATCACCACGTTCGAGAAGTGTATCTCGGACAGGAGTTCAAACTCTGAGGCAAACTGGAGTCACGTACTAAAGGGGCAATGCACATTTCCGTCGCACACACTAACCAATGCTGAAACCGTCACTGCAGTTAAAACTTGGGCAAACACTGACGATGACGCCGCAGCTGCAGCAGGCCATCCGACTCTTGCAGCTGCCGGTTCTGGACTTGAACGCACAGATTCAGGAAGCACTCGAAGAGAACATCATGCTCGAGATGGAGGATCTGCCTGACGTTCCTCAAACCAGTGCGGAAACGACTGCGGAGGTTCAGACGATTCAGGCGGAAGATTCCTGGCAGGAACGTGCGACCGCCAACATTCAGGATGGCGGCTGGAATGGGGAAGGCCGACCGAGCAGTGATTTCGCCGACGAATCCGGACAGACCTTGCGCGAACATCTGCTGTGGCAGCTCGAGATGGAGCATTTCACCCCACGTCAGGCTGTCATCGGCGAAGCGATTATCGATTCGATCGGTGATGACGGATACCTGAGCGAGGATCTTGCGGAAATTGCCGGGGGCCTTGATGCACAATCGGGTTTTTCGTATCAGGAAGTAGAGGATACGCTCGACAAGGTTCAGCGGCTTGATCCGGTCGGAGTGGCCGCCCGCTCTGTTTCGGAATGCATTATTTTGCAGCTCAGGCAACTTGATGCCGAAACGCCTGGATTGCCGCTGGCTATCCAGCTTGCGGAGAGTCATCTTGACCTTGTCGCCGACCGCAACTACGGTGAATTGCGACGCAGCCTGCGAACGTCTGAAGATAACCTGCATGAAGCGCTGGTGCTGGTCAAAAGCTGTAATCCGAAACCGGGCCTGGCAGTCAGCCCCGCCGCCGCCCAATACGTCATACCCGATGTATTCGTCCGTAAAGTGGACAACCATTGGGTGGTGGAAATCAGCCCCACCGGTGTTCCGCGGCTGTCGGTCAATCAACAGTACGCACGACTGCTGCGAGGCAGCGGTGATCATACGGTGCTTCGCTCACAACTGCAGGAAGCTCGCTGGTTGATACGCAGCCTCGAAATACGCAACGAAACGCTGATGAAGGTGGCAACCAGCATCGTCTCCCGACAGACCAACTTTCTCGAACATGGCGACGAGGCAATGAAACCGATGGTATTGCGCGATGTGGCCGAGGAAATCGGTATGCACGAATCCACGATCTCGCGGGTAACGACTAACAAGTACATGCATACGCCGCGCGGAGTTTTTGAATTCAAGTACTTTTTCTCATCTCACCTGTCGTCGGCAGACGGTGAGGATCAATCGTCGACGTCGGTCAGAGCCAAGATCCGCAAACTGATCGGTGCCGAGATCCCGGGCAAGCCTCTCAGCGACAGCAAGATCGCAAATATGCTTGCCGAAGAGGGTATTTCGGTTGCGAGACGGACTGTCGCGAAGTACCGTGAAGCTATGAATATTGCATCGTCGAGCGAACGCAGGAGACGCCCGGCGTAACAGGAAATATGCGAATTTAACACCACAGAAGGAGATCTGAGCTGCTTGTAATCTAAACCCGTCACAAATGTGCGAGCCGCGCCATATCTTCGCGGGGGCCGATATGGTTGGACACGTACGACATTAGAAGTATGGGAGAACACTATGCAATTGAACGTTTCAGGCCATCACGTCGAGGTAACCGCTTCGCTTAGAGGTTATGTCGAGTCCAAGATTGAAAAGATCGAACGGCATTTTGATCTGGTGTCTGACGTAAGCTGTATCCTGACCGTCGAAAAACTCCGTCATAAAGCAGAAGCCACTGTCAAGGTTAACGGCGGTACGATTTACGCCGACAATACTGAAGAGGACATGTATGCTGCTATCGATGGTCTCGTCGACAAACTCGATCGGCGAGTGAGAAAATATAAAGAGAAGCTCGGCGACCACCGTGCCAAAGAAGCACGTAAGATAAGATATTAGCCCCGCATTTGGTCCGCGCGGCTACTCGGCCGCGCGGACCAGCACGCATAAAGCTCAATTCAAATGTTGCTCCAGGAAATCATCAAGCCAGACAGTGTTTTGTGTAACGCGCACGCTCGCAGCAAGAAACACTGTCTTGAAATAATGAGCGAGTTACTCGTCCGCGGCTATCCCGGCATTTCGCACGAAAGCATCTTCGAAGGGCTGATAGAACGTGAACGACTGGGCTGCACAAGTCTGGACCAGGGCGTCGCTTTCCCACACTGTCGAGTCGACGGCCTGGACAGCAGCGCCGGTGCGCTAATCAAGCTGAGCGACGCCGTTGAGTTTGATTCGGCGGACGGTGAAGCCGTCGACCTGATTCTGGGCCTTATGGTGCCATCTGATCTCAATGATGAGGATCAGGCTACCATCTGCAGTATCGCAGAGTTACTCGGCGACAGAGAATTGCGGGTCGCATTGCGTGAAGCCACGTCAAGCAGAGAGTTGTACGACGCCCTATGCGCTTGATTATTGTTAGCGGCTTGTCCGGCTCGGGCAAGTCGATCGCGCTACACGTCCTCGAAGATCTGGGCTATTACTGTATTGATAACATGCCGGCAGCATTGCTGAAGCCGGTAATCAATGAAGTTACCGCACAGACTGATGAATCGACACGTCTTCTCGCGGTCGGCGTGGATGCACGCAATCGCAATGAAAATCTCGAAGCGCTCCCGCAGTTAATCGAAGAGTTGCGTCAGCAGGGTATCCAGACCGAGTTGTTGTTTCTTCAATCCAGCGATGAAGTCCTGCTAAAACGCTATGGCGAAACGCGACGACGCCATCCGCTGGCCCGTCAGGGAACCGCGTTACGTGCGGCGATCATAGGTGAGCGGGAGATGCTGTCGGTCGTGCTCAATTCGGCGGATCTTGTGATCGATACGTCGCGAACGAGTATCTACGAACTGGCTAACACGATTCGCGAACGAATTGATCGACGAACTACAGATACGCTTTCTGTATTGATCGAGTCCTTCGGCTTCAAGCATGGCATACCATCGGACGCGGACTTCGTATTTGATCTGCGATCCCTGCCAAACCCGTACTGGACTGTCGAGCTGCGCGGTCTGACGGGCCTGGATCAGGAGGTCATTGATTTTCTGGATGCCCAACCGGCTTTCGTCGCGATGTACGAGGACATCCTGAATTTCCTGCAACGCTGGATTCCGGAGTACGAAAACGTCCACAGGGCTTATCTGACCGTCGCGATCGGCTGCACCGGCGGCCAGCACCGCTCGGTATACATGACCGAAAAACTCACCAATGCCCTGCGCGAGATGCACGATCCCGTCCTGGCCCGCCACAACGAACTGGCTACTCCGTCGCACGGCAATACATAGTGCCGCTGGTCCCGAAGACAGTTAAACTCCGGCTAGATTTCCGGGGCGGTAAGTTATGGAAGCGAGAGAGCACACCCAGGCTAGCCTGAAACTGTTGCGCGAACAGCTCGACAGCGGCGGTATGCGCTCTGCCCGCCGGATGATCCACAGCTTGCACCCGGCCGAAATTGCCCGCCTGCTCGAGTCCGTGCCACTCGGCGAGCGCGCGGTTCTTTGGGAAATGGTCGGTTCCGACGACGAGGGCGACGTACTCGTTGAGGTTTCCGACGAGGTTCGCGATGGCCTGATCAAGGGCATGAAGACCGAACAGCTCATCGCCGCGACCGAAGGCATGGAGCTCGATGATCTCGCCGACCTGCTCATCGATCTGCCGGAAACCATCACACAAAAAGTACTGCAATCGCTCGATGATCAGGACGAAGAACGACTGCGCCAGGTACTCGCCTACGGTGAGGACAGCGCAGGCGGCCTGATGAACGTCGACATCGTGACCGTTCGACCGGACGTCACCCTGGAAGTCGTCTGTCGCTACCTGCGGGCGCGGGGGGAGATGCCCGACGGCACGGACTCGATCTTCGTCGTTGATCGTGATAACGGGTACGTCGGCACGCTGTATTTGTCACGGCTGTTGACCAACGATGCCGACACCAGCGTTGCGGCGGTCATGTCGACCGATATTCTGCCGATTCCGGCGCACACGCCATCGCAGGAAGTCGTGTGGGAATTTGAGCACCGTGATCTTCTGTCGGCTCCCGTCGTCGATGACAACCATCACGTCGTCGGTCGCATTACCGTTGACGATGTCGTCGATGTAATTCGAGATGAAGCCGAGCACTCTTTTATGAGTGCCGCCGGTCTCGACGAAGAGGATGATATGTTCGCGCCGGTATTCAAGAGTGCTTCGCGCCGCGCTCTGTGGCTTGGCGTAAATCTTTGCACAGCTTTTCTGGCCGCGGCGGTCGTCGACATTTTTCAGACGACCGTCGACAAGATCGTGCTGCTCGCAGTGCTCATGCCCGTGGTTCCAAGTATGGGCGGCGTCGCCGGCAGCCAGTCGCTGACGATCATTACCCGCGCCATCGCACTGGGCCAGATCGATCGCACCAACGCCCGGCGAATATTGCGCAAGGAACTGCTGGTCGGTGTATTGAACGGCATCGGCTGGTCCATCATCGTCGCAGGATTCACCTACCTGTGGTTCGGCCAGTGGCGAATTGGTGGGGTTATAGGTGCCGCGATGATCATCAACTTGATTGTCGCGGCTGTCGCCGGCTTTAGCATACCCCTTGCTCTCAGGCGCATGAACATTGATCCGGCGCTGGCCGGCGGTGTCGTGCTGACGACCGTAACCGACGTCATCGGTTACATGGCGTTTCTCGGCCTCGGAGCTGCTTTCTTATTGTAGCTGCACGTCTTAATCGTTATGAAACGGGCTCAAGTCCTTCTTTATCCAGCTTGGCGCAAATAGACGCGGGACGTCGGCGCCCGTCACGAAATCGAGCAGTTCGTCTTTGACTTGCATCGCGTTCTGATAGCCGAGTTCAATCAGTTCGCGCGTGTACGCCTGTTCAAACATCAGGAAGCTCAGCAGACGATTCTCACCCCTGCCCCGGCCGCCGATACCGCGCAAGAGCCCCCGAACCGCGAATGGCAGTTCGCGCCGGTGATTGTGCGCGATCACGCGAAGGTCTTCGCTCGGAACGATGAGCATCGTATCGATCGGACGCATCCGCTTCAGCGCTCCACTGCGATGCTGTGGACTCACGGCGTCGACGAGCTGGTTGATGCGTGTCATGCGTTCGATGTCAGAGTAGAGACCATCCATGAATAATGTGTCGAGCATATAGCCCGCGATCTGTGCAAAACTCGGGTGTTCCTGTGGTTTGTCGGGATCCGGTTCCTTGTCCGCTGTCTCGTCGCGTACACCAATGACAAGTATTCGATCGGCCCCTAAATGGATCGCAGGGCTCAGCGGAGTTGCCTGCCGCATCGCGCCATCCCCAAAATACCCGCCGCCGATCCGAACAGGCGGAAAGATCATTGGTACGGCGATGCTGGCCATCAGATGATCGAGATGCAGATCGCCGCGCACACCGACGCGGCGGGTCCGCGACCAACCGCCACGACCCCGAGCCGCCTGAAAGAAAGACGTCGAGTGCGCCGACGCGTAGCTGGCCGCCGTGACTGCCACAGCCTCGAGATATCCGGCGTCGATCGCAACCTGTATCCGTGGAAAGCGGACGTTGCGACTCAGCAACGAACGAAGCGGCGAGTTGTCGAGCAGCGATTTCGGCGTACCGACAAGAAACCCGCCGAGCACGATTGACGCCAGCCAGTGCAAACTGCTCTTCAGCATCGCCAGATTGTCGCTGCGAAATACCTGGTCGCAGTGAAAATTGGCCCAGACCCTGTCGAGCTCTGCAACAGCAACGCGAAACCGCCGCGCCTTGCTCGCCAGGACGACCGAGTTGATCGCGCCCGCAGACGTCCCGCTGATGACCGCAAAGGGATTCGGACTGCCCTTGGGCATCAGCTCAGCCAGTGCCTTGAGAACGCCGACCTGGAACGCACCGCGGGCACCACCGCCCGGCAGGACGAGAGCTGTCTTGTGGTCTGACACTGCAGCAGGTCTCATAACGTTACGATTTGTCAAATAGCAGTCAATGCGGGCCAAATCGTATTATAGTGTTGGCCGAAGGAGGTTTCCGATGCATCGATCACTATTTGCTCTTTTGATATTTTTGGCGCTCGGCGCGACAGCGCTGGCCTCCGAGCAGATCACTGTGGGGCAATCAGCTCCCGAATTCGAGCTGCCTGACCAGGACGGCCAGTTGCACTCGCTCGAAGACTACCGAGACCAGTGGGTCGTACTTTACTTCTACCCAAAGGACGAAACGCCCGGTTGCACGACCGAAGCCTGCGAGTTTCGCGACAACATTTTCGCTTTTAAGGCGCTCAATGCCCAGATTCTCGGCGTGAGCCTGGATGACGTCGAATCACACCAGAAATTTGCGGAGAATCACGGCCTCCCCTTCCCGCTTCTTGCCGATACTCGAGGCCAGGCGGCCGAAGCGTATGGCGTCAAGACAAAAATGTTCGGCATGACGGTAGCCAAACGACAGACCTTTCTGATTGGTCCCGACGGCACGCTCGCCAAGCACTACACCAAAGTCAAACCCGCAGAGCATTCGGCACAGGTGCTGGCGGACCTCAAAGCGCTTGGGGCAGGCAAGAACTTGTAGAAACCCGGGCCGTAGCCATCGGACGATTCAATGCAACGCCCTGATACCTGCATCGAGTCCGGCAATCGTGAGCGGGTACATTCTGTCGCCCATGATTTCGCGCGTTAGTCTTACCGATGGCGTGTATTCCCAGCGATTTCTCGGTTCCGGATTAAGCCAGATAGCTTTGGGATACGTATTAAGCAGGCGCTTGATCCACACCGCCCCGGGCTCTTCATTCCAGTGCTCAACGCTCCCGCCGGCGTAGACGATTTCGTAAGGGCTCATCGTCGCATCCCCGACAAAAACCAGCTTATAGTCAGCGCCGTATTTGTGCGTTATGTCGAGTGTCGAAATTTTTTCGGCGTGTCGGCGGCGATTGTCTTTCCACAGGCTCTCATAGATAAAATTGTGAAAATAGAAATATTCGAGGTGCTTGAACTCGCTGCGCGATGCGGAAAACAACTCCTCGCAAACGCGAACATGATCATCCATCGAACCGCCGATATCGAGACACAGCAGAACCTTGACTGCGTTGTGTCGCTCGGGAACCATGCGAATGTCCAGCAGTCCGGCATTGCGCGCCGTCTTGTCGATCGTATCTTCCAGATCCAGCTGATCGGCGGCGCCCTCACGTGCGAATTTTCGCAAGCGTCGCAACGCGACTTTGATGTTGCGCGTACCAAGCTCGACGGAATCATCGAGATTACGATACTCGCGGCGGTCCCAGACCTTCACGGCACTGCGGTTTCGTGAGCCATTTTGACCGATGCGAACACCTTCCGGGTTGTACCCGAATGCGCCAAACGGTGATGTCCCGGCAGTGCCAATCCACTTGTTACCGCCTTCGTGTCTCTCATTCTGTTCATCGAGACGCTCCTGCAGGGCCTTCATCAGTTCCTCGAACCCGCCGAGCGCCTCGATTTTCGCGCGCTCTTCTTCGGACAACGTGAGTTCGGCCTGGCGCCGGAGCCACTCATCCGGAATGTCATCCATAAGGTCTCCGAAGCTGTCCTCAACACCCTTGAAGTAAACAGCGAAGATTCGATCAAACCGATCGAGTTGCGACTCGTCTTTGACAAGACATGCACGCGCCAGATAATAAAAGTCGTCGACGTTTTGCTGTGCTACTCCCCGTTTCATCGCTTCGAGCAACGTCAACATCTCGGTTATCGACGTCTTCATGCCGCCGTCACGAAGCAAATAGAAAAATGGAATCAGCATACCGGCTTACTGCGATCTCGAGTTTGCTCGTCGATCAAGAAAAACCAATTGCTCGAACAAATGCACATCTTGCTCGTTCTTCAACAACGCGCCATACAAAGGCGGAATCGCCTTGCGCGTATCCTCCATGCGCAACGCTTCAGGCGGGATGTCTTCTGCCAGCAACAATTTGATCCAGTCGAGCAGTTCCGAGGTGGACGGTTTCTTTTTCAGGCCAGGGACCTCACGAACTTTGTAAAAAGCGTTGAGAGCTTCGCTCAATAGATCCTTCTTCAGATTCGGAAAGTGAACATCTACGATCTGTTGCATCGTTTCCTTTTCCGGAAACTTTATGTAATGGAAGAAACAGCGCCGCAAGAACGCGTCCGGTAACTCTTTTTCGTTGTTACTCGTGATTACTATGATCGGACGATGCACAGCCTTGATGAGGCGCTTGGTTTCATAGACGTAGAACTCCATTCGATCAAGTTCGCGGAGCAGGTCGTTCGGAAACTCTATGTCAGCCTTGTCGACTTCGTCGATCAGCAAAACGGGCTGCTCATCTGCCTCGAACGCCTCCCAGATTTTGCCGCGCACGATGTAGTTCGCAATATCGTGCACGCGATCATCGCCGAGTTGCGAATCGCGAAGACGCGCTACTGCGTCGTATTCGTAGAGGCCTTGCTGCGCTTTCGTCGTTGACTTGATATGCCACTCGTACAGGGGCTTCCCGAGTGAATTGGCCACTTCGATCGCCAGCTGTGTCTTGCCGGTGCCTGGCTCGCCTTTGATTAGAATGGGGCGCTCGAGCGTCACAGCCGCGTTCACGGCTATCATCAGGTCTTCTGTCGCTACGTAGGTACTGGTTCCGGTGAATTTGCTTGCGGTCATGCTGTTTTCCGATCTCAGTAAAGTGCAATGACTATCTTACCGGAAAAGAAAGGGACAAAGTCCCCTGGAGCTGCAGCGCTCTGACGCCCTATTCAGTGTCGGGTGACAGAACAAGCTTATGTTGCGTCTCACCCGGAAGAAACGGGCTCGGCTCACCGCGAACCCAGGCGGCATGACCACGGCGATAAAATTCGGACAGCGGATGCCCACTCTGACCCGTCGGCATGTGCATAAGACTGTTGGCTTCGTCACCCGGCATTACCGAGAAACGCTCGGACGCGCCGAATCTCGGACCCTGAGCCCGAGGTAAGTCGACGTCGCCGCCGAGCGGCTCGTTCGGCATGTCCAGAAGGTCCGACAAGATCGGCAAAGCCTGACTCAGCGGATGGCCGATTCTCGCCGTATTGCGCTCTCCCCAACTACGGTCGGCAAGCGCGCCTTCATAGTGTGCGTCGAAGTAGCGAATATTCTCCTGCACGGCGGCAACCATCAGTTCCTGCCAGGTCTCGTAATTCGCCGGCAACAGGTGCTCGGGCTGTTCGGTCACCAGCGACCATAACGGCGCTTCGAACTGATTGCTGATGCGCAGCTTGACGTCATCGCCGTAGGTCTCGCGGACCGATGCCATCAGTCCATGAAAGACGCGCGCCTGCACCTCCAGGCGAAATGCCCGGACCAGGCGATAACCGACCGATTCCGGCGCCGCACGGGGGATCCATGCCTGGGCAAGGCGGCGATACTCCGCCAGATTGCTGTCGGCCGCAACAAGCTCCTCATCCAATACGTCGAGCAACAGATCGCGCCAGCGGGTCAGAAAAACCGCCCGATCATCGATTTGGATCGCCAGCATGTCTCCGGGCTCAAACGTGTCCAGCGCAAACAGGCGATCACGAATCTGCGCTGATCTGGCGCCAAGGTCATATCCTCCATCGCCCACCAGGCGCAACGCCTCACCATCAGTGACACGCGCGTTCGCAGACCAGATTCGGCCGCTCTCGGGATTCACAATGCGTGGGTAGTCCTGTGCCGCCACCCAACCGCTCCACCCCGCCGTTTCGCTCCAGTCTGCCGGCAGCATCGGGTCGAAATTACCTCGGACGGGAATCTTCCCGGTAATCGTCCAGGCGATGTTGCCTTCCGCGTCACCCGTCACGAAATTTTGTGGTGGCATACCAATGGTGTTCGCGATATCAACCGCCGCATGGACCGAGTCGGCAACTTCCAGATCGAGCAGGCGAAGATTGACTGCGTCAAGCTTGTGCGCGATCCAGCTCACGGCGATTTCGCCGTCCGGATAGTCAACGTCCTCGTTAACCGGCCCCCAGATCGTCTCCCGGATGCTGACGTCGACAGGTTCGGCGCCTTTGACGACGATTCTCTCAAGGTATTCAGTAAACGGCAGATCACCAGCCGGCGTCTCATACGTTCCAGGCTCGGCGCCGGGTCGCAGTATGACCGCATCTGTCCAGTCTCCGTAGCTGTTGGTGTAACCCCAGGCAACTTTGGTGTTGCTGCCGGCAACAATGAACGGCGCGCCTGGCAGGGTTACTCCGGTCACGTCCCGTGGTGCTTCTCCATCGACCACCAGCCGGGCTTGATAATAGATATTCGGCGCCTGCAGTCCGAGATGCATGTCATTCGAAACGATAGCGCGTCCCGATTTCGTCAAATCACCGCTCACCACCCAGTTGTTGCTGCCATTGAGCATGGGCTTGCCGATTTCCTGCGATGGCGGCGCCGTGTCACGCACGTGCCGTATCGACAGGATCTCGGCCGCAGGCGGCGACGCCACGGGACGCGCGTCCCCCATCAATGGCGCATCCCAATTCGTTCCCTGCGGATACATCCAGGCATACGCTTCATGAGGCAACACCCGGTGGGCAAGTCCGCGCTGCACATCCCTGATCGCACGCGAATCATTGAGCTGCGTGAACATGGTGTAGACGACGAGTAATGAATCTGCTGGCGTCCACGGCTTCGGGTCCACCCGTAACAGGTAGTATTCGAATGGCTTCGCGTGAAGGCTCGCGATTCCGGCATTCACGCCATCTGCATAGGTTTCGAGAAACGCGAGTTCTGACGCCGGCAAATTCTGTAGTACGGCGCCGGCGCGGCTGCGGAAGCGATGAAAGCGATTGCGTTTGTCCATTTCAAGGGCGAGGCCACCGAACAGCTCCGACAACTCACCCGCGGAGCGTCGCCGAATCAAATCCATCTGAAAGAAGCGGTCCTGGCCATGGGCAAAGCCGGTGGCAAACGCAAGGTCTTCGCGGCTGCCGGCCGTAATCGTCGGGATGCCTTCGACATCCCGTTCGATCGTCGCGCTTGCGGTCAGGCCAAGCACGCGCAAGTCCCCGTCGAGCAGCGGCAAACTTGCGCGGATCGTGAACCAAGCCAGCACCACGACAATGGCTACCGCAAGAATCATGCCTCCAGCGAGGCGCAATAACCATCGCCGCATTGACCGTTACTCCGACGCTTTGACCTCGAGTATCTTCATGGCGTTGGTGCTCCCGGAAATACCTTTCAAGTCACCTTTGGTAAATATGACCAGGTCATCAACTTCGACGAGGTCTTTCGAAAGCAGTGTCTCAAATATGTTGGCATACAGGCTGTCGCGGTCGGTTTCCTTGATATCGAACTGCACGGGATACACGCCACGGTAAATGGCGACGCGGCGGCTCGTCGCCGCATACGGCGTCAGCGCATAGATCGGGATATCGGAGCGTACGCGCGACATCCAGAGTGCCGTTGAACCTGACTCTGTCAAGGCAATGATCGCGCGTACGTCCATGTGATTTGCCGTGTACATGACCGCCATGGCAATCGCCTCATCAACCCGTTCGAACTCGTCGTCGGTGCGGTGACTCATGCGACCGGACGGGTGCGGAAACTTCTCGGCACCCAGACAAACGCTGCTCATTGCGGTGATCGCTTCGACCGGGTAGACACCCACAGCGGTTTCGCCCGACAGCATGACCGCGTCAGTACCATCGATAACGGCATTGGCTACGTCGGAAACCTCGGCGCGCGTCGGAATCGGGTTTTGAATCATCGACTCCATCATCTGTGTCGCGGTTATTACGATCTTGTTCTTGGCCCGCGTCATGTGGATCAGCTTTTTCTGGATACCCGGAAGCTCGGCATAGCCCATTTCGACACCAAGATCACCGCGTGCCACCATCACGATATCCGCCGCGTCGATGATGGACTCGATATCCTCGATTGCCTCGGCACGCTCGATCTTGGCCACAATCAGGCCACTGCCGCCTGCAGCTTGAAACAGTCGACGAGCCTCGGCTACGTCGGCACCGCTGCGCACGAAGGAAACTGCAAGGAAGTCCATATCGAGCTCGGCAGCCAGCCTGATATTATCGCGATCGACATCGGTCAACGCATCGGCCGACAGGCCGCCGCCCTTTCGGTTGATGCCCTTGAAATCGGACAGGATACCGCCGTTGATGACCGTCGTATGAATTCGAGTGCCGTCGACCCGTTCGACGCGAAGCTCGATCATGCCGTCGTTGAGCAAGAGTACATCGCCCGATGACACATCGTCGTGCAGTGTTTCCAGGGCAACGCCTACACCATCCCGATCTCCGTCTTCCTGCCCGAGCGTGCTGTCCAGGAAAAACGCATCGCCGTCTGACAGGACAACGCTGCCATTCCTGAATCGCCTGATGCGGATCTTCGGACCCTGCAAATCACCCATGAGGCCGACATTCTTCCCACGCGACATGGCCGCAGACCGCAATGTTTCGGCGCGTCGCCGATGCTGCGACTGATCGCCGTGGGAGAAATTGATCCTCGCCACATCCAGACCGGCATCGATCATTTTGCCCAGCGTCTCGGGGTCGTCCGACGCCGGCCCGAGTGTCGCAACAATTTTTGTTCGTTTTCGCATGGCGGCGATTATTGCACAGGCGCACAGAAGTAGTACCGGCAATTGCTGGTGGCAGCTTCACGCCGGCACGATTAAGAGCTATGCTGCCCGGCCTGCAATTCCGGATCAACTGGTCTCATGGATCGACGCCGTTTTCTTCAGAGCATCGCGATCGCTGCCGCCAGTCCAGCCATCGCACTCTCCGGCCGTGCTGACGAAACACTGGTCGGCCCGCTGCGACCCGACCCCGGCGGCCTTCTGGATCTGCCAAGTGGATACAGCTACAGGATTGTATCGCGTGCAGGTGATCCGATGAGTGACGGTTTTCGGGTCCCGCAAGCCCACGACGGCATGGCCGCCTTTGCGGGCGAAGCCGGCCGCGTCATCATTGTCTGTAACCACGAAATCCAGCCGGCGTTCCCCGAGCGCAGCGCGTTTGCGGATACCTTTGCTTCATTACCTCATGCCGTCAAGAGCAAGCTGTACGATCAGGGTGGCGGCTCGACACCCGGCGCCGGTGGCACAACCACAAGCGTTTACGACCCACAAACCGGCAGGACGGAACGGCAATACCTGAGCCTGGCGGGCACCGAATTGAATTGTGCCGGCGGGCCAACGCCCTGGGGAAGTTGGCTGAGCTGCGAAGAGTGTTTCGAGTCGCCCGGAAACGGCTGGAGCGCCGGCAGAATCGTTCGGCGAGAACAAGCTCATGGTTACGTATTTGAGGTGCCCGCATTGAGCGCCGGACTTGTTGCCGCAGTGCCGATCAAGGCTATGGGCAGATTCGAACACGAGGCGGCAGCAGTGCACCCGGCAACCGGCATCGTCTACATGACCGAAGACCGCCATCACTCCCTTTTTTATCGTTACATTCCCGATGTGCCGGGCAAGTTACAGGAGGGCGGAAAACTGCAAGCGCTCGCGATCGACGGACAACCATCGTTTGCGACACACAACTGGTCGCAGACACCGCAAGTGATTTGCAACGAGGCGCTGGCAACGCGATGGGTGGACCTGGACGATGTCGACCCGGTCGAAAACGATCTGCGTTTGCGCGGTGCGGCCAGGGGCGCGGCGACCTTCGCACGTGGCGAAGGGTTGACCGAGGCCGCAGGCGATTTCGTATTCACCTGTACTATTGGTGGGGCAGCGCGTCTGGGGCAGGTGTTTTCCTACCGGCCGAGCCCGCACGAAGGGCGGCCCGATGAACAAAAGGCCCCCGGCCAACTGACACTGCTCGCCGAATCATCGCCTGATTCGATGCTGCGCAACGCCGACAATCTGACGATGGCACCGTGGGGTGACCTGATTTTCTGCGAAGATACGTCGGGCCATTGCGGCCTCGTCGGTATACGTCCCGACGGCCGTCAGTATCAGCTGGCCGACAACGCGCACTCGAACTCCGAGCTTGCCGGCGCCTGTTTCTCGCCGGACGGCAGTACACTGTTCGTAAACATCCAGTATCCGGGCATGACGCTGGCGATCAGCGGGCCCTTCCCGACCTGAGCCAGGTTGCTAACACAGTTAAGATATCTTTCGATGACTGCTCTGCCCGAGACCTGACGGCCAGGACTCAATAATTGGATAAACGGCAATTTAGCGACTGTAATCTTCAGCCCACGCTGGCGGGGGCTCGAGTGATCGTGCGTCCCATCGCTACGACAGATTGGGCCGCCATGTTTGCCGCAGCGGCCGACCCCGGGATATGGGAGCTGCACCCGGACCATAACCGTTACACCGAACAGGAGTTCCGACTCTTTTTTGACGGTGCGGTCGAAAGCGGTGCGGCGTTCGCGATTATCGACCGCCAGAACAACAACATTATCGGATCGAGCCGCTACCACGACCACGATCCTGTCGCTCGGACGATAGAGATAGGCTGGACCTTTCTGTCGCGTGACTATTGGGGCGGCAGTTACAATGCCGAAATCAAGCGCCTTATGATCGAACACGCATTGTCTTTTGTCGATACGGTCGAGTTCTGGGTGGACGAGTCGAATTTGCGATCTCGTCGAGCAATGGAAAAAATTGGCGGCACGCTGCGCAATGGAATTTATTTCAAAGAAGGCAGTGGCGACAGGCCATACGTCGTCTACGAAATACGGAAGGATCGCTAAAGAGTTACGTTGCGTCCTGTCCAGCGGCGCGCCGCTCCAGGATTTCCACGGCCGGAAGGGTTTTGCCTTCGACAAATTCGAGGAAGGCCCCGCCACCTGTGGATATGTAGGAAATTCGGTCGGCAACGCCGTATTTGTCGATTGCAGCGAGCGTGTCGCCGCCGCCGGCTACCGAAAACGCGTCGCTGTCGGCAATAGCCTGTGCAAGCGCCTGCGTGCCGGCGCCGAACGAATCGAATTCGAACACGCCAACCGGCCCGTTCCAGATGATTGTCCCCGCACCGGCCAAAATCGCCGCAAAGCTCCGTGCCGTTTCGGGGCCGATATCGAGGATCATCTCATCCGCGGTGACCGCTGCAACCGATTTTGTCGTGGCAGGCGCATCGGCAGCAAATTCGTTGGCAACGACAACATCAGTCGGTACGGGTATGTCAGCCCGCCCATCGCCTCCGGCGGCCAGTTTGCGCGCCTTATCGAGCATGTCGGGTTCGTGCAACGACAGGCCGACACCATGCCCCGCGGCAGCAATAAATGTGTTGGCGATCCCGCCGCCGACGATGAGGCTATCGACGATTCCGGCGAGGGCATCAAGCACAGTCAGCTTGGTCGATACCTTGGAGCCACCGACAATCGCCACGAATGGTCGCGCCGGATTGGTCATCGCCTTCCCGAGCGCCGCCAGCTCCGCCGCCAGTAGTGGCCCGGCGCAAGCGACAGGTGCATGCTCGGCTACGCCATAAGTGCTGGCCTGCGCGCGATGCGCGGTACCAAACGCATCCATGACGAATACCTCGCACAATTCGGCCATCTTCTTCGCGAGCGCCGGATCACAGGCTTTCTCGCCGGCGAGAAATCGTACATTTTCGAGCAGGACGACCTTGCCGGGTTCCACCGCAACGCCATCGATCCAGTCGGCGACCAGGGGCACATCCACGCCGAGCAGCTCGGACAGACGCTCAGCGACGGGTTGCAGTGAGTATTTGCTGTCGGGCTGGCCTTCGGTCGGGCGACCAAGGTGCGACATCAGCATCACGGCCGCGTTGGCATCGAGTGCCGCGCGAATGGTCGGCAGTGCCGCCTGAATGCGCGCATCACTGGTCACCGCACCGTCGGCGACCGGCACGTTGAGATCCTCGCGAATAAGGACACGTTTGCCGGACAATCCGACATCGGCCATTTCAATGACTGGCATGCTGGTTCCCGGGTCGGCAGGAAGCGACTACTTGGCGTTCATGAGGACAACAGCGGTGTCGAGCATGCGACACGAGAAGCCCCACTCGTTGTCATACCAGGCGCAAACCTTGACCAGGGTGCCCTCCATGACTTTGGTGAGCCCTGCATCGTACGTCGACGAAGCCGGGTCATGATTGAAGTCGATCGATACCAGCGGCTCGTCGTTGTAGGCAAGCACACCTTTGAGCGAACCTTCGCTCGCATCTTTCATGATCTCGTTGATTTCTTCGATGCTGGTCTCGCGTTCGGCGACGAAAGTCAGGTCGACAGCGGAGACATTGATCGTGGGTACGCGCATCGAGAAACCATCAAGCTTGCCGTTGAGTTCCGGCAAAACAAGCCCAACCGCCGCCGCAGCGCCAGTCTTCGTCGGGATCTGCGACATCGTCGCTGAACGGGCGCGGCGAAGATCACTGTGATACACGTCGGTCAAAACCTGGTCATTCGTATACGCATGGATGGTCGTCATGATGCCGTGCTTGACACCAATCTTTTCATGCAGCGGCTTGACCAGCGGCGCGAGGCAATTGGTTGTACACGATGCATTCGAAATGATCGTATGTTCGGCGGTCAGGGTGTCATGGTTTACGCCATAGACGATCGTGCCGTCGATATCCTTGCCGCCCGGCGCGGATATGATGACTTTCTTCGCACCGCCTTCAATGTGCTTGCCCGCCGTCTCGCGGGTGCGGAACAGACCGGTGGACTCGAAAACGACATCGACACCAAGGTCCCCCCAAGGTAATTTCGCCGGATCGCGTTCGGCGAACACTTTGACACGATCACCGTTAACAATGATGTCATCACCGTCTACCTCGACGGTGCCCGGGAACGGACCGTGCGCCGTATCGCGGCGTGTCAGATGCGCGTTGGTCTTCGCATCACCCAGGTCGTTGAGAGCCACAACGTCGAATTCGTCAGTGCGATTCAACTCATGAATTGCTCGCAACATGTTGCGGCCGATACGGCCGTAGCCGTTGATGCCAATCTTGATGGTCATTACTTTCTCCTGATTTAAAGCATTTGTCTGGCTATCGCAACGACGTTATCCGTCGTGAAGCCAAAGTGTTCAAACAGTTCGCCGGCCGGTGCCGATTCGCCGAAGCGATCCAGCCCGATCACGCGACCCTGCGAGCCGGCATAGCGCCACCACGTTTCGGTCACACCTGCCTCGATGACCACGCGAGCCGTCACTGCAGCAGGCAGCACCTGTTCGCGATACGCGGCGTCTTGTGCGTCAAAAAGATCCGTGCAGGGCAGCGAGACAACTCGCGCCCGAATGTCCTCATCGGCAAGGGCCTCTGCCGCCGAGACCGCCAGAGCAACCTCCGAGCCCGTCGCGATCAGTATCAGCTCAGGTGTACCGTCGGCATCTTTCAACACGTATCCACCGCGCGCAATTGCTGCAATCTGATCCGGAGTGCGCGGCTGATGCGGCAAGCCCTGGCGCGTCAGCACCAGGCTGGTCGGTCCGTCACGACGTTCGATGGCATCACGCCACGCGACCGCCGTTTCAACAGCGTCACAGCTGCGCCACACGCGCATGTTCGGCATCAGTCGCAGCGAGGCCGTGTGTTCAACCGGCTGATGCGTCGGGCCGTCCTCGCCGAGGCCGATCGAATCATGCGTATAGACAAAGATGTTCTGCGCCCGCATGAGCGCAGCCATGCGCAGGGCGTTACGCGCGTAATCGGAAAACGTCAGAAACGTACCCGAGTACGGAATGACGCCGCCGTGCAACGCCATACCATTACATATCGCCGACATGCCAAACTCACGCACACCGAAATAGATGTAGTTACCCGACGCATCCTCACCGCTGACGACAGTCGATCCGGCATGCTTCGTCAGATTCGAGCCCGTCAGATCAGCCGAACCGCCCGCAAGTTCAGGCAAAGCCGGTGCGAAGGCATTTAACGCCACCAGCGATGCCTTGCGTGTCGCCATATCCTCCCCGGCCGCATCGATCCTGGCGATAGCGCTATCGGCAAAAGCCGCCCAGTCGGCCGGCAACCGGCGGCTCGTGCGCCGGGTGAACTCTGCCGCCAACTCCGGAAATTTCGTCTCGTAGGCTGTGAACAGCTTCTGCCAATCGTCCTCCATCGCCTTGCCACGCGCCGTGCCGTCCCAGGCCGAGGCGATATCGGCAGGAATTTCAAACGGTGGTGCCTCCCAAGCCAATTGTTTCCGCGCGGCAGCAATCTCGTCTTCGCCTAATGGCGCTCCGTGCGTCGACGCGGTGCCCTGTTTATTCGGCGCACCAAAACCGATCACGGTCCTGCAACAAATCAGCGACGGCCGCTCGGTTTCAGCCAGCGCCTTATCGATGGCAGCGGCTATCGCGACACTATCGTGACCATCAACGTCGGCAATCACCTGCCAGCCATAAGCCTCGAAGCGTTTCACCGTGTCATCGGTAAACCAGCCGTCGACCTCACCATCGATCGAGATGTTGTTATCGTCATACAACGCAATCAGCTTGCCGAGCTTCAACGTGCCGGCCAGCGAGCACGCTTCGTGCGAGATGCCCTCCATCAGGCAGCCGTCGCCGAGAAATACCCACGTCTTGTGATCAACGATGTCCAGCCCGGGCTGATTGAACTTTGCAGCGAGCATCTTTTCAGTTAGCGCCATGCCAACCGCATTCGTGATGCCCTGACCCAGTGGGCCGGTGGTCGTCTCGATCGACAGGTCCGGCTCGACTTCGGGATGGCCGGCGGTCCGATAGCCCAGCTGGCGAAAGTTCCGAATCTCGTCGATCGACAAGTCATATCCCGTAAGGTGCAGGAGACTGTAGAGCAACATCGACGCATGGCCGTTCGACAGCACGAAGCGGTCGCGGTCGACCCAGTGAGCGTTGCCCGGATTGTGTTTCAGATAGTCATTCCAAAGTACTTCCGCAATGTCCGCCATGCCCATCGGCGCCCCGGGGTGGCCCGAATTGGCTGCCTGTACTGCGTCCATGGATAACGCCCGTATGGCGTTAGCGAGATCTCGGCGGGCAATCTGCCCGGCCAGCATTGATTGATGTGACATTAGTGTCTTTCTTATAGCAGCCCTGAAGGCCTTATGTTGAATCGTTAGGCAATGTGCGCTTGCGAGCGGCGCATTTTCGCGGTTTTGCCGCCGGGCCGCAAGCGAATGCGGATATTATCGACACTTCGGATCTGTAGCGATCCGTGGTTGTCACAGTTTGTATCTGCGCGGCAACACGGATGGTGCCGGGGACTGGCATTGCGGTACAATCTGCCGCTTGCTTAAACCAACCGATCGAGAAGCCATGAGTGATGCATTTCTGTTTACCTCGGAATCAGTTTCCGAGGGACACCCGGACAAGATTGCCGACCAGATATCCGACGCCGTCCTGGACGCAATGCTGAAAGAAGACCCTGACTGCCGTGTCGCCTGCGAAACGATGGTCAAGACCGGCATGGCCATCGTGGCCGGCGAAGTGACAACGTCGGCATGGGTCGATCTCGAAGAGATCGTGCGAGGCACGATTATAGGCATCGGCTACACCGATTCTTCGATGGGCTTCGATGGCCATACCTGCTCGGTGCTGAATGCCATCGGCAAACAGTCTCCCGATATCGCCCAGGGCGTCGATCGCGAGGCAGCCGAGAAACAGGGTGCCGGCGATCAGGGACTGATGTTCGGTTATGCCACCAACGAGACCGAAGTGCTGATGCCGGCGCCAATAACGTTCTCGCACCGACTCGTGCAGCGCCAGGCCGACGTCCGTAAGAGAGGCATTCTCCCGTTTCTTCGCCCGGACGCAAAAAGCCAGGTGACATTCGTTTACGAGAATCACAAACCCGTGGCGATTGATGCGGTCGTCCTGTCATCGCAGCACAGTGCAGACGTCGAAACGTCACATTTGCACGAGGGCATCATGGAGGAGATCATCAAGCCCGTATTGCCAGCCGAATGGATCAGCAAGGACACCAAGTACCACATCAACCCGACAGGTCGCTTCGAAATCGGCGGGCCGATGGGAGATTGCGGACTGACCGGACGCAAGATTATCGTGGATACTTACGGCGGCGCTGCACGCCACGGTGGCGGAGCCTTCTCCGGCAAGGATCCGTCCAAGGTGGACCGGTCTGCGGCCTACGCCTGTCGCTACGTGGCGAAGAACATCGTCGCAGCCGGCCTCGCCGATCGATGTGAGATACAGGTCTCGTATGCGATTGGTGTTGCAGAACCTACCTCGATCAGCGTTGAGACGTTCGGCACCGGCAAGATCTCCGATACTCGCCTGACGGACCTGATCCGTGAGAATTTCGATCTGACACCGTACGGCATTCTGCAGATGCTTGACCTGCTTCGACCGATTTACCAGCAGACTGCCGCTTATGGCCATTTTGGCCGCGAAGACATTGACCTGAGCTGGGAAAAAACCGACAAGGCAGAAGCGCTTGCCGGTGCCGTTGCAGCTTAAAACAACAAAACCAGGAGACCACCTATGAGCAGCGAACCTGTTGCCATTCAACAACCCGATTACAAGGTCGCTGATATTTCGCTGGCGGAGTTCGGCCGCAAGGAAATCGCGATCGCCGAGACCGAGATGCCTGGATTGATGGCGCTGCGCGAAGAATTTGGCGCGGACAAACCACTGAAGGGCGCGCGTCTCGCCGGATGCCTGCACATGACGATCCAGACAGCCGTGCTCATTGAGACGCTCGTCGAACTCGGTGCCGACGTCCGCTGGTCGTCCTGCAACATCTTCTCTACGCAGGATCACGCCGCAGCGGCCATCGCTGACTCCGGCGTGCCCGTGTTTGCCTGGAAAGGCGAGACTGAGGAAGAATACTGGTGGTGCGTTGAGCAGACCATCAATGGGCCCGACGGCTGGACGCCGAATATGGTGCTTGATGACGGCGGTGATTTGACGGGCATTTTGCACGAAAAGTATCCGGCGATCATGAAAGAGGTTAAGGGCTTGTCGGAGGAAACGACAACAGGTGTCAAACGCCTTTACGACATGATGAGAGATGGCACGCTTGCCTGCCCCGCGTTCAACGTCAACGATTCGGTCACGAAATCAAAATTCGATAATTTGTACGGTTGTCGCGAATCGCTCGTTGACGGCATCAAGCGTGCTACGGACGTAATGATTGCGGGCAAGATTGCCATCGTCTGCGGCTACGGTGATGTTGGTAAAGGTTGCGCACAGTCGCTGCGTGGTCTCGGCGCAACGGTCTGGATTACGGAAATCGATCCGATCAATGCACTGCAGGCAGCGATGGAAGGCTATCGTGTTGTTCGCTTCGACGAAGTGTGCGATCAGGCCGATATCGTCGTCACTGCGACGGGTAACTACCATGTCGTGACCGGCCCGCAGATGGAGCGCATGAAGGATCAGTCGATCGTCTGCAATATTGGCCATTTTGACAATGAAATCGACGTTGCTTATCTGCACAAATACGAATGGGAAAACATCAAACCGCAGGTCGATCACGTGATATTCCCGGATGGCAAACGCATCATTCTGCTGGCCGAAGGTCGCCTGGTGAACCTCGGTTGCGCCACCGGGCATCCGAGCTTTGTGATGTCCAACTCGTTTTCAAACCAGGTTCTGGCGCAGATCGAACTGTGGCAAAACAGCGAGAAATACGACAAGGAAGTTTACGTGTTACCCAAACACCTTGACGAGAAGGTCGCGCGCCTGCATCTTGGCCGCATCGGCGCGAAGGTCACCGAACTGACCGATGAGCAAGCCGATTACATCGGTGTTTCGAAGCAGGGCCCGTACAAGCCGGAACACTATAGGTACTGATATCGCACGGAGTTCGCGCATATCGACGACGCACCTGGTCCTCTGAGGATCCTGCACCTGACGGATCCTCACCTGTTTGCCGACACCGGAGAAGACCTGCGCGGCACTGTCACCTATGCGTCGCTGTGCTCCGTGCTCGATCACTATCGTGACAGCGACTGGCAGGCCGACCTGGCCATCGTCACTGGCGACCTGATTCAGGATGACAGCCCGGAAGCTTACGAGCACTTCTGCAGCTTGCTCGGCGGCCTGCAGCTCGAGGTCTACTGCGTACCGGGCAATCACGATATTCGTACCCTGATGCAAGAAGCGCTGGCGAAACCACCGTTTCATTATTGCGCCTCCCTGCAGACCAACAACTGGCTTATAACGGGCATCGACAGCTGCGCGACGGGACGGGCAGGTGGCCATCTCACGCCGGAGGAACTCGACCGACTGGATGCGGTCATTGCCGAATCCAATGCGCCTAACGTCATGGTCTGCCTGCATCATCCACCCGTAGCGATGGGCAGCAGGTGGCTGGATACTGTTGGCCTCGACAATGGCGAGGAATTCCTCGAGCGAGTAACCGCATCCGGGAAAGTACGGCTTGCCATCTTCGGCCATGTACATCAGCCTTACGACGCCGATCATGGTGGCACGAGCGTAATCGGCACGCCGTCAACATGCCGGCAGTTCGCGCAGGGCAGCGACGATTTTGCTGTCGATGACAAGCCCCCGGCTTACCGCCGATTCAGCTTGCATGCCGACGGCAGTTACGATCACGAGCTTGTTTGGCTACCAACCTAGAGAAATCCGCATGAGTCATTTTTCCGACGCACGAGATGTCATCGCCGGTGGCGTCAATTCGCCGGTACGCGCCTTCGCCGGCGTTGGCGGTGAGCCTATTTTTTTCAAAAGCGCCAGCGGTGCCTTGCTCGAAAGTGAAGACGGCGGTCATTACATCGACTATGTAGGCTCCTGGGGTCCAATGATTCTTGGGCACAGCCATCCGGCTGTCGTCAGCGCCGTCATTGAGACGGCAAAGCACGGCCTGAGCTTCGGCGCGCCTTGCGTACTTGAAACGCGCATCGCCAGGAAGATCCGTGACCTCGTACCCTCGATCGAAAGATTGCGCATGGTCAGTTCCGGAACCGAGGCAACAATGAGCGCCATCCGACTGGCCCGCGGCCACACAGGACGCGACAAGATCGTCAAGTTCGAAGGCTGCTACCACGGCCACTCCGACTCGCTGTTGATCAAGGCCGGCTCGGGCGCATTAACTCTGGGCGTACCAAGCTCACCCGGCGTTCCTGCAGGTCTGGCCGAGCACACGATAACGTTGCCGTACAACGATGCCGATGCGGCGCGTTCGGCATTTGCCGAGTTCGGCAGTGACATCGCCTGCGTCATTGTCGAGCCGATCGCCGGCAACATGAACATGGTGCCACCGGTGCCCGGCTTTCTCGAGACATTGCGTGAGCAATGCACGGCGGCGGGCGCTATCCTGATTCTCGACGAAGTGATGACCGGATTTCGAGTCGCCAAGGGCGGCGCCCAGTCGTTGTTCGGCATTCACCCTGACCTCACGACGCTCGGCAAGATCGTTGGCGGCGGCATGCCGGCGGCCGCATTCGGCGGGCGCGCTGACATCATGTCGAGCATCGCGCCGGACGGCCCGGTTTACCAGGCCGGCACCCTGTCCGGAAATCCGCTGGCAATGGCTGCCGGTCTCGCAACGCTCGAGCAGATCGACCAACCGGGTTTCTACGAAGCGCTTGCCGATCGCACGCAGCAGCTCGTGCAAGGGCTGGCAGCGGCCGCAAACGAGGCGGGAGTCGCACTTGCGACCGAACATGCCGGCGGCATGTTCGGTTTCGTTTTCACAGAAGAGAAAGCGGTGCGCCGATTCGACCAGGTTGCTGCAGCCGATATTGAACGCTTCAAGTCGTTCTTCCACGGCATGCTGGCAGAAGGTATTTACTTCGCACCGTCGGCTTTCGAAGCCGGCTTCGTTTCCGCTGCGCACGGTGACGCCGAGATCAACAAGACGCTCGAAGCCGCGCGCAAGGTCTTGCCGTCCTTATAGTCGTCAGTTCTCGGGAATCGGCTCAACGTCGTCGCTGCGCATGGGGGCGGCGACTACCCGCGGTCTCACCGGCGGGTCGAATACAGCAATTCCTGCACGATGCGTAAGCGTTCCAGAGAATCGCAGCTCTCGAGACATTGCTGCTTGGTCTCGAGGTCAAGGGGCAGGATCTCTACGAAACGACTCGAGACCCATGCCGCATCGTCCATGTGCCGCTCGAGTGATTCGTACAGGCGTCCGAGGTCGTCGAGCACACCGGCTAAAATATTCGGCATACCGCGATATTCTTCCGGCAAGGGCACGACGGGTTCGTCAGGCAGAAGCTCAATACGGCCCCTGCTGAGACCATCAGCCTGCCGCTCGCTCGACAGCACTCGAAATCGTTGTTCGCCGATTGCAGTCACGCCGAGCAAGCCGTCGCTGCCCTGATACCAGTCAATGATCCTCGCCAATGTGCCGACATCATGCGTTGTCGCAGGCCCCACCTCACCGCCTGCTCGAATCAGCAGGACCCCGAATGGCGCATCGTCTTTGACGCAATCGCTGACCATTTGCAAATAACGCGGCTCAAAGATCCGTAATGGCAGTGGGCCGCCCGGGAACAACACGGTATTGAGTGGAAACAACGGGACCCGCACGAGCCGCTCCTTCGTCCTCTACTTTCCTAGTATAGACGAGCAGGACCGATCAGCTGCTGCGCGTACGCTGCAATACGGCCGTCAGGGTCTGGCGAGCGGAGCCGAAACCGCCGTTGCTCATAAAGATCACCTGATCACCTGACAGGACTTTGCCCGACATGTCTGAAACCAGCATGTCATAGTCGCTGAACATGCGCAGCCGATCGCCGAGCGGTGCAAGCGAAGACTCGAATTCCTTGCCCATGTCGGCTGGCCGATACATCCACACGATATCGGCTTCGCTTAGCGATTCAGCCAGCGCATCGTTGTGCACGCCCAGTTTCATCGTGTTTGAGCGCGGCTCAATCGCGACGACTATGCGTTGCGCGGGATAACGCCGCTTCATTGCAGCGATGGTGCGACGAATCGCCGTCGGGTGATGAGCGAAATCATCATAAATAGCGATATCGCTTACGGTCGCTGTGCGCTCCATGCGGCGCTTTACTCCCTCGAAGCGCGACAATGCAGCGAGCGACTGCTGCAACGTCACGCCGGCCGATTGCGCTGCCGCCACTGCGGCCAAAGCGTTTTCGAGATTGTGCCGTCCACCGAGCTTCCAGCGAGTCTCACCGGCGTTACCCTGCGGGTCCTCGATGCTGATGCGGCGTTCGGCAGCATCCATGAAGCGCGCTGTCCAATCCGCCTTCTCGCCCGTTCCGAAAGTATCCAGCGGCGTCCAGCATCCCATATTGATCAGCGCGTCCAGGTTTTCGTCTGGTGCGTTCCTGATAATGCGTCCGCTGCCGGGCACCGTGCGCAGCAGCTGATGAAATTGCCAGAGAATTGCGTCGATGTCCTTGTAGATGTCGGCATGGTCGAACTCGAGGTTGTTGAGCACCAGCGTACGCGGCCCGTAGTGAACAAACTTGGCGCGCTTGTCAAAAAACGCCGTATCGTATTCGTCCGCCTCCACAACGAAGTACCTGGACTCACCAAAGCTCGCCGATACGCCGAAGTTCGTGGGGATACCGCCGATCAGGAAACCTGGCGCATGACCCGCGTCGTGCAATATCCAGGCAAGCATGCTCGCCGTCGTGGTCTTGCCGTGGGTACCGGCAACGGCCAGGACGTGTCGGTCGCGCAGCACGTTATCCGCAAGCCATCGCGGACCTGACGTGTGCGGAATCCCGCGATCGAGCATCGCTTCGACAACCTCATTGCCGCGACTCATCACGTTTCCGACAACGACCCAATCCGGTTCGGGATCGAGTTGCGCGGCATCGAAGCCCTCGTGTATTTCGACACCGAGCTCCCGCAGCTGCGTACTCATCGGTGGATAAACGTTTGCATCACATCCCGTCACTCGCACGCCTGCCGCCCGGGCGAGGGCCGCTATGCCGCCCATGAATGTTCCGCAGATTCCGAGTATGTGTATGTGCATGCGGTGACTCAGGGCGTCGTCGTGACGACGCTGTAAATAACGAATTGCAGGGCAAATACAACGATGGCGAGCAGAATACCGATGTACCAATGGCGATCAATTGCGCGGGCAATGATATGTCCTTCGACAGGTACGGACCAGAGCAAAATGAGATTGGCGATCAATCCCGTTGTCACTTCGCCGAGAAACGGCAGGAACAGCACGTACTCCGCAATAAAAGCGAATGAAATCAACGCACCACAACCAATGATCGCCGAAATCGTCTGCAGCAGCCGTTCGGGCTTGCCGGCAAAAACGACCAGCGCCGCGTAACAAACGATACCAATCACCCCGCTGAAGAAACCGAGGAAAAAATCTGACTCGTCAAACTGCTCGATCAGTGCGAGCGCGACTAACGCCGAAAACAACCACAACATCAGTACGAGAACGAACAGTATCCAGGAACGCGGAATATCTGCGGGGCCCTTGCGCAACAGCACAATATCGAACAGCGTTCTGATGAGAGGTAGCACGTGACTGAAACATCCCGGTTGCGGAACAGCAATGATCGCATGTTAACCTGCGGAATCGAAATGCGAACCTGCTGAGCAAATGCCTGAATTTATATTAGTCGATCGACCTGACACGCTGTGTGCCGAGCTGCGCGGGCTCGATCGTGTCGGCCTCGACACCGAATTCATGCGCGAGAAAACATTCTTCGCCGAGTTGTGTCTGGTGCAAGTATCAACCGGCGCGGAAATCTACTGTGTGGACCCCTTGAACGATGGCGGTATGGATGATTTCTGGAACGTGCTCATGCAATCGACCTGGGTCGTGCATTCCGGACGTCAGGACATCGAAGTTATCTACCAGGCGGCGGGCAAGATGCCCATCCATATGTTTGACACACAAATAGCCGCCGGCCTGCTCGGATACGCCCCGCAAATGGGGTACGCGACGTTGGTCAAGGAATTGTTCGATGTCGATATTCCGAAATCCCACACGCGCGCCAATTGGTCGAAACGGCCACTGCCCGAGGCGTATCTGCAATATGCCGCCGAAGACGTTGAATTCCTGTTACCTGCCTGCGACGTTCTCGCCGAGCGACTCGACCGGCAGGGACGGCTTGGATGGGCCGAAGAGGACGCCGCGCAGTTGCTCAAGCCCGCGCTCTACGACATCGAGCCACGCCGCGCAATCGACCGCTTGAAAGGCGCAAGAAATCTGCAGGGCAAACGCAGAACAGCAGCGGCACGTCTGGCGGCCTGGCGAGAGCGCGAGGCAATTCGGGCGAATCGCCCACGGCAATGGATCGCAAAAGACAGTGCGTTGCTCGAAGTCGCCACGGATTTGCCAACCAGTGTCGATGCGTTAAGCAATATTGACAGCTTGCCCGAGAGCCTGTTGCGGCGCTCCGGCAGCGACATCATTGCCGCAATCGCCGCAGCAGACTCGGACGAGGACAACTACGCACCGCCGCGGCCGCCCGACGAAGCGCAGAAAGCACTGCTCAAATCGATGCAGAAGCATGTCGCAGAATGCGCCGCAGATATCGGCCTTGCAGCTGAAACGATTGCATCCAGGCGCGACCTGTCGGCCATCATTATCGATGGCGCTCAGGAATCAAGAGTCCTGAGCGGCTGGCGTCGCGCTGTGATCGGGGACCGCTTGCTCGAGCTTCTTTAGGCAAGCGCTTCCAGCAGACGCTCGTATACCTCATCGACAGAACCATTCGCGTTCACAATTCTCAGGCAACGGCGCTTGCGATAAAAATCGATGAGGGGCTCGGTTCGGCTGTGATAGACGTCGAGACGGTTTGCGATCGTCTCTTCATTGTCATCTTCACGGTGAATCAGTTCACCGCCTGCATCCGTGCAAGCGTCAAGCTCTCTTTGAGAGGAGAAGTAGACATTCAGCAGCTTGCCGGTCAATGAACAGGTTCGGCGACCCGTCAGGCGTTTCATCAATACATCGAAGTCGACGTCCATCAGCACCGCGGCGTCAAGCGGCGTGCCGAGTTCATCAAGCAGTTCCTCGAGATCGAATGCCTGTTGCTTCGTACGCGGAAAACCATCGAGGATGAAGCCGTCTGCGGCATCGGGCTTCGCGAGCCGCTCGCTGATGATCCCCAGCATGATGTCGTCCGACACGAGATTGCCCGCGTCTATAGTGGCTTTTGCCTTTTGGCCAAATCGTGTTCCGCCTGCTACTGCCTCGCGCAGTATGTCGCCCGTGGATATCTGCGGGATATTCTTGTCGGCCATCAGCTTCTTGGCCTGCGTGCCCTTGCCGGAACCTGGCGCGCCGAGCAGTACAATTCGCATTCTCTGGTACTCAATACTCAATTAGCGCAGGTACGCTACCACACTGAGGTCGCAGGTCAATCAGTGATATCCTCGCACGCAGACACACAAGCACACCGGGGAATTATCAACATGTCAGCCAGAAATGCCTTTTATGCCCAGTCGGGTGGAGTGACCGCCGTCATCAACGCAACGGCTTGCGGCGTCATCGAAACTGCACGCAAGCATCGCAACAGGATTGCCAATGTTTACGCAGGCCGAAACGGCATTATCGGCGCCTTAACTGAAGACATGATCGATACCAATCGGGAAAACGCCAGGACGATCGCTGCACTACGCCACACGCCGGGCGGTGCATTCGGGTCGGCGCGCTACAAGCTCAAGAGCCTGGAAGAGAACAAGGCTGAATACGAGCGATTGATCGAAGTCTTCCGCGCTCACGATATTGGTTATTTCTTCTACAACGGCGGCAACGACTCAATGGACACAGCGCACAAGGTGTCATTGATCAGCAAGCGCATGGGCTTTCCTGTCACCTGTCTTGGAATCCCGAAGACCGTGGACAATGATCTGCCGATTACCGATAACTGCCCGGGTTTCGGCTCTGTCGCCAAGTACGTCGCCGTATCGACCCGGGAAGCAGCGCTTGACGTGCTCTCGATGGCCAAGACATCGACCAAGGTGTTTGTGCTCGAGGTTATGGGACGGCACGCGGGCTGGATTGCCGCGGCAGGGGGTCTTTCCGGCAGCAAGCCCGAAGACGCGCCGCATATCATCCTGTTTCCCGAGATTCCCTTCAAGAAACGTGCATTTCTGAAACGCGTTCGCGAGTGCGTCAACAACTATGAGTATTGCGTTATCGTCGTAAGCGAAGGTGCGGCGTATGCCAATGGCAAATTCCTGGCCGAAGCCGGCACTCGCGACGCGTTTGGACACGCGCAACTCGGCGGGGTGGCCCCTGTCGTGGCCCAGATGGTACGTGACAATCTCGGCTTCAAGTACCACTACGCGGTCGCGGATTACCTGCAGCGCTCGGCGCGGCACATTGCGTCGGCAGTGGACGTCGAGCAGGCCTATGCGGTCGGCAAGGCTGCCGTCCAGTTGGCCTTGCAGGGCAAGACGGCGGTTATGCCGGTCATCAAGCGCGTGTCGGACAAGCCCTATCGCTGGCGCATCGAGTCGGCCCCGCTGGCACGTATTGCCAACAAGGAAAAAATGCTGCCAAGACGCTACATCACGAAGGACGGATTCGGGATCACAGCCGCCGGCCGGCGGTATCTGGAGCCATTGATTCGCGGCGAAGATTATCCTCCATATATCAATGGCTTACCCAAGTATGTGGCGCTGAAGAACGCGGCCGTCAAGCCACGGACAAAGACAAAATTTGTGGTATGATGCGCGCCCGGCTCAGCCGGGGACAAAAAAAATCCTTTTGGGGACATTCAATACGAGCGCAAGCGCTGTGCCGACATTGACGTTGGCGAGGGTGGTTGCGTTCGATCGGTAAGCACTACGTCAGGAGACACCCAATGACTAACGAGCTAGCCCTGTGGCTCTCGATCGGCGCTGGCGCCCTCGCCATCTTATTCGGAATCATTTCGACACGGTGGATTCTCAAGCAGCCTGCCGGCAATAGCCGGATGCAGGAGATCGCTGCGGCGATTCAGGAAGGCGCCAAGGCCTACATGGATCGTCAATACCTCACCATCGGCGGCGTTGGCGTCGTGTTGTTCTTTGTCCTGGGTTTCGCCCTCGACTGGGCAACCGCCATCGGCTTCGCGATTGGCGCCGTATTTTCGGCGCTCGCCGGTTACATCGGCATGTACGTCTCAGTGCGCGCAAATGTCCGCACCGCAGAGGCGGCTACCAAAGGTGTGAATCCGGCCCTGAATGTCGCGTTCCGCGGCGGAGCGATCACGGGCCTGCTCGTTGTCGGACTGGGTTTGCTGGGCGTCGCCGGCTACTTCATGATCCTGCTGAACACCGGCGCCACGACTGACGAGGCCGTGCACGCACTCGTTGGTCTCGCCTTCGGTGGTTCGCTGATCTCGATTTTCGCTCGACTCGGTGGCGGTATCTTCACGAAAGGTGCCGATGTCGGTGCTGACCTCGTCGGCAAAGTGGAAGCGGGTATTCCCGAGGATGACCCGCGAAACCCGGGCGTGATTGCGGACAACGTCGGCGACAACGTGGGTGATTGCGCCGGTATGGCGGCTGACCTGTTCGAGACCTACGCCGTCACGATCATTGCGACCATGCTACTCGGCGGACTCGCGGCAGTGAGTTATGGCGCAGAGGCGGTTGTCTACCCGCTCGTTCTTGGCGCAGTTTCGATCGTCGCCTCGATTATCGGCACGTTTTTCGTCAAGACCTCGGACGGTGGCAAGATCATGGGTGCCTTGTACAAAGGCATGATCGTCGCAGGTGTTCTGGCCGCGATCGCATTCTACTTCATCACCGACTTGATGCTGGGTAGTAACGATGGGTGGCAGAGTATCTATTACTCGGCGCTGATCGGTCTCGGCCTGACAGCGGCGATGGTCGTAATAACCGAGTACTACACCGGTACCGACTTCAAGCCGGTCAGGACGATTGCCGAAGCGTCACTGACTGGTGATGCGACCAACATCATTGCGGGACTGGGCATATCGATGAAAGCGACGGCTCTGCCGGTTTTGGCAGTCTGCCTGAGCATTTGGGGTGCGTTCGCACTGGCGCCGGAAGGTAACAACCTCGCCGGTCTTTACAACATCGCCATTGCGGCGACGACAATGCTGTCGATGACCGGTGTTGTCGTTGCGCTTGATGCGTTCGGCCCGATCACCGATAACGCCGGCGGTATCGCCGAGATGGCGGAGCTGCCCCCGGAAGTTCGCAAGATCACGGACCAGCTCGACGCTGTCGGCAACACGACCAAAGCGGTGACGAAGGGCTATGCCATCGGCTCTGCCGGTCTCGCCGCGCTCGTACTGTTCGCGGACTATACCAACGCGCTCGATAAAGTCGGCATTGATGCAGTATTCCTGCTCAATGATCACCTCGTCATCATCGGACTGTTCATTGGCGGGCTGGTGCCGTTCCTGTTCGGCGCCATGGCCATGGAGGCCGTTGGGCGCGCAGCAGGCTCGGTCGTTCAGGAGGTTCGGCGCCAATTCAGGGAAATCGAGGGCATCATGGAAGGCACGGGCAAACCAGACTACAGCCGCGCTGTAGATCTGCTGACCAAAGCCGCGATCAAGGAAATGGTCGTGCCCAGCCTGCTGCCGATCGGCGTACCCCTGGTGGTTGGCCTGCTACTGGGTCCAAAAGCTCTCGGTGGTCTGCTGCTCGGAACGATCGTAACCGGCCTGTTTGTCGCAATTTCAATGACTGCTGGCGGCGGTGCCTGGGATAACGCCAAGAAATATATCGAAGACGGCAACTTCGGCGGCAAGGGCTCGGATGCTCATAAAGCCGCCGTCACGGGCGATACCGTTGGCGATCCGTACAAAGATACCGCTGGTCCTGCCATTAACCCATTGATCAAGATCATCAACATCGTTGCACTGCTCATGGTCCCGCTTCTGTAGAAGCGATGACCAGAACACTCTACGAAAAGGCGTCCGTAACCGGGCGCTTTTTTTTGCTCGAAAGAGTCCGGGCACGGCAGCGAACTTCAGCTTTGCCGCAATACAGGCGTCGTTATCGATTCAGCAGATGATAGCTGCCGGTTGTATGGCTGCCCAGTGCCGACGGCGACTCAACAAAGCGACCTTGTACAAAATCGACCCCGATATCGCGCAGCCAGTCGAAATCGTCCTGATGCTCAACCTGCTCGGCGACGATGCGAAACTGCATCGTGCGTGCGAGCTTGATCATGGCGGCGACCATTTCCTGATTGACCTCATCTGACTGCAGGTTGCGCGTATACGTGCCATCGATTTTGAGGTAGTCGATCGGCAAATGCTTGAGACTGGAAAATGAGCCGAGCCCACTGCCAAAATCATCGAGCGAAAATTCACAGCCGATGCCGTGCAGCACTTCGATGAAGCGTTGCGCCTGTTGCACGTTCGCCAGTATCGAGGTCTCGGTAACTTCAAAACAGATAGACGATGGCGGTACCCCGGTTCGATCGAGCGCTTCGACAACAAAGCCGAGAAACGACTCGTCACCCAGAGTCTGACCGGACAGATTTATCGCACAGCTGCGGCCGCTGGTAATTCTTATCTCGCCGCCGGAAATGGCCACCAGCGAAGCATTGAAGACCCAACGGTCAATTTGTGGCATCAGCTGATAACGCTCAGCCGGCCGCAGAAATTCGGCCGTATCCGCAACCCGACCATGTTCATCGGGAAGACGGATGAGAACCTCCATTGCCGGACCAGACTCCACGCCGCCTCTCATGGCGAGGATCGGTTGGATGGCAAGCTCAAACCTGTCCTCGTGCAGCGCCGTCTGCAACTGACGTAACCACTGAATGTCACCACGCTCGCGTGCGATCGCCTCATCGCGCGCCGAGTAAACATGTACCTTGCCCCTGCCCTGTTGTTTCGCGACGTAGCAAGCGGAATCGGCAGCACTGATTACGTCCTGCAATGCGCCACTGACGTGACTGATTTCCACGAGACCGATCGAGATACCGATATTGAAAATCTTGTCCTTCCAAACGAATCGATAATCCGCGATCGCATTGCAGATATCTGTCGCAATCTGCCGTGCTTTTTCAATTGGGCAGCCGATCAGCAACGCACCGAATTCGTCACCACCGAGCCTGCCAACATAGTCTGAGTCGCGGACCTGTTCCCTGATCAGGTTCGCAACCTCTCGGAGCATGTTGTCACCGGCAAGGTGGCCACAACTATCGTTGACCGCCTTGAAGCGATCGAGATCCATATAGAAGAGCATGTGCACCGACTCTTCGGCGTGCGCCGCATCGATCGCCTCATCGAGCTGACGCTCGAACTCGCGCCTGTTGATCAGACCGGTGAGCGGGTCATGCGTCGCCTGGTAGCTCATCCTTTGCGTCAGACCGCGAAGCTCACCAACGTCTTGCAATACAACGACGGTTCCCGAAATGCTGTTTCCGGGGCCGCGAATAGGCGAAGCGGTAATCTCGACCGAGTGCTCTTGCTCGCCGTCCGAGCTGACCATGACCGCTCGTCGGCCCATGTTGACGCGCCGCCGCATTGCGAGGCAACGCTCAACCGGGTCGCCAAGCGATCGCCGGTCGGCGTCGTCGACAAGCGTGAACAGTTCACCCACCTTGTGACCGGACGCATCATCCCGATTTGTCCCGATCAGCGACTCGGCCGCCTGGTTCATGTAGTCGATTCGACCATCGATGTCGGTCGTGATGACTCCCTCCGAGATCGACTCCAGGGTGTACTGTGCCTGACGCTTGCTGCGACTCAACGACACTTCCAGGCTCTTGCGGTGGCTGATATCCCGTGCAACGGTGAGAATCGCCTTCCGGCCATGAAAATCGATATTGGAACTCTGGGCCTCGACCCAAAGACCGGCTTCGTTGCCGTTGATCAGCTGGATTTCGAGCCGTTGCGGCACTTTGTCACCCGCGAGTCGCCTGGCCATGGTGTTGCGGAACAGCGCCCGATAGGCCGGTTTGACCAGGTCGGCGACTTCACGTCCCACGAGCTGCGCCGATTCCAGTCCAATCAGGTTTGCAGCCGCTTCGTTGGCCAGGAAGATCTTTTCGTCATGGACAATGACGATTTCCGGCAGCGTCCTGGCGAAATCCGTGAACAGCCGATCACGACCCTGAATTCTTTCGTCACGCTCACCGAGCGCATCAAACAGGCGATTGATCGTGTTCGCGAGTTGCGCCGAATCGGCGTCTCGTGGGATCGTTATCCGGCGACCGACCGATGCGTCACGTGAAGCCTCCAGCGTCTCCTGATTTAGCATCGCCATTCTGCGTGTGGCACGCTTGTTGCTCCGCCACAGCACGACACTGAGTGCGACCGCGGCCAGCAGGAGTACCGCGAGCCCGATGATGATGACTATAAAAGGCGACATTCAGCGCTCAATATCGGGCGTCATTCGGCCGCGTGCAAGCCACAGTTGCTGCCATTTAGTCGGATGCCGTAGTGAGATCATTTGTTATTATTATCTGCTCGGTATTGATCTCCATTGCCGGAGATTTGCAGGCCCAGAGAAGCTCCAGACCCAAGCACGGTAAGCATATCCCAGCAGCCAGCGCGGACCGCGACGATTCACCATAATTCGGTAACCGTTGCGGCCCGGCAACGAAGAATGCAGCGATGTGATGCGATCCAGGCCCGTAATTGCATAATTATCAACAAGTAAGGACAGCAGAACAATGAAAACCGAATTTGCCCGCCAACAGATGGTTGAACAGCAGGTCCGCGCATGGGATGTGCTGAATCCCCGTATCCTCGAGGTGCTGAAAACGGTGCCGCGCGAGCAATTCGTTCCGGCCGGATTCGAGGCATTGGCATTTGCTGATACCGAGATTCCGATCGGTCACGGCCAGATGATGATGACGCCGACACTCGAAGGACGCGTCCTGCAGGCGCTCCAGCCGGATGCCGCAGACCACGTGCTGGAAATAGGAACGGGCACGGGATTTCTGAGCGCCTGTATCGCGCGTCTCGCGAATCGCGTCACGAGTGTCGATATCGTCGAGCAGTTTTTGAAGACCGCCACGGCAAACCTCGAAGACTCGGGAATCAGCAACGTGAAATTACTGACGATGGATGCGATGCAGCACTTGCCTGATGAGCAATTCGATGCCATAGCGATAACCGGGTCGATTCAGAAGTTCGACGCGCGTTTTGCCGCGGCACTCAAACCGGGCGGCCGTCTGTTCGTTGTCGTCGGTGACGCGCCGGCGATGGAAGCGCGGCTGATCACTCGAACAGGTGACAACGACTGGCACACCGAAAGCCTGTTCGAGACAGAGCTGCTGCCGCTGGTCAATGGCAGCGAACCACCACAGTTTTTATTCTAGTGCGAAACCACTTAAGGTATCGCTGCATCTAATAATTGTATTCCAGTCCTGGCTGGTTTAGTGATATAGTTAACTATAACACCTTGGTCACCGCCACGACTGTCCAACCTGCGGAACGCAAAAAAATGAAAAAAACACTAAATTTCAGCATCTTATTAGTCACATTCGGCCTGTTCGCCATGCCAGCTCGGGCGTATGCCGCGTCACTCCTCGAGGTTTACCAGCAGGCGCTGCAGAGCGACCCGCGAATTCACGAGGCCGAAGCCCGCAGGCTGGCCGCGCTCGAGGCTGAACCGCAGGCACGTGGCGTGTTGCTGCCGCAGGTCACTTTTTCAGGAGACTGGTCGACGACCGACTCCTCGGGCACGAGTATCTTCAACAGCCAGGCCGGTATACCAACGCCGGTGAACACGGATTCCGACTCGGATACGACGCGCTGGCAATTTCAACTGACACAGACTCTTTTCCGCTGGGACCAGATTGTCGGACTGCGGCGTGCCGATAGCCTTGTTGCCAAGGCGGAGGCGGATCGAGAAGCCGCGCAACAGGATCTCGTCGTGCGGGTGGGACAGACCTATTTCAACGTACTTGGGGCCGAGGATCGTCTCACTTCACTGCATGCAAATCGGCAAGCCATCGCACGTCAGCTCGAGCAGGCGAAACAACGCTTCGATGTCGGACTGATTGCGATCACCGACGTGCAGGAATCGCAGGCCGCCTATGATCAGGCTGTTGCGGACGAGATCGGCGCGAAGCGTTCCCTCGCGACCGCCCGCGAGTTTCTGCGCGAGATTACGGGTGAATATGTGAGTAATTTGTCAGCACCGGGAGACGAATTTCCGATGCGCGCACCGGCTCCGGCCAGCGAGAAGGCATGGGTGGATATGGCGCTGGGCCAGAACCTCGTGCTCGTATCGAGCCGACTTGATGAGAAGCTCGCGAGGGACGAGATTTCGTTCCGCAGGAACGGCCACTATCCGACGATTGAACTCATTGCAACCACAGGCGAATTTGATACAACGGCTGAACGCATTACTGACAACATCGTTCCTCCTTTTGACCCACCACGAATTACTTCCAACCCCGATAGTGACGGCAGCAGCGACAGCATTAGAATTCAGTTGAATCTGCCGCTGTTTTCAGGCGGTTCGACATCGTCCCGTGTCCGCGAGGCTGTCTACCTGCATCGCGCGGCTCGCGAACAACTGCAGCGCGTGACTCGCGAAACCGAGCGCCAGACCCGCGACGCGTACCTTGGCGTCCTCTCAGAGATGAGCCGCGTGCAGGCGCTCGAACAGGCTGTAGCATCGAGCCGCACTGCTCTCGAGGCAACGCAGGCGGGATTCGATGTCGGCACACGAACGATCGTCGATGTGCTCGATTCACAATTTGCCTTGTATCGTTCGATCACGCTCTTCTACCAGGCGCGATATGACTACCTGATGAATGTCCTGCGCCTCAAGCAGGCGGCCGGCAACCTGCAAATTCAGGACCTGGAAGAGATCGATCAGTGGCTCAAGGAGCGCAAGACGCCCGAGGAAGTATTTGCGGAAGAAGCCGCGGCAGCGTCGAGCCAGGATTAGCCTGGTCCGTTTAATTCCTTACCGATAAGAGGCTCAAGCAGACCAAGCAGGTGTGCCAGCGCACCGCGATTGCGTTGCACGATTTCCTGAGCCTTGATGCCGCGCCCCCGGGCATCGGCCGGATCTGACAGTAACTGATCAACTGCCGCGGCCAACTCTGGCGCGTCGTGCACGATGTGGCAGGCACCGAGCTCGATGAACATGTCGGCAATGTCCTGGGCATTGTAAATATGCGGACCGCTGATTACCGGTAAGCCTAGCGCCGCCGGCTCCAGCATGTTGTGGCCGCCAATCGGGACGAGGCTGCCGCCGACAAACGCGACGTCACTCGCCGCATAGAACAACGGTACCTCCCCCATGGTGTCGCCGAGGAAGACACGCGTGGTCGCGTCGCAGGCGCGATCGTCCGTGCGCTTTACTTTTTCCAGCTGCCGTTTGTCGATCATGTCGCCAACCGCAGCGAATCGTTCCGGGTGCCTCGGCACGAGCACCAACAGTAAATCCGGAAATTTCTCGAGAAGCAGCTTATGCGCCGCCAATACCAACTGCTCTTCCTGATCATGCGTGCTCGCCGCCACCCAGACCGGGCGATCACCGAAAGTACGTCGCCGAAATTCCTTACCCTGTTGCGGGAGTTCTTTCGGTAATTCAATGTCGAACTTGATGTTACCGGTCACCCAGGTGCGTACCGAACTGGCACCGAGCGAGCGGAAACGATCCGCATCTGCCTCACTCTGTGCGGCAATGATGATGCCATGAGACAGCGTATCTCTGAACAAAGGCAGAAACCTGCGGTAGCTGTCGACTGAGCGTGGTGAAATTCTCGCACTGACGAGCACCAACGGGATGCCTCGGACACCGCAGCCCTGGTAGAGGTTCGGCCAGATCTCGGTTTCCATGATTAGCGCAAGTCTTGGATTTACGGACCTGAAAAATCGATCGACGGCAGCTGGCATCTCGAACGGAATGTAGCAGTGTGTAACCGCATCACCGAACAAGGCATTGACGCGCTCGGCGCCTGTCGGCGTGACGGTCGTGACAAGCATATTATGCCTGGGGAAGCGCTTGCTGATCGCTCGAATCAACGGCACCGCCGCCTGCACCTCGCCAACGGATACGGCATGAACCCAGATGCATCTGTCGAGCTGCGGATAACCGATGCCAAAGCGTTGCCCGATCCTGTCTCTGTAACTTCGCTTCAGGAGACCGCGGGCCAACCAGTACGACGCTACCGGAATCTGCAGCAGGTAAATCAGCAGGCTGTATAAAAGGCGCACCAGGGCGTCCAGGCTAGCGGTTGAAAGCTCCGGCTAGCCGCACTTGGAGTCGCCGCATGACAAGCAGGTCATGCAGCCATCCATCATGATCACGGCCGCTGTATTGCACTTGCTGCAGAGCTGGGCACCTTCTGGATATTCACTTGCCGAAAAGGCGTCCTGTTGTTTCTTGCCCTCTTCGAATTCAGCGCGTTTTTCGGCAATCAGTTGCTTCTGCCCGTCGTCGAGATCAGGTTTCGCCATCAGACCAATCATGATCAGGTGCTTCTCGACGATGTAGCCGAGTTCGGCGATGATCGACGGCATGAACTTCCCACCGGCCTGCCAGTAGCCGCCACGCGGATCGAAAACCGCCTTCAACTCGTCCACCAGAAACGCAACGTCGCCGCCCTTGCGAAACACCGCGGAGATGATACGCGTTAAGGCAACAATCCACTGATAATGGTCGAGGTTCTTCGAATTGATAAATATCTCGAACGGTCGGCGTTTTTCGTGCTCCGTCCCCTGATTCAGCACGATATCGTTGATCGTGACGTACATCGCGTGATCCGAAATCGGCGTCTTGACCTTGTAGGTGGAACCGACCAGCACCTCGGGACGCTCGAGCTTCTCGTGCATGCGAATGACTTCGGCACGATCGCCGCCACCACCTTCGCGCTTGAACTCGGGCTTCTGTGCCTTTTCTTCAACGTCCGGCTGCGCGACAGCGTAACCGACGATTTTCTTGTCTATCTTTATCATTGTCTGCTCAAAATTTTCCGTAGTAGCCTTCTTTCAGGGCGTCGAACAGATTGGCGGCGGTGTGAACCTCACCGTCATAGTCTATTTCCTCGTCACCCTTCAGCTCGATGGTCGACCCGTCGGCAAGCTCAAATATATAGACCGTGTTCTTCAGGTCTTTTTCCTTGACCAGTACGCCCTGGAAAGCTTCGGGGTTAAAACGGAATGTCGTACATCCCTTCAGCCCCTGCTCGTAGGCATACAAATAGATGTGTTTGAAGTCTTCGTAGTCGTAATCGGTTGGTACGTTCGCCGTCTTCGAGATCGACGAATCAATCCACTTCTGCGCAGCTGCCTGTATATCCACGTGCGCTTTCGGCGAAACGTCTTCGGCCGTAATGAAGTAATCGGGCAGATTATTGGCCGACGAATTATCGCCTCCCGCAGCAGACGGCATCGCCTCCTTGTTGACCAATTCGCGGTAGGCCAATAGCTCGAACGAGTAAACGTCCACCTTTTCCTTGGTTTTCTTACCCTGGCGTATGACGTTGCGAAAATAATGGTGCGCGAAACTCGGCTCGATGCCGTTACTTGCGTTGTTGGCAAGCGACAGGGAAATCGTCCCGGTTGGAGCGATCGAACTGTGATGCGTGAAGCGGGAGCCGGTTTCGGCCAATTGCTGCACCAGCTGCGGTGCTTCCGCGGCAATCCGCTGCATGTATCGGCTATAACGCGCATGCAAAATCCTGCCGGGCACCTTGTCGCCGACCTGGTAACCGTCTGCGATCATCTCCGGGCGCTTGCGCAGCATTTCTTCTGTTACCTCGAATTGCTCTGTCATGATTGGTGCCGGGCCTTTTTCCTCGGCCAGTTCCAATGCTTCTTCCCAACCCGCCAGCGCCAGTTGCCGCGCCACTTCCTCGGTGAATTCAATGGCTTTATCGTCGCCGTATCGCATACGCAGCATCGTGATTGTCGACCCGAGGCCGAGAAAGCCCATCCCGTGCCGACGTTTTCTTTGAATTTCGTTGCGCTGCTGCGGCAAAGGCAGGCCGTTGATCTCAACGACATTATCGAGCATGCGCGTGAAGATCTTGACGACTTTGCGAAACGCATCCCAGTCGAAGCGCGCTTTCGCGGTAAACGGATCAATGACGAATCGCGTCAGGTTAATCGAGCCCAGCAAGCATGAGCCATACGGCGGCAACGGTTGCTCGCCACAGGGATTGGTAGCACGTATGTTCTCGTCGAACCAGTTGTTGTTCATCTCGTTGACTTTGTCGATCAGGACGAACCCGGGTTCGGCAAAGTCGTAGGTGGACGCCATTATCAGGTCCCAGACGCGTCGCGCCGGCAACGTCTTGTAGATCTTGCAGGCAACCAGACCTCGCGAGTCGCTCACGTAGTTGCCCGGTTCCGGCCACTCGCGCCATACGAATTGTGCGCTGTTGTTGATATCGAGCTCTTCATCGTCAACTTCTTTTTGCGTGACCGGAAACGCAAGACGCCAGTCGTCCTCGTTGATGACGGCCTGCATGAACTCGTCAGTCACCAGCAAGGACAGGTTGAATTGTCGCAAACGCCCGTCTTCACGCTTCGCGCGAATGAACTCCATGACGTCGGGGTGACCGACATCGAAGGTGCCCATTTGCGCGCCACGACGCCCGCCCGCCGACGACACGGTGAAACACATCTTGTCGTAGATATCCATGAACGACAGCGGCCCCGACGTATAAGCGCCAGCCCCCGTAACATAGGCACCCTTGGGGCGCAGCGTTGAGAACTCGTAGCCGATGCCACAGCCAGCCTTGAGCGTTAGTCCCGCCTCATGAACCTTGTTGAGGATGTTATCCATCGAATCACCAACTGTGCCGGACACGGTACAGTTGATCGTCGATGTAGCCGGCTTATGTTCCCGGGCGCCCGCGTTGGACATGATCCGACCGGCAGGTATCGCGCCACTGCGCAATGCCCAGAGAAACTCCCTGTTAAAATGCTCGCGCTTCGATTCGATTTCGACGCCCGCCAGCGCTCTTGCGACGCGCTTGTAGGTGTCGTCTATCGTCGCGTCGATCTTGTTACCATCTTTGGCGGTCAATCGATACTTCGCATCCCAAATATCGATCGACGCTGCCTGAAATTCAATGTCGGTGACCGTGTGCGTTTCCAAATGAGCGGCAGACTTCATCGCCTATTTTACTCCCCTTGCTCCCTGTGGAGACCCCGAGTTCTTGTATTGAAACATTTTTATGAAGGAAACAGACGCCTGCCCACCGCACGTGCCCTGCCACGCGGCGAGTGCCAGAAATGGCCTCTTTTCCCTTCTTGATTGGACACAAGATGTTGTGTCCGAACGGTCACAAGATTATGCCCGTAGGGGGCGACTGTCAAGGGTTTGGTGGAAATTTCTCTATTGCATTTTATATATTAAAAACAGTAAGTTATCAATTCTTCTGCAGTAAGTGCTTTAAAAACATGGGAAAAAAAATGACACTTTGATGAAACTTTCTGTCCACTAGATATAGTGGCATTAAGTAAAGCTCGCAATACGCGAAAATAGGACCACAAATGGGCCGACATTTCGTGTCACTGCGGCCTTGATTTGCGAATTTACGTCCATATTTCAGCGTTCAATGACGACCAGACGAAAGCTGGTTTTCAATCGCCATACGCTAATTGCCAGGAGAAAAGGATGAATCTCGTACATTTTAACCCATGGTCGCTTGCTGACCTGATGCACCGCGATCTCGATCGCCTCGCGCCGCGCCGCGTTGCGCGTGGCGACGTGGAGTCTCCGCTGGCGGACTGGGTGCCGGCCGTGGACATTGTCGAAGAAAAGGACCGTTTTGTTCTGCGTGCCGATGTTCCCGGCGTCGCCACTGACGACATCGAGGTCAGCATGGAGGATGGCGTGCTAAGCGTTTCGGGTCGGCGCGACGCGGAAACGGCGGACGAGACTGACGGTGTACGACGATTCGAGCGCGTTACCGGCCGCTTCTACCGCCGCTTTTCTTTGCCCGACACGGCGGATGCAGAGGGAATCGCCGCGAAGAGCGCCAACGGCGTTCTCGAGATCTCGATCCCGAAGCTGCCCGAAATACAGCCGCGTCGTATCAAGATCGAAGCGGCCTGAGGCAATTCGAAAACAAGCCCCGACTGCAACGAAGCGTTGCAGTCGGGCATCATGTCCATGCGGCCCGCGGATTGGGAACGACCTGTCCGGAACTTTTAGCAGCCGGCGGGTGTCGACCGCTTAGTGCTTTATAATGAACACGATTCGTCAAATGAGGCCCCTGATGAAAACCAGAATCCGACTACATTGCGCCGGAATATTGTTAGCACTCTCGACCGGCGCGTCTGCGGCCCTGCCCGCTGTTGCGGACGGCCAGGCGCTACCCAGCCTCGCGCCCCTGGTCGAACGGGTGTCTGCGGCCGTGGTGAATATTCGAGTCAATCAGACCGTTTCAACGAATTCGCCCTTTGGCGACGATGCCTTTCGCCGTTTCTTCGGCTTGCCCGACATGCCCGGCGGCGCCCGGGAGGTAGCCAGTGCCGGTTCCGGCGTCATCATCGATGCCAAACGTGGCTACATTCTTACCAACCATCATGTCGTCGAAAATGCGGATGAGATTCAGATCTCGCTGATCGACGGCGAGATTCACGATGCGGAGGTTGTCGGCTCCGACGCTGCGACCGACATTGCCTTGCTCAAAGTCGAAGCCGACGGCCTCACCGACATGCCGATAGGCGATTCTGACAGGGTTCGCGTTGGCGACTTCGTACTGGCTATCGGCAATCCGTTCGGCCTGGGCCACACCGTGACCTCGGGCATAGTCAGTGCGCTGGGCCGCACTGGCATCAGCCGGAACGGTTATGAAGATTTCATTCAGACCGATGCATCGATCAACCCGGGGAACTCGGGCGGCGCATTGGTCAACATGCGCGGTGAACTCGTCGGCATCAACTCGGCGATCATCAGCCGCTCGGGCGGCAATGTCGGTATCGGCTTTGCGGTGCCAACCGAAATCGCAAGTTCGATCATGCGGCAGATCCTGGACTTCGGCGAAGTGCGGCGTGGATTGCTCGGCGTCACAATTCAGCCAATTGACGCGGAAGTGGCGGAAGCTCTGAATGCCGCAGTTGACCGTGGCGCCCTGATCACTGAGATCGTCCCGGGCTCCGCCGCCGAGGAGGCCGGCCTCAAAGTCGACGACATCATCGTCGGCATAGATGACAAGCCGATCAGCGATGCTTCTGAGCTGCGCAACACCATCGGGCTCATGGGCTCAGGTGAAAATGTTCGCATCAAGTACATTCGCGACGGCAAGACGAAGACAGCGACGGCAAAACTCGGCCAGCAACAGGTTACGCGAAGCGCCGGCACCGAAATTCACCCTGGCCTTGCAGGCGCGCAGTTCGCCTCCTCGTCGGCGAGCAGCACGGGTGGTATCGAAGTGACCGCCGTCGAGCCAGGCAGCCCGGCCGCGCAGCGCGGACTGCGTTCCGGTGACGTCATTACTGCGGTCAACCGTCGCCCGGTGCGCGACCTGCCACAACTGACCGAGATTGCACGCGCGAACAGAATCCTGTTCTTGCTCGTGCAACGTGGAGATCGCGCCATAATGCTGCAAATTCGTTAGAAGAACGAAAAATGGGGGCATTCGGCTTTATTGCCGGGCAGGTCGCGTTATCCTTGGCAGATCGAGACAATAAAGCCGAATGGCCCCATTTTTCCGACTATGCCGCAAGCCGACACCGCAATAAAAGGATCTAAAGGTCGCCTGGCCGTGCTGGTCGTGGCAGCGATGCTGTCGCATATTGCCTGTGCCAGCGATGTCGCGCAGCAGCGCGAACTCTTTCTCACAGTGTATGCGCCGGTTGAGCGCGGCAACTGGAACCCTGTTGACGCCCTCTCGGCGGAACAGCAGGAGATGCTGCAGAAGTACGTTTTGTGGCCCGATCTCCGCGCAGCATGGCTGCGCGCCACGCTCGGCAATACCAGCCGTGATGTTATCGAGGATTTCCTGAGTCAATACGGCGCGAGCAAGCCGGCTCGAGAGCTGCGCTATCAGTACGCGCTGCACCTGGCCCGGAGCGGGGACCTCGATGCCTATTTCAACATCTATCAGCAGTTCTATCAGGGCTTGAACATAGCGAAGCTGGACTGTCTGGCGTTGCGCGCCGAAATTGCCGCAGGCAGGGCGCCGCGGGTTGTAAATCGCGCCATTGAATTGTGGACTGTCGGCCGGAGTCAGGTACATGAGTGCGATCCGGTATTCGAGTTTCTGGAGGACGGTCATCATCTCGGTCCGGCCGACTATGTCAGGCGATTTGAGCTCGCCATCGACGCTCGCGAATTTTCGATGGCGCGCTGGCTTGGCAAGTCGATCGACCCGTCACATATCGATATCGCCAGCCAGTGGCTCAGGGCACAGAGAGATCCCGAGTCCTTTGTCCGCAATGACAAACAATGGATCAACAACGAGTCGACCCGCGAGCAGCTCGCATACGCCATCGAACGCATCACCTATGACGACCCCGAACTCGCGCTGCAATTGTGGGGAGGCATATCCAAAGGGCGTCGATTTTCTGCCGAACAGGACTACCGCACCGAGCGACACATCGCATTGTGGATGGCGCGTGACAAACTGCCCGGCGCTTATGCGCTACTGAGCAATCTGCCTGTTGCCGCGCAGAATGACGAGGTGTTGCGCTGGCGCGCACGTACGAGCCTGCGCAATGAAGACTGGGCGAACCTGATTGCAGATATCGAGGAAATGCCCGACGCAGAACGTGATGCCGAGGAGTGGCGGTACTGGCGCGCAATTGCGCTGCAGGGCAAGGACATGATCAAGCAAGCTCGGGAAATCCTTGAGCCGCTTTCGCTCGAGCGCAGCTATTACGGTTTTCTCGCAGCCGACGAACTCGGAACGGCTTATGTATTCGGCAGCAATGAATTTGTGGCCGATGAAGACAAGATCGCCGCGCTCACGACCCGGCCGGATCTGCAGCGTGCACGCGAATTATTTCTGGTCGGCCTCGAGGGGCGCGGCCGATCCGAGTGGGATGCCGTAATCCGCCATTTCGATTCCGACGGCAAGATGCAGGCTGCCATACTTGCCGATCGCTGGGGTTGGCACTCACGGGCAATTGCCGCCGCCGCGAGTGTTGGTGATTTTGATGACCTGGCCCTGCGCTATCCGTTGCCGTACCACGGCACGATTCCGCGATACGCCGAAGCTGCCAGCATCTCGCCGACCTGGGCGTATGCCATCACGCGCAGTGAGAGTCTGTTCATGCGCGATGTGCGCTCTGGCGCAGGAGCAATCGGGCTGATGCAGTTGATGCCGGCTACCGGTCGTGACGTTGCCCGGGAGCTGCAGCTGCCCTACTCCGGACTCGAGACCCTGACGGACCCGGAAAGCAATATACGGCTTGGCACGACCTACCTCGGGCAAATGGCGGCACGGTACGGCGGTAATCAGGTGCTTGCGACGGCCGCCTATAATGCAGGCCCTCATCGCGTCGACGCGTGGCTGCCCGAAAAAGGCACGATTGATGCGCGCATCTGGATCGAAAATATTCCTTTCAACGAAACCCGTGGCTATGTCAGGCGGGTATTGGCGGCCAACTCGATATTCCACTGGCGCATGACCGGTGAAATGCGGCGGCTTTCCGATGAATTGCTGCTTGTACAAGCGGCCGAAAAACCGCAGCAGGTCGCCAGCAATTAATCGCGAGAGTCGCGCTGGAGGCTGCTTTCTGCAAGATCCTTCGCAGCCGCATAGAAACAGCGAATGTCATTGTTGCAGTCAACCATCAGCCCGCGGAATTCCGCCAGGCGGCCGTGATACAGGTTCATCGACGCGAGTCTGGCGTTGTTCAGATTCTCGTCCAGCCAGGGCGGCGACTCGCGGCCCGACAAATTGATTTCAGTGTTCAGTTCGTCACTCAGGCGGCTCAAGCGTTGCTGCTTTTGTAATCGCATTTGCCGGACATCGATCGCCGAAGAATAGATTGCCTGCAGATCCGCACGCGCCGACTCGACGTAAAGCATGAGTCGTTGTCGAAAATCGCGATTTTCCCGATACGCGACAAGTTCGTTTACCTGGTCACGGCTCTTGAGCCAGCGCTCTATCGCAAACTCTTCGACTGCGGTAGCAAAGGACTCGTTGAACTCGGAATCATCCTTAACGTAAAGCACCTGGTGCGCAAGCTCATGGAACATGACCGCAATCAGATCCGAGTCCTGCCAACGCATCATTGTGTTCAGAACAGGGTCGCTGAACCTGCCAAGCGTTGAATATGCGACGACCCCACCGACGGCGACGTCATATCCCTTGCCTTGTAACCGCGCGGCTTTTTTGCGTGCTGCGTCCTCCGAAAAATAGCCGCGGTAGCTTACGCAGCCGGCAATGGGGCAACACCAGCGCTTGGGCGTGAGAGAGAATTCCGCGGCTGCGAACACATTCCAGACGACATAGTCACGTTCGATATCCGCGTAACTGCGGTAACTGTCGTTGTCGGGAAGCCCTAATTCGTCGATCGCGAACTGCCGTGCGGAATCGACCAGCCTGAGACGTGCCGCAAGTTCGGTCGGTGTATCACTGGCCTTGACGATCTCCGTAATCGGCACGCGCTTGTGCATGACTTCGAACTGCCCACTTGCCGCCTGCATGTAGTAGCACCCGGAGATCGATGTGAGGAATCCGGTAACGACGACAGCCCGCAGGAGCTTTCGATCGAACATCGAAATCATGGCTGTCCCTCAATGCTAGAATCGCCGCATGCAAGTGTACCTCGTCGGTGGTGCTGTTCGTGACGAACGGCTTGGGCTTCCTGTCAAAGAACGGGATTGGTGTGTCGTGGGCGCGACACCGAAGGAGTTGACGGATGCCGGCTACAAACAGGTCGGCAAGGACTTTCCGGTGTTTTTGCATCCCGAGACCGGCGAAGAATAT
>Ga0224512_10000108_pt1 | contig 89325 bp, 81 predicted proteins | sample SF_May12_sed_USG_4_FD_169103 | JGI IMG/M metagenome (GOLD analysis project Ga0224512, IMG submission 169103) | Sediment microbial communities from San Francisco Bay, California, United States - SF_May12_sed_USGS_13 | ecosystem: Environmental > Aquatic > Marine > Sediment | place: USA... | reverse complement strand
ACTCGGTCAGACAGTCCATCGGAGTTCCGATGGCGCTCTGAAGCTCGGCGGCCAGATCACGCTCGTCCGGTTTTTCGGGAGGCTTTTCCTCGAGCAGCTCGGGCCTGTCGATGATTGCAGGATCCGGCGTGTCGATGATTGGGCGCAGATTGGTTGGCGCCGCGGCTTCGAAAGTGGGCTTCGGGGTTTGGAAGGCACCGCGGGCCGACTCCTGTCGGCTCTTGCATCCCACGGCCAGCAACACCACGAGGAATGGGAGCATCAGGCGACTCATGCTCTCAGCTTACCCGTCAGCGCGTCACTCCGTCCAACGCTCAGCACCCTCGGCGGCTTAGTAGCCCTCGATCGGCTTCGGTTTGGGCCCCTCGATGGGGACGCCTCTCGAACCTTCGATGGGGACGCCGCGGGGCCCTTCGATCGGATCGGCTGCAGGGCCCTCGATCGGGACGCCACTCGGAGCGATCGGTTTCTTCTTCGGAAGCGGCTCGACGACGTCCTTCAACTTCGGTGACGGCCACTCTACGTCGTATTCTTCGACCTCGGGAGGTTGGTACTGGATGTCTAGATACGTGGTCACGGGCTCCGACGCTTCTCCTCCGAGCGGCGCCAACGTGACGTCGCCTATCCGCTGCTCGACGCACCGCCGATCGTTCGCCGAAAGCCCGCGTCCGGTTGCGCTAGGCTCGATGATCATCCCGGTCGAACGAACGACCGCGCTGATGTTGATCCGAATCGTGGTGGGACTGCTGGGCCGATAGTCCTGGAGACAGTCGGCGGGGCTTCCCACCGCCGTGCGGAGCTCTTCTCCAAGGTCGCGGGGTGCGCTGGTGCGCGCTGGCTCCGTCGCGGCGGCTTGCTCAGCGGGCTCCGCCTCCACCGCGGCGGCAGGTTCGGGCTCAGCCGCTTGCTCGGGGGTGACGGGACGAACCGCGCCCTCCGTGGAATCAGGTGGCAGCGCTTCAACCGGGTTTGACGGCTGAGCGGGCTCCTCCCGGCCCTTGCAGCCTAAGAGGGACAGAACGAACAAGATGACGACGCACGATACGAGCGGGCGAATCATCCTCGCATCTTAGCGGCACGGGCCTCAGGACGGAACCGAGAGCTGCTATGCTCAAAAGCGCCAGGCAGCGCCGATCGAGAGGCCCCAGTACTGGTCGAGGGCGCCCCCGGCGACGTACGGTGGATCGGGCGGCACCGGATTGAGGTCGAACCAGTAGCGGCGATACTCCAACCCGAGCCGGAGTTCAAAGCCCTTCGGCAGCCCGTATCCGAACATCAGCAGCGCGTCGATCCCGTTCCCCTTCGCCTCGGGAAACCATTGCGCGCTTTCGATTCCGCCCGCAGAGAGAAGGTAACGGTACGCCCCGTTGAAGACGACGATGAAGTTTTCATCCTTTCCAGCGCCGACCCGAAACCCGGCGCCTGCGCGCACGAAATCGTACTTCACGCCGGGGATGCCCGCCGGAGTGGTCGGAGGCCCAGCCACACCGAACTCGAACTTGTGAACGCCGTAGTCGGCGATGATCGTCGGCTCCCATCGCCCCGCGGGATAACGCCAGCGAAGGCCCACCAGAAATTGCTGTGCTTCGGTGGGAAACCTCAAGCCGTCGTCGCGCGTGGAGTCGAAGTCGAAGAGCCGCTGCCACTCGAAGTCGATGCCAAACTGGGCTCCGATACCACTCGTGAAATGCGCTCCCGGGAAATACTGAAACTTCGTTTGAATGCCCGGGCCGAACGCGAGCGTGTAGTCGCGCAGGTTTCCGATCAGGTCTTCGTTCCAGGAGAGACTGCGATGCACGAATACGAAATCAAACTCGATGTCGACTGCGGCGGGTCGATCCTTCTTGGAGGGCTTGGCCTTCTTAGGCTTGATCTTGGGCTTGTCCTCGGCCGTGGGCTTTTTCTCATCGGCCTCACGGCTCGCGGGCGCGACCACGGCCACGGGGGCCGGAGCCACGGCAATCGCCCGCTCAGGCTCGAAGCGCTTGATGTCCCTTCGGAAATCATCCCACAAGCCCACTTGAACTGCGCGCGCGAGCGCGGTCGAGGTCTTCCCTTCGTAGAAGTGCTGACTGATGACGTCGGCGCTCTTGCCGTCGACGAGTCGGACATAAGCCGACCAGACGCCATCCTCACGGAGCACATCACCTTCTAAGAGCCCGTTGATCCCCATCGCCCGCGCTGCAGGGACGTGTCCCCGTTCGGACTTCAGGTCCGAGTTCAAGCTCTGGGCTTTCTGCACGAACCGCTTGTTGGAAACGAGGCTGATGGGTTTGCCCTGGAGGCCCTTCACCGCGGCCCCCCGAATCTTGCCCGCTTGTGCGCCCTTGAAACGGCGGACGACCAATCGTGGAACCTCTGACTTTTCGGGTTCCGGCTCGGGCATGACGACGGCTGCATCGGCTACGCCAAGCTTGTCGACGCCTTTCGGGGCATCCCCTGCAATCGGCATCATCCCGGTATCGAGGAGCTCGGCGACGATCCGCTTCGAAAGCCGCGTGATGCTGGAAGAGCTAGTGCGAAACTTCTCAACCTGCGCGCCCGCGGCGTTGCGCAACCCGATATCGGCAGTCCAGCGCTCCCCGGAGCGGCGAATACGCCCACCAACCAGGATGCTCGCGTCTAGCTTGGCCGCCCGTTTAGCATGACCTTTCGTCTTCTTGGCGACGGCTGTCACCGTCTTCAGGGGAACGAGCTGGACGTCGGCGTCCCGCAACCCGCCTTGCACGCGCTGCCGAATCTTGGCGGCCTGCGGCCCTTGAAAAGGCATAATCGCGACCGTACCGTCCTCGGCGTACGCGGTGCCTTCTGCCAGACACAAACCGAGTAGCACTGTCAGTGCGCCAACGCGCCAGCTCCCCATCAACTTCTCCCCGTCTAAACCCCGCTGTCGGGCCCCTCGTTGATGATTGCCGGGACACCGCCCAGATCGAGGATCCACTGTCGGATCACGTCGGTGTCCTCAGCGTCGAGAATCGTTCCGATCGGCATCTGCCCACCACAGATTCCGGGCTCGTTGAGGATCTTCTTCATCATGTAGCTCTCGATGGGATCCCCCGCTATGACGATGATGTCGCTTCCGCAGTTGGGGTCAGTCGAGTTGACACCGACCGTTCGACTCGCGACGTTGGGCGAGACGAGATCGAGCATCGCAGCAGGCTGGTCCGCATCGTGACAGACCGCATTGCCGCAGTTGACCTGAAACACCAGCTCCACGGTAACGCCAGTCGACCCGCCGCCACCGCCGGCACAGGCGTTGAAGTCCTCGCAGTTGTCCAAACCGCCTGGGCAGCCCACGAGGAGAAGAGAGCTGAAAATAGACAAAGCTAAGCGTCGCATCGCGGTGTGCCGATCCCCCCGAATCATGAGTAGAAGCTTAGTAAGCTATTGCACCACTCGTCGAGTTATGCAGTATTTTTGTGTAAGCCAATGTACTCAAAGCTGATTTAGGCCCCAGTCATATGGCTGAAAGACCACGTCGAAACCGGCATCCTGGGCGCGCTCGAGCGATTCTGCGACGGCGGGCTCAGCAAACGCGAGGATGAAGGCCTCCATGGTCGGCGGCCGCCCCAATCGACGCGCGTGTTCTTCGAAATCGGCGCGATACCAATCGAAGATCGAGGATAGCCGAATCTCGCGCGCTTCATCGTCGACCTGCACGTGTGGGGGGCTCGAGCAGAAAGACCGGGTGACCCGATCGAGCTGGCCCTCGAGGTCGACCGGATCATAGGCGTCGGGCGCCAACGGCGGGCATGAGATCGACGCGCAGTTGATCGCGGCATGGATTCTCGCGTCTCGAAAGCCTCGGATGACACCGTTCTCGAGATCGTAGAGGTTGATCTTGCCGCCATCGAGGAAGAATCGAAGCCCGTAGAAGAATCCGAAGCCTGCCCGCGGGTCCAACCAACCGCGGACGTCTTGCACGCTGGAGATCGGCCAGTTGTCCACGACGCCAAGCAACGTGAGGGCATTGTAGGCATTGATGTAGTACGCGAGACGCTCTTCTTCGGTCTGAAACCGGTCAGGTGTGGCCGTCGGTCCGACCTCTGCCAACGTCGCCGCGAAGCGCTTCAAATTCGGCGCGTCTTCGAGCACTTGATTGTAGTCGACGCGGTCTCCGTGAACCCATCTTCCGAGCGCGTCATTCCACCATCGGGTGTCGAAGCCCTCCGGCGGCTGCGGAAACGGTTGCGCATCGACGACCACCGAACGCAGGCCGAGCGCCTTCACGGTAACGATGGCGGTCGCCCCGAGCACCAATCCGAGGACGATCAGAATCGCCCACCATCGCGCATACCAGCGCCTAGGTTTCTCATGCACGCACCGAGTATTACACGACCTCACGAAAAAGTTAGACGTCCTTCGAGATCGCGAGACCTCCGGTGATCGCATCGATCACCCGCTCGTCCTCCAGGTCTGCGACGACGTGGTTCGCGCCAGCGGCTGCGAGCGAAGCACTGTCGTACCAGCCGGTGGACACGGCGATGCACTCCGCGCCAATGGCCTGCGCAGCAACGACGTCGTGGGGTGTATCCCCGATGACGACCACTCTATGCGCGGCCGCGGAGGTACGCGCTCGAGCGCGCTCGAACCCGACGCGGAGCAACTCCGCACGGTCCAGATGGTCGGACCCAAACCCACCAAACGCGAAGAACGAATCGATCTGGCCGCGGCGCAGCTTCGCGTAGGCGGCTGCTTCGGTATTGCCCGTGCCGAGTCCGAGCAGGGTGTCATCACGCGTGATCAATATCTCCAAAAGCGCGCGAACGCCGGGGAGTACCTCAAAGGCAGGTGCACGCTCGAGCTCATCAGGCAGATATTCCACATAAAGACGCAACACTTCCGCGATGAGCCCCTCGTCTGGCGCTACCCCGTAGTGCGTCAGCGCCTCGCGCACGATCCATGGATCCGTCCGGCCGGCGAACTCGACGGCTTCGAGACTGATCGTTCCTAGAGCCTTCCCGAGCCGGTCATCGAGTGCGCGTTCGACGGCACGGCGCCCCGCCCCTCCCGCCCGAAGAAGTGTGCCATCGATATCGAACATGGCGATCGTCACCCGCACCTGGTAACTGTAGCAGCCAGCGGTTTTCATACTACGATCGGGCGATGTCGTCGGATGACCGTCACCTGATCTGGCCGTTCGTGCGGGAAGAGCGGCAGGTTGATTTCCGGATCTTTCGCGCCAGAATCAAGATCGCGACGCATCCGACCTCGAGCGAAGAGCACCGATTCACGGTGCTGGAAGGCGCCGACTGGACCAACGTCGTCGCCCTCACCGACCGCCGCGAAGTCGTCTTGATCCGCCAGTTCCGCCACGGCACCGACGCGGTCACCCTCGAGATCCCAGGCGGTGCCGTCGACCCAGGCGAGACTCATCAAGGGGCCGCAGCCCGTGAATTGCTCGAAGAAACGGGTTACGAGGCGCCACACTGGACCAAGCTCGGCGAGGTCCATCCGAACCCGGCACTGCAAAACAACGTCTGCTCGACATGGCTAGCCGAGGGGGCGCGCGCTGTAAGCGAGCCAACGCTTGATGAAGGCGAGGCGATTGAAGTAAAGACGGTACCACTACACGACGTCAAGGCGCTCATCGCGCGAGGAGAGATTACCCACGCTTTGGTGGTGGCCGCATTCTACTTCCTGTTCGAAGGGCCGCGCGCCTGATCTGGCGACTACACGATGGACATGAATCTCCTCGCCAAGCTCCCTTTGTGGTTGGCCGCGTTTCTGCTGTCATTGACGTGTCACGAGGCCGCCCATGCGCTCGTTGGCAAGTTCGGAGGTGATGATACCGCCGCTGCTCAGGTGACCCTCGACCCCCTTCCCCACATACGTCGGGAGCCCTTCGGCGCGCTCGTCGTTCCGATCGTGTCGTTCTTCCTTCAAGGCGGCGGTTGGATGATCGGCTGGGCCAGCGCACCATATGACCCTCAGTGGGCAAGCCGCCATCCAAAACGCGCCGCGGGGATGGCAGCTGCCGGACCGGCTGCGAATTTCCTGTTGGCGCTGCTGGCTGCGATCGGCATTCGAATCGGAATTGCGACCGGTTACTTCACGTTGCCAACCGATGGAATCGGCTTGGAGACGCTCGCGGTGGCTCCCTCGGGGGTCGCGCAGGGACTCGCCCTGTTTTTGAGTGTCCTGTTTTCCGTCAATCTCATCCTCGGGACTTTCAACCTCATCCCGCTTCCGCCTCTCGATGGCTACGCGATCGTGCCGTTGGTGCTCACCGACCGAATGCGTGACAAATGGTTTGGGCTTTTCTCGGGTGGGGGGGCACTCATGGGACTGATCATCGCATGGATCGTCTTCGGCAAAGTGATGCCGCCCGTGTTCAACACCGCGATCGGGTGGCTCTACGAAGGAGTGTGATAAGCTTGGGGGATGAAGTGGATGTGGGTGGGATTGGCGTGCGCCGCCTTGCTGGCCCCGGCATCGGTTCTGGCGGACGAGGCCGATGCTCATTATCGACTCGCGAAGACCTTGCGTGCCGAGGGTCGCTACGAAGACGCGCTCAAGGAGATCGACTTGGCCCTTGCGGCGCGGCCGAAATCGGCCGAGGGGCACCTCACACGCGGGACGATTCTTCGTCGGCTCGAACGCTACGAAGACGCGCTCGGGGCCTTCCAGCGGGCGATTGAGCTCGAGCCCGAGAGCGGACGAGCCTATGGCCTCGCGGGGGCGGTACTAATTCGGCTGAAGCGACCAAAGTCGGCCATCAAGTGCCTTCGCAAAGCGACCGAGCTCGAACCCAAAGAAGCCAACCACTGGCTCAACCTGGGCGTCGCGTACCGAAGGCTGGGGGACAACGACGCAGCGATTGCCGCCTACGAGAAGGGGCTCGAGAAACTCCCGAACGACCCGCAACTGCTCAACAATCTCGGGGTCGCCCTCCGGCGAGCGCGCCGATACGACGAATCGATCACGGTGCTCGAAAAGGCGAGCGCAGCACACCCCTATGACGCGAACATCGCCCGCAACCTCGCCGTCGCCTATCGAGGCGCAGAACGCTACAAAGAGGCGATCCCCGCCTACATCCAAGCGATCGAGCTTGGCGACGGTCAGTCCGATCTCCTGTTCGATCTCGCGTCTTGCTACGAGAAGCTCGGCAACACCGAAATGGCGATCGCCACCTACGAGCGATACATCCGGGACATCAAGAAGACCGATCCCGAGGCGGCCAAGCGCGCCCGGGGGACGATCGACCGTCTCAAGAAGAAATAGCCAAGTCTGCCAATACGGCGTTGGCGGCGTTGTACCCTGCGGCCCCAATGACCGACCCTGCCGGATGACAGCCCGCGCCGCACGCGTACAGGCCCGCCACCCGGAGCGCGTAGGGAAGCCTATCGGCGAATCCAAAGCTGTTGTCGACGTGATGAATGTGACCGCCCGTGAGCCCGAAGTGAGACTCGATCTTTGGAGGTGTGAGGACGAAGGTATCGACGACGAGCTCGGAGGTACCAGGCGCAAACCGGTCGCAGATATCGAGCAGCGATCGCACGTAAGGACCCTGCTCGGCTTCCCAGGAGCTCTCCGCAAGAGCGTACGGTACCCACTGCACGAAGAGCGCGGCGCTATGACGGCCCTGTTCGTCCCGAAGGGAGGGGTCTAGGGTCGTGTGGATGTACCACTCGATCGATGGCGCCTCGGGGAGCCGCCCTTCCCGGCAATCCGCGAAGGCGCGACGAAGCCGGGCGAGCGTGTCTTCCTCTGGAAGGAGATGGATGGTGGCACCGTGCTGCCCACGCGACTCGGCCAAGCACGAGAACGTCGGCAAGTCCCGCAAGCACAAATTGACCTTCATGCTCGTGCCCGGCCGTCGATAGGACTCGATCCGGTTGGCGAGCTCCACCGGGCATGCGTCGCCCAACATCGCGCGCAAACGAAACGGATCGGCGCTGACGACGACGACAGAGGCACGATGCAAAACCCCGTCGCCGGTCACTACGCCTCTCACGATACCACTCTCGACTTCGATCCGCGAAATGGGAGCGTCGAGCTCGACCTTCGCACCTGCCTTTCGTGCCGCGGCGACGAACGCTCGCGTGACCGATCCCATGCCACCGCGCACGATCATCCAGGTGCCGTCGGATCCCGGAAGCCGACACATGTTGTGCACGAGAAAATTCATCCCGCTACCAGGCGTTTCCCAGGCCCCGTAAAGCCCCGCAAAGCCATCGGTGACCGCATACATCGCTTGGAGAAGCTCGCTTTGAAAACCGAAGCGCCGAAGGTACACTCCAACCGAGCCGCGACACAGATCGACGAACACCTGTCGAAGTGCGGGGCGCACATAACGTTCCGCCGTATCCTCGATCGATACCGGAGCCTGAAGCCAGGCGGGAGCAATGTCCTCTCGAAGCTTGGCAAGCTCGTCTTGCAAGGCGTCGTTGGCACGCGCATCAGCTGGCGAGAACATGGCGGCGAGCTGCGCCCGAGTGGCGCTCGCATCCGAGCCGAAGAGCAAGTAGCGATCGCTGGTAGTTGGCAGAAAATAGTGCGGGTCTCGACGAACAAGAGGCAGCGAGATGTCCAATTCGGCGAGGAGCTCTGGAGGCATCAGGCCGAGCAGATACGCTCCCGTGGACTGTCCGACCTCGGGTGCCTTCGAGAACGGGTACTCGGTACGGCATGCTCCGCCAGGCACTGCTTCGGCCTCGAGCACCTTCACGGAGAGCCCCGCCCTGGCCAGCATCACGGCAGCGACGAGCCCGTTGTGCCCAGCACCGACGATCAGGACATCGCCCGAGTACATGCCCTACTCGATGAAAATGGTGAAACCGCCCTCGATGCTCCAGGCGGAGTCGGGCGTCCCGGCCGGCATCCGGAAGTAACGGGCCCAGCGCCCACGAAATTCGACACCCAGAAAATCGATGAAACCATACCCGAGACCGACGAAGGCGGTAATCGTCCCCGACCCCTCGTGTCGATACGGCGCGTCGGGAACCGAAGAGGGCACGGGGACCCCGAGATAACCCCCGCCAAACGCACCCGTGAAGCGCACCTTCTTGATGTTTCGACGAAGGGCAATGAGTGCGCCTCCTCCGAAGCCTGGGTTGTCGAGGGCGAACTTCTCTCCGAGCCAATGAAAATATGCGCCTAGATGCAGCGGCCCGATCACCCCGTAGCTGCCGTCGAGCCACAGCGTCGGCTGCCACTTGGTCCCAAACGAGAACTTGGAGACCGTGCCGCCGTAGACCGCGTCGAAGACGATGGTGTCGTGGTCACCCGCCCTCGCTGTAACGGGCAAGCTCAACCAAACGAAGACGACGAGTGGCGCCAACCGCTGCATGCACAAACTCGTATCACAGGTGCCGCCGGCGCCCTGAAAAACCTGCGAGGTTAGCCCGCAGCTCAGCCCGCCGTCGCCTCGACGATAGTGTCCGCAACTTGGAACTTCTTGAGAAACTCTCGGCGGGCTTCCTTCATGTGGCGGACCCACTGCTCGTAGTCCGCGTGCCGACCACGGCTGTCGTAGAAGCGTCGCGGCTCGAGGATCTCGGCCGGCACCTTCTCGACGAGATGAGCATTCTCGGGCGCATCGACATCGACGATCTCGTAGCCGAAGTCGGGATCCTTCTTCCACTTGATCGATTCGCTCAACAACGCTTCGAGCATCGCACTCGAATGCGGAATTTTGATGTTGAGCGCCTTGCTCTCTTTGGCGTCGTTGGCTTCGCCGCCGATGTAGCCGGTATTCATCAGCCACATGGTAACGCCGGGCATCGTTTCTGCGAGCTCGGCAAACCGCTTCGCCTGAAGCCCGTGCTTCGCGGGAAAGAACGGCTGTGTGAAGGGCGACCGCGTCTTGCCGCGCTCCTTGCCGGCGGCGCTCGTCTTGGAGGTCTCGCCAAGCATGAAATAGCCAGCGGCCTGCTCGGGCGAGGTGAAGCGAAGAATCCCGGGCATTGCCGCGTCGTAGCCTTCGTCGCGGTTGAGGATACCCATCGACTTCACCTGCGGGATGTCGTGGAGATCAGCGGCTTCAGGAATCGAGCTCATCGGCACGATCGAACGGCCGTTCTGGGTCCAGACGACGAAATCCCACCCGTCGGCAGGGACACCGTGAGTGTCGACAACGTCGTCGATATCGACTTCGCCGGCGATGTACTTGTCGACGTTCTGCGCGTTGGCACCGGTGGCGATAAGGATGTCGCGAAGCCGGGTCACGTCCTCGATGGAGAGCGCGCCCTTGCTGAAGCTGAACGAGCCATCGTCCTCGAGGAAGACGTTCTCGATCCAGGCGTCGGGCCCGGAGGTCGAGGTGAACAGAACGGGCTCGGTCTCGAGCGACAATCCGTCGGTCTTGGCGAAGCAGCCATTCTCGGTGATCGAAAGCACGCCATTCGGCCAGAGCACCACCATGTCGTCCTGAATTGGCTCGGTGAGGTCACCCTGCTTCGAAAACGTGGTGGTGGTCTTGCCGGTTCCCGAAAGGCCCATGATCGTCATGGTGAGCTTGCCGCCACTTGCGGCCGTGACCGCCTTCGCGCCTGCGTGCAGAACCAGTCCTCCCTTTTGATAGACGTAGTGGTTCAGCATTCGGAGAATGCCCTTCTTCGACTCGCCGAAGTAGTCCGCGCCCATCACGTAGGTCGTCCAGTTCTCCATGTCGACGATGATCGCCTGCCGGCCGGGCATGTCGTCGAGCATCAGGTCTGGCGTGTAGAAGAGACGGAAGGTCGGCCTGAACGGCTTTGCGAGTTGCTCCGCGTTCTCGACATCCGAGCGCGGAAACGCAAGAATCTGTTGCATCCCGGCGATGTTCGCGCCCTCGGGTGTGTAGAGCCACGTCGCGCCAAATGCGCGGTCGCCGAGACCGACGTAGCCATCGATGGCGATGAGCTTCCCGCGCTTCGCGATGTACTTGGCTTGCCGATCGATCAGTCCTCGTGCTTTGGCCGGGTCGATTATCTGGTGGCTCCACCGATCCTCGGTATCGATGATGTACGTGTACTTGGCCATCCGCGCTTTGTTGCGAGAGATCTTGTTGATGCTGCCGACCGCTGAACGCTGAACGCAGGGGGTGTGCTTGACAGCTAGCTCGCGAAGCTCGGACTGCGAGGGGTTATCGATATACTCGACGTCGAAGGGGCGCGGACCTGCTGGGGTGACCATAACCTCTTTCCCTTTTGGTTCGGCTCGGACTGTGGGCGCGAACGGGGATCCGACCCGCTCAGTGCTTGGGATATGACAATGTTTCAGCAGCATGTCCAGGGGCAAGAGGAGTTGCCGCCCGGGGGACAACAACTAAGCTCCGCGTCGTGCGTCCGCTACCGGTCAATTTCCGCGAAGCCTCGGTTCTCGACCAAGCCCAATGGAAAGATTGGCGCTGGCAAGCGCAGCACTCGGTAACCGACTTGGACGGCCTCGAACGGGCGCTTCGGCTCACGGAAAGGGAGCGGCTCGGCGCGATCCGGGCCATGGCTGCGGGGCTTCCTATTTCTGTCACTCCCTACTATCTCAGCCTGTGCGATCCAGGCGATCCGGACTGCCCAATCCGAAGGCAGTGTATCCCGCAAGCGGACGAAGCCATCGTCGTCAAAGGCGATCTCGTCGATCCTCTGGGCGAGGAGGCTCACGAGGTGGCCCCTCACCTGATTCAGCGTTACCCCGACCGTGTTTTGTTGATCGCCACGGACCGTTGCGGGGTGTACTGCCGCTTTTGCACGAGGTCGCGAATCGTCGGGGATGGAGGCGGCGTGCGTTCGCTGGCAGCTCTCGAGCCTGCCTTCGAGTGGCTCGCGAACCACCGGGAGGTCCGTGACGTCATCATCTCCGGCGGAGACCCATGCATGATGTCGACGGAGCGGATCACACGTCTGCTCTCGCGTTTGGGCGAGATCGACCATATCGACTACGTACGCTTGGCGACACGCGCCCCGGTCACCCTCCCCCAACGCATCACCGATGAGCTTTGCCGGGCCATACGTCTGAGCCACGACTGCGTGTGGGTCATGACGCACTTTAACCACCCGAAGGAGCTCACATTTGAAGCGCAGGAAGCATGTGGGCGACTCGCCGATGCGGGCCTTCCCGTCATGAACCAATCGGTCCTGCTTAGGGGCATCAATGACGACGCAGACACGCTAGAACGGCTGTTTCGCGGGCTTGTCCGAGCACGCGTCCGACCCTACTACCTTTTGCAAATGGATCCCGTACGTGGCACCGGTCATCTGCGGACGTCCCTCCGGCGCGGCGTCGAGATGATGAGGGCACTTCAGGGTCGTATCAGTGGCATCGCGCTTCCCAAGCTCATCGTCGACACCCCTGGCGGCCTCGGAAAAGTGCCCCTGGGACCGAATTACGTGGTCAGCCAGGACGATGGTGTGACGGTGCTGGAGACGTTCCGGGGCGAACTAGTACAGTACCACGACCCGCCCGAGCCCTGATTGCGCTTCCCCTGCATCAGCACAAGAGGTTACTGAGGAGAACTCATGCAACGAGCCCTAACGCTCTACCAGACGACGGTCGGAAAGAAGGTCGTGATGGCCTTGTCCGGGGGCATCATCGTCGGTTTCGTCGTCGGCCACTTCCTCGGCAACTTGAACCTCTACCTCGGGCCCGAGGCCCTCAACGGTTATGCCGCAAAGCTGCACAGCTTGCCGGCGCTGGTGTGGGGAACGAGGATTTTGCTCCTGTTCGCATTCGGCGCGCACATCGGTTCGGCCTACCAACTCTGGCGCCGCAACGTCTCTGCGCGCGGCTCGCGCTACAAACGACGCAAGGACCTCGCGACCGACTATGCGGCGCGCACGATGTATTGGACCGGTCCGATCCTGCTGCTCTACCTCATCTATCACTTGCTCGAGTTCACGATCCTGCCCGCGCATCCTGGGGACGTGTACCGCAACGTCGTCGAGGCCTTCCAGAACCCCTGGATCTCGGCGTTCTACCTCGCCGGCAACCTCGCGCTCGGTCTGCACATCTTCCACGGCATCTTCAGCGCTTTTCAGTCCATCGGGGCGAACCATCCGCGCTACAACTCCTATCGTCGCGATCTGGCGATTGCGATTTCCGCGGTGATCACGCTCGGCAACGTTTCGTTTCCGATCTCCGTCCTCGCGGGCATCGTCACCTTGTAAGGACTGTCATGGAGCTTCGATCATACGAACCGACGGGGCCCATCGAAGATCGGTGGGAAAAACACAAAGAGGCGAGCAAGCTCGTCGCGCCCGCCAACCGTCGCAAGCACAACATCATCGTCGTCGGCAGCGGCCTGGCCGGAGGCGCCGCAGCGGCATCCCTCGGCGAGATGGGATACAACGTCAAGTGCTTCTGCTATCAAGACAGCCCCCGACGCGCGCACAGCATCGCCGCGCAGGGCGGGATCAACGCGGCGAAGAACTACCAAAACGACGGGGACAGCGTGTACCGCCTGTTCTACGATACCGTGAAGGGGGGCGACTTCCGCTCCCGTGAGTCGAACGTCTATCGGTTGGCCGAGCTGAGCCTACACATCATCGATCAGGCGGTCGCGCAGGGCGTGCCCTTCGCGCGCGAGTACGGGGGGCTGTTGGCCAATCGCTCCTTCGGCGGCGCTCAGGTTTCGAGGACGTTCTACGCTCGGGGACAGACGGGCCAGCAGCTCTTGCTCGGAGCGTATCAGGCGCTTAGCAGGCAGATCGAAGCCGGCACGGTCCAGATGTTCCCGCGTCACGAGATGCTCGAGCTGATCGTGCACGACGGCCGCGCCCGAGGGATCGTCACGCGATGCCTCAAGACAGGCAAGGTGACGCCACACATCGCGGACATGGTCGTCCTGTGCACCGGTGGCTACAGCAACGTCTTTTATCTTTCGACGAATGCCAAGGGCTGTAACTGCACGGCCACCTGGCGCGCGCATCGCAAGGGCGCAGCGTTCGCGAACCCCTGCTATACGCAGATCCATCCCACCTGCATCCCGCAGGCGGGGAGCTATCAGTCGAAGCTGACCCTGATGAGCGAATCGCTGCGCAACGACGGGCGTGTGTGGGTTCCGCGCAAGAAAGAAGACGTCACGAAGCGACCCGAAGACATTCCCGAGGCAGACCGCTTCTACTACCTCGAGGAGCGGTACCCCGCCTTCGGCAACCTGGTGCCCCGCGACGTCGCGTCACGAAACGCATTGTACGTCGCGAACGACGGTCTGGGCGTCGGCCCATTGGTCGAAGGCGAGCGACGCGGCGTATACCTCGATTTTGCCGATGCGATCAGCCGCCTCGGCGAGCAGACGATCCGCGAGCGGTACGGCAACCTGTTCGAGATGTACGAACGGATCACAGGCGACAGCCCTTACCAGACTCCGATGCGGATCTATCCCGCGACCCACTACACGATGGGTGGCCTTTGGGTGGACTACAATCTCGAGGCCACGATCCCAGGTCTCTTCGTGGGCGGAGAAGCCAACTTTTCAGACCATGGCTCCAACCGCCTCGGCGCCTCGGCACTGATGCAGGGGCTTGCGGACGGGTACTTCGTCCTCCCCTTCACGGTAGGCAACTACCTCGGGCACGTTCGAACGCTGCCGCCGCTCACAGAAGATCACCCGGATGTACAGACCGCGATGCAATCCGTCGACACCCGCGTTCACAAGCTCATGAATGCTCCTGACCCCAAGCATGCGCCCGAGCACTTTCACCGGGAGCTCGGAAAGATCATTTGGAAGGAGTGTGGGATGTCGCGAAATGCCGAGGGGCTCGAGACGGCCCTCGAGAAGATCCCCAAGCTCCGAGACCAGTTCTGGCGTGAGGTCAAGGTCACGGGAAGCGGCCAAGATCTCAACCAAACGCTCGAACGCGCCGGGCGAGTCGCCGACTTCCTTGAGCTTGGTGAGCTCATGTGCATCGATGCGCTCGACCGAAAAGAGAGCTGCGGAGGTCATTTCCGTGAGGAGCACCAAGAGAAAGGCGAGGCGCTTCGAGACGACGCACACTTCAGCTACGTCGCGGCCTGGGAGTGGACCGGGAACCCGGCAGAGCCGCGGCTCCACAAAGAACCGCTCACGTTCGAATACGTGAAGCCCACCAAGCGAAGCTACAAGTAAGGGACGCCATGGCCGATGAGTTGATCAATGTAACGCTTCACGTTTGGCGCCAACGAGGCCCGAACCGACCTGGCGGCTTCGAGACGTACCACGCCAAGGACATCACGACGCACATGTCTTTCCTCGAGATGCTCGACGTCGTGAACGAAGACCTGATCGAGAAAGGCACGGAGCCGATCGCGTTTGATTACGACTGCCGCGAAGGCATTTGCGGCACGTGTGGGATAGTCGTCAACGGCGTGGCGCATGGCCCCCAAAAACTAACGACCGTGTGTCAGCTCCACATGCGACAGTTCGAGGACGGCCAGGAAATCTGGCTCGAGCCCTGGCGTGCGCAGGGGTTTCCGATCGTCAAAGACCTGATCGTGGACCGCAGCGGGTTCGACCGCATCATTCAAGCTGGCGGTTACATTTCAATCCGTACCGGCAGTGCATCGGAAGCCAACGAAATGCCGATCGCCAAAGAGGTCGCGGACCGCGCAATGGACGCGGCTGCATGCATCGGGTGCGGCGCGTGCGTGGCGGCCTGCCCGAACGCGTCCGCGAGCCTCTTCACCGCCGCCAAGATTTCCCATCTGTCGCTCATGCCGCAGGGGCAAGCTGAACGTGCGGATCGTGCACGTAGGATGGTTGCGCAGATGGACGCCGAGGGGTTCGGTGCGTGTACGAATCACGGCGAATGCGAAGCCGCTTGCCCGAAGGGTGTGAGCCTCGAGTGGATCGCACGCATGAATCGCGAGCTCGTCCGCGCGATGGTCAAGTCCGAGACGCCAGCGAGAACCCGCAACCGCTAGGCTCGCCGGCCCTCCCACAAGAAGCGCCCGACAATCGCCACGACCCCAACGATGATGATGACTAGCGTCGCCGTGGTGTATCGTTCCATGAGGTCGCGCATCGAGTCCCAGTTGTGACCGACAGCGTATCCTGCCCCGAGCAGCAACGCGTTCCATACCGCCGCCGAAAGTCCGCCGAAGAGGATCACCGGCCATGCACTCATGCGAGACAACCCGGCGCCGACGAAGAAAAACGCGCGAAGCGCCGGTAAGAATCGGTTGGCGACCAGGTACATTGGACCGTGACGCGCATAGCCACGACGCACTGCGTCGAGAGCACGCGTTGCGCCTGGACGCTTGAGAAACCGGGGCCACTGAGCCTCGTGATCTGCGAGCCACAAGCCGAAGCCCCATGCGATCAGTCCGCCTCCCGTTGCGCCCAGCGTCATCAGCGCGTAAACCAAAACCCAGTTGAGTTGAGCGCGAGCCGCCAACACAACTGCGAATAAAACGACGGTATCCCCGGGAAGCGGCGGAAAAACGTATTCGACCGCCGACGCCGCGGCGACGAGCCCGTAGGCCCAGTGCTGAGGCCCGTACTCCAATGTGTGCAGAAATTCGTCAAGCACGGGAACGACACCCTACGCTTGTCATCGAGTCGGTGTAGCACACCGCTCGGCTCGACATCAGCACACGATGAGTCAATCTAAGGCAACGCAAGGTTAGTATCGTGGCGAGTGGAGATCCCTTGGTGTCGGTGCTGCAACGTCCCCACGTGAAAGTGGAGGATGTGGCCATCCTGATTGCACGCGAGGCGAATCCCATCCTCGACGAACACGCACTGCGACGTGCCCTCGACGGTCTCGGTGCCGAAGCGCTCATCCGGCGTGGTCTTCGGTCGACCCCCGAGCGCGACGGTCAGATCCTCGCGGAGCTGCTGTTCGTCGAGCTCGGTTTCGAAGGAGAGCGAGACGACTACTACAACCCAAACAACAGTTATCTCGACAAAGTGATGATCCGCCGCAAGGGCATCCCGATCTCGTTGTCGGTGCTCACCATGGCCGTCGGTGAACGCGCTGGCATGGAGGTCGAAGGTATCGGCTTTCCAGGTCACTTCTTAGTGCGTGTCGGAGGACCGGAGGGCGTCTATCAAGATCCGTTCAATCGAGGTGAGCTTCTTGACGGTGTGGGGCTCCGAAAGTTGGCGGCTAAGTCACTAGGCGCCGAGATGGCGCTTCACCCGAGCTACCTCGAACCGATCGACTGCTTGACGATCACGATCCGCATGCTCGCGAACCTGAAGAACGCCCATCGGCGCCAGGGCGACTACGCACGTGCAATGCTCGCCTGCGACCACCTGGTCGAGCTCACCCAGGCGCCCGAGCATCGCCGGGACCGAGGCCTCTTGGCCCACGCCTTACGGACCTATGGGGCCGCCTCTGAAGACCTCGCGGCCTATCTGGAGGCGCGACCGAACGCCAAAGATGCCCGGGTCATCAGCCTCGCCCTCGAAGAAGCCCGTGACGAGGCCAATCTGGTCCTTCACTGACCCTCGGGCCTCGACAGCTGCGCGTGGCGTGCCAAGACTGCGCCCCGATCTGCCAATGCCATGTCCGTAGAGTCCCTCAAAGCCCTATTCCGAGCCGAGCTCGGGGAGATTTCCGCGTACCGGGTTCCTCCCACGGCACCCGAGGTGAAGCTCGACGCCAACGAGAGCCCGTGGTCGCTCCCCGGCGAAGCGTGGGAGTCGATTCTGTCGGCGGTTCGCGGAACGGCACTCCACCGGTATCCAGACGGACGAGCGACCCGCCTCCGAGAGACATTGGCGAGAAAGGTCGGCGGCGCCCCAGACGAGTACGTTCTCGGTTCGGGGTCTGACGAAGTGATCGCCCTCCTCGCGACGGCGATGTCGAAGCCACGCCCGGGCAAGGAGCGCCCCGCCGTGTTGTTCCCTGAGCCGACGTTCGTTATGTACGGGATCACGAGTCGCGCGCACGGATGGCGAACCATTGGCGTACCGCTAGATGACCGATGGGACCTCGATGTCGACGCGATGGTCGGCGCATTCGAACGCGAGCAACCGAACGTCGCGTACTACGCAAGCCCAAACAACCCCACCGGTAACTGCTTTTCATCGGAAAGGCTGGAGAGGCTCATCCTAGAGTTTCCCGACACGCTGCACGTCTTCGACGAGGCCTATGGCGGCTTTGCGCGTGAATCGTTTGCGGAGCGGTACGCGAAATATCCGCAGTGCGCAGTTCTCGGCACGCTCTCCAAGGTCGGGCTGGCCGCAATTCGAGTCGGTTGGGTGCGCCTCGACGAAGCGCTCGCCCACGAGCTCGAGAAGGTCAGGCAGCCATTCAATCTGAACGCGTTATCTCAAGAGATTGCTACGCTTGCTCTGACTGACCTTGCGCCGATTCTTCGGACGCACATTGGGGCAGTCGTGACCGAGCGTGAACGGCTGATCAAAGAGCTCGCGCGCCACTCATCGTTGTGCTGCTTCCCGAGTGACGCCAATTTCGTCTTGGTCCGTTACGATGGCAACATCACGAAATTTTGTGACGCCCTCGCGTCGCGACAGATTGCGGTTCGAAGTTTCTCGGAGGGAGGTACTCGGTTGGAGGAATGCATTCGAATCACCGTAGGCACTCCCGAAGAGAACCGACGCCTGATCGTGGCGCTCGACGAGATTCTGTGTCCGTAGTAACAACACCAGACGTGAGCCCCACACGGGCGATTGAGGCGTTGAGTTGGGCTGTCGACGTCGCCAGCGATCCCTCCCTGCTCGCGCAAATGCCCGAGCGACCGAACCCCGCCGAGTGGCGCGCTATTTCGGTGGCCGAGCTTCGCCGTCACATGGATCGTCTGCTGGTATCGAAGCATCCAGAGCCCGGGCTCGACGCCCTCCAAGCCGTGGGATGCCTCGACCCTTGGCTGCCCGAAGTCGCGGCGATGGTCGGCTTCGGCGACAACGAGTGGCGGCACAAGGACGTCTGGAAGCACACGAAGCAGGTCGTCAAGCAATCGGTGCCACGACTGGAGGTGCGCTGGGGCGCGTTGCTCCACGACATCGGCAAACCCAAGACTCGCCGCATCGATGACCGGGGCAACGTGACCTTCCACGGCCACAGCGAGATGGGCGCAGCAATGTTCCGCAAACGCGTGGGCGACCGGCTCGGCTTCGAGGGCGCGCTCCGAGAGCGCATCCACTTCCTGATCCTTTATCATCTGAGGGCCAGCCAGTACGAGGAGACTTGGACCGATGCGGCGGTGCGGCGCTTCTATAGACAGATGGGCGACGGCCTGCGCGACCTCCTCGACTTGAGCCGCGCGGACATCACCACCAAGCGTCCCGAAAAGCGCAGGCGGGGCGTCCGTCAGATCAGCTTGCTCGCCAAGCGAATCGCGGAGCTCCAAGAAGAGGACGTCAAGATCGCTCCTCTCCCCAAAGGCCTCGGAACCGAGATCGTGAATGCCTTTGGTATCCCACCCTCGAAGCGCCTCGGCGATCTGATGCGACGCCTCACCGCCGCGGTCGAAGCCGGCGAGATCGAGGCACAAAGGCCTGCGGACTATTATCTGGAGCACCTCGCCTCGCATCGAAGCGAGTACGGGCTCGACCACTGACCTGGCGCGTTCTAGGTGAGGCGGCATACATAGCGGCCCGTTTAGTCCCTTAGGAGCCTTCACCCACGTTTGACAGCTCCTCGCAGCGTGTCATTTTAACCCTTATGGTCCGATTGAACTACTCGCCGCTGCTCTTGGTGGTAGCGCTGGTGGGATGCGACGGTGTGATCGGCTCGGGCGGCCCAGGCGGGAACGATCCGTTTTCCGGACCGGGAGGCGACGTGGGCGCCATCGGCGCGCAGGTCATGCATCGGCTCAACCGCACGGAGTATCGGAACACCGTGCGCGACCTTCTCGGAACCCAACTCGATCCCGCTGCGAGCTTTCCCGCGGACGATGTCAGCCTCGGCTTCGACAACATCGCGCAGGTGCTCACGATCTCTCCGCTTCAGTTCGAGCTCTACGAGCAGGCTGCTGAAGATCTGGCGCTCGAGATGCTGACGACGGCCATCCGCGACACCATCGTCTTCTGTGACCCCAATGTCGCTTCTTGCCGCGACGACATCTTTCGTGAGCTGGCGAGCCGCGCCTGGCGTCGTCCTACTACCGATGCCGAAATCGTCCGCCTGCAGCAGCTCGTCGACGTGGCGCTGAACGAGGGCGAAGGAGTGGAACGAGGGCTCGAGCTCGCAGTTCGCGGGATTCTGCTGTCACCGCATTTCATTTATAGGCCGGAGCTCGACGACGACCCTTCGTCTACCGAGTCTCATTTGCTGAACGACTACGAGCTCGCGTCACGCCTCTCGTACTTCTTGTGGAGCAGCATGCCGGACGATGCGCTCTTCGACGCAGCAGCGAACGGGCGTCTTCGCGATGATGCGGGGCTTCGAGCAGAGGTCGACCGCATGCTGAGTGACCCAAAGGCACAGTCGTTGGTGGATAACTTCGCGGGACAGTGGCTGCGGATTCGATCGCTGGACGACCACGTTCCGGACTACGCGACCTTCCCCGAATGGGACGAATCGCTTCGGACCTCGATGAGCCAGGAGACGAAGCTGTTCTTCGGAGACTTCCTCCGAGGCGATGTCCCGATGAACGAGCTCTTGTTGACGGACTTCACCTACCTGAACGACCGTCTTGCAGCCCACTACGGATTACCGTTCGACCTCGGACCCGAGCTCCAACGGGTCAACCTCGAACCGACGGATCCCAGATTCGGGCTGCTCACCCTCGGCTCGCTGCTTACGGTCACCTCCACGCCTACGCGCACCTCGCCTGTGAAGCGCGGTGTGTGGATCTTGGAGCAACTCCTGTGTAGTGAGCCGCCTCCACCACCGCCGGGGGTCGAGGGCCTTCCACAAGACGGCATGTCGAGCGGAACGTTGCGCGATCTGCTCGAGCAGCATCGTGCCGACCCGACCTGCGCGTCCTGCCACAACCTGATGGACCCGCTTGGCCTCGGGCTCGAGCACTACGACGCGATCGGCGCATACCGCACACAAGATCAAGGCTTTCCGGTCGACGCTAGTGGCGAGCTGATAGGCGGCCAAGCCTTCGCCGATGGACGCGAGATGGCGGCTCTGATCCAAGAAGACGAGCGATTCGATGTTTGCGTCGTCGAGAAACTCTTCCTCTACGCGCTAGGTCGGCAGCCTGGCTCGTCGGAATATCCTTTTCTCGAAGGGATCGCCCAAAGCTTTGCGCAAAGTGGCGCTGAGCTCCCAGAGCTCATCAAGTTGATCGCGACGAGTGAACCGTTCCGGACACGCCGCGGAACTCTGGAGGAATCACAGTGAAAGGCCCCAAGTTTTCAAGACGCTTGCTGTTGGGCGGTGCCGGAGCCCTGGTCGGCCTTCCCTTGTTCGAGTCGCTCATCGGCGAGGCCGCATACGCGGACGATTCCTTTCCGGCGCGGCTGATTTGCTACTACGTCCCAAACGGGATGCACATGGCGGCCTGGACGCCTTCGCAAACCGGCAGCAACTACCAGCTGTCGCCGATCTTGCAGCCCCTGGCCCCGATCCAAGATCAGATCCTGGTGCTCGGTGGCCTTTCGAACACGCCGGCCCAACCCGACGGCCCCGGAGATCACGCAGGCGGGACATCTGGATTTCTGACCTCAGCGCATGCAAACAAGAGCGAAACCCAAATCCAGCTCGGGATCTCGATGGACCAGGTCATTGCGAACCAGATCGGCGACGCGACGCGCATTCGCTCGATGCAGATCGGGACTGACGGCGGTGGGAACAGCGGTGGATGCGACTCCGGCTACAGCTGCGCCTACACGAGAAACATCTCATGGGCATCCGACACCCAACCGCTTTCGAAGACTACCAACCCAGGTGTGGTGTTCAATCAGATTTTCGAAGGATCCGACCCAAACGCGAGCATCGAAGAGCAAGAGCGCCGCAAGCTCTACAAGACGAGTATTCTCGACTACGTGCAAGAACAAACCCAGGCCCTCGAGCAAAAGCTCGGGTATTACGACCGTACCAAGCTCGACGAATACACGACCGGCATCTTCGAGTTGGAGCAGCGACTCGAGAAAGCGGGATTGGTATGCGGCGCAACCCAAGAGCCGTCTGACACGGGCGACATCGTCGAGAAGGTTCGCATCATGAACGACCTGATGGTGCTGGCGCTCCAATGCGATGCGACCCGAGTAATCACGTTCATGCTTGGGAACGCCGGCAGCAACCGGAGCTACCCGTTTCTCGGTGCAAACGACGGGCACCACAACTACTCACACCACCAGGGCAATCCATCGAATCACGCGGCCCTTCAGGCGATCGACACGTGGGAGGTCGAGCAGCTTTCGTATCTGCTCCAACGGATGAATGAAGTCCCGGAAGGCACGGGCACCTTGCTCCAGCACTCTCAGGTCTTCTTCTCGAGCGAGATCGAAGACGGTGACGCCCACCGGCACCGCAACCTCCCGGTGATCCTCGCCGGCCAATGCCACGGTGCATACAACACCGGTCGCCACATCGACTACGAGCCCAACAAAAGCACCAACGGCCCACCGATCGCAAATCTGTTCCTGAGCATGATGGCGGCCATGGGTGTGAGTCAGGGCAGCTTCGGCAACAGCACAGGCCCCCTAGGCCAGCTGTAGCATCAGCGTCAGTGTGTTTCACTCTGCGTCAACCGGTGACTCGGGCCGCGGCGCGGGACGGGCGTGCTCGCGCCGGGGCCCCGGTCGCCCTTTGCGGATAATTATGAATCTCTACGCGGGCTCCTCCCCAGCGCTGTGCTGCCCATCCCGCGCTGCGGGCCGAGTCACCTATTCCTCGGCAACAGTGACAGCGTCCGTGACCGCGTCAGCGTCAGCGTCAGCGTCACTGAAGGCGCGGGCACTCCTCGGCAGGGACAGCGCAGTCAGGGAAACCTGCCGGGTTAACCGGTGAGTCCAAGCAAGAGCCGATGCAAGCGTTGCGGCTTTCGGCGTGTCGCTCGTTGCGACAATCGCGACAGGGTGGATAGCATTCGACCGGCCAATCAGGGAACTCAACCACGTCCCCCGAGCAACGTGCCCGTGTAGCAGCTGGCGCTGTGGTATAGACGCTTCTGATGAATGAACACCCCCGCAATTTCCCCGCGATGCTCCCGTCCGGATGGTTCCAGGTGGCGTACTCGGACGAGGTCGCGCCCGGCGGCGTAAAGCCCCTAAAGTATTTCGATCGAGACCTTGTCATCTTTCGCACCGAAGATGGCGAGCTCTCGGTGCTCGACGCGTTCTGCCCACACCTCGGGGCACATCTCGGTCACGGCGGCACCGTCAAAGGAAGCGAGATCGAATGTCCGTTTCATGCGTGGCGGTTTGGGGCCGATGGCCTATGCAAGGGAGTTCCCTATGCAAAGCACCAACCTCGAAAGGCGAAGCTGGACCGATGGCACACGAAAGAGGTCGCCAACCTCGTCATGTGTTGGCACCACGCTGGCGGCGAACCACCCAAATGGGACATCCCTGACGAGATCCCCGAGTGGGGTGCCAAGGACGGCACCCGGAACGAAGAGTGGACCGATTGGGAGACGGCGGCTTGGATCGTACGGTCGTGCAACGAAGAAATGGGCGAGAACGCCGTCGACTCGGCGCACTTCCGATATCTGCACGGGACCCGAAACCTTCCAGACTCCGAAGCGACGTTCGACGGCCCGGTGCTTCGCGTGTTTTCAGCCACGGGGATGGAAACACCGCGCGGTCCCGTCGATGGATCGGTCGAGAGTCTCGGTTATGGGTTCGGAATGGGAATCGTGCGCTTCAAGGGGCTCGCCGAGACATTGAACATCGGCTGCACGACCCCGATCGACCGGGACCACTGCCATCTTCGTTTCAACTTCAGCGTGAAGAAACTGGGCGGCGCAGATATCACACGCGGAGTCGGCAAGGCCTTCGTGAACGAGGTCAAACGCCAGGTCGAGCAGGACATCCCGATCTGGGAACACAAGGTCCACTTCGACAAGCCACTACTCTGTGACGGGGACGGACCGATCTCGTCGTACCGGCGCTGGGCACGACAGTTCTACGCCTGAATACCGAGAGCCGTTTAGTGGCGGTAACAGATCTGGAGAAGCGCGCCGAGCTCGCGGGACTGGACGCGAAGTTGGAGTTTCTGCGGTTGCGGCGTTCGTTGGTTGAGGTCCAACCCATAGCGGGCAAGGTCGTCTACGCGTTTCGCCAGGTCGCGGATATCTTGCGAGAGCAGGAACCGCTGCGCCTTGGGCGTGGGGAGCGCTGCCCGGATGAGGTACGGGTTCGAAACGCCGAGCACCGCAGCCGGAACCACAAGCGGCGTCCCTTTGATCGCGGTCAGGGGAGAATCGGCAGACGCCTCGGTGGCGACGACGCTGGCGATAAACGCGACGACGAAGCACAAGACCCCGATGCACGGGCATGCTGCTCTCGACCCCAACTCCAACCTCGTCCTCACCTTCACTTTGTTCAGTATGCCCTGCTGAGCCAGTTTACGCCAGAGGGGTGAACTTTGCTCACCCCCAACTCCACGGGCTGGGCTCACGCTACTGGGTTTGCCCCGGCCTGTGAAGGGGAGTCCGCGGGAAGTTACACAACATTTACCGAAGGGCCGGCTTCCGAGGCTCACACGCGGTCCACCAGGCTGGAAAAGGAAAAGCCCGACCAGCGCCGGGCTTGAAGCTAAGTGTATGGAATAACTTCTATATCACCCAGGACCACGGCTGCCTCGTCGAAGGTAGGCCGGGATATCCAGGACCGCCTCGTCATGTAGCGCGGATGCCCCAAAGGCGCGGGTTCCCGCGGATTGTGGCACCGCGGCGGGCACACCCTCGAGTGTCGATGTCAGATCCTCGGCTTTCGCGACTGAGCCCCGGTTGACCCGAGAGGATGACGTATTGTGAGATCCATAACCTTGAGCGGCCTGGTGCATCCCGAGCGGGATCGGCGCGTGGACCATGCTCTCGAAGCCGGTCGCGATCACGGTAACTTTGACCGTATCGGCGAGCTCGGGGTCGGTGACGACACCAAAGATAATCTCGGCTTCTTCATGTGCGGCCTGCTGAATGAGCCCCGCCGCTTCGTTGATTTCGCGGAGCTTGATGTCCGGCCCCGCAGTGAAGTTGATGAGAATGCCGGTCGCACCCTGAACCGAAACCTCGTCGAGCAACGGCGAATTGACCGCCATCTCTGCAGCTTCGAGGGCGCGACGGTCGCCCTTGGCAAGCCCGGTGCCCATCAGGGCGCGGCCATTGCTGCTCATGATGGTCTTCACGTCGGCAAAGTCGACGTTGATCATGCCCGCATTGATGATGAGGTCGCTGATACCCTGCACGGCCTGCAGCAACACGTCGTCGGCACGAGTGAACGCGTCCAACATCGTGATCTCGTCATCGCCAAGCGACAATAGCTTCTGATTCGGAATCGTGATGATACTGTCGATCGAGTCGATCAATTCGGAGATTCCGCGCTCCGCGTTTTTGGAGCGCTTGCGCCCCTCGAACTGGAAGGGCTTGGTTACGACGCCGACGGTGAGTGCCCCTTGATCCTGTGCAACCTGTGAGATGATTGGACCTGCACCTGTGCCTGTGCCGCCCCCCATGCCCGCCGTGACGAAAACCATGTCGGCTCCCTCCAGCACTTCCGACAGACGCTGCACATCTTCGAGGGCTGCCTTGCGACCGACATCGGGGTTGCCACCTGCGCCCAGGCCACGCGTGAGCTGCGGACCGAGCTGGATTTTGACTGGCGCGAGGCTGCGGTCGAGTGCCTGTGCATCTGTGTTGGCCGCGATGAACTCGACGCCCTCGAGCCCTCTACGAATCATTGTGTTTAGCGCATTGCCGCCGCTTCCGCCGACGCCAACGACTTTGATTCGCGCCTGAAGCTCTGCGTCGTCCGCGAACTCGATCGAGATAGCCATCGATTCCTCCTCAGAAAACCTCTCTGAACCACGCACCGAGCTTCCGGCCGAGACCGCGACTTACAGCCACCTCCACCGTTCGATCGGACGAAGTCGTCCCCGTAACCTGCTCCGCGCCGTGCTTCACCAACCCCACGCCCGTGGCGTAGGAAGGGCTCTTCACGACGTCGATCAATCCGCCGATACCCGTGGGTGTCCCACGACGCACCGGTAGGCCGAGCACTTCCTCGGCAAGCTCAGGTAAGCCATCCAAGAGCGTGGTGCCACCGGTGACAATCGCTCCAGACGCCAACATGTCCATGTAACCAGTTTCGGCGATCACATGACGGCAGGCCGCAAAGATCTCCTCGACGCGCGGTTCGATGATGTCGCAAAGAACGCGACGCGGAAGTGATCGGGGCGCACGCCCACCGACGGAGGGCACCTCGATGGTCTCGTCGTCATCGACCATTCGCGAGGCGGCGCACCCGTACTTGATCTTGATGCGCTCCGCTTCGGCCATCGGCGTGCGAAGACCCGTCGCCACGTCGCTCGTGAGGTTGATGCCTCCGATCGGGATCGAGCTCGTGTGAACTACGGCGCCGTCGACGTAAATGATGATGTCCGAGGTGCCGCCGCCGATGTCGATCAAGACTCCACCGATCTCTCGCTCGTCGCCACTGAGCACGGCATGTGCACTCGCAAGCGGCTGCAGCACGACTTCCTCGACGAACAACCCGCAACGCTCTGCGCACTTCGTGACGTTGGCAACGCTCGTCGATGCCGCGGTCACCATGTGCACTCGCGCTTCGAGTCGAACACCGGCCATGCCCACGGGCTCTTTGATTCCGTCTTGCTCATCGACGATGTACTCCTGCGGGAGCACGTGAAGCACTTGGCGATCCCCGGGAAGGGGAACGGCCTTGGCCTGCTCGAGAACGCGAGATACGTCTTCGGCAGCGACCTCTCGGTTGGCGATCGCAGCAACGCCGTCTTGGTTCATGCCGCGCACGTGGCTGCCAGCAATGCCCGCGTACACCGTGTTGATCTCGACGCCGGCCATCGTCTCGGCTTGTTCGACTGCCGCGCGGATCGCTTGCACGGTCGATTCGATGTTGACGACCACACCCTTCTTCAAACCCTTTGAAGGTACGGAGCCTATCCCGATGATGTCTAGGCCTTCTTCGGTGTGCTCAGCAACGATGGCACAGACCTTCGTCGACCCCAGATCCAACCCTGCAATGATCTCGTTTTGCGCCATCCCTCGCCTCTGTCTGACCCATACACAAGGGTGATTTGCCGAGACAAGTTTCGTGCAGAAAAAAAAGGGGTAGAAAGCGCTTTTCGACTCCCCGAGATCGGGGGACGGCCAACCGTCAGGTCAGTGCAGTCTCACGGTCACCCGCTCAGGACTTCGAACGTTGTCGAGGTATACGTAGGCAGGCCTCGCCTTTTCCCGTGCGAGGCGCTCGAGGACCTGTCGCAGGCGGCGCAGCTTGTTCCTGTGCTGCCCGTTTCCCATCCGCACGTGCATGCCGTCGTCGCCTACGAATAGCTCGATGCCTGTGGGGCCCTCGAAATGAATTTCCGAAACCCGCTCGAGCTCCGAAAGGCCTGCGCCTTCATAGTCTTGGAGTACAGCCATGGAGCGCAAAAGGACTGCTTTGCGGTAGTCGAAGTCGTCGTAGAACCGCTCCGAGGCGATGCCGGTGACGATGGGCAGATCGGCCGGATCATCGACTCCAAGGCGCTTGAAAACGACCCCCTCCTCGCTGACCAGATAGAGCTGATCGAGGGCGACGAGGGCGACGGGTGTTCGCTCGACCAATTCGACGCGAACGCGGTTGGGCAGTTTGCGAACGACAGCCGCCTCCTTTACCCATGGATGTTGAAGCAAACGATCTCGGGCGCTTTCCGTTGAAACTTCGAAAATATTTGAACCAATTTGGAGGCCGGCGGCCCGACGGACGTCGATCGCCTCGAGCCGGAGGTTGCCTTCGATCACGACTTCGCGAATGGCAAAAGCATCTGCGGTTCGGGCGTAGCCGACCGTCTGATCGCCGACCCAGACCAAGGCGACCACGGCAAGACCGAGAATGGCCGCCTGACCGGAGCGCTCAAGCAGCCCTCGACTCCGAGTGACCCACGCCCCCACCCCCGCACGGGCAGCCGCCATCCGCTCGCGCCAGCTCTGCTTGGCTTTGGCCGGCTTGGCCTTCTTCGATGCAAGCCGGCGGCGGTTCTGGGCGCGCGGCCTGGCTGCGGCCTTACGAGGAGCCCTTTTGGCGGGGCTCTTCTTGGCCTGGCGCTTGGCGGTCGGACGTTGCTTGGTGGGACGTTTCTTCGGAGGAGTCTTTCGCTTTTTCGGCGCGAGACGCTTCCGGCCCGCCGCAGTCCGGCGCCGATTCATGAGCTGAGCACCTCGAGGAGCTCCGGGGCGGTCAGGGTGATGTCCCCAGCACCGAGAGTAATGACGACGTCCCCGGGCTGCACCCGGGCCCGTATCGCCTCGGCCAATTCGGTCCGGTTCTCTACCAGCGTCACGTCTCGATGACCGTGCGCGCGAATCGCTTCAGCGAGCCGGCGCGCATCGGCCCCCTCGATTGGGTTTTCACCCGCCGCGTACACGTCGGTCAAGAATAGGACATCGGCTCGGTTGAAGGCCCGGGTCAGCTCATCGAAGAGATCGCGCGTGCGGGTATAGCGGTGCGGCTGGAAGGCGACGACCAATCTCCCGCCGTAGGCGCGTTGGGCGGCCTCCAGCGTGACTTCGACTTCCGCGGGATGATGCCCGTAGTCGTCGACCACGGTTACACCGCCGACCTCGCCCACGACCGAAAAGCGCCGCTGCACCCCCTCGAATGTCCGAAGCGCCGTCCGAACTTGGTCACGGTCGACACGCAGCTCGTCGGCAACCACGATGGTCGCAAGCGCATTCAAGACGTTGTGCGCCCCGGGCATGCGGACTTCGAATTGGCCGAGGCTCTGGCCGCGGTGTTCGACATCAAAACCCACCGACAGCCCCGAGTAGACCGGATTGCGTGCACGGTAGTCGGCTTGCGCGGAAAAGCCGTATGTAACGATGCGCTTATCGATCCGCGGGAGGATGTCTTGGACGTTCGGGTGATCGAGGCAGGCGACCACGACACCGTAAAAAGGAACTCGGTTGGCGAAGCCGACAAAGGCGTCTTTGACCCCATCGAGGCTTCCATAGTGATCCAGGTGTTCGGGATCGATGTTGGTGACCACGGCGACCGCCGGAATGAGGTGCAGGAACGAGCCGTCTGACTCGTCGGCCTCGGCAACCAACAAGTCGCCCGCGCCCATGGCGGCGCCCGAGCCAAGGGCGTTCAGCTTGCCACCGATGACGACGGTTGGATCGAGCCCTGCGCCCCGAAGTATGGTCGCCACCAAGGATGTGGTCGTGGTTTTTCCGTGGGAGCCCGCGATCGCGATGCCGTCTTTCAGGCGCATGAGCTCACCGAGCATCTCGGCTCGGGGAATCACAGGCACCCCGCGCCGTCGTGCCGCCACCAGCTCGGGATTCGTCGCGGGCACCGCCGATGAGAACACGACCACATCGGCCTCCGCGACCTGCTCAGCGTCATGGCCGACGAAGATTTTCGCGCCTTTGTCAGCGAGGCGTCGGGTGTAATCATTCTCGCGAAGATCCGAGCCGGTAACCTCGAAACCGGAGTCGAGTAGCACTTCGGCGATTCCGCTCATCCCAATGCCGCCGACGCCGACGAAATGGATCGACCGAATTCGACCGCGAAACATCCCCGCTTACTCCCACACAGCCCCGTCGACGACAACCGGGCGCCGACGCCGAGGGATGGCCTGTCGTAGGGCTACATGGCCCTCGCCGAGACGGAGCATCGGCGCCGGCACGAGCCCGCTTTGGTTCGTGCCAACGGGAGGCGCGCTCACGGACGGGACCGAGCCTTCCCCACGTGGCTGCGCGCCGCCAAGCCATCCGATCATGTCGTCGACGATGGTTGCGGCAGCATCAGGTCGACCGTGCCGACGGGCGGCGAGCGACATGGCTTGGCGCTTGGCCGGGTCGTCCAGAAGCGCAGCCACCAGGGTGCCAAGAGCGTCCACGTCGAGCTCGGATTCGGGAATGCAGACCGACGCCCCTTGCTCCTCGAGGGCGGCCGCGTTTTTCGCTTGATGGTCGTTGGCTGCAAACGGGAAAGGGACGAGAATTGAGGGGCGCCCGATCGCGCAGAGCTCTGCAAGTGTCGTCGCTCCTGCGCGCGCCATCACCAACGCTGCATTGGAATAGGCCCTCGCCATTTCATCAATGAAGGTAACTACTTGAGCATCGATTCCAAGGTTCTGATAAGTTTTTTCCACCTCGTCGCGCATCGATTCGCCGGTCTGATGCACGACGCGAAGGCCGCGACCGGGGAGGCCCACCTTGGCGAGCGCTCGCGGGACGTCCTCGTTGAGCTTGCGTGCCCCCTGTGAGCCGCCGAGAACGAGAATCGTGCGCGCCCTCGACTCGAAGCCTTCAGGGTCGGCAAGCGCGCGACGTGCGTGCTCGACGAATTCACGTCGCACGGGGTTCCCCGTTAGCCTGGACTTCGTTTGGCCGAACACTTCTGCGGTGTGGTCGAAAGTGATGTAGGCGCGGTCGACGAACCGGGAGAGGAGTCGATTCGTCATGCCGACGTGGGCGTTTTGCTCGAGCAGGGCGGTGGAACGGCCGCTCAATGACGCCGCAAGCAGCACAGGCCCCGACGCGTAGCCACCGACCCCAAGAACGAGGTCGGGTTGGAAGCTTCGGATCAACGACGAGGCTTGCATCACGGCGCCGGGGATTCGGGCGAGGCTGGCGAATCGATCGCCAAGACCTTGCCCTTTCAAAGGGGTGACCTTGAGGAGATCGAGCGACTCTCCACGCCCAGGCAATATGCGGGCTTCGATCCCGCGCGCCGTGCCTACGAACCTTACCCCGAGGGTTGGAATGCGCCGTCGCATCTCTTCGATGACTGCGAGGCCCGGAAAGAGGTGTCCCCCCGTGCCGCCGCCCGCTACCATGATGCGTTCGATCATCGTGCACCTCCCTCGGCCATTCGCATCCGCGGCTTCATTCTCTTTCGCTTGACGCTCTTCACCGCTTCTTCGGCCGGTTCGACCGCAAAGCGCGAAACATTGAGAACGAGCCCGGCAGCCGCCGCGTTGACGAGCAAAGATGAACCGCCATAGCTGACGAATGGAAGTGCCAAACCCTTCGTGGGTAGGAGCCCCATCGCCACGGCGAGGTTCGTGAATGCCTGAAGCCCGATGAACAGGGTCATGCCGGCCGCGAGGTAGCCTGCGTACTCGTCTGGGCTGCGCCACGCTGCGCGAAGCCCGCCGAAGACCAGCCACGCGAACGCCAAACAGAGCGCGGCAACCCCGAGGAAACCGAGCTCCTCACCGACGATCGCGCTCACGAAATCGGTGTGCGCCTCGGGCAGGAAAAGGAGCTTTTGACGGCCGTCGCCGAGCCCCACCCCTGCCCAACCGCCGGAACCAAAGCCCATCAACGACTCGGTGATTTGGTAGCCTGCCCCCTGACGATGCTCGAACGGCTCGAGAAACGCCTGGATGCGGCGCATTCGATACGGAGAGGACGCGATGGCTGCGTAGCCGATTGGGAGCGCCACCAGCACGCCGCCTAGCAGGTATCCCGCTTTGGCCCCCGCTGCGAACAGGACGACGAAGGTCAGGAGCGCGATCATCACGGCGCTCCCGAAGTCCGGCTGTGCCAGGCACAGCAACATCAAGAGTGCCATGACGAGTACGTGGGGCAAAAAGCCGATCGAGAAGGTTCGAACGCGATGGGCCTTCTTGGCGAGCGAGTGCACCAACCACAGGACCATGGCGAGCTTGGCCAGCTCGGCAGGCTGGACGTTGAGGTACCCGATGCGAATCCACCTCGTAGCTCCTCCGGCGCTCCGACCAAGGCCCAGGGCCACGGCCACCATGAGCACCACCGCAATCAGCAGGGTCGGATACGTAAATCGCCGCAGGAGAGAAAGGTCGATGCGGCTCGAGACAGCCAGCACCACCAGAGCGATCGACGCAAAGAGCGTCTGCCGCACTAGAAAGTGCATTCCGTCTCCGTACATACGATTCGCGTAGACCGCGCTCGCGCTGTAGACCATCACGACGCCGAAGGCGATCAAACCCACGAGCGTGGCGGCGAGAGACATGTCGATGGGCCCTGGTTTCATCGGCGGTGGCTTCGAAGACGGACTCATCGTGTTCCTCCAAGGGTTGCGACAGCTTGCTGGAATACGTCGCCTCGTTCGGCGTATGATCGAAACATGTCGAAGCTCGAGCATGCCGGCGCGAGAAGGACTGTGTCTCCGGGCTCGGCCAGTGAGGCCGCTTGGGCCACCGCGTCGTCCATGGTTCTCGCGTGGCGGAGCCCGATCTCGGAGCCGGCAAACGCTTCTTCGATCAGCGGTGCAGCATCACCGAGGACGACCACGGCTCTTCCCAGGTGATCCATCCGTTGCCGTAAGGGCAGGTAACTGCCGCCCTTGTCCACACCACCCGCAATGAGGATCACTTTACCTCCGGTCTCGCCGAGACCATCGATCGAGGCGACCGCCGCGCCGACGTTGGTCGCCTTCGAGTCGTCGATGTATTCCACGCCGTCGACCGCGCGGACGTGTTGCATGCGATGAGGAAGGCCCGCGAAATCGCGTAGAACGGAGGCGATGTCGTCGTCGGCAACCCCGAGCAGCCGCGCCGCCAGGCTCGCCGCACAAGCATTGGACACGTTGTGAGAGCCCCGGAGGCGTAAATCGCCCACGGGAACCCGCAGTGAAGTTTGCACGTCGAGCAGCACGCTTTCTTCGACGCGAACGTCCCCGGCTCGGCCTCCGAACAGGACGACCGTCCCGTCTCCCCGAACGAGGTCGCGAAGCGCCGGCGCATCGGCTGGGAGAACCGCGTAGTCATCGGCCTCTTGCCGTTCGAAAATTCGGGCCTTTGCCGCCGTGTAGGCTTCGAACGAGGGATATCGGTCCAAGTGGTCAGCGGTCACGTTGAGAAGCACTGCAACGTGCACCCTGAGCCTCGACACCCGCTCCAACTGAAAGCTCGAGAGCTCGACGATGACCATGCCGTTTGGCGACGTCGCATCCGAGTCGATCGCATCAATCATCGGACGACCGAGGTTTCCACCGACGAAGATCGGACGATCCAGGCGACGGCACATCTCGCCGATCAAGGTCGTGACGGTGCTCTTCCCGTTTGTTCCGGTAATCGCGACGATCGGGGCTTGAATGTATCTGCCCGCCAGCTCGATCTCGCTGACGACCGAGGTACCGCGCTCTTCGGCCCGCTCGAGCGGCTCGAGCCGTGGAACACCGGGCGAAACGACGATGAGATCGAGGCCCTCGAAGGCGCCGTCGGGATGGCCACCGAGAACAAGCTCTGCGCCGAGAGCTTCGGCTGCGCGGGCTGCCTGCCCGAGGGCTTGTGCGTCACGCTGGTCGTTGACGCGAACGTTGGCGCCGCGCGTTCGAAGAAAGCGGACGACCGCAAGCCCGGTTTCCCCGAGCCCGACGACCATCGTGTTCTTCCCCGAGAGCTCCATTTTCACCTCAGCTTCAACGTGGCGAGGCTCGCGACGGCGAGCATGATGGCGATGATCCAGAAGCGGACGATGACTCGCGGCTCGGGCCAGCCCATCTTCTCGAAGTGGTGATGGATCGGCGCCATCAGAAAGATGCGCCGGCCGGTGAACCGAAAGTACCCGACTTGCACGATGACGCTGACCGCCTCGACCACGAAGATCCCACAAAGGATCAACGAAAGGAGCTCGTTCTTCGTGAGGACGGCCAGTGCCCCCAGCCCCCCGCCGAGGGCCAGCGAACCGACGTCACCCATGAAGACCTGCGCAGGATAGGTGTTATACCAGAGGAAGCCGAAGCCGACGCCCACCACCGAAGCGGCGAAGATGCTGAGCTCACCGGCGCTTTCGATGTGCGGGATGTCGAGATAATCCGCGACGACATTGCCGAATAGCGTCAGGCCCGCGAGATAGGCCAGGATCGCATAGGTACCCGCCGAGATCATCACCGGCCCGATCGCCAGCCCGTCGAGCCCATCGGTGAGATTGACCGCGTTCGAGGTTCCAACGATCACAATGGATGCGAAGACCACGTAGAGCCACGGCGGCAGCTCGAACGGGTACTTGGAGAACGCAAAGAACGGCGCGGCGAGTCGGTGCCGGATTTCGAGCCAATCGTCCGGGAGGCCCGCCTCGCCGTAGAAGAGCCACCCACATATCGCGATGGCAGTCGCGAACTGGAGAAGTAACTTGTGTCGGCCGGCCAGCCCTCCAGTCGAACGCTTCCGGATCTTTGAAGCGTCGTCGATATAGCCGACGACTCCGTAAGCCACCGTAACCAAGGTGACGACCCACACCATCGAGTTGGCGGGGTCCGCCCACAACACGGTGGACAAAACCAAGGCAAGCAGCATGAGCGCGCCACCCATCGTCGGCGTTCCCGCCTTGGACAAATGGGTTTCGGGGCCGTCCGTGCGAACCACTTGGCCGATCTGCCTTCGCTGTAGGCGGCGGATGAACCATGGATAGAGGCCGAACGTCAACAGGAGGGCGGTCATCGTCGCCGCAAGGAAACGTACGGGCAGATAGCGGAGCACATTGAGGAATGACAGCGCGTCGTGGGTATGGAGCGGATAGAGGAGGTAGTAGATCATCGCCGATCCTCCTCCTCGAGCATCGGCGCGATCGCGCGCTCCATTTCCATGGAACGTGAGCCCTTGACCAAAACGACTGCATTCAGAGGCAAGCGGTCCGAGAGCTGCGAACAATCGGCTGCATCCTCGAACCAGAGCGTGTCGATCCCACGCGCGTTCGCGACGTCGACGCTTTCGTGCATTGCATCGCCGCACCCGATGAAAAGGAACGCGTCAGCGTCCGCTACCAGCTCCCCGACCTTTCGATGTGCCTCCGCACTCCGTGCGCCGAGCTCTTTCATGTCGCCTAGGACGACCACCAACGGAGCGCCCCGCTGGTCTGCCACCGCTCGAGCTGTCGCAACCGCGACTTCGACCGAAGCCGGGTTTGCGTTGTAGGTGTCGTCGATGACCAATCGCGTGCCTGCGCCCGACCTCGGATGCAGACGCCCGGGAGACGGCTCGAGGGTAGCCATGCCACGAACCGCATCTTCGAGGGAGAGCTCGAGACCAAACACGGTAGCGAGCGCGGCTGCGGCGTTGAGGACAGCACCCTCCCCCAACAACTGAAGGATGACCTCGGTGGCTTGGCCCCGCACTTGCAAGCTTGCCTGCGTGTGACTTTGATCGATTTTCCAATCCAGAACTCGAACGTCGTTCTCGGCGGCACGCCCGTAAAAAAGCTTGCGGCGAGCCATGACCACCGCCGCTCGCTTCTTGAGCGCGCTATCGTCTCCGTAGGTCACCGCGATCCCGTCCGGCCCGAGCGCTCGAAGAAGCGCCATCTTTTCGTCGGCGACCGCTTCCACGGAGCCGAGACCTTCGGTGTGAGCAAGCGTCGCGCGGGTCACGACGCCGACATCGGGCGCCGCGATTTCAGCAAGGCGTGCAATCTCGCCCGGCTCACTCGATCCCATCTCGATGACGGCGGTGTCGAAGCTCGGGCCGAGCTGCAGGATCGTCATCGGAACACCGATGCGATTGTTGAGGTTGCCTGCGGTCTTCAGCACCTTCCGGCCGGTGGCATCAAGGGCGGCCGCCGCCAGGTCTTTGGTCGTGGTTTTGCCGACCGAGCCGGTGATGCCGATGACAGTCCCGGTCCAGGCGTTCCGGTGCGCGTGTGCGAGATCTCCGAGCGCTCGAAGGGTGTCGTCCACGTGGACGGCGCTGATGTGATCGGGCAGTGTGGTTCCTCGCGCGACCATCACTGCCGTTGCACCGGCCCCCGCGGCTTGCTCCACGAAGTCGTGGGCGTCGAAGTGCTCGCCGCGAAGAGCAACGAACAGATTTCCGTCCGCGACCGCGCGCGAGTCGGTCACGACACCCGCTACGCTCTCCCACGGCGGTCCGCTCAGATTACCGCCCGTCACCGCCGCGATCTGTGCGCTTTGGAAGCTCGCCTCGTTCGAAGGGATCGCCGTGGCCATTACGCCCCTCCTCCGAGATCGGCAATGGCTGCCTGAGCTTCCTGACGGTCGTCGAAGCGGAAGCGCTTGGTCCCGACTATCTGATACGTCTCGTGGCCCTTGCCGGCGAGAAGCACGGTATCGCCTTCGCGCGCCGATCGAATCGCGGCTTTGATCGCCGCGCGCCGGTCGAGCACACAGCAGTACCCCCGGGCCGTGGTAGACAGCTCTTCGGGCTCGCAGCGCGGCATGCCGGCGTTCCTGGCTCCTGCTTCGACCTCGTCGAGGATGTCCTGCGGACTTTCGCTGCGCGGATTGTCGCTGGTGATCACGCAAAGGTCCGCTCTTTCCGCAGCCGCCTGCCCCATTTGCGGACGCTTGCCGCGGTCACGGTCACCCCCGGCCCCGAACACGACGATCAATCTGCCCGGCGTGATCGCCCGCATGGCGTCTAGGACACGGTGAAGCGCGTCTGGCGTGTGTGCGTAGTCGACCAACACGGCAACGTCCCGAGGATGCGCGATTTGCTCGAGCCGACCAGGGCTTCCTGAAGCTTCGCGCCACGCCTCGACAGCCCGGTCGATATCCAAGCCGAGCGCGTGAACGCACCCAAGCGCAACCAGAAGGTTCTCGAGGTTGTGCTCCCCGAGCATCGGACTTCGAAGTCGCACCGATCCCTTCGGTGTGTCGACGGTCGCCTCGATCCCGGCACGCGTCGCCGACCACTCCGTCGCGACGATTTCGGCGTCGCTCTGCGGACGCCGGGAACACCGGACGACAGGCATCGCAGCGCGGATCGCGATCTCTGCGCCGAATGGATCATCGACGTTCACGACCGCCCGTTTGGGGAGAAGCTCGGTGAAGAGGCGAGCCTTCGCGTCGCCATACTCTTCGAACGTGTCGTGAAAATCCAAGTGATCTCGGGAGAGGTTGGTGAACGCGGCGATCTCTAGATCGATGGCGTCTACCCGGCGCATCGCCAAGCCGTGGCTCGACACCTCGAGGACGAGATGGGTCGCACCCGCTCTGAGAGCGTCTCGCGCGAACCGCGAGATGTCGTCACCCTCCGGCGTCGTGTGCGCAGAATCGACCTCGGTCGCGCCCACGAAGAGACCCGTCGTTCCGATCAGAGCGGCCTTCCCTGAGCCTTTCTCGATGGCCTGCTTGAGGAGATACGCTGTCGTGGTCTTCCCGTTGGTGCCGGTAATCCCGACCGTGTGCAGACGACTGGTCGGACTGCCGTAAACCAACTCCGCGGCGAGGCCAAGACCTACGCGGGCATCCTCCACGATCAGTTGCGGGACATCGCGCTCGATCGGTCGCTCCGCCATCACCGCGACGGCGCCGCGGGTCAGCGCATCGTCGACAAACCGCAACCCATCGTGGCTTTGCCCTGTCACGGCCACGAATAAATCGCCATCGACTACGCTACGCGAATCGTGGTGGACGCCGCGGATGCGTTGCGCTGGCGAGCCCATCAGGCGACCCCCGACCCCGCTGCTTCGGAGCTCCGCGAGCGTCATCGTCGCCTCCGACTCATGGCTCATGCGGCCTCCGGGGCACCGCGGCAGCCAGAGAAGTGCTGCCCTTTGGGGGGACGGCCGCGTTCTGGTCGAGCCTAAGTCGATCGAGCTGCAGCCGCACGGTGGATCCATGGGACACCACGGTGCCGGGCGGCGGGTCCTGTCGAGCGACGAGACCCGAGCCACTGACTTCGGGAACCAGCGACTCTGCGTGGAGCGTGACGACAGCGCGTCGAAGCGGCAGGCGCCGAACGTCGGGAACGGAGCTTTGGCCCTCGTCGATCTTACCGGCGGGCACTGCTTTGGCGGCCGGTTCGACCTCTGGCTTCCCCTTCATTTCGGCCAGGACGGCGCGTCCGCGGTCCGGCGCAATTCCCATGTGGCGGAGCGTAACCTCGGCGATCCGCCTAAAGACCGGGCCCGCGACGGTGCCCCCGTAATGTGCGATGACCGGCTCGTCGATCACGACGGAGATCGCCACCGACGGCTTGTCCGCCGGTGCGAAACCGATGAACGATGCGAGCCATTTGTCTTTGGCGTACCCGCCGTGAATGTAATCGGCTTTCTGCGCCGTGCCGGTCTTACCCGCCACGAGATAGCCGTCCACCGCAGCTTCCATCGCCGTGCCCCCCGGCTCGGTGACTGCCGTGAGCATCTCTCCAACCAGCTTTGCCACGCGGCGAGGAACGACCTGACGGCGAACTTGTGGCTTGGTTTCTTCGAGAGTCGCCCCCTGCGCATCGGTGATGCGGCGAACTAAGGTCGGTCGCATCAACCGACCGCCGTTGGCGATCGCGCTCATCGCGGTCGCGAGCTGTACGTTGGTGACGCTCATCCCTTGGCCGAAGGACACCGCAGCCACGTCGATCTCGTACCAGCCACGATAGTGACGAAGAATGCCAGCCGCCTCCCCAGGGACACCGAGTCCAGTCGACTCCCCAAAGCCGAATCTTCGGAACGAGCGGTAGAGATCGCGCTTGCCCAACTCGAGCGCAATCTTCGCAGTGCCGATGTTGCTCGAGTACGCGAGGATCTGTGTGGGCGTGAGCCACTCGTACGGGTGGGCGTCGTGAAGCCGGCGGCCTCCGATTCGTGTCACCCCGTTTTCACAGTTGATCGACTGATCCGGTCGCACTGCACCGGCAGCAAGAGCAGCGGCCATCGTGAACGGCTTTACGGTCGATCCGGGCTCGAACCGGTCGACCACCGCGCGGTTTCTCCTGTGCGCGATGGGATGTCTGGAAGGTTCGTTCGGATTGAAGGGTGGATAGTTTGCTAACGCCAGAATCTCTCCTGTCGACGGGTCCATGACGACGACGCTTCCACCGCGTGCCTCGAACGTCCGCACACCGAGGGCAAGCTCGCGCTCTGCAATGTGTTGGATCGCTTTGTCGATCGTGAGCACGACGTTCTGCCCCTCGCTCGACAGGTCGTCCATCATTTCGTCTGAGAATACGACCTGACCGCGTCGATCACGAATCGACTCCACCCTCCGGTCGGAGCCACGCAGCTCGTTCTCGAAAGCCAGCTCGACTCCCTCGATACCGCGGCCGTCAATGTCGGCGAACCCCAAGAGATGCGCCGTCAGATGGCGGTTCGGATAGTAGCGACGGGCCTCGGTCGTGAGACCGATGCCGGGAATGTCGAGCTCCGCGATACGGGTCGCCTCGTGGGGCGTGACGCGCCTCGCAATCCATACGAAATAACGATCGGTCGCTAGTCGGGTTGCCAGCTGTTTCGCGTCCACGTCGAGCACCGCCGCCAGTCTCCGGGCTGTCCTTGCGGGGTCTTGGTCCATCGCCCGCAAGCGGCGCGGATTGGCATAGACGCTGTCCACATCGACGCTGACGGCCAACTCGGCTCCATGTCGGTCGTAGATCGCGCCACGCCGGGGAGATACGCGGAGCTCTCGGAGGTGCTGTCCTTCGGCCATCTCACGAAGTCGATCGCCCCCGACGACCTGGAGTTGAAACGCGCGCACCAACACTAGCGTGGCGACACACAAGAGCCCGAAGCCGAGGATGGCGATCCGCGCGCGAAACCATCGATGACGTCGATTGGAGCGTGCTTTCACCGGACTCTCCCCGAAGCCACGGGCTGCCGCGCCTCGCTCATCGTGACAATGCGTGTCGGTTTTGGGACCTCCATGCCTAGCGTCCCACGCGCGATCGTCTCGATCCGACCGCTTTGTCGAAGCGTGGCAGCCTCGATCGAGAGGAGCCGGCGGTCCTGAAAAAGCTCGCGCTGTCGGGAACGCTCGTCACTCACCTCGTAACCGAGTCGCACGGTCTCGAATCGAATCGCAAGATGCACCACGAATGCCGCCGCGGTTGCCAAGACCGCGACGCACCACAACGGCAAGAAGCGCTGCTTCATGCGGCCACCTCCAACCTGCGCGCCGCCCGGAGCTTGGCGCTGCGGGACCTTGGGTTGTCCTGCCGTTCTTCATCCGATGCCATGACGGGACGCTTGGTGAGTGGAGTCAGCTGAGCGCTGTCGCGGAACGAATGCTTGACCATTCGGTCCTCGAGGGAGTGAAAGCTGATTACCGCCGCCACCCCGCCTTCTCGAAGCACACTCGGCAACTGTTCGAGCAGCGACTCGAGCTCGGAAAGCTCGTCGTTCACCGCGATGCGAAGCGCCTGAAACGTTCTTGTTGCGGGGTCGATGCGGCTGCGACGAGGGCCGATGGCGCGATGGACGGCCCGGCGCAGGTCGGCGGTAGTTTCGAGCTCGCCCTCTTCGTACGCATGCCGTAGTGAGCGCGCGATGCGACGTGAACGCCCCTCTTCCCCGTATCGATAGATGACGTTCGCAAGCTCTTCTGCATCCGTTCTGGCGATCAGCTCGAGAGCGGTTTCTCCTTCCGTCGGGTCCATGCGCATGTCGATTGGGCCATCCTTTGCCAGAGAGAAGCCCCGATCGCCCTGGTCGAGCTGTGCCGAGCTGACCCCGAGGTCGGCGACGATTCCATCGACCTGCGCGATCCCCACCGAGCGCAAGACCTCGGAAAGATCACGCATGCGAGCCTTACGCAGAGTGACCCGGTCACCATATTCACGAAGGACTACGCGGGCGGCGTCGACAGCCTGTGGATCCCGGTCGGTGCCCACCACCCGACCGTCAGGCGCGCTTCGTTCCAGGATAGCCCGAGCATGGCCCCCGCCGCCGAGGGTCACGTCCGCATACACGCCGCCCGAGACAGGACGTAGATACTCGAGCACTTCTTGGAGCAAGACCGGCGTGTGGTCGAAGGCCATCATAGCCCGAGCTCCGCCAGCCGCTTTGAGATCGCCAAACGACGGTCATCGTCGGCAAGAGCGGCTTTGCGAAGGCCTTCGAAGGTCTCTTTCGACCAAAGCTCGAGGTACGCCCCCATGCCTGCCCAAAGGGCATCTCGTTTCAGCCGAGCGTGCTTTCGCAGTGCAGCCGGGATCAGCAACCGCCCTACCTTGTCGACATCGCACTCCACCGCCCCAGACACGTAGATGCGCTTCAAGGTCACGACGTCGGCGTCGAACTGTGGGAGGAGCGACAAGCGGTCCTCGAAGGCGATCCACTCGGCCATGGGATAGGCGACGAGGCAGGCATCCAAGCCGGTGGTCAACACCAGCTTCGAGTCGCCTTGAGCGGTCATCACCTCGCGGAAGCGCGAGGGTACTGACGTGCGGCCTTTGGCATCGATGCTGTGCTCGTAGCGTCCTCGGAACAACTTCTCCTCGCGTCCCTAGTTGGGGGCCAGTTGGGGGTGTATTGGCACTTGATCCCACTGATTCCCACTAAGGCCGGAAGCTAAGGGGCGAGCGCCACCCATGTCAACTTCTTTCTGTTGTCCAAGTGATGGAATCCAATACGTTTTTCCCAGTGATGTAGGGGGGTATGGGTCGCGGGATCAAGGGTGGGAATCCGATCTCTCATTTTGATCAACGCTCAGGCGGTCCGCCCCGCTTCCACAGCCGCGGGGTATGGGCATAATTGGCATCTGTGGGCTCATTTTAGGCCATTTTTGTCTGTAGCGGCGCATGCTACCCTTGGTAGTCGGTGGATCCGATCGACGAAGCGTGGGCGCGGGTCGAAGCCGAGTGGGGGAACGCGGAAGCGCACCGGCGATTCGTCGCGGTTTGCGTCTCCCTCGATCGACTGTCCGAGGCGGGTAAACACTACCGGGAGGTTCGCGAACGCGACCCCTTGCGCAGAGAAGAGGCCTCCAAACAAATCGACAAGCTAATCGCGCTAGCCACCCAGCAACTGGAGGACACCCGGATCATGCCCGCCACGGTAGAGCACAAAAGAACGCTTCAGTGGGTCGCGTTCGCTATCATGTTGGGCCTAATGGGGGTGGGCGCGTGGCTGATGATGCGGGGATAGGCTCGCGGTCAGAACGCGTGCTCGACACGGCATGCAGGTAGATTTCGGGGCGAAAGAGCTGACTGTGAAGCTCGTGTACTACGGGCCCGCGCTCAGTGGCAAAACAACGAATCTACGCGCGATCCACTGGCTCGCTGCCTCGAATACGCGTGGAGAGCTCATGACTCTCGAAACCCAAAACGATCGAACACTCTTCTTCGACATGCTGCCCATCACCGTAAGCTCGGAAAGTGGGCTCAAGGTGCGCTTGAAGCTCTTCACCGTTCCGGGGCAGGTCATGCACAACACGACGCGCCGGCTCGTTCTTCAAGCAGCTGATGGGGTCGCGTTCGTGGCCGACTCTCAACGGAGCGAGGACGACGCGAACAGGGAGTCGTTCGCCAACCTCAAAGAGAACCTCGCCGAGATCGGGATCGATCCAGAACGGATTCCGATCATCATTCAGTTCAACAAACGAGACCTCGAAGGGATTCGAACGGACGAAGAGCTGGAAGCCATAGCCGCGCAAAGCCGGGCCACGATCTACAAAGCGGTAGCCACTCGAGGCTACGGGGTCGTTCAAACGTTGTTGGGGCTGATTCGGGAGACGTGGAACAACCTCGAGACGGAGCACGGGCTCGAAGAGAAGTTCGGAATAAACCCGACTCGCCTCTTGACCGAGCTAGAGTCCACGCTCAAGCACGATCCGAGGCAACGCGGGCGATGATGCACGACGACACCAGCGCCGCAGACCTTCTCATGGGAGACGTCGTGCGCCTTGAGGACGTGCTGAGCAGGGACGCCGTTACCATGGTGTGCAAGTCTTTTTTCGCCTTGTTTGGGCTTCCAGTGCGCGTGGTTTCGCACGAAGGCGACTTGCTGGCCGATGCGCATCAGGAGCGACCGCTTTGTCGGTACCTCAATACGCTTGCCGGCGGGGAAAAAGCATGCGCAAACACCGTCAGCGCGGTCCGCGACGTAGAGCCGACCGATCGGGCGATAGTCCATCCGTGTTTCACCGGTGCCGTCTACCGCGTGGCTCCTCTTTCCTACCAGGGTCGCTTGATCGGACGGTTCATCGTGGGGCCCTACGTGCCAGCCGGCACGAAAAAGGCTCCATCGTCGCTGTCCTCGGTGGATTCGGCGATCGACGCAAAGACAGCCCTCGCACACTTCGCTGCGATGCCCCGAGTTCGCGATGATGTCGCGGAAAAGCTTGTGGCGCACATGCAAGGGATGCTCGAGCTTCTGGTGTTCTCCGGACATCGTGCTCAACTCGCATCGACGATGCAGGTCGCGAACGTGCGAGAAAATTACCGAGAGCTCGCCGAAAAGAACGAGCGTCTCAAGGCGTCCTTCGCCGAGCTCAAAGAGCTCGACAAGCTCAAGTCGAGCTTCCTGGCGACGGTCAGTCACGAGCTTCGCACTCCTCTCACGTCGATCATTGGCTACGCCGAGATGCTTGAAAGTGGCGCAGCAGGTACGCTCAGTGACGGTCAGTCGGAGTTTCTTCGAACGATCCGCGCCAAGGCTGACCAGTTATTGGGTTTGATCAGCAGCCTGCTCGACCTCGGTCAGCTGGAGGCGGACTCGCTCAGGCTGAACAAAAAGGCGGTCGACGCGAGGGCCCTGCTGTCAGACGTGGGATCGACGGTCGTACCTGCCGCAAATCGCGGCAACATCCGTCTCGAGATCAACGTCGATGAAGACACACCAAGAGTTCACGGAGACCCGGTGCGCCTTCGGCAGATCATCGTGAACCTAGCGGAGAACGCGGTGAAGTTCACACCAGAGGGAGGCGAGGTAGAGCTTTCGGCCGAGCCTGGATCACTCGATTCGGGTATTGCCGACGGACTTGGGGCCGCGTTATTCCGGAGCACCCAGCCTGCGGTCGTGCTGACGGTGCGCGACACGGGTCGTGGCATCCCAGAAGACAAACTTGCTCGAATTTTCGACGCTTTCTATCAGATCGATGGCGGCACGACGCGAGAGCATGGAGGCGCCGGCCTTGGACTCTCCATCGTGAAGCAACTGGTCGATGGGCACGACGGAAAAATCGAAGTGACCAGCGAGGTGGACGCGGGCACAGTATTCGTCATCAAGCTTCCAGCTGCCGACGACGATGCATGACGAGTTCGCCAAGATCGACTGGCTCAAAAAGCGCTTCGAAAAGGGAACAGTCTCCTTTTCCGAGGTGATCGTCGGGATCGGCGATGACGCGGCGGTCATCGATTTCGGTGGTCGCCCGACCATCGTGACCGTCGATGCCCAAGTCGAAGGCGTTCACTTTCGTCGTGACCTGATCTCCTGTCGCGAGCTCGGTCGGCGTGCCGTGATCGCCGCGGCGAGCGATGTATGGGCAATGGCATCGACCCCGAGCGGGGCGGTGATCGCTCTGACCCTGCCGAACGGTTTCGCCGACGCGGATTATCGTGAGCTCATCGAGGGCATCGCGGAGGCCTCGGAGCTCACGGGCGCCCGGATCATCGGGGGGAACCTCAGTCACGGCCATTCGCTTTCGATCACGACTACCGTCTTTGGGCTGCCAGAAGCGAAACCGATCATGCGAAGTGGCGCGCGGCCAGGCGACCGGATCTACGTCACGGGCGAGCTCGGCGGAGCGGCACTCGGACTGGCGCTCCTGCAAGCAGGAGCGTCCGACCTCGAGAATGCGGAGAGCTTCGTCGCGCGGTGGCGTCGCCCGCCGGTCCACGGCCGCATCGTGCAGGAACTGGCTCGCTGCGCTACGTCCACCATCGACATCTCGGATGGTTGCCTGCAGGACTTACAGCACGTCTGCGCAGCTTCCGGCGTTGGCGCGGTGATCTACGCAAAGGATCTTCCTAAGGCGCCGGGTTACCTGAAGCTCTGCAAGACCCTCGACCTCGATCCAGTCGAGCTGGCGCTGACCGGGGGGGAGGACTACGAGCTCTTGTTCACGGCACCCGCCGATGCCGCCGGGATCCCAGCTACTTCGATCGGCGAGATCGTCAGAGCGCGCGAAGTGCAAGTCCTCGATGACGAAGGTCGACCCATTCAATTCGACCGGCCCGGCTACCGTCACTTCTCGTAGAGCCACGATGCGCGTCGCTCATCATCGAATTGCGCAGCGCCGCGAGCTTCGGACCCGAGCCCATCGTCGAGCGGAGCACCCTCATCAACCGCCGTACGGAACTCCGGCCCGCCTGTGAGAAGATCGATCGTCGGTCGATCCGAAACGAACTCGTAGGTCTCCGTCCGCCATCTTGCCTCGATCGGCTCGGACCGGAGCACTGCCGCCAACATGCGCTGATACGCTTCGTACGGACGAAATACCCAAGCGTCGGTCACATGCACCTGCACACCGCGGCACGACTGTCCGGCGTGCTTCTGAAAAGTCGGGGTAAACTCGATCGGGCGAAGGGTCGCGCCGTGCAGGTCTAGCGCCAGCAGGCTAGCCATGTCCAAGTTCGGCCCGCCCCAGATCTCGAACGGGCGGGTGGTCCCTCGGCCTTCGGACAGCTTCGTTCCTTCGACGAGACAGCCTCCCGGATAGACGACGACAGTGTCGCATGTCGGCATGTTGGGAGATGGCATGACCCAAGGAAGACCGGTTTGGCTCCACGTCATCGACCGTTGCCAGCCGCGCATCGGGACGACTCGTAGGGCATCGCGCGGCATGTTCTCGCGGTTCACAACCCACGACAGTAGCTCGGCGATCGTCAGGCCGTGGCGGACTGCGATGGGATAGAGGCCGACAAAGGAAAGATAGCCATCGCGCTGAGGTGCACCTTCAACTCGAACGCCTCCGAGCGGGTTTGGCCGGTCGAGCACCACCACCTCGAGCCCAGCGGACGCCGCAGCTTTGAGCATCAAAGCGGCGGTCCAAACGTAGGTGTAATGGCGAGAGCCAATGTCTTGAAGATCGATGACGATGACGTCGAGGCCGTCGAGCCACTCGGGCCTCGGGCTGAGATCCTCGGGGGCGTCTCCGTAGAGCGAGTAGATTGGAAGCTGGGCGACGGTGCTCCCGACGCCAACCATGTCTTGCGCCGCGCCTGCGAAACCGTGCTCGGGGCCAAAGAGCGCCGAGACCTGCGCGCCCGCAGCAGCCAAAACAGCGCTTGCGGCTCGAAGCTCGGAGTCAACACTCGCAGCATGCCCAAGGAGGCCCACCTTGCGCCCTCGGATCAAACGAACCGCATCCGAGTCATCGCTCGCAATACGGTCGAGCCCTGTCTGAACCGCCGTCAACCTGCTTCACCCATTGCGGGCGACTCCGTAGCCTCGCCCGCCAAGAGGTAGAGCAATGCCATACGGACGGCGACGCCAGCCTCGACCTGATCGAGCACGACGCTGCGGTCGCTGTCCGCGACTGCGCTTTCGATTTCGACGCCGCGGTTCATCGGACCCGGATGCATGACGATCGCGTCCGGCTTGGCGAGCGCCATCTGCTTTGAGCCGATGCCAAACGTCCGAGCGTATTCACGAAGACTTGGCAAGAGAGCCCCTTGGAGCCGTTCGCTCTGGATGCGAAGAACCATCACCACGTCCACACCCTGGAGCGCCTCGTCGAGTCGGTCGTAAACCCGGACTCCGAGCGAATCGACTGCAGTTGGAAGGAGCGTTCGAGGCCCGACCACGCGCACCTCGCATCCGAAGAGTCTCAGCAGCCTTGCGTTCGAGCGCGCCACACGGGAATGCGCGACATCGCCGCAGATCGTCACGATCAGATTTTCGAGGGTACCCCTATGTTTGCGAATGGTGAATGCGTCGAGCAGTGCTTGGGTCGGATGGGCGTGCATTCCGTCGCCGGCATTGATGACGCTGCAATCGACTCTGGAGGCCACGTAGCTGGGTGCGCCGGCCGCCCAATGACGAATGACGACGACGTCGGGGTGCATGGCTTCGAGTGTTCGACACGTATCTTGAAGCGTCTCGCCTTTGCTGACGCTCGACACGGAGACATTCATGTTGATGACATCGGCGCTCAACCGCTTGCCGGCGAGCTCGAACGACGTGCGGGTGCGGGTCGACGACTCGTAGAACAAGTTGATTACTGTCTTTCCGCGCAGGGTCGGAACCTTGCGAATCGGCCTGCGGGATACCTCGAAAAAGGCTTCAGCCGTGTCGAGGATGCGTTCGACTTCCGCACGCGTGAGACCCTCGATGTCGAGCAGGTGACGATGCGCGAACGGCTCCATCACTCGCCTTCCGTTAGAACGACGCGGTCGGGACCCGCGGCGTCTATCCAGACGTCGAGGCGACCCCGGTCATCCACTTCGATGGTCCTGCCGACGAAATCCGGTGCGACTGGAAGCTCACGGTCGCCGCGATCACAGAGCACTGCGAGCCACACCCGTGCTGGACGCCCGTGGTCTTGAAGGCATTCGATGGCGGCTCGCACCGTCCGACCGGACTGTAGAACATCATCGATCAACACGACGTGTCTTCCGCTCACGTCGAAGGGAATGTCGGTTGGACCGATCTTGGGATTCGGGAGCGCGGTTGCGGCGTCATCTCGATAGAGCGAGATGTCGACGGTGCCAACCGGCGGTGCTTTCCCCTCTGCCTGTGCGATCTCGTCGGCGATTCGCGCTGCGAGGGCGACGCCACCCCTACGGATGCCCACGAGCGTGAGATCCTCGATACCCGAGGTCGCTTCCAGAATCGCCACCGCCATACGTCGTACGCTACGTCGAATAGCGTCCGCATCGAGGACGACCTTCTGAGTTCGAGCCACGGCCGCGGGAGTCTGTGAGAAAAAGCGAGGGCCTTCAACCCCACGCAACCGAAAGACCGCCGTCGATGGTGACGAGGCTCCCTGTTTGCCACGGATGATCCAGCAATCCCACGATCACGGCCGCCACATCTTCAGGTCGGCCCAGCCGGCCGATCGGGTGCCGCGACCGCAGTGCCTCGAGCTGAGCCGCCACACGTGCTTCCAGCTCTTCCCCGACCGGGGGCGTTTCTCCAGCACGGAGCCGTGGCGCGCGAATCATGTCCGTGTCGACCACCCCGGGAAGGACGGCGTTGACGCGGACGCCGGTAGGTGCGAGCTCGAGCGCTAGCGCCTTGGTGACTGTGTTGAGCGCGGCTTTGGTTGCGGCATAAGCCGACGTGCCGGGCGCGACACGCTCGGAAAGCGTGCTCGACACGTTGACGATCGCTCCATCCCGGCCTCCCAGGTGCTCGGCGAAGAGCTGCGACAACAGTAGGGGCGCCATCAGGTTGAGTCGAAGTTGCGCTTCGAGTGATTCGAGTTGGATCGTGCCGACCCGCTCATACCGCGCCATCCCCGCATTGTTGACCAGGCCATCTACACCGCCGAACGCGGCGAAGGCTTGGTCGGCAACTGACGGCAGGTCTTCGAGTTCTGCGAGGTCTGCCACCACGATGCGAATGCGCGCCTCGTTCTCTCGGCGCAGCTCTTCGAGGAGACGGGCGTTTCGACTTATCGCGATCACTTGGCCGCCCCGTTCGAGAATCGCGTGCGCGGTGGCACGACCGATTCCTCGGGTCGCGCCGGTGATGACCACCCTGCCCTGGGAAACGTTCACCTCACCCGAGCCCCGCGATTGGACCCCATGGCGCTTCGGCCGGCACGTCGGCCGGCTCGCCATCCACTTCGATTTCGTCTTCTTCCATGAAACGCGGTGAATCGACGCAGAGGATCGTTTGATATCGGTCTGTGGGGTTGTGATACGTGTGCGCGGCATCCCGGGGCCAGCGGTGGACGGTGCCGGGAGGGCACGGTTGCCCCTGACAGAGTAATCCATCGCTCAGGACCATTTCCGATTCGCGCATTTGGCGATGCACGTGCAGTGGAATCCCTTTACCTGGGGCGACGTTGAGCCGATAGATGCCTGCACCCTTGGTCTCGTGAATCACATCGACGATGCCGAATGGCTTCGTTTCGATCTCGATCGTACACCACGACGCCGGACGCTCGATCTCCAGCGATGGCACGGCGAACCCACGCAGAGCACCTGGCTTCGTCAGCCGGACGACGACCGAATCGATTTGAGCCCGGCGCTCTGCGGGCGCTGGAGGCGCCAAGAGGTAGCGGGCCAGAACGTGGGCAGCGGTCTCGAGCAGGCGAAAGCGACAGCTTCGGAGCAGAAAGACGAGCTGCGACGCGACGGTTGCGTAGTCGACGGTCGACGAGAAACTCTCCTTCACCCCGGCAGGCTCGGTGTCGAGGCGCATTTCGACGTCGACTCGGAGCGGCTGAGAGGCATTGCGCTCATGCGGGTATACCCCGACCACGCAGTCGACCATGAGCTCCTCGATTCGCAGCACGTCCATTGACCAAGGCTATCGCATTTCGGGACTTCTGCTAGAGTTCGCCAGCCCATGAACGAAGAGAGGTCCAATCCCATGAACGACGTGGCCGAGCTTGCCGCGTTTCGCGCTGTCCCGCGTACCGGGGTGATCTACGTGACGGTCGAGGCGCAAAAGCGCGGGTTCAAGACAGACGCACCAGGGTGGTGCAATCTCGGGCAAGGTCAGCCCGACACCGGACCACTCCCTGGCGCCCCGGCGCGAGTCACCCAGATCGACGTGCACAGCAGCGATCTCGATTACGCGCCCGTACCGGGTGTTTGGGAGTTGCGCGAGGCGGTGGCGGGCCTCTACAACAAGCTGTTTCGTCGAGGGATGAAGTCGCAATACACCGCGGATAACGTTGCAATCGCGGGCGGCGGACGTGTCGCGGTGATGCGGGCATGCGCGGCGATCGCGCCTATTCACCTCGGGCACTTCCTGCCGGACTACACCGCGTACGAAGAGCTCCTCGACGTGTTCCGGCGTTTCCTCCCGATTCCGATTCTTCTCGACCCCAAGTCCGGCTACGAGTTCAGCGCGGCACAGCTCGAAGAGGAGATTCTCGGTCTTGGCCTCAGCGCGATCTTACTGAGCAACCCGTGCAACCCAACCGGCAAAGTCATCGAGGGAGACGTCCTCGCGGGCTGGGTCGAAAAGTCACGAAGCCTCGGCTGCGCCCTCTTGCTCGACGAATTCTATTCACATTACGTCTGGACCGGCGACGAGTCGATCGTGAGCGCCGCACAGTACGTCGAGGACGTCGACGAAGATCCGATCGTCGTCTTCGACGGGCTCACCAAGAACTGGCGGTATCCGGGCTTTCGGGTGAGTTGGATTGTCGGGCCGAAGCGCGTCATCGAATCCGCAGCGAGCGCCGGGTCGTTTTTGGACGGCGGTGGTGTTGCCCCCATGCAGCGGGCCGCGATCGACCTCGTCCAGGAAGCCCCCACCCTGGCCGAGACCAAAGCGCTACGAACCGAGTTTCGCAAGAAGCGCGACTTTCTGCTGGAAGGCTTGAAGGATATCGGGGTGCGTTTCGACCTCGAACCGGAAGGAACGTTCTATGCCTGGGGTGATCTGAGCGGGCTCCCGCCGTCGATTCGGAGCAGCGACGACTTCTTCAGGGCGGCGCTCGAGCAGCAGGTGATCTGCGTGCCCGGCCACTTCTTCGACGTCAACCCAGGCAAGCGCCGCAGCGGCCGACCTTCCCGCTTCTTGAGCCACATGCGGTTCTCGTTCGGGCCCCCCATGCCGGTGCTCGAGGACGCGATCGATCGCCTGCGCGAAATGGTTGCCAAGGCTCGCTAAGCGCACGGAATTCTCTTGGTATTGACGTAAAGCGCGCCGGTTTCTTCCGTATTGTCCCTTGTGTAGGTGATCATACTACACATGACGACATCCGCAGCGGTCGCAGCGAGGATCGAGCAACAGCCGAGGGAGGCAGCCCCCTTCGTGAAGTGGGCCGGGGGCAAGGGCCGGTTGCTGAGCCAGCTGCGACCGCTGCTTCCTGCCGGAATCGCCCGGATGCGCCACGTCGAGCCCTTCGTCGGCGGCGGCGCTCTTTTCTTCGCACGCTTGCCCGAGCGCGCCCTTCTTACCGACATCAACCCCGCCTTGGTGGCGACCTACGCAGCGATTCGCGATGACGTGCAGAGCGTGATCGAAGGCTTGCGCGCACTCGCCACCCGTCACTCGAAGGAGAGTTACTACCAAGTGCGCGAGCGCTACAACCAAGGTCGCCGCCTCTCCACCTCGAAACGTGCGGCGATGTTCATCTATCTGAACAAGACCTGCTTCAACGGCCTTCACCGCGTCAATCGAAAGGGCGAGTTCAACGTCCCTGTTGGTTCGTACAAGGACCCGCGCATCCTCAACGAAAATGGCCTCTATGCGGCGAGCCATGCCTTGCGGGGCGCCAAGCTCGAGTGCTCGGGCTTCGAGAGCCTCCTCGAAAAAGCGAAACCGGGGGACTTCGTCTACTTCGATCCGCCGTACGAACCGGTCTCCGATACCGCAAGCTTCACGGCCTACGCGCGAGGCGGCTTCTCGCGGGAAGATCAAACCCGTCTCCGCGATGTCTACCGCGCCCTAGACCGACGCGGTTGCAAGCTGATGCTCTCAAACAGCGACGTCCCAGTCATCCGCAAGCTCTACCTAGACTTCCGCATCGACACCGTAGCAGCGCCGAGAGCGATCAACTGCAATGCAAAAAAGCGCGGCAACGTCATAGAGCTAGTCGTCCGTAATTACTGATCGCGGTCACTGGCACTGACACCGGCACTCATGTTTGCCGCGGCTGCTGCGGCGCGAGATCTCTTGGCCGCGCGTGTCTTCGAAGCCACGCGCGCGTGATCACGAAAGGAATGATCCACACGACGTGGCGAAGTCGCATGCCACTCTGCTCCGATCCATAAACCGGTCGCACCGGAACATCTCGCACGCGCAAACCACACATTGTGAGCCAGCTCAAGAGGTCGTTCGGGTAACCGTAGCCCTTCCATAAGCGCTCCCAATCGAGCGTCTTTTGCGTGCGACGATTCATCGCGGCGTAACCGCATTGCGAATCCTGCACGTCTACGCCAATGGCTTGCCTCGTCAGCAGGGAGAACACGTGGTTCCCTAGCCAGCGGTGCCATGGCATCACCTCACGTGCCGCCGGCCAGCCGAGCCGATTGCCCTTCACGTAATCGGCGTCCCCAGCGATCAGAGGCGCAAGCAGGGCCGGCAGATCCGCCGGATCCATTTGTCCATCCGCCGCCATCACGGCTGTGAAGTCCGCGCCTAGCGAGGACGCGTACCTACACCCGGTCCCAATCGCAGCTCCGACGCCTTGGTTGGTTTGGTGCTCGATGACATCGACGCGCCCACCGAAAGCGCGCGCCATCTCATTCGTCGCGTCAATGCTTGCGTCATCGACCACGATGATGTGGTCCACGAAGCTCGGAATGCCTTCGAGCGCCGCCCGAATCAGTTTCGCTTCGTTGTACGCCGGCATCACGACGGCGATTCGTCTACCTGCGAGCACCGTAGCTCACTCGAGGGCTGTGGGTGTCCAGCATGCAACGACTGGCTATCGCTTCACCATTCGCAGGTCAAGCACTTGCGGCGTAACCGGGCGCAGCGTAACCCCTCGGTCCATGGCGGAAGTCCTCTTCGTGTCCAAGCCGGTCGCCCCTCCTTGGAACGACAGCAGCAAGAACCTCGTGCGCGACATCGCAGGACACCTGCGGCGCCATTCTCCAGTCTTGATGGGGCGAGCCGGCCAAGCGACCCCGATCGACCAGGGACGCGTCGAGGGGGTGTACGGCCCGGCGTCCGCGGGAGGCTTTGCGCCTAGCGTGAGAGAGAATCTACGCGTCTTGCGCTATCTGCTGTTGGGGGGCTCTGCAGATCTCTGGCACTTTTTTTTCGCACCCAACCCGAAGAGCTCGGCCGCCGGTCGCCTCGCGAGTGCGATCCGACGAGTGCCGAGCGTCCAAACCATATGCAGCGTGCCGGCGGAGGGGCTGGCCGTCAAAAAGCTTGTCTTCGCAGACGCCACCGTCGCGCTCTCGCGGTTCACGTACGAGCGCTTTCGCCAAGAGGGGGTCGGCGAGAACATGTTGCGACTCATTCCGCCGTGCGTGCCGCCTCTCGCGCAGCCGACCGCGCTCGAGCGGACCGAGCTGCGCAAGAAGCACCAGCTTCCGGCGGCCGCGCCCATCTGGATCTACCCGGGTGACCTCGAGTTTGGCGGCGGCGCTGAAACGGCGCTGCGAGGTCTTGCGGCATGGAACCGCCCGGATGCGGTGCTCTTGATGGCCTGCCGTCGGAAGACTCCGCAAGCAGACGAAGCGCTCTCCCGTCTTCGTGGGCAAGCCAAGCAATGGGGCATCGAGTCTCGCCTACGCTGGCTTGGCGAAACCCGACACATCCACGAGCTCCTCGGACTCAGCGACTTCGTCGTCATGGTCAACCGAACCTCTTACGCGAAGATGGACTACCCGCTCGTGGCGCTCGAGGCGATGTGCTTCGGGCGCCCGGTGTTCGTCGGAAACGGAACACCATCCGAAGAGCTCGCCGAGGGTGGCGGGGCGGTCGCCGTCGAGGCGAATGGTGAAGCCTTGGCCGAAGCGATTGAGAGTCTGAGCACCGACGAGGCGCGGTACGCGGACGTCGGACAGAAGGCGCATGCACTGGCGACGTCGAAGTTCTCGCCGCAAGAAGTCGCGGCGGCGTACGAGGTGCTCTATGAGGAAATCCATGCGTGAAGGATCTGAGCAAAAGGCGCGGCGATACTACGACGACTTCAGCGACTCGTATGAACGAGGGCGCGGCTATGGCTATCACCAAATGATTGACGACCTCGAGGTTCAGGTCACGACGCCTTACGCTCGAGGAGCGCATGTGCTCGAGCTCGGCTGCGGCACGGGTCTGATCCTCGCCCGAATCGCGGAAATCGCGGAGCAGGCCGTGGGGATCGACCTGTCTGAAGGAATGGCGCAACGGGCGAGGGAGCGCGGTCTCGATGTGCGCATTGGAAGCGTCTGCGACCTCCCTTTCGAGGATGACCAATTCGACCTCACCTACAGCTTCAAAGTGCTCGCGCACATCCCGGACATCGAAGCGGCAGTTCGGGAGGCCGCGCGCGTCACGCGGCCGGGCGGTCACCTCCTGCTGGAGTTCTACAATCCGTGGAGCCTTCGCTATCTCGCGAAGAGGGTCGCGGGCCCTCAGCCGATCAGCGATGAGCAAACCGAGGCGGATATCTTCACGCGCTGGGACTCACCTCTTGCAATTCCAAAGCTGTTGCCCCCCGACGTCGAGCTCGTCGACTATCATGGCGTTCGCGTGCTCACGCCCTTTGCTGCCGTCCACCGCATCCCGTGGGTCGGCCCCGGTTTGCGCCGGGCCGAGCTCCTGGCAGGCCACTCCCCGCTCCGATACCTCGGCGGCTTCCTGATCGCCGTGTTGCGAAAAGCCTGACACCGTTGATGTTGCGGGCGTTGCAGGTCCCGTGATAGGTAGCCGTGCCCCTTGAGCGGAACCGGCCAGGTATCCCCAGCGGTCTAGAGCGAGTATACGGGCTGCGTGGTCCCCGCCTGGCATGCCGACGGGGAACGGAATCTGGGCGACCGTCGCTGTCGCGATCCTGTTGATCCTGGCCATCGTTGGGCGACCGCGGCTGATCTCGGCCCCTTTTGTTGTGGCTCATATTCCCAAACTCAAGCAAAGCTCGTGCCACAACGCGTTACGCTTTTCCCTTGCCAAACGCAACACGGAGGGATGCTCCATCTGTGGCACTTCGAACCCACCATGTTCCAAGAAGCGCCTACAGCCGTGCGGCTGCCTCCTGGTCGTTCTTTCCAGTACAGGCTACACGTTCTCCGATCACTGAAGCGGCGGGCGGTGGTCGTCATGTTTGTCGGGCCTGCGATTCCGCCCGACGAGCTGATCTGAGCTATTATGCGCCGCGATGAATTCGGGGGCGAGCCGCGATAGCAAGAGTGTGTACCTCATTGTTTCGTTTCTAGTAGCGGGTTGGTTGTTTGGCGGCGTGGAAGCCGCTTTCATACAGACCACCGAGCCGCGAGCTTTGGTCATCGGGTTCGGTGCCATGTTGGCAACACTGCCGGCGCTGCTCCTCGGCATCGCGGTGTGGCTCTGCGCTGTGTTCATGAGGCGCCTGCCAGCCAGCTCACGCGTCTCCGCCTGTATCGATCGCACCAATAACAGTGACCCCAACATCGATTGCGGGCCGATGATCAGAGCCAATGCGTATGTGTTCGCTGGGATCATCGTGCTCTCCGTCGCCTTGGTGGGCTCGCTGCTCGTGTACCCGCGACTCTTCGGGTTGCAGTTGACGAGGATGGGGCTGGATTTCGCAATCCTCTTTGCGGTGGTGCAGGTGTACGCCGCGGTAGTGGGCATCCCGGTGCTTTGGCGACTCCTTCACGGGCCAATGAGTACCGTCGAACGGCGTTTCGGGTCGCCCAGCCGGAGACCGCTATGGCTCGGCTACCTGTTGGTGATCATGCTGCCCGCCTTCCTCGGGATCTACCCGGTTGTGCTTCGGCACGCGACCTCGCTCGGCTATGCAAGCGACGTGTCAGTGGCCGCACTACTGGTCTGTGCCGGTATTCAAGTCGCGCTGCTGCTATCCATGTGGCGCGTGGTGCGCAGCAAGCTCTTGTTGATCAGCAGCTTGATCTTGGCGGTATGCCTGTCGGGTGGCGTTGCCGTCGCCTACGCACCCTTCCACAAGGCCGCGGAGGCGTCCGAGGCGGCCTTGCTTCCCTCGTTGGGCGGTCGGCTCGCGCGAACCATGACCGACGTCGATGGGGACGGTGTCTCATCCCTGTTTGGCGCCGCCGACTGTGCCCCCTTCAACAGCGCGCGTGCGCCGAATCAGACTGAGCTCGACAACAACGGTATCGACGAGGACTGCGACGGTAGCGATGGTAGGCGAGCAGACGCCGAGTGGGAGGCGACTTCAGCGGTTGCGCCACTCGATCCGCAACAGGTGCGCAAGTACAACATACTCTGGGTCGTGCTGGAAGCGGCCCGGGCCGACCACCTGCCTGCCTACGGCTACGACAAGCCGACCATGCCGTACTTCTCCGAGTTGGCAGAGGATTCCCTATTGTTCGAGGACGCCTACACTCAGTCGTCCGCCACCGTTTTCTCCTTGCAGAGTATGCTCTCCGGCGTTCTTCCGAGCGCCATTCACTGGGACCTACCTCTTCCTGTTCGTGGCGTCTACGGATCGGGGCAACCCTCGATATCCAAAGACCAACCAATGATCGCCGAACGCCTTAGGGCGCAGGGGTACAAGACCGGTATCGTTCTCGAGAACTATGTCCACTCGACGCTCCTCGGTTTGCGTCGCGGATTCCAGAAGGTCTACGTGGGTGAGCCCGATCGGAGCCGTGAGTTAAACCGACCACGGCGAAATGGCTTCGCCTACGCGAAAGCCGCGGACTTCATTGCGCGAGTGGGTCCCGACGAACACTTCTTCCTGTTCGTGTACTTCTTCGATTCGCATGGGGCGTACACGCGACACGCGGATATCGACAGTTCCGAGTTTTCCCGCGATTCATCCGGCAACTATGATACCGAATTAGCGTGGACCGATGAGTGGTTGCGCGCACTGGTCGAGACCGTCCGCTCGCGTCGGATGATGTGGGATGACACGATCGTTATTGTGACCGCCGACCATGGTGAAGAGTTCAACGACCACGGCGGCCACAGTCACGCGCAGACTTGCTACCGCGAGGTGTCTCACGTGCCTCTGCTCCTTCGCGTCCCTGGTATTGCTTCGCGGCGGGTGGGCGGCCGGGTCGCGCTGGTGGACGTGGTCCCTACTATTATGGATCTCGTTGGCAACGATACTCCGCGGGATGGGTTGAGCGGACAGAGTTTGCTTATACCCGCGCTGAGCCCCACCTCGGTCGATAGCGAACGTCCAGTGTTCTGCTCAATCGCCAGCATCAACGCAAAGCACGGCGTCTTTTTTCGACGCTCGGTGCGCCAAGGTGACTATGCGCTGTTCCAGGATGTATCAAACGGTGATGTCGCGCTGTTCGACACGACAACCGATCCAGCCGAGCTCAACGACCTGTCCCGAGACTCACGGCATGCCACGCGCGTCGAGGCGCTCAAGGCAAGGTTGCGCGGCAGCCTCACGGGCAATCTCCACGATCACGAACACATGAAGAAGAGCACCGCCAGTCCATCCCCTCCCGCATCGCAGTAGCTCGGCGTGGCGAGCGCAAGGGACCTCTACTTCACGTCGCCGAGTTTGGCATCCATGGTCGGGCTCTTCGACCACCCGACCACCCCGCAACCGCCGAGTTCATCCGCGCCTCCCGCATCAGCCTTGAATAAGATGGCATCGAAACTCCCCGACATCGGGTTTTTTGTGATAACTTGAGGAATTTCTGCGAGCGTGAGGTCAGTGCTGCGGTTCGGGGTCTAGGCATCGTCCGTACTCGGAGGAAGAAACACCAACCTGCCGAAGGATCCCAACCGGGCGGGGCTTCCCTGGACACTCCGGTCCATCGAGCTAAACCGGCGGGCGAATGGAGGGTACTGAACAAGCTAGGTCACGGGCTGCGATCAACTGGCCGCGGTTCCTGAGGGCCGCGCTCCTGCTTTCGGTTACCTGCGCGTTCGTCGCCCTCACGATCGGCGGAGCCTTCCTAATCGACGACCCTGCGGCCTTCTTCGCGGACAACGCGATGTCTCAAAGTGGTCGAATTTGGCTCGTGGTCGTCGTTCTTGTCGGGGGCATCGTCGGCGTGACGATATCCGGCCTTGCCGTCCTGTTTCGAAAGGACCGGGGTGCCCAGGCGATCGATCTCGCGTCGAAGCGATGGTCACCACTGGGCCTGGTATGGGCGCTCGCGGCGCTGGCGACGAACCACCTCTGGCAAGACCACAAGCTGACGTTCCTCGTGCTACTCGGCGGAACGGTGCTCCTGCTCGAGCGTAGCCTCTGGGTGAGCGGGATGACGTTTCCAAGTCACTTTCTCGATGGCTTGGGCGAACGATACGATCGTCTGCCCGCGCGATTCCGCCGGTTCGCCCCACTCTCATTCGTCCTGTTATCGGCGATCGGCTACGCCAGCTACACGGGCTATTGGTCTATCGAGCAGCACCACCGTCTGGCGACGGCGTCGTTTGACCTCGGAATCATCGACAACCTCATGTTCAACGTCATGAGTGGACACGGCTTTCGAGCACCGGTTCTGTTCGGCCCGTCAGGGGGCAGTCTCTTGGCAGGTCATGCCACCTTCGTCCTCTATCTCTTTCTGCCATTCTATTGGCTGTCGCCACGGGCCGAAACGCTTCTGATCATTCAGTCGGTCTTGCTGGGCTTCGCAGCCGTTCCGCTCTACGGTTTCGCCAAGACGCTGCTACCGAGGTGGTCCGCCGCCTTCGTGGCCGTTGCGTATCTCCTTTACGCACCCCTTCACGGGCTCAACTTCTACGACTTCCATTACCTGCCGTCTTGCATTTTTTTCCTGTTCTGTCTGTTCTGGGCTCTCTCCGCCAATCGCACGGTGCTCGTTTGGGTGCTCTGGGCGATCTGCGTGTCCATTCGAGAGGACGTACCGGTAGGGCTCACCATGCTAGGGGTGTTTTTGGTTTTCTCCGGCTACCGAGTGCGGACCGGAATCTGGATGACAGTCCTCTCCTTGATCTCGTTTGTCGTAATCAAATTTGTGATCATGCAGATGGCCGGAACATGGTGGTTCGCGAGCCTCTACGACGACCTCATGCCCGAGGGCCAACGAAACTACGGCGGGGTCGTCATGACGCTGCTGACGAACCCCGCCTACGTCGTGTCCACTCTGGTTACGGAGGAGAAGCTGATCTACCTGCTTCACCTTCTAGTACCGCTCGTGTTTCTTCCGCTCAGGCGCTGGATATATCTGTGGCTTCTATTCGCGGGCTTCTTCTTCACAGTGCTGACGACGAACTACAAACCGACGGTTTCGATCAGCTTTCAATATGTTTCGCATTGGGTTCCGTACCTTTTCGCGGCCGCGGTTCTTGCATTGTCTGCAATGGGCCGGTCGCGATCAGGTATCGTCCACCGACGTGCTGCGCTAGCGGCGGTGGTGGTCGGCGTCGTGCTTCACAGCATGTCCTTTGGCGCCATCTTGCGTCCCACGAGGTTCGTAGGTGGCTTTCAAAGGATCCCTTTCCAAGTCACCGAGGCCGAGCGAGCCCGCTACCGGGACCTACGAGAGGTGGTCGCGATGATTCCGCCCGAGGCCAGCGTTGCAGCCACCGACCCGGAGAACCCGCACATCTCTAATCGGGTCACCGCCTACCCGTTTCGGACTGGCTCGGGGGAGGCGGAGTACCTGTTGATTCGCAAGCTCACGCGTGCGAACGCACGAAAGAATGCGCAGCAAACGATTGACGAACACCCGTACGGCTTGCTGGCACAGGTGGGCGAATTCTACCTCTTCAAGCGCGGCCACGAGTCCACCGAGACAGCCGACGCACTGAAGAAGCTGCGGTTAAAGCCAGGACAACGGAATGAGTGACACTTTCAGGAGACGGTTCCTCGGCTGGTTCTCCCAGCAGGGGATCACCCAAGAGAGCCGGAAACAAGTCGCGGCGAAATCGCACCGTCGAACGAAGCTCGAACAGTACGCGATGACCTCCGCCGAAGCCGGAGACCGGGCGCTACGCCCTGTTACGCCTCTCCGATCGGGATCGGGCGAAGTCGTTTCCGCGCTGCTTCACAAAGAGAGTATCCGCGCGACGCTGCTGGCCCTTGGCAGCAGCATCGGTGGCCTCGCCGAAGACGAGGCTCTTCGCGCCCGCGTGACTCAGAGCTTACCTCGATCCGTGTCCTTCGAACGGCTCTGCGAGCTCATTGCTGAGCCGTCGGATATCGAAGGCGTCGAGGGAAACCTTCGAGTGGGATCCGCGGAGGCGGAGGCACTCGCCGGGGCAGCACGCGCACTTCTCGACGTCGCGCGTGCACCCGAACGTCAGCTGCAGCGAGCACTCGCCCGACGGTTCCTGCGCACTAGCGTCCCGGTCCTGCTCCTTGCCCTTGCGGTGGTTTTCGGCGCTGAGACCGGTGCACGTCTTGCGCTTGGTCACGACCTGGCGGAAGGAAAGCCTTGGCGGGCGAGCAGTGCGTACAGAGGCTTCTCTGCTGACGAGGGAATTTGCGATGGCAACCGGACCAGTATCTTCTTCCATACCAACCGTGAGGAAGAACCCTGGGTGGAGCTGGACTTGGGCGACCCAACCTTCATCAGCCGGGTCGACGTTCAGAACCGCCGAGACTGCTGCCGAGATCGGTCGTTCCCGCTGGCAATCGAGGGCAGCCTCGATGGTCAGGAGTGGCAGGTGCTAGGTCGGCAAACCGAGCCATTCTCCAAATGGGTTCTTGAATTCGAGCCCACAGAGGCCCGCTACGTGCGAGCTAAGGCTCTGAAGCGTACGTTCCTCCACCTGGAATCACTCGAGGTCCGATAGAGGGTTAGCTATGAAAATTAGCGTCATCGTTCCCGTATACAACGAAGAAGAGAGCATTCCTGAACTGTACAGGGAGCTCAGGGACGTGATCGATCGTGAACCCTGGGACGCCGAACTCATCATGGTCGATGACGGAAGCGTCGATCAAAGCGCCACTATCATTGCGAAGATCGCTGAGAGCGATCCGCGGGTAAGACTCGTTCGGTTCGCACGCAACTTCGGGCAGACGGCAGCGATCTTGGCAGGTATCGACCACGCCGAAGGCGACGTGCTCGTCCCAATGGACGCCGACCTGCAGAACGACTCCAACGACATTCCCCGCCTCATCGAGCGCATCGAGCAAGGGTACGACGTGGTCAGTGGATGGCGCAAAAACCGACAAGATCGCCTTTGGAGCCGCAAGGTACCGTCGATGCTAGCGAACAAGTTGATCAGTCGTTGGACCGGCGTGGAGCTTCACGACTACGGATGCACGCTGAAAGCGTATCAGGCAACCGCATTGAAGGGTCAGCAACTATACGGCGAGATGCATCGCTTCATACCGATCTACGCGTCTGCGCGTGGCGGCAAGATCTGCGAGCTGGAAGTCAACCATCGCGCCCGGCAGTTCGGCACGAGCAAGTACGGCCTAGGACGCACCTTCAAGGTCCTGCTCGACCTGCTGACGGTGAAGTTCTTGAGCGGGTACACGACCAAGCCAGCCTACCTATTTGGGGGCATCGGGTTCGCGCTTCTCGGGGTCGGTGCTTTGTGCGCGTTCGGAGCGCTGGTCGAGTGGCTGGTTTGGGACGCTTGGCAACACAAGATGACAGTGATGATGCTTGCGACGTTCTTCGTGACCAACGGTGTGGTGCTGCTCTGCATGGGCCTTCTGGCGGAGCTGACTGTTCGCATCTACCACGGTCAGGGGCGTCGCAGGACCTACGTCCTAGCCTCAGAGTTGCGACCCGAGGATTAGCAAGGGCTCACGGTATTGCTGTTGGCTCCGCCCTAGGGATCTTGATTTCTTTCACACGCTTCTTTTCCAGGCGGTGAAGGCGATCACCGTGATGAACGACCACTTCGCGCCAAAGTTCAATTTGGTTAACAGGTTCTTGCATGTCGTACAGCTCGCCTTGTGGTTGAACCCACAGATGGGTGGGCCTCCCGATCCATGAGAGCCACCGATGTGGGCGACCGCGTGCGTTCAAGTTCCCGAAGTATCGAACGAAAAAATCTTCGAAGCGCTTGTCTTGCTGTGCGTTGTGGCAGTTTCCGCCGCGTTGTAAGAGCTTGAGAGCGTCTTCGGGCTTTTCGAGCTCTTCCAACCGCGTGAGTACGCCATGGCTGCCAGTCGTGCCGTATATGCTGGTGACGGTTCTCTCGTTTGACGCGTAGCACAGTCGTCCCTGGACGAAATGCATTTCCATCGGCGTGAGGAACGACGGCGACACCAGGTAGTCCTTACCGCTCTCGCCAATGGCGCGGATGGTATAGTCTTCCACCATTCGCGTGTCGTACCAAGCGACGCCGGCCTGAGGAAAGAAGTAGGTGCGCCCCAGTGAGAAGTACACGACCAGAATGCCGAACCAGACGACGAGTAGGTAGCGACACATTCGATCATAAATCGGGGCACCGCCGCGGCTAGCGAAGACCAAGAACGCGATGTTCGTGACTATCCACTTCCAGAAGCAGATCCCAGTGAGCGCGAAGATGCCGAAGTTGAACAAGATCGCCAACGCGAACCACACCTGCGCCAGGCGACGATTGACGAAAAAACACACGAGCGCGCCCAGTTCGAAGACCAGGGTGAAAGCCGCGAGTGCCCGATCGGACAGCCGCGCCACACGATTGATCGCCAAAAAGGTTTCATGAGAGAGAAAACCCAGCCACCCACGGACGTGCCCCCCAACAGATAAGTTCGAAAGGTGGTTTTCGAGGAGCCAGGACCAATCAGGCCCATAGAAAACTTTTGCGACGCCAGCCGCGTAGTAGTACGAGGCCCAGCAACCGATCCCCACCAACAAGAAGTGTTCCGATTTGAAATTCTTGCTCGACGACACCCAGACGAAAACCGAAAACACGACGAGAAACTCGTGGACCGCCCTAAAATCGAAATCGTCTGCCGGGATCGGGACGTACGACTCCTTGAGCATCACGTGAATCCACTTGACCGCGAACGGAACCGCGAGCGGGAATCTCCAACAAAGCGCCACGAGCCCAATCAGCAACAACCGATCGAGAAAATGGCCGTGGTTGAGATAGATGTTGTAGTCGAACGTCGCACCCGCCCACGCCAAGATGATGAGCAGAGTCATCAGCAAGTTCCGCAACGCTTTGCCATTCTCCCATTGGTCCCAGCGGATTCGGACGCGCGCCAATAGAATCAACGCAGTCGGGACCAATAAGAAAAGCAGCTGCGAGCTTGGTCGGCCTCCGCCAGGAAACAAGGCTTTGAGTTCGTTCGTCAGCATTCCCCAGAGGATGTTTGGCCCTTCGTAGATCGCTGCGGGCGTCGACCGTGTGAACATGGGTCGCAAGAAAACGAGGAGCGCTAGGACTACACCGCAGTGAGCGATGAACTGAACGTCCTCTCGCTCCCACACCTTCTTGGCGATCTCGATTCCGGACATACGCTAGCGAGGAATTCTCTTAGCAACGTTTGCCAGCGCTTGCGTCGCCCACGTGGGCAGTCGACGCACGATGCTTTTGCGCACTTTGTACGGCAAGGGCGACACGTCTCGAATTGGCGTATCCTTCGACAGACGGGTTTGCCTTACTGACTCTGGCAGGGATTCGATCGCCTCCCGCTTCACATAGAGAAGGGTGTTGTACCGGTACCAGGGTGCAACGTCATGCCGGGACGCGACCTGGGGTCGGATGAAGTCGAAGGCCTCGTAGCCGAGCTCTTCGAAGAAGGCACGCCAATAAGCGTAGGGTTGCTCATTGATGTGGTGTTCTCCGCCCTGTCCAGGTGGTGCGGCGCCAAAAAGCACGATGTCGCCGTGCCGACACAAGTCCACCACGAAGGCGCGGGCGCGCGACTCCGGAAGGTGTTCGGCAACCTCAACACTCTCGACGAGATCGAAACGCCGATGCAAGTCGACGGTGCCACCCAAGTCCCGAGCACAGAATTCGGATTGGTGGATGGCAAGGTCTGCAAGGTCGACGTAGTCTCCGTCCACTCCGAGGATCTGCGAGACGCCATGGGCCTTCCAGACCTCAAGCCAGGCTCCCCGCCCGCAGCCCAGATCGAGCACCGACCTCGGACGCAGCGCCTCCTGGAGAATCGGCACTATTGCTCTTGCCGACTTCGTCGCGACTGAGCGTCCGTAGCTTAGGAATTCGGAGTCGTATTCGTACATGGATGGCCAAGTCTAACAGCGTTCGGTGCCGGCGCGAATTCCCTATGAGCGGGCGGAGACGCCCCTTGCGTCGCGCCATAACTCGAAGTTCAGCATCGTCCAGAGAACTTTGCGGTGGTTTCGCTTTTCTGAGCGGTGCTCCTCGATCAGTCGTTGCACGCGGGTCCCGTCGAAGTACCCAGCGGCCTTCACCCGCGACTCCGACAGCAGATCGTTCACCATCTCTTCCAGCGGACCTTTGAGCCAAGCCGCCACGGGGATGCCGAACCCCTTTTTTGACCTATTGATCACCTCGTTTGGCAGGCGGTTGCGCATGGCATCCTTGAGGATCGCCTTACCCCGCGCGGGAAAGCGTAGCTTTTGTGAGGCAGGAAGAGCCGCGACGAACTCGACCAGCGAACGGTCCAAGAATGGAGACCGAGCTTCTAGCGACACCGCCATGCTTGCGCGATCTACTTTGTGCAAGATGTCTTCAGCCAGGTACGTCCGGCAGTACTGATACGACAAACGCTGCAGATGAGACTGTGTGTCGGGCGCATCGTACTCGGCGGCCGCGAATGACAACACAGATTCAGCAGGGAACTTCTCGCGGAGGTCCGGGTGTAGGGGATCATCTGGAGCTCCCGGAATCGTGCTTCCCAACCAGAGCGGGTGACGCCATGCCGGCGGTGCATCGGCAGCGCGCAAAAAGGCATTCACTTTGAAGTCCACGCTGAAATTCTTGGTGCTGATCGGGAGTGCTTGACCCAGTCGGCGAACGCCGCGGCGTAGTGGCCGGGGAAGTTGCGCAAACGCCTTGGCGAATGAGTCCGCAAAGAACGTTGGATACCCGAGGAGAAGCTCGTCGCCGCCATCTCCGCCAAGGGCCACCGTTACGTGTTCCCTCGCGAAGCCGCTGAGCAGGTACGTCGGAAGGAGGCTCGCGTCCCCGAAGGGTTCGTCGAGGCCCGCTACGACTTCCGGGAGCACGTCTCTCATGGCTTCAGCGGTGAATATGCGTTGGTGATGCTCGGTGCCGAGGTGCTGCGCAACGAGGCGCGCCATCGAAGACTCATCGTAGCTCTTATCTTGGAACCCGATCGAGAACGTTTTCACATTCTCGGCGGTGCGCTGCCGCACAACCGAAGCCGCAACGGAGCTTGAATCGATGCCGCCTGACAGGAACACCCCCAGCGGTACGTCCGCCATGAGTCGGCGTCCGACGGCCTGATCGAACAGCTCGGTAAACCGCTCTGTGGCGTTCTCTGGAGCCGGGGCGTCGCTGATTGGAATCTGCCAATAGGAAGACTGGACCACATTGCCGCATTCGAAGCTCAACCACGACCCAGGAAGCAGTTTGCGAATGCCTTTCACCATCGACAGTTCGCCCGGTAGGTACTCAAACGTCACGTACGCAGCCAGTCCCTCCTCATCGATGTCTGGCTCGATATCTGGATGGACTAGCAGAGCCTTCACCTCCGACGCGAACACCAAACCGCGATCGCGCAGCACGGAATAGAAAATCGGCTTCTGGCCCATCCGATCTCGTGCGAGCAGCAAACGTCGCGCAGCACTGTCCCAAATGCCAAACGCGAACATGCCGTCGATGCGATCCAGCAATTTTGCTATTCCCCACTCGGCGTAGCCGTGGACCAGGACTTCGGTATCGCAGACCGAGCGGAAGGTGTGCCCACACGACTCGAGCTCCATACGCAGGTCTCGGTGATTGTAAATCTCACCGTTGTACGTGACCCATACCGTGCCCTCGGGATTCGACATCGGCTGTGCTCCGCCTGCAAGGTCGATGACCTTCAGTCGACGGTGACCTAGGGCGACGCCGTTTTCCTGATGATAGCCGTCTGCGTCTGGCCCACGGTGCGTCAGCGCCGCGGTCATCGACTTGATTACCTCAGACGGAACCGGTTGTGCGTTGGGAATCCCGGCGTCGGGATAAACGATGCCTGTGATCCCGCACATCTCAGTCGGCCGGCCTTCGAAACAGGAATTCGTTGTTTCGAAGGCTATTGGTGGAGATCAAATTCTCTAGCGTGTAGCCGAGACGCTCTCGTACGAAGCTGAAGATCTCGTCGACAGATGCGTACTCGTACGGCCAGCCCCCAAGCCAATCACGGATGTCGACCAACCACGACATACCACGATTCTGCTGGTGCTTGCGAATTTCGCGGACCGGGTTGCGTCCAGCCAAGAGATAGGCTGTCGCCATCCCGGTCGCTGCCGCGTAGTCGATCGCGAGTTGCCCGATCTTTGGGAGTCGATTGTAGAAGACCTTTTCTCGTTCCCAAAAACGCGAGGATCCAACGCGTCCATCCGAGTAGAGCCCGATCCCGTCAGCACGGTTGTAGATCGCGATCCACATCAAGCCACCCGGTTTGACGAGACTCGCTGCGTTCTCAATGGCCCGCCACATCTCGCCTGTATGGTGCAGAACACCCCACGAATACACGACATCGAACTCGCCGAGGGCCCGCACCGCCTCCTCATCGAGAACCGAAGCCTCGAGCACCTCCCAGTTCGCCGGCTCACCCTCATCGATGCGAAGCTGTTTACAGCAGGCCACCGAATTTGGGTTGACGTCGAAACTCACGATTCGCTTTGCACCCAGCTTATAGGCCACCCAGGAAAACAGCCCGCTTCCACAACCAACGTCGACAAACGTCGCGCCTTCCAGCGAACTCTGCCGCAAAAACGTAGGCAAAGATCGGAGCGCTTCCTGTCGGCGTTCATCGGTCAGATGATGATCGATGAAGGAGCGCCAGTTCGACCCGAAGTCATACCCATCGCTAGTCATCTCCATATAAGGCGACCACTTTGGCAAATTGGGCTTCGCGGTGCAACCGGCGCGGCGGGATTGGCCATCGGGTGCATTGCGACGCGTGGCGACTCGCCATATAGGACGGCCGTGGTTCCGAAACTTGCCCTGTGCGTCTTGGCGCTATCGCTCCAGGTCGCGTGCTCCAAGCCGCCGCCGCCTCCCCGCATGGTCATGCTCAACGTCTATTGCACTTTGGGCAAAGACATGTTGCAGCCCTACGACAGCAGCGTCGAATACACCCCCAACCTGAAGCGCTTCGCCGAACAGGGGGTGGTTTTCGAGCGGCACGTCACCGAAACCGGCCAAAGTGGTGTGGCTTTCGCATCGATCCTGTCCGGTGAACACGCCATGCGCCATCTGGTGTACTCCCATCCGACGCGCCTCACCGACGCGATCCAGACGCTTCCCGAGGCGTTTGCGGAAGCGGGATACGACACCTACTTCTGGGAGCGCCAGGGCATGGGCAGTATCGCACTAAACTACGATCAGGGGATCCCTGAAAACCAAGCGTTCGCTCGCCGCGCACTCGTGGAGAGCGATCCCACGTTCCAGGCGATCCTTAAGCGACTCAAAGACGATCCGACGTACAAAGTCTTCATCATATCGTTCTACAGTCTGACCCACTCACTCTATTCGCGGGGCTCGCTCGACGGGTTTTGTCAGGAATATCCGGGGCAATGCCAGGGCATCGATCCCGAAAACGCGGCTCTCGTCTACGATGACCCGCGTCGACTGACCTACAACTTCCCGTCCGCCGTCGAAAAGTATGATCTGAAGGGTGAGCGTCTAGAAGAGCTCGTAGGCGCGGTGGAGCTGATCTACAAGAGCCGTGTCTCCTACACCGACGAAGTGTTCGGCGGCATCGTTCAGGCGCTCGATCAGCAAGGCCTGGCGGAGGAGAGCTTGATCGCGTTCACGGCCGATCACGGCGAGACTCTCTACCGGGAGAATTCGCTCTTCAAATGGTCACATAGTTTCGATTTTGATCCGGATGTCATGAACGTGCCGTTCATCGGGAGAGGACCCGGAATCGTGCCCCGACGCCACACGGGGGCCTCGAGCAGCGCGGATGTCTTCCCCACGTTGGCGGCTCTGGCCGGGGTGCCGATCAAGGAGGGGCAGGCGACGTTTGGTAGCGACCTAACGATGAGCTCCACCGGATGTACGGGTCCACCTCAGAAGATAGTATTCAGCCACACGGGCCTGTGGCCGCCTATAAAACGACGCTGGTGGATGACGCAGCCACGCTTGCTCAAGTTTCACCCGAGCTACGATCCTGCCTCCGTGTGGGTGTCGGCTCGCGCGGACGACTTGATCGTCAAGTACCGGCATGATGGTTCTGGCAAGTTCGTCTATGAGGCGTATGACCTCGCGGCAGACCCGAAGGAGACGCGCAACATCTTCGACGCCGAGGATGCGAGGCAGCGGGAGCTCGTCGAACACCTCGATCGCTACCGAAAGATTCTGATCGATGCACATGTGGACCCACGCAAAAAGACTCCGCAAGGGCCCCAACCGGATGAGGCCACAATGATCGAACAGCTGCGCGCCCTGGGCTATATCGACTAGCTGCGTCGACCACGGGTCAGAAAGCACGGGTGGGCGGGGTGTATCCTGATCGGCGGAGCCGGTGCGCGCCGAAGAACGAACGCATCGCAGCGACGTGGCTGCGGCTCTCAGGGCCGAGCTCGTCGATCAGGTTCCGCTTTTCGCTGGGGTCTCGGTTCAGGTCGTAGAATTCGATGGTGTGGCGATTGATGTTCTCGATTACTTTGATACCGCTGGGGAAGACCATCGGACGGATCCGCTTACTGGTGTCGACGACAATGGGACGCTCGAACTCACGGTGTCCGCCGGCCAGGTACGGGGCCAGGCTCTCGCCCATGGAGTAGCCGGGCGTTGGTAAGTTTCCCGACCGCAGCCCAGCCGACCAGCTGCCCACCCGCGATACCGAGAAGCTCGTGTGGCGGTTCACCGATGCTCAGAGAACCCTTGGAGGCGGGCGCCTTTGGCGCGGTCTCGTCTGCGGGGGTCGGCGTCACGTGGCACGGCTACCTACCATGGGGGTTGCAACGCCCGCAACATCAGTGGTGAAGATATCCGTGCATACGGTTCCGATACACACATCGAGGATGGCTGGTCGGGGATTGCTATTTTCGAGCGTAAAGCTTCCACGGGGCTCGTCGACCCGCTGTATTTGCCAGTTCTCGGTTGGCTACGTGCTGAAAGCCCTTGGGCCCGAGTTGCGCAGCGATCGAGAGGGCGCACTTGGGGTCGACGACCACGAAGTCGGCATCCTCGAACAACCCATCGCCGTTGCTATCCACGGCAGGGACGATCGGCTTTGGGAAGTTACGCCGGCCGGGTCCAAACGCGGGCACGGTCATCTCAGAAAGTGGGTAGAGGCCAGACGCGTAAGAATCGTCGCAACCGAAGAACGCGACCTTGCCGAACGGGATGTCTGGGGGAGGTTCATCGGGCATTCGAGCCACCCAGTGCCCCCGGACTTTCTTACGATCGACAGCGTGTCGAAATGCGAAGCCGAAGAAGACGAGATCTCCGGCGACCGAGTCCCACCCCCACGATTTCCGATCTTCCCACACGATGTGCGTAACACCCTGGTCGTGGAGTAGTTCCCAGGTGTCACGTGGCGACTTCAGGCGCCCGTAGCTTATTCCGTATTGCCAAGTACTCCAATCCGAGGTGGTTCGACGGGAGAGACCGAGGTGTACGTGGTTCTCATGCAGCAAGACGTGAGCGTCCTCAGGAAGAGCGTCGCCTATCGCGACCCATCCTGGGAAGACCTTGATCCGCTCGTCGTATTGGCCCTTGTATCCTGCGGCCAGCAGGTCAGCTACGCGTTTGACAGGTGACTGAATCATGGCGTGACTCTGGATGAAGTACACGTCGGCCCCGATGAGCACCTGCGCGACGACCAGCACGCTCACTGCGACCCTAGACAGACGGTTCGTCTGCCAGATGCGAATGATTATCGCCGCCGTCACCGCTGCCATCCAGGGAACGAGTGTCTGGAGGTACCGGTCCTGGTGATGCACGGAGTACCAGGTGAAAACCCCCACCAGGGTGAGGGCTACGAGGCCCCAGATCCGCTTTGAATTCTTGAGAAATGGTAGACACAAGGTCAACAGCGTAAAGAGGGAACCGAACACGGGAACCCTGCCGTGGTAGCGACCGTAGTCGTGGGGAGCGAACGAGAAGGTGAAGAGCGCCTCCAATGATTCGATAACTCCCGCCCAACTGCGTTCGGGTCGCCAGAACTGCTGTTCTTTGTAGCCGAACTCGAAAAGATTGGCGGCGTCTTCGGTCCACGGACGCAATGCGAGGTATTCGTGCAAAGACGGATAGACTGGGTCTCCGTACCAAATCCAGTTGCGCGCCCAAAAAAACGCCGTGGCGACGAGGGCGGTCACGGTGGCCGCCGCTGCCCCCTTCCAAACTAGATGGCGTTCTCCAACGCTTCGCCACAGCACGATTGCGGCAACCGTAAGCGCAGCACCCGGAACCAAAATGAGGCCCGCCGTCACTTTAGTCATGGCGGCGCCTGCCATCATCAGCGCTAGCAGTGCGCAGCGCCCGGGCGCCAGGGTCGGCAGGGCACGCACCAGAGTGATGAAGATCGGCAACGCAAAGAGCGCTCCAATGTGGTCGGCGCCGCAGGCCAGGCTGGAATCGTAGAGCAGCACGCCGGGAAACAGGAACCGGGCGACCCACGACACGGTAGCCCGCGAGCCGGGTACGAGCAGTCGGACCACTGGCGGGATGGTCGCGATCGTCCACAGAAAACATGTGAACTCCAGATGCGCCGCAAGCGCGACCTGATCGAAAAGCTCTCCGGTTGGTATTAGAAATGCCCAGGTATACAGAATTGCGGCCAGGTGAGGGTTGGTGGCAATGGTCCAACCCTCGGCGAAGCGAGGAATGAATCCCATGTGTGCGTACTCTTCGGCGAGCGCGAGGTGTTGCCAACGTGCGTCGAACTGCGCGTTCTCTGGGGTGAGGATCTTGAAGTAAATCATGGCGAGGACCAGCAGCCCGAACGCCCCGACGAGCGTGTGTAAATGCGTCCTCGCTTGTCCCGACCTCGAATGATTGCGGACGTGGCGCGCGTAGCGTCGAACCAGACGTGCGAGCGGCATTGCGCCGGCACCCGTCATCAAGAGCGGAAGCGCGAAGAACGCCGGCCACTGCAGCGCGCCGAGCGCCCCCAAGACATTCATCAACAGGTAGAAGAGGACGACCCCGGAAGCGAAACTAAGACAAAGGGTCTCCGCAAAGGGAAAGGGCTGCCCGCGTAGCTTTCGGACGAGCACGTACCCGGTGCTCAGGCAGCCCACACTCCACAACGCACACGACGCCCAGTAGAATGCGTACCTCCAGAATAGCCACTCGCCGACGGGGTAGAAGCGGTTGTAGAAGATCACGAACCCGGTAGCCGACAAGAGCAGCACCAGTGGTAGCGCGGCACGCTGAATGGTCCGCCATCTGCCTCCCCAAGCTGTCACGTCATGCTCGACTGACGGTTGGATCCTGTCCCAAGCACTCGTGCATCGTAGTCGCGATTCGGAAATAGCCAAACAAGTTCACGCGCCGATCAGTACTCTGGCGAGGTGTCGGCCGAAGGTTCCGCAGTCGCCGATGAGCTTTCGGTCGACGGAAGATTCAGCGTGTCGGCTACCACGTAGAGCGGACGGCGTTTCACTTCTTCGTAGATCCGGCCAACGTATTCGCCAAGGATTCCCGTCATGATGAGCTGGGCCGACGAAGCCAACGCCACCGCGATCATGATCGTCGCCCAACCTGGAACGGTCCGGCCCGCGATTGCTGCGTAGAGTGCCCAGCCCGAGGTGGCGATCGCAACGAGCCCCGAAAACAGCCCAAGCCAAGTCGCAAGCCGAAGTGGAACGATTGAAAACGAGGTGATCCCGTCGATCGCGAAGCCCATCATCTTGCGAAGTGGGTATTTCGTTTCGCCGGCGAAGCGTTCCGGTCGCTCGTACTGCACTGCCTTTTGCCTGAAGCCCAGCCATGACACGATCGCGCGCATAAACCGATGTTGCTCGCGCAGGGCGCGCATCGACAGGACGACTCTGCGACTCATCAGCCGAAAATCGCCTGTATCAAGCGGCATCTCGATCGGGATCAGCGTACGCAACAGGCGGTAGAAGGCGGCGGCGGTCACCCGCTTGAAGATGCTTTCTCCATAGCGAATGGACCTCTGACCGTACACGACGTCGTACCCCTCGCGCCACTTCTGGATCATTTCGGTGACGACCTCAGGTGGTTCTTGGAGGTCCGCATCCATGATGACCACGGCGTCACCTTCGGCGCGGTCCATGCCCGCCGTGATCGCTGCCTGGTGCCCGAAGTTGCGCGAAAAGGAGATGACCTTGTAGCGCGGTTCTACGGCAGCGATCTCGTTGAGCATCTCAGGCGTGCGGTCTTGCGAGCCGTCGTCGACGAACACCACCTCCCACGTCTCATCCATCTCGCGCAAGAAGTCCTTGAGGCGGCGGTTGAGCTCCGCGATGATGGCTTCCTCGTTATAGATAGGAATGATGAGTGACAGCACGGGGCGTTGCATGAGGCGATCCGAACCTACCAAAGGGGCGCGAGCCTTGTACAGCGTTGTTGCGTGTACTGCAACCTGCGACGCAGGTCTCGTGGAGTTCGAAGAGTACAAGCAAAGCTACGTCGCGGAGGTCGAGCAAACGATCGACGTCGCCGGACAGAGTCATGATTTCTTCATCCGCGTCAAGGTTGATGAGCTCGTCGCTTCTTGCGGCGCGCTACGTCCTTTTCTTTCCCTGGAATGGCTCGGGCTTTAGAAGCATCGAATCCGGCCTGCGCTGGCTGCCGCTCGGCGCACAGTACTTCGTCTCGGGGCGCCGCGTCCGTTAGCTGCGCTCAGTCGAGGGTGATACGGGACGCGCGGATGAACTCGGCAGTGGCAGGATGGTCGGTGTGAAGGAGCTGTTTCGGGGTTCCGCTCGCTGCGATCTGCCCTTCGTGCAGAAAATTCAGATAATCGGCGATGCGAACGACGGATGCCATGTCGTGGCTGATGACCACCGAAGTGACCCCGAACATTTCTTCGGCTTCGGCGATGAGGTCGTCGACCATCTCGGTGGTGATCGGATCGAGGCCCGTGGTCGGCTCATCATAGATGAGGATTTCACTTTCGAGGATCATCGCTCGCGCCACCGCAACACGCTTCTGCATCCCGCCGGAAAGCTCCGCCGGCATTTTGTGTGAAGCCTCGGCGATGCCTAACCCTTCCAGCCGGTCCATGACGCGGGCCCGAATCTCTTTGCGCGGGAGATCGGTATGCTCGCGCAGGGGAAAGGCTACGTTGTCGAACACGGTCATCGAATCGAACAGTGCGGACATCTGAAACACCATGCCGAAAGTGCGGCGTCTGGCGGCGAGATCCAGGCCTGCAAGACGGGCAAAGTCGACACCATTGACCCAAATCTCTCCGGAGTCCGGTTTTTCGAGGCGGATCAGTTGCCGCATGAGCACGCTCTTGCCGGAACCCGATGGACCGATGACCAAATTGGTCTTGCCGCGATAAATGTCGAGCGACACCCCCCGCAGCACGTGGTGATCGCCATACGACTTGTGAACATCCCGGATCTGCACGTGGATGGGGTTGGTCTTGACTTCCTCCGCCATTTGGGGGCGAGTCACGCCCATCAGGTTGCGTCGAAAGACCCTCATCAGAAAAGCCCCTCGCCGAGGACCATGCTCGTAACCAGGTAGTCGAGCATCAGGATCGCGATCGCGCTGTGGACGACGGCCCGATTGGTGGCGCGCCCTACTCCTGCTGCGCCGCCTTTCGCAAAAAAGCCTTGTCGACACGCGATCAACGTGACGGCGACGCCAAAGACCATGGCCTTGATGAGTCCCTGCGATACGTCGTCCCAATCGACCAGCCACTGCAAGCGGTCCATGAAGACACCAGGATCGAGCCCCAAGAAGAACACCGCCACGGAGAAAGCGCCGAACACGCCAACGACGTTGAAGAGCATCGTCAACACCGGCAACATCACGAAGCCCGCCACCACCCGGGGCACGACGAGATATTGCACGGGGTTCACCGCCATCGTGACCAAAGCGTCGATTTGGTTCGTGACGCGCATCGAGCCGAGCTCCGTCGTCATGGCGCTCCCCGCACGGCTGGTCACCATGAGGGCCGCAAACACGGGGCCCACCTCTCGCGCAAGCGCGAGACCGATCACGGCTCCGGTCTGGTTCTCGGCGCCGAAATCCCGGAAGCCGTCGACCAACTGTAGAGCGAGGACGGCGCCCACGAAGAGCGCGGTCAACGACACGAGGAAAACCGAGCCTATGCCGACGAACTCCATCGACTCGACGAACAAGCGCACCCGGTACGGCGGCCGAATCCCCCAAAAAATCGCCTCTGCGAAGAGCTTAGTCAGGGCACCGATTTCGGCGAAAGGCGCAAGCAGCAACTTGGCCAACCACTGGCCCGCGTCACGCGCGGCGCTGCGCACTTTACCGAGTTTTTCGGGGGCCGATGACGCCGTGGGGGCTGCGCCGGTCACGGGGTTTCATACCACGTTTTGGTCAGGGGAAGTCACCCATTCAGATAGATGCGAGGCACACGACGGGACACGTTTGTCAGGACTTCGTACGGTATCGTTCCGGTGGCCCGTGCGAGGTCGCGCGCATCGAGCGACTCGCCGTTTTGCTCGCCGAGAAGCAGCACTTCGTCGCCGAGTGCAACATCGGGCACGGTAGACACATCGATGGTGGTGAGATCCATCGACACGTTGCCCACCACTGGACAACGGCGTCCGCCGACTAAGACGTCGGCGCGGTTGGACGCCGAGCGGAGAAGGCCATCTCCGTAGCCGACTGGAATTGTCGCCAGGCGCATCTGTCGCGTCGCCCGAAACGTCCGACCATAGCCAGTCGTTTCGCCTGGCTCGAGCATCCGGAGTCGAATGACCTCGGTTCGCCAGCGCATGGCCGGTCGAAGTGGTGCATCGACCGAATCGGCACCTGGATAGCCATAAAGAGCGATGCCGGGACGTACCCAATCAAAGTGCGCTTCAGGATGACGGAAGAGCGCCGCGCTATTGGCGGCGTGTCGGACGACGGGATCATGGCCGTACCTTCGAACGAGACCGTCAGCGTGGGCGAAGCTCTTGAGTTGGACGGCGACGAAGTCCGGGTCGGCGTCGGCAGTGGAGAGGTGCGTCATGAGCCCCGCGATTCGAATCGAGGGAAGGCTCCGAAGCTCGGTCAGAAACTCCGCTAGTGAAGCCACCGGGACGCCGAGCCGTCCCATCCCCGTGTCGACCTTCAAGTGAACGTCGATTGGTCGGCCGCCGGCAACCGCGTGGAACGCGGCGGCCTCGGAGATCTCGTAGAGCACTGGGGTGAGGCCCGAGGCGATCACATCACGATGCGCTCCCCCGTGAATCCCATTGAGCACGAGAATGGCCCGATCGATCCCCGCCTCTCGAAGCTCGAGCCCCTCCTCGGCCAAGGCGACACCAAACCCGTCGACACCCTCAGCCTGAAGCTTTCGGGAAACCGGCACGATCCCGTGGCCGTACCCATCGGCTTTCACGACGGCAAGGACCTTGCAGCCTTGCGCAACGCCCCGGACGACACGCAGGTTGTCGGCGATCGCGTCCAGCATGATTTCCGCGCGGGTAGGCCTAAGCGAGGCGTCCGCACTTTGGAGTCGCGGCCGCAAAGGCGTTGGTGAGTCGGGATGCACGGGTTCTGGCTAGTGGGTGCCGTCGCCGGCGTCAAGCATTGGCGTCCCCACTCGAGAATACTAGGCTCGGGCCTGCATGGCCCGGGCCAAACGACGGCACACCGAAGCAGTGAAGCGCGCCGAGCAGCGATCCACTCGTGTCATGTGGGCCGGCATGCTCGTCGGCGGGGCAGTCGCCGTTGGCGTTTTCCTCGTACCGAAGTTTCGAGAGCCAACCGAAGAGACGGTGGCGCCAGTCGAGATACCGCCCGCGGATTCTCAGCCTGCGGCGTCGAAGGCCGAAATCGAGGCGCTCCGCACCCGGGTGTTGAAGCGGTATCCCCACGACACCAAAGCCTTCACCCAAGGCCTGATTTGGCACGACGGATTCGTCTACGAAAGCACCGGCCAGTACGGAAAGTCCTCCCTTCGAAGAGTAAGGCTCGACGATGGGAAAGTGCTCTCCGAGCGAAAGCTCGACCGGGAGCTTTTCGGGGAGGGGCTGGCGCGCGTTGACGAAATGCTGATCACGCTGACGTGGCGCTCGGGGCAGGCGATCGTCTCCGAGGTCGATACGCTCGAAAAACGAGGGACCCTTCGGTACGACGGCGAGGGTTGGGGACTCTGCTTCGACGGCACGTCGTTGATCATGAGCGACGGGTCCTCGACCCTCACTGTTCGCGATCCCGAGACGCTGAAGGTTCTTCGTCGGGTGATGGTCCGCCAAGACGGCATCCCGGTCCGCATGCTCAATGAGCTCGAATGCGTAGGTTCACACGTCTACGCAAATATCTGGCGGCGACAAGAGATAGTCCGCATACACTCCGCCACTGGCGAAGTGACCGCCTCGATCGACGCCAGGGGCCTGCTCTCGCGTGAAGAGGCCGCGCGCGCCGATGTGCTCAACGGAATCGCTTACAAGCCGGATACGGAGACGTTTTTGTTGACCGGCAAGCTCTGGCCGGCGGTGTTCGAGGTGGAGTTCATTCCGCGGTAGCGCGCTCCGACGACGTAACGACCTCCGGACGCCAAGGCCCGAGCCTCTTGGACATGACCGCGATGGCTTCCGGATTCTCGTCGATCAGCACGAACCCCCGGTCATGGCGCGCGGCCGCTTCACCCGTCGTCCCGCTCCCCGCAAAGAAGTCGAGGACGGTATCGCCCGGCTCGCTGTGCACTCTGATGATCCGTTCGAGGACGCCGAGGGGCTTCTGGGTAGGGTAACCGGTCTTCTCTTTGCCGCTGGTGGGAACGATGGTGTGCCACCACACGTCGGTCGGTGTCTTGCCTCGAGCTGCTTTTTCTTTTCCGACGAGGCCGGGCGCCATGTAAGGAATGCGGTCCATTTCGTCGAATTGGAAGACGTAGTGCTTCGTGTCGAGAGCGTACCAAAGGATGGTGTCGTGCTTGGCCGGCCACCAGCGCTTCGGGCGCCCTCCGAAATCGTACGCCCAGATGATTTCGTTTCGGAACCGATCTCGGCCGAGAAGCCGATCGAGCGCGACCTTGACATAGTGTGCTTCGCGGTAGTCGAGGTGCACGAAAAGCGAGCCGTCCGGGGTCAAACAGGGCAGCGCCGCTTCGATACGAGCGGTCAAGAACGACACGTAGTCTTCGAAGTCGTCCTCGTACGTGGGGCTTTCGACACGCTCGATCTCGTATCGCCGGCCGCCGAAACCTACACGCTCTCCGTCGGCGGCGGCTTTCACTTGCATGCGCTCTCTGGTCTGTCTGCGGCCAGTGTTGAACGGAGGATCGATGTAGATGAGCCTGGCAAACGCCCGAGGGAGTGTCCGCAGCAGGGAAAGATTGTCGCCTTCCAAGATCTTCTTCACGCCACGAGCCTATCATCCGGCGTCCGCCGAGCCCATCGATCCGAACCGCTTGCCGCGCCTCGAGGGCCGCCCTACCCTCTGCGCATGCGTCTCGTCGTAAACGGTGAGGAACGACAGGTGGAATCAAACACGACGATCGGGGAGTTACTGGCCTCGTTAGGGCTCGCGGACACCCTGGTTGCCGTCGAGCGCAATGAAGAAGTCGTGCCGCGGGCGCAGCATGCCCACACTCGGCTTGCCGAGGGCGATCGCGTCGAGGTGGTCCATTTCGTAGGAGGCGGTTGAGTGCCGGAAGACATCCTGAAGATCGACCAGTTCGAGTTTCGGTCAAGGCTGTTTACGGGCACTGGCAAGTATCCTGATCTCGATACGGCGAGGGGAGCTCTCGAGGCGTCAGGGTGTGAGGTCGTAACCGTGGCGGTGCGCCGCGTCGACTTGAAGGCGAAGGGTAGCGAGTCGATCATGTCGGTGCTTCAGGAAGGCGGCTACACCCTGCTTCCCAACACCGCCGGCTGTTATACCTCCGAAGATGCGGTTCGAACGGCGCGCTTGGCTCGGGAGCTCCTCGACACGCCGTTGGTGAAGCTCGAGGTCATCGGCGACGAAAAAACCCTCTTTCCAGATGTGCCGGCAACGATCGAGGCAGCCAAGGCCCTGGTCGATGACGGATTCACAGTTCTGCCATACTTCAATGACGATCCGGTCGCGGCGCGGCGTCTCGAAGACCTCGGCTGCGCGGCGGTCATGCCGCTCGCCGCACCGATCGGAAGCGGCCTCGGCGTCCGCAACCCATTCAACATCGAAATCATCGTAAAACACGCCGGCGTCCCGGTGATCGTAGACGCCGGTGTGGGCACCGCCTCTGACGCAGCGGTCGCCATGGAGCTCGGGATCGACGGGGTTCTGATGAACACCGCGATCGCCGGCGCCAAGGACCCGGTGAGAATGGCGCGCGCGATGAAGCTCGCCGTGCAGGCGGGCCGCGATGCGTTTCTCGCGGGTCGAATCCAGCGAAAGCTTTACGCTACCGCCTCGAGCCCGATCGCAGGCGTGATCGGCTCTGACCAAGACGGCCGATCCTAACCACGAATAATCGATGCCGAGGGAGCTTCCGCGGATCTGGATCATCACAAGCCCGGATCACCGGGCCGGACCGGTCGCTCCCTTGCGACGAGCGCTCGATGGTCGGGGGAGTGCTGAGATCGGGATTCAGCTCCGCGCGAAACACGCCCCCGATCGAAAGCTGATCGACTGGGGGCGCGAGCTACGGGAGCTGACTGCGCCGGGCGGAAGTCCCTTGGTGGTGAACCAGCGCGCCGACGTGGCTCAGATCATCGGCGCCGACGGGGTCCACCTGCCGGAAACCGGGTTGCCGATCGCGCGCGTCCGCCAACGATGGCCGCGCCTCGAGATGATCGGTGTATCGCGGCACGATCGCCCGGGCCTTGTCGCCGCGCAACAGGCTGGGGCCACGTATGCATTCCTGAGCCCCGTGTTCCAAGTCCCCGGCAAGAATCCGCCGATCGGGGTGGACGGTTTTCGGCGGGCGATCGCGGGCCTCCAGATTCCGGTGTTCGCACTCGGTGGCATCGGGCCGGAGGATGTGAGCCCGCTCCTCGAGGCCGGCGCACACGGGGTCGCCGTTCGGCGCGCTGTCTATCATGCAGAGGAGCCGACGGTCGTCATCGACGGATTCCTCCGCAGACTTGACAAAAGCCACGCAAACGTTGAATAGCCGAAGTCGTGGGGCGGATGCGAAACGGACTCGGATGTTTGTCGTGGATCGGCGCGGCGGTCATCGTCATGTTGCTTCTGCTGAAGGTACTTCTGTTTGACGTTGCCACCATGGGGCACAACGGGATGGCCCCCACCCTCGTGCGCGGCGAGCGGGTCCTGATCAACAAACGGGGCAAGCCGGTGCCGGGCGCGATCGCCGTCTGCAAGCACCCGACCGAAGAGGGCTGGGTAGTCGGCCGGGTCGCGGCAACCGAAGGGAACGTCATCGAGTCCTTCGGCGACGTCCTTCGACTCGACGGCGGGCCGTTGAAATTCGAGGAGCGTGGCACCACCGAGTTCTACAACGACGACAACGGCCTGAAGCGCTCGGTCATCTGGGGCAACGAGCGCAGCGACAGCGACAAACACCACATCTTCTTCGACCAGAACCGCCAGCACTTGGTCCGCAAGACGACCGTCGACCCCGGCAAGGTTTACCTCTTGGGCGACTATCGCGGCTACATGGGCCAGGACAGCCGCGCGTATGGGCAGGTCGACGCAGGCAGCTGTCGGGGCACGATCGTGTTTCGGTTGACCCCCGTCGAGGGGCTGGCGCCGGAGATCGCGCACGGGTATTTCGAGATCGTTCACTAGTGACCCCTCCGGATTGCCTCGGGCTCGGTCCGTCCGTATGCTCCGCGCGCCTAGACGCCGAAATCGCACCCGATGAGAGTCGCTGTCGTACAATTTCCAGGTTCTAATGCGGACTGGGACGCCCTTCACGCCGTGAGGGATGTTCTCGGAGCCGACGCCTGGTACGCCTTCCACAAAGAGACCTCGTTTGGGGAAGCCGACGCCGTGCTGATCCCTGGAGGTTTCTCGTATGGAGATTACCTAAGGGCAGGAGCGATCGCGCGCTTTAGCCCTATCGTGAGCGCGATTCGAGAGTTTGCCGACCGCGGAGGCCCAATCCTCGGGATCTGCAACGGCTTTCAAGTGCTCACCGAGATGGGCCTTCTGCCGGGCGCCCTCACCCGCAACGCGCATCTACGGTTCGAATGCCGGGACATCTTCGTCCGCGTCGAAAACGAAGGTCCTTTCACCGACATGGGGCAGGGGCAGGTATTGCGACTTCCGATCGCCCACGCCGATGGGCGGTATCAATGCAGCTCGGAAACGCTCGGGCAGCTCAACGCCAACGACCAGGTCGCCTTTCGTTACTGCACGCGCCGCGGCGATGCGCCGGAAGGTAGTCCGGCCAATCCGAACGGGGCCGTCGACGACATCGCCGGCGTCTACAACCGCGACAAGAACGTGCTCGGAATGATGCCACACCCCGAACGGGCCAGCGAAGCCATTCTCGGGAATGACGATGGGCTGCGTCTTTTTCAATCGCTGCGACGCCACTTGGGGGCCGAATGACCACACCCAGGAACTTCCCTGGCGAACCGGACGTGTCTCCCGAGCTCGCGCGCGAGTTCGGCCTGGCCGACGACGAGTGGGATCGCGTTCTCAGCACTCTTTCGCGCAAGCCGAGCTATGCCGAGCTCGGAGTGATCAGCGTGATGTGGTCCGAGCACTGCTCCTACAAGTCGTCTCGCGTGCATCTCTCTCGACTGCCCACCGAAGGTCCTCAAGTCGTGCAGGGGCCTGGCGAGAACGCGGGTGCGGTCGATATCGGCGACGGGTTCTGCGCAGTGTTCAAGATGGAGTCACACAACCACCCTTCTTACATCGAGCCCTATCAAGGCGCCGCGACCGGTGTCGGCGGGATCCTTCGGGACGTGTTCACCATGGGCGCGCGCCCGGTAGCGTCACTCAACTCGCTTCGTTTTGGGCGGGCTGACCATCCAAAAACGCCGCGCTTGCTGAAGGGCGTCGTCGCCGGGATCGGCGGCTATGGCAACTGCATCGGCGTGCCTACGGTGGGTGGCGAAGTGCAGTTCGATGCCAGCTACGACGGCAACATTCTAGTCAACGCCTTCACAGTGGGAATCGCAAAAACGGACGAGCTCTTCTTCGGCAGGGCCGAGGGTATCGGGAATCCGATCATCTATGTCGGCGCAAAAACCGGGCGCGACGGCATTCACGGCGCCACGATGGCGAGCGCTGAGTTCGGCGAGGAAACCGACAGCAAGCTTCCAACGGTCCAAGTCGGCGATCCTTTCATGGAGAAGCTCCTTCTCGAGGCTTGCCTCGAGATCTTCGCGACCGACTGTTTGTCCGGGGTGCAAGACATGGGAGCCGCCGGGCTGACCTCTTCGTCGGTCGAGATGGCCGCACGCGCGGGCAACGGCATCGAGCTCGACCTCGACGCGATCCCAAGGCGGACCCGTGCCCTGAGTCCTTACGAAATGCTCCTGAGCGAGTCCCAGGAGCGTATGCTCATGGTGGCAAAACGCGGCCGCGAGCACGAGGTCTTCGACATTTGCGCCAAGTGGGATCTCGACGCATCGATCGTCGGCCGGGTCACGGCGTCAAGCCGCTTCATCTGCAAAGCCACGCCTGGTTACGATCCGTTCGACGACGCTCCGAGCAAGCCTGACCCCGTTGTGGTCGTCGATCTGCCTGTCGATCTGTTGACCGACTGCGCGCCCAAGTACGATCGCCCCCAGGAGCCGAGATCCGAAACCGCAACGGTAGTCACCATGACCGACGATGCGCCGAGCAACCTCGGAGCAGAGATAGTGCGTCTGATCGGTTCCCCAAACATCGGAAGCAGGTCATGGATTTGGAGGCAGTACGACCACATCGTCCGGGACGGGACGGTCGTACGCCCCGGAGACGGCGACGCAGCGGTCGTTCGCGTTTTTTGCCAGGACGCCGATGGCACTCGGGAAAAGTTCCTCGCGGTTTCGGCTGATTGCAATGGACGACACGTCGAGCTCGATCCGTTCTTCGGCGCAGCGATGGCAGTCGCGGAGTGTACGCGCAACGTCGTGTGCGTGGGAGCGAAGCCGCTCGGCCTGACCGACTGTCTCAACTTCGGAAACCCAGAGGTGCCCGAGCAGATGTGGCGCTTTGCCCAGGCGATCGATGGCTTGGCGGCAGCCTGCACGGCGCTCGGGGCTCCGGTCGTGTCCGGAAACGTGAGCTTCTACAACGAGACGGACGGGAAATCGATCCTTCCGACACCCACCGTCGCGGTCGTCGGCCAGCTCGAGGACCCAGCTCACCGACTGGGACTGGGATTCCTCAACGAAGGCGATGTCATCGTGCACCTCGGACGGGCGTCGCGTGGCGTCCTGGGCGGTTCGGAGTGGCTCGTGCAAACGATGGGGTCGGTTACCGGCGCTCCCGTAGGCATCGATCTCGATGCCGAGGCCGCATTGCAGCACGCCATGCTCGAGCTTGCGCAACGGCAACTTGTCGAGAGCGCTCATGATATCAGCGACGGCGGCATTGCGATGTGTTTGGCGGAGGCCTGCATCGCAAACGGCCACGGGGCGCGCGTCTCACTTCCTGCCGGCGGAGACGCGCCCGCCCATGCCTTGCTCTTCGGCGAAGAGCCCTCGCGGATCATCGTGAGCCTCCCGTCGGGCAACGTCGACGAGGCGCTCTCGGTGTGCGAGCGCCTCGGGGTCCCGTTCGAGGCGCTCGGTGAAGTGACAGGTGACACCCTCGCCATCGAGGGTGTGTGCGAGGTTGCTGTGGAGGCGCTTGCGCATGCGCATGCTAGTGCGCTCGACGCGATCGTCGGCGACCAGCCTGGGGAGTCATGTTAGGTACGTGCGCGGCCCCGGCGCCGCTCGGTGACGAGGTAACCGCCGAGGCCAGCGACAGCGACCACGCCGAGCCACGGCAACAAACCGGTGCGACTTCTGAAAGCGCTGTAAAGCATCCACGCTGACGAGCTCGCATAAACGAACGCAGCGAACAAAGCCTGCGGCCTCGGGGAAGCAAGGTGCGGCCGTCGTCGGCGCACTAAGAACAAGCCGACCGCGACGAGAGCAGAAAACAGGACGAGCACACCGGCAACGTTGCTGAGGAGCTCGCCGATCGAATGGAGATGTAACAGAATGACCGCCAGCGTGCCCTGTACGAAGACCGACGTGCGTGGCGGGGCGCCGGGTTGACCTCGCAGGACAGACGGAAGAAACCCGTCGCGTGCCATTTCGGCGTACACGCGGGGGCCAACGAGGAGCATTGCGCTCATACTCGACAACATGGCAATCGCAATCGCCACGGACATGATGCTCGAACCGACTCCACCGAGGAACTGTTGCGCGACGATGTGACCCAACGTGACCCGTGCCTCCTCGTACTGGAAGACGATCTTGGCTTGCTCGGGGGTGAGGTTGGCGACGAGCACCCAGTTCACCAGTAAGTAGAGGATCCCTACAAGACCGCAGCCGATCAACATCGCGCGCGGTACGTCGCGCACGGGATTGTGGAACTCCTCGGCAGCGTAGGCCGCCGCATTCCACCCTGAGAACGCATACGCCACGAAGAAGAGGCTTCTTGCGAACGGGAGCGCCACAAAGTCATCGGTCCTGTTCGGGGCCACCCACGTCGGCCACTCATGACTGCCAAGGGACAATCCGACGGCGATGAATCCGACGATGAGAATCGCATTGACGAGGATCAGGCTGTTCTGAGTCCACTTCGAAAGCCGAAGTCCTGCTGCGTGAAGCAAGGTGAGCACCAGGATCAACGCGGTGGCTCCCAACCGCGTGTCCCCAGCACCGACGACCGTTTGCGCAAACGCCGATGCTCCGTAAGCGCTGATCGCCGTTGGCGCGGCAAAACCGACTAGAAGCGATGCCCATCCAGCCAAGTAGCCAACCGCGGGATGAATCAGCTCGGATAGGTACCGGTACTCACCGCCCGATCGCGGGATCAGCACACTCGCCTCGGCGTAGGTGCGCGCACCGGCCATGGCGAGCACGGCGCCGACACCCCAAGCGACCAGAATCAAACCTGCACTGAGCTCTTGCGCCATGAAGCCTGCGCTCAGAAACACGCCTGCGCCCACCATGCTCGCGACGACGAGCCCAATTCCCGAACCGAGGTCGAGCCATCGCGCGTTTTTCACGCGACGAGGGTACGCGATGGTCGATCAAACGGCACGACGCGGCCTACTCTGCAGCTTCGACGGCCGCAGGAACCGGTCGTTTTTCGCCGCGAAGCTCGACCGACACCAACTTCGAGATGCCAGGCTGCTCCATGGTGACTCCGTACAGCACGTCAGCGTATTCCATCGTTTTCTTCGAATGCGTGATGAGGATGAACTGTGAGCGGTCGGTCATCTGTTGAACCGTTTCGGCGAAACGGCCGATGTTGGCTTCGTCGAGCGGCGCATCGACCTCGTCCAGCAGGCAAAACGGGCTCGGCTTGTATTGGAAGATGGCGAAGATCAGGGCGACCGCCGTGAGCGCCTTTTCGCCGCCGCTCATGAGCTCGAGTGACCCAATGCGCTTACCAGGCGGCTGCGCGATTATTTCCACGCCGGTTTCGAGCAGGTCGTGCGGGTCGCTCAGCTTCAGCTCTGCCTTGCCACCTCGGAAGAGTATCGGGAAGATGCGCTTGAAACGCTCGTTGATCCCCGCAAATGCTTCGCGGAACAGCGCGCGGCTCTCGCGGTTCATCTGACGGATGGCGCGCTCGAGCTTTGTCAGCGCCTCCTCGAGGTCGTTCTTCTGGGAGGTCAGATACTCGTAGCGCTCGGCGTTCTCCTCGTACTCCTCGATGGCGGTGAGGTTGATTTCGCCCATCCTATCGATCAACCGTTGAAGCTCGTCGGCGCGGGACGTCACCTCCGCGTCCGGAACCGGACGCGCGTGGTAATCGCCGATCACGTAGTGAAGCGCGACTCGATACTTGTCGAGAACCTGCTCCTCCAGATGCTCCATCGCCAAGGTCTGCTCGCGCTCGCGAAGCGTGAGCGCGTGTAGCTCGGTCGACTGATCGTCGATTGTCCCTCGGAGCTCCTTGAGCCACGCTTCGGAGCGTCCGAGCTCCGTTTGGGCCTCGTCGAAGCGCGCTCGCAGGCTCGAGAGCTCATCGCGCGCCGCGGACGCCTGGTGGGCGGTCTCGGCGAGACGCCCTTGGTGAAGAAGAATCCGGCCAGCGGCCTGGCTCTTGTCTCGGTGGGCCGCCTCGACGTCTGCCCGCAAGCGGTCCTCTCGCGCGTCGAGCTCGGCAATGGAACGCTCAAGCTGGCCGAGGATCGATCGCTCTCGATCGGCCCGCTCGTGGGACTGAGTGGCGCGGACCCTCACCTCGGTGAAGCGTTCGGCTTGCTCTTCGACGACCCTACGCCGCTCGCCCAATACGCTCTCGGCGACTCGAATCGCTTCGTCGGCGTCGGCTCCACTACTCCGCGCTTGGGTCAGCTCACGCTTGGCGTTGCCTTCATCGGTGCCGATCAGGGATAACGCGGCCTGGGATTCGGCCTCCGCCTTGGCGAGCTGACCGCGGCGCTCTGCAATCCGTCGAAGCTCCATCACGACCGCCTTCAGGTCGCGCTCGGCACCGAGAATCTCGAGCTCGGCATCGTGAGCCTCGGCGCGCGCCGCATCGATCGCCGCTCGACGCTCCGCGATCATCGCGCGTAGACGGCCTTGCTCGGACGTCGCTCGCTCGAGCTCCGCTTCCTCTTGGGTCGCTACCTCTTTGAGCTCGCGGATCTCACGTTTCATTCGAAGCAAATGCGCAGCGGATTCGTCGTTGGCGCCGCCCACGACCGCGCCGTCTGCTAGAAGCGCCTGGCCGTCGAGTGTAACGAGCTTGCCTTCGAAGCCGTCGTTGTGAAGGCGAGCGGCGATGCTGAGGGATTCGACCACGAGAGTGTCGAAGAGGAGGTGCCTTACCCATTTTTCGTCTTCGCGGGCAAAGCGCACCAAGCCCGAGAGCGGTCCGACCACACCCGCGCCAGTCGGAAATATTGGCACGATGCGAGCACGACCACTGGGAACGCGCGGAAGGAAAGTTGCGCGGCCCTTTTCTTCTCGCGCGAGGTAGTCGGCGGCACGCAACGCGGCGTCGGTATCTCGAACAAGCAAGTACTCGAGCGCCCCGCCGAGCGCGGCCCCCAACGCGCGCGTATGCTCGGGCGCGCATTCCAATTGATCAGCGATCAATCCCACCAAGCCGGAACGCGAAGAATCGGCTGACGCGTAACTCGCCATGACCGCTTGTGCGCCCGCACCGACGCCCTCGAAGCGCTCGTGAATCTCGTCGAGAGAGCGCAGGCGGGAACGTGTGACGGCGAGCCGTTCGCGCAGGCGGTCCACCTCTGAGTCGGCTCGCTGGAGCGCTTCCTTCCCGGACGACAATGAATTTTCGATTTCTCTCTGTCGTTCTGCCGTTTCGACCTTGCCGCTGCGTAACCCCAACATGCGCGCATCGAGCTCGCCGCGCTGCTGCGCGAACTCGACCTCGCGCAAGGCAAGCGCTTGTTCTTCATCCCGGAGCCGCTCGGTTCGCGCCCTAACATCGTCACGGCGAGCGCCAAAACCCCCCAGCACTGCCTCGGCTCGGGCCGCTCGCGCTCGACCCTCGGCCAACTGAGCTCTGGCGTTCTCTAGGGCTAATTCGGCATCTTTTGCAGCACTTTTTCGAGATTCTAGCTCGGCTTGGACCTCGGCAAGAAGCTCCTCGGCCTCACTCTCCACGGACTCCAGCTCACCAAGTGAAACCCGCACCGTCGCACTCTCTTGGTGCAAGCGCTCTCTTTGTTCCTCGATGTTGCGGAGCTCCCGGACTGCAAGCTCTTCGCGCTCCACCAACGCCGCTTGTCGATCTTGCTGCTGCCGGATCAGGCCTTCCAGTTGGCGAACCAAGTTGTCGAGCTCGTAGGCTCTGCCTTGTCCTCGCTCGACATTAGACCCCATTTGTTGGAGCGCCACGCGTTCTGCCTCGACTGATGCCTCTCGAGCCACTAGCGCACGCCGAGTTGCCTGAACGTCCTCGCTGGCTTTGGACAACGCTGCCGTCACCGCGGTGATCTGCCCACGGAGCTCGAGGAACCGATGCGACGAAACCCAGAGGTCGAGATCACGCATTTCTTTCTTGTATCGCTTATAGCGCTCGGCCTTCTGCGCTTGACGCTTGAGGGAGGCCAAGCTGCGCTCGAGCTCGCCTATGATGTCGGTAACGCGCAAGAGGTTCTGCCGAGTTTGGTCCATCTTGCGCTCGGCCGCGCGCTTGCTCAGCCTGAACTTGCTGATGCCCGCCGCTTCTTCGATCATCGTGCGGCGGTCTTCGGGCTTGGAGGTGACGATGAACCCGATGCGGCCCTGCTCGATGATTGAATACGCCCGCTTGCCCACCCCGGTCCCGAGGAAGAGGTTGGTGATGTCGAGAAGGCGAACCGGGGTCTTGTTGATCAGGTAATCACTGTGTCCTTGACGATCCAGCCGGCGAGAGACTTGAATTTCCGCATAGTCCCGGTATTCCAGCGGAGCGAGGCCGTCGGTGTTGTCGAACGTGATCGCCACCTCGGCGAAGCCGTGCGGGCCTCGTCCCTCCGCGCCGCTGAAGATCACATCCTCCATATGCTTGCCGCGCAAGCGCGAGGGGGATTGCTCACCCATAGCCCACTTGATGGCATCCACGATATTGGACTTCCCACACCCGTTGGGCCCCACTACGCAGGTGATGTCGTGATCGAAGTGGACCGTCGTCTGGTCCACGAAGGATTTGAAGCCGGTGATTTCGAGCTTCTTGATCTTCACGTTGCCCCCGGAAGGAGTAGTTGCACGTGGCTATCACTGAACATACGACAATGCAACGATTTGCGCGACCAGAAGCGCCGGTCAGTGCGTGACCTCCACTACATATAGGGGCTACGGGTCAGCAGCTGGCCTAGGGCTGAGCTCAGTTGGACTCGGTGTCGGCGGCCTCGGGGACTGCCTCTGGGGGATCGCTGGGTCGCGCCGCTGGCTCCGAACGTCGCGTCGCGAGCAACTCGAGGAAGGCGCGGGCCATCTCCAGGTCTTTCGGGGCCACGGCGTCGACCAGGTCGTGGACGCGCCTTCGACTGGCGTCCGGAGTGGTCACCCGGGAGGTCCGCCCCGGCGGGCGTAGTTCCGGTGTTTCCGCCACCTCGGTGTGGACCTCCTGTACCGTCGGGACGTGCCACTTTGGCCGCTCGACCGATTGAATCCCATGGGCGGTCAGCCAGGAATCCATACAAGAGCGAAGTCGCTCGGACCGAAACGCAAACCAGCGCTCCCGGTCGACCGGATGGCTCATCAAGGCGTCTTTGAAGCGCCGAAACGCGCCCTTGCCGTCGATCGCGACGTTCAAACGCCGCCTGAGATCCTCGTCCTCGACAGTCGCGATGAATCGCTCCATCCACCGGTATTGCTCGCGCGATGAGACGGGGTCGATCCGCAGATAGCGGCTGTCGTTCAAGATCCGTGCATGCATCGCTGGATCGGCGACCCCATCGACGATACGAATCACCTCGCCCGTATCGAAATGCAGATAGCTGTGCACCTCGGGTGCGTTGTTCTCAAATGCGTCCTCTAAGGCCTCCCAAGCTACCGGTACTTCGAGTTGTTCTTTATCTTGCCCGACATCCGAATCATTCTCGTTCATGTTATCCCCATATCACTTCGCGCTCGCCGTACCGCGTCGCGCCATCGCCCGAGATGCCCAACTCGTTCGTCAGAGGTCATCTTGGGCTCAAAGCTACGTTCGATACGGTAAGCATCTACGACAGATGGCAGGCCGTCGAAAACACCAACGGCCATCCCAGCTAAGTAAGCAGCTCCAAGTGCAGTGGTTTCGACAGACGCGGGGCGATCGATCGTCACTCCGAGCATGTCGGCTTGAAATTGCATCAGTAAGTCATTGAGGGCCGCACCACCATCCACCCTCAAGCGTGTTATAGAACGATTGGCATCCGCCTGCATGGCGTCGACCAGGTCGACGACTTGGAACGCTATCCCCTCGAGAGTTGCGCGCGCGAGATGAGCGGCGGTCGAATCACGCGTCAGCCCGTAAATCAGGCCCCTCGCCCGGGGGTCCCAATGCGGGGCCCCCAGTCCGGCCAGCGCCGGAACGAAGACCACGTCGCCCGCGGAATCCACCTGCTTCGCGAGGGATTCGACCTCCTCCGACGAGGAGATCAGCCCCAAACCGTCGCGCAACCACTGGACCGCCGCGCCTGCGATGAAGGCGCTGCCTTCGAGAGCATAGACGGTTTGATCGCCGATGCGCCATGCGATCGTGCTGAGCAGCCCGTTGTTGGAATGGACGAGATCCGTCCCGGTGTTCATCAGGAGAAAGGCGCCGGTGCCATACGTGCATTTGGCATCACCTACGTCAAAGCAGGTCTGTCCGAAGAGCGCGGCCTGCTGGTCGCCCGCCATCCCGGCGATCGGGATCCCGTCGACGAGCCCGGGCACGCCCGACGTGCGCGCGTAAACTTCGGAGCAGCTTCGCACGTCTGGCAGAAGCGCCATCGGGACGTGCAGCTCGGCGCACAGCTCTTCGTCCCAGCGCTCTTTTCCAATGTCATAGAGCAAGGTCCGTGACGCGTTGCTCGCATCGGTAACGTGGGCCTCGCCGGCCGAAAGCCTATAGACGAGCCACGAATCGATCGTGCCAAACGCCAGTTTCCCAGCTTCGGCGCGCTCCTTGAGGCCATCGACGTTCTGGAGCAACCACTCGAGCTTGGTGCCTGAGAGGTAGGGATCCAAGACTAGACCTGTCCGTTGGCGGAACAGCGTCTCCTTGCCGGCGTTCTTGAGCTCGCGACAACGGTCGGCGGTTCGACGGTCCTGCCAAACGATCGCCCGATGGACGGCCCGGCCGGACTCCCGGTCCCACAACACGGTGGTTTCCCTCTGGTTCGTGATGCCGATGCCGGCGCAGTCCGAGGACTCGACG
>Ga0224512_10000107_pt1 | contig 89386 bp, 78 predicted proteins | sample SF_May12_sed_USG_4_FD_169103 | JGI IMG/M metagenome (GOLD analysis project Ga0224512, IMG submission 169103) | Sediment microbial communities from San Francisco Bay, California, United States - SF_May12_sed_USGS_13 | ecosystem: Environmental > Aquatic > Marine > Sediment | place: USA... | reverse complement strand
GCCGACGTAGCCCAGGCGCGCGGACAGTATCGAGTCCCGGACGAGGCCTTCCTCGTCGCTGAGGTCGCTGAAGACACCATCGAACGGGATGACATTACCGGCCGCGCGCGTCTCGAGCAGTACCTTGGAGCGGGCATAGAGCAGCTCGGTGCCCTCGATCGACCAGTTGCAGCCCAAGTCGGTTTGCAGATCGCCGTCGCGGGCGCTGCCGAAGCAGGTCGCGGTGACCCGGGGCGAGGCCTTGATCAAGTCGAGGCAGCGGTGCACGCCCAGCGCGCTCTCGAACATGATGATAATTTCCACGCCGCCTTGCTTCATTCCGGCGGTAGCTTCCTGCCGGTCGAGCAGCGCCGCGGTCTGCTGCAGCTCCTCGACGTGCTCGGCTTTCGGCAGGAACACCGCGTTGAGCCCGGGTCGCACCACCGCCGCCAAGTCGTCCGCGAGTAGTCCGGTGGCGACCGCGTTCGTCCGCACGGTGACGACCGGACGCGCCCCCGCCGGCGCTGCGGCAGCCTTGTCGATGGCCTGTGCCACGAGGCCGCGCGCTTCCGCTTTGGCCGCGACCGGCACCGAGTCCTCGAGGTCGAAGATAACGGCGTCCGCGCCGCTCTCCGCGGCCTTCGCCATCACCCGATCCTTGCTGCCGGGCGCGAACAGAGCGGTGCGAAACGATTTCAAGCGTGCCTCCCCTATTTAACGTGGAACTGCGAGAGGGTCGCGCGATCGGCGCGTTGCCCAAGCGGCGTCCGCGGGCGAACGGCGCAGCCGCGCAGATGCGCGTACGCTATTTTGCCAGCCGCGCTGCGTCCTGACTATACGTGCTCACGGTCTTAGCTGAGGGCTGGACCTGAAACCGTAGATCTTCATCCATTCGCCCAGCGAGCGGCGGTCGGGCCGCTGGTAGAGCAGCCTCTGGCTTGCGCGCAATCCGGCGCTCTGGGAGAGCTCCGCCATCGCTTCCGTGAGCTTGAGGAGAACGGCATTGCAGTCCATGACCAGCGCACCGTCGACCTCCTGAATCTTTTCCCGGCGGATGATGGCGTTGACGGTCGCGCAGGCGGCGAGAATCACCTCCGCACCCTGGGCGACGAGGCGGCGTGACTCGCTTATGAAGGTTCCCGTCATGGTTTCGGGGCTGGTAAAAGCCGTTTGCACCTGATTGAAATCGATGCCGAGGTTTCCGAACGAAATGTGGCGGGCGGAGAGCCCGTATTCGAACGCCTTGCGGTCATAGTATTGCGCCTGCTTGTTGTGGAAAGCGATTCCTGAAAACCGATGGCCGTACATGCAGGCCATCAACATGGAAGCCTCGCCCAGACCGAGGACGGGGATCGGCACCACCTCGCGCGCCTCCTGCATGGCCGGATCAAGAAAGCAGCCGATCGCGACCGCGTCGTAGCCCTGGTCGGCGGCCTGGATGATCTTGTTCAGAACGCCGCCGGGGCCATAGCTGTTGACGGCTACCACGGCGTTGTAGTGCAGATCCATCGAGCCGTCATCGACGCCGTTGATGTCGATTTCGGTCTCGGGCCGTTTCACGCTGTTCAGATGTTCGGCGAGCGTGGAACGATAATCATGCAACCGGTGAATCGGCGTGCTGCTTTGCCACCAGATCTTCATTTTCACCTCCTCCAGGACGTCTTCATGGCGCGCCCGGGAAGTTTGTCCGGGGGCGCCTCAATGCTACGACTGCGCCTGCCGGGATCCTTGATCCACGTCAAAACAATCGCGGAGAGTGGGGCGGTAAAACACCGTTTCGCCGGCCAATCTCAGGTATTGACCTCCGCGGCGAACGTCCCGCGTGGGTCGAGATCCGCGAGCGCGGCCCGCTCGCGTGGCGTGGGCGGTGGCGTGGGTGATGCCGCGGTGGCGTCAAAGCCAAAGCCTGTGCACTGCATGACTTCGTCGCGAGTGACCTGCGAGTTCCACGATTCGAGCGCGAAGCGTGAGCCGCGGGCCGGCTCACGCTGAAAGACTGCGATCGGGGTGATCAACGTCGACAGGTTTCCGGATGCCGTGACGAAGTCGAGATCCTCCACAAGGGTACGTCTGGAATGTTCGGTGCGCCAGGTCGCGACCCGCTTTGCGGTCGGCATCATGACCGCTGCGCCGCCACCCCCGGGCAGCCGCACCTTCGGACGGTCCCAGGGGCCTATCACGGAGACATTGGTCCGGCCTTCGGCATCGACCTGCGCGCAGCCCAGAAACACGAGATCGATGCCGCCACGCGCGCACAGGTCGTAGAAATCCTCATTAGAAAAGATGGCCGGCGAGCCCTCGACGATAGCAGGGTCGCTGCTCGAATGCGGGATTTTCCGCGGCACGGGCTCAACGCCGCCCGCCACGTTGATGTACGTGAAATGCAAGTCATAGGTGCGTTTCGCCAACAGGCAGGCCAGCATCGGCAGCGTGGAATTCACCCCGCTGAACGCGATCTCGTTGGGCCGGATCTGCCGCGCCAGGTTGATCACGAGGTAGGAGAAAGGTGTCCAAGCATTCATAAAATCGTGACCGGTGACCCGTGACCGGTGACCGGAAACTTCCCAATCGCGAATTTCGTCAAAATACTCGTCACTCGTCACGGCTTTCGGGAGCGGCGGCGAGGTGGGCTTCGAGCGCACCCGGCGCGTCCGTGAGGTAGGCTTCGACGGCCGGGTAATCGACTTCGTAGAGCGGGTGCATTGACCCGGGCCACGCCCCACGCGGAACGACGGCCGCCGCTTCCACCATGAAACCGGGCACGAGCGTCAGCTCGGGTTGTGCAGCGAGCGTGCTGGACGGCACGAGCTTCTCGGCCGTGACGAGCACGCGCCGCGCCGCACGCGTAAGCGGATGGTCCCAAAACGGTGAACCCAGTACGCGAGCGTTGCCCTGTTCGTCGATCTCGTTGGCATGGATCACCGCGACGTCGGGTTGTATCGCGGGAATCACATAGACCTCCACGCCCGAGCCGTAGGGATCTGCGATCTTGCGCCAGCCGTTGAGCTGCGCGATGTCGCTGCCGTGCACACCCGCTACTGGCTGGAAGGGGATTCCGTATGCGGCTGCACGCAGCCCCGCGACGAGGGTCATTCAGGCGTGCTCTTCGAGCTGCGCCTCCTTGCGCTCGATGGCGCGCCGATACCACGGGGCGAGGCCGAAATTGCCCTCCATCGCAACGATGCCGGCACGGACCCTCGCGACTGCCTGCGATCGGCACAGCAGATCGAGGTCGTAGCCCGGCGAGGGCTTGACGATCTCGAGGTTGCGCCGCTTCTGGCGCGCGAGCTCCCGCACGAGTGCAAACGGGCCGCGGTGCAGGAACACGCCGCCGAGTCCAAGCGCGCAACCGTCCGGAATGCGTGCGGCGAGCTCGGCAAGGCTACACAGTTTGGAAGGCGCGGACTGGGTCATGGCGGGCCTTGGGAAAACAGCGCTCAAATCATAGCATCGTGCCCGGACGGCTTACAGTCCACGATGTGTGAACGGGGTATTTCGCGGGCGCGATGAGATGACATAATTGCCGGCGAGCCCGCTACGTCGTGCCGGATTAGCCCCGCAAGTTCGAATGGGCAGCGGTGGCGCCGGGAAGTCCGGGGCGGCATCGTCAAGAGGATCAAATATGGCTAAGGCAAAAGGCATCAAGGAAGTCGGCTACGTTGATGTCCGGCAGGGCGGGGGCGTCGGGCACGTGCACGCTACGCGCGACACAGGTCTGCAGCCCATGACCTGGTTCGACTGTGCAGGCGGCGGGCAGGTTGTCGTCGAGAAGGGGATCGCCTACATCGGCAACATGCATAACCCCCACGGCACGTTGATTGTGGACGTATCGGATCCAAAGCATCCCAGGCAGCTCGCGTCTATCTCGATGCCGACGGGTACCCACTCGCACAAGGTGCGCGTGTGCGACGGCATCATGGTGACCAACCGCGAAATTCTGCGCGCGGAGGCAGCCCAGGGTGAGGCGCCACCCGAGGACTACCACGGCGGGCTCGGCATTTACGACGTTTCCAATCCTGCGCGGCCTCGGCTTATCACCAACTGGGATACGACGGACAAGCCGGGACCGACCTACGCGCGTGGCGTGCACCGCTTCGATTTCGACGGTCGCTACGCCTACATCTCGCCGACCATGGAGGGTTACGTCGGCAATATCATGATGATCCTCGATCTCAAGGACCCGGCAGAGCCGGAAGAGGTTGGCCGGTGGTGGATGCCCGGGCAGTGGGTGGCCGGAGGGGAGGAGCCGACGTGGGAACGTGACGCGCACAAGTGCCATCACCCGCTGCGCTACGGCAACCGGCTCTACACGAGCTACTGGCACGGCGGTCTCGTGATACTGAATATCGACGACATGACGAAGCCCAAGTTTGTCTCGGGCCTCGACTGGAGCCCGCCGTTCCCGTGGCCGACTCATACGGCGCTGCGCATTCCCTTCAAGATCAGCAATCGCGATTTCATGCTGGTCACGGACGAGGACGTGTTCCGGATGGAGCAATTTCCGAAGTATCCCGCGTCATTTCTGTGGATGGTGGACATCACCGACGAGAAACATCCGCAGCCGATCTCGACTTTCCAGGTCGAGGGCATGCCCGACGAGCCGCAGCCGCGGATGACCGGTTGCCATCAACCTTGCGAGAAGGTCACGGGCACCGAGATCCCGGTGGCATGGTTTGCCTATGGGCTGCGCATCATCGACATCTCCCGGCCCCATGCGCTCAAAGAGGTGGCGTATTACCTGCCCGACGTGCCGGGAGGCTCCGAGCGCGTGCAGAGCAATGACGTGACGGTGGATGATAGGGGCCTCATTTATCTGCTCGACCGGGTTCGGGGGCTTCACATTCTCGAGCGTATTGGATGACAAGGAACAGCGTGAATAGTGAATAGTGAATGGAAAAACGCAACGGGTAGCGCGTTAACGGGTTTGTCCACTCACCATTCACGACTCACCACTCACCACTTACCACTCACGGAAGTTCGATATGGCCTCCGGCGTATTCGACGACGCGCTGCTCAAGCACATCTGGAGCACCGATGAGCTGCGCGCCATTTTCGACGACCGCAACCGCGTCCAGAAGTGGTACGAGTTCGAGGCAGCGCTCGCGCTGGAGCAGGCGGGGCTCGGCATCATTCCACGCGCTGCGGGGGACGAGATCGCCGCGAAGGCCCGGGCCGATGACGTGGATATGGAAGCGATCGGCGCCGAGATCAGGCGGATCAAGCACCCGCTGGTCCCGGCACTACGGGCATTGCAGGCAAAATGCAGGCCGGAGCTCGGGGAATACGTTCACTTTGGCCCGACGACTCAGGATGTGCTCGACACCGGCACGGTGCTACAGCTCAAGGACGCTCATGCCGTCTTCCTGCGCGATATGAAAGCGGTCGGCAAGGGGATCTACAGCCTCGCTGAAAAGCATCGCGCAACGCCAATGGTCGGACGCACGCACGGCGTGCAGGCACTGCCCATCACGTTCGGCCACAAGTGCGCCGTCTGGCTTTCCGAGATGGGCCGGCATCATCAGCGCATGCGCGAGCTCGAGCCGCGCCTATTCGTGGGTGGCCTGGTCGGCGCCGTCGGCACCAAGGCCTCTTATGGACCGCAGGCGAATGAGCTCGACCGTCGCGTCATGAAGCGCTTGGGGCTGGGGGTCGCGGACATCTCCTGGCAAGCCGCGCGCGACCGCTTCGCGGAGTACGCCTGCGTCCTCGGCATGCTGGGCGCGACGTTGGGCAAGATCGCGAACGAGATTCTCATTTTGCAGCACAACGAGATCAATGAGCTCGCGGAGCCCTTCAGCGCGGGCAAGCTCGGTTCGTCAACCATGCCGCACAAGCGCAACCCGAGCACGGTGGAAGGCGCGTCCGGGGTGGCGCGCGCCCTGCGCTACAACGTTGCCCTCATGCTGGAATGCATGATCATCGAGCACGAGCGCGACGCCGCCTCCTGGCGCGCCGAATGGCGCGCGTTGCCGGAAACATGCCAGATGGCGGGCGCGCTGCTCGCGAGCATGCGCTACGTGCTCTCCGGGCTGGTGGTGAACCCGGAAAAAATGCGCAGCAACCTCGACCTGCTTGGCGGCTTCCTGCTGTCGGAGCGTGTCATGTTTGCGCTCTCCGAGAAGGTGGGCAAGCAGACGGCACACGAGCTGGTCTACGAGATTTCGATGCACGGCATCGAGCACGGCATCACCTTCGAAGAAGCGCTCGTGCAGGACAAGCGTGTCGGCACCGCGCTCACCCGTGCGGAGCTGCGCGCGGTGCTGGATCCGACAACTTACGTCGGGCTCGCGCCGCAAATCGTGGACGACGTGCTGGCGCAGACGCGCGCGAGCGGCTGGCTTAACTAAAGCCGTGAATCGTGAATCGTGAATCGTGAATCGTGATCCGTGAGTCGAGAAACCCGTTTGTCTGCGGAGCAATATGTCGCTTCGTATTCTTGAGTTAGGCTTTAGTCACCCGTCACCCATCACCCATCAATATGAAGATAACGATACTCGACGATACGCTCGACGCCATCCGGCACCTCGCCTGTTTCGACAAACTGAAGGGCCATGACGTCAAGATCTGGAACGACCATACCAAGGACCTGAACGTCCTCGCGGACCGGCTCAAGGACACGGAAGCACTGGTGCTGATCCGGGAGCGCACGCCGATTCGTGCGCCGCTCATCGAGCGCCTGCCCAAGCTCAAGCTGATTTCCCAGCGCAGCGTCTATCCGCACATCGATGTTGACGCCTGCACGCAGCGCGGCGTCCTGGTGTCCTCCGATATGCATCCAGGGCGCCCGTCATTCGCGACGGCGGAGCTGGCGTGGGGCCTGGTGCTCGCCGCGATGCGCGGGATTCCGCAGCAGATGGCTGCGCTGAAAAATGGGCGCTGGCAGACCCTGCTCGGCACTGCGGTGCGCGGGCGCACGCTGGGGATACTCGGTTATGGCCGCATCGGCGCGAGCGTCGCGGGTTATGGCAGGGCATTCGGGATGGATGTGCTGGCGTGGGGCCGGGAAGGCTCGATGGAGCGCGCTCGCGCCGACGGTTTTGAAGCCGTGGCCGCAAAGGAGGCGCTATTCGAGCGATCTGACGTCCTGAGCGTGCATCTGCGGGCGACGAAGAGCACGCTGGGCATGGTGACTGCGGGCGATCTCGCGCGCATGAAACCGACCGCGCTTTTTGTTAATACGAGCCGCGCCTCGGTCGTCGAGCCGGGCGCCCTGGTGGCGGCGCTTCGCGCGGGCCGGCCGGGTATGGCGGCAGTCGATGTATACGAGGAAGAGCCGGTGATCGACGGCAACCATCCGCTGCTCAAGATGGACAACGTCGTCTGCACGCCTCACATCGGTTATGTTGAGCGTGATGGCTATGAGTCGGCCTTCGGCACCATCTTCGATCAGGTGCTCGCGTATACGGCCGGCAAGCCGATCAACGTGATCAATCCCGAGGTACAGGGCAAAACCTGACGGGTGATTGCGCCAGGGCCGGTCGATGGGGCACTTGAAGAAATTATTGTAATTAAATCATATAGTTGATTCAACGACACCGTGCCGGTGGCGGTAAGGCAGTTGTTGTGTCAATTTCCCTCTTACCCCCGTATGTCTTGGGTGGAGGTGTCTGATGGGAAAAGAGAAATCGGGCGTATGGACGGCGATTCTTTTGTGCGGAGCTCAATCGGCCGGGCAGCAGATCGGCGGCCTCGGTATCGATCGATCAATTATCTCCGCCCTGGCGGGTCCGGTTACGCCGGAGCGTGCTGACGGCGCATCGCAAGCCAGCCCTCGCTCAGGTGGCGCTGCTCGCGGCGCTCGTCGCAACTAGATTCACCGCCGCGCTGGTCCGCGGCAGCCCGGCCGGGTTGTTGCGGCGCAAGAAAAATGGGACGATTCCGCGAGGCGGGCAGCCAAAGTTTGGGGCATAATGTCGCGCGTGCGGTGAACCGGTCCATGAAACCGCGCGCATGACCAAGAAGCTGGCATCAAGGCATTGGAGCAAGAGGAAACATTCTCCGGTCGTGGGTCGGCAGGCTGGTCGATAACAGGAGGACGCAGTGCGATTCAAGATCAAAAGCCAGGAAGACTTCTGGGCTGGGCTCATGTTCATCGGCTTCGGCCTGGCCGCCATCATCGTGGCCCGCGACTACCCGATGGGCAGCACCATGCGCATGGGCCCGGGATATTTCCCGACCTATCTGGGCGCGATCATGATGACCCTGGGCGCGATCATCTCGTTTCGCTCGACGATGGTGCAGGGTGAGAGCATCCGCAAATTCGGCTGGCGCGGCTTGTTCTTACTGAGCCTGGCGTTCTACACGTACGGGTTCCTCATTGACACGCTGGATGTCGGATTCGTTCTGTCGATCGCTGCAGTGGTCATTCTGAGCACTCTCGCGAGCCGTGAATTCCATTGGCTCGAGTCTTTGGGGATAGCGGCCGTGCTGGTTTTGGGGACGGTAGCCGTTTTCATCTGGGGGCTCGACATGCCCTACCCCCTCTTCTGGTGGAGATAACATGGAATTCTTCGCAGAGTATTTCCCCAATCTGACCCTTGGTTTTTCCACGGCGGTTACGCCCATAAACCTCCTGTACTGTTTCCTCGGTGTGTTCGTCGGCACGCTGATCGGCGTGCTCCCCGGCATCGGTCCGCTGGCGGCGATTGCGATGCTGCTGCCGATCACCTTTAACCTGCCGCCGGTCGGCGCGCTCATCATGCTGGCGGGCATCTACTACGGCGCGCAATACGGGGGGTCCACCACGGCAATTCTGGTGAAACTGCCGGGTGAGTCGGCATCAGTGGTCACCTGTATCGACGGCTACGAGATGGCGAAGCAGGGCCGCGCAGGACCGGCACTGGCGATCGCCGCGCTGGGTTCGTTCTTCGCGGGCACCGTGGGCACGATTCTGATTGCAACCGCGGGGCCCCCGATCGCCGAAATGGCGCTCAAATTCGGCGCGCCCGAGTATTTTTCGCTGATGGTGATGGGTCTCATGGCCTCGGCCGTGCTTGCGAGCGGGTCGCTACTCAAAGCGATGGCAATGATCGTCCTCGGCCTGCTCTTCGGGATTGTCGGCACCGACGTCAATTCGGGGATGTCGCGATTCGCCTTCGGCGTGTCAGGGCTCACCGACGGCATCAGTTTTGTGGTGATCGCAATGGGGCTCTTCGGCTTCGCCGAGGTCGTGAACAATCTCGAGGGAGGCGGTTCCAAGCGCGACCTCCTTTTCCAGAAGATCAAGAACATCTGGCCGACGCTCGATGACTTCAAACGGTCGTGGCGGCCGGCGATGCGCGGCACCGCGATCGGCGCGTTTTTCGGCACGCTGCCGGGCGCCGGACCGACGATCGCCTCCTTCTCCACCTACGCGCTCGAGAAAAAGGTGGCCAAGGATCCGTCGCGTTTCGGCAAGGGTGCAATCGAGGGCGTTGCGGGCCCCGAGTCGGCCAACAATGCGGCTGCCCAGTGCGCCTTCATTCCGACGCTGACGCTCGGCATTCCGGGCAGCGGCACGATGGCGCTGATGCTGGGAGCGCTCACGATCCAGGGTATCGCGCCGGGCCCGCAGGTGATGACCCAGAACCCGGAGCTGTTCTGGGGTCTCATCGCCAGCATGTGGATCGGAAACGGCATGCTCGTCCTGCTGAATCTCCCGCTGATCGGCCTGTGGGTGAAGCTGCTGACCGTACCGTACCGGATGCTGTTCCCGGCGATCATGTGCTTCATGGCGATTGGCGTCTTCAGCGTGAACAACCAGGCGCTCGACATCAACATGACGTTGATGTTCGGCTTCCTCGGCTACATCTTCGTGAAGCTCAAGTGCGAGCCCGCACCGCTGATTCTCGCCTTCGTGCTCGGCCCGCTGATGGAGGAGAACTTGAGGCGCGCCCTGCTGATATCCCGTGGCGATCCGTCCGTCTTCTTGACGCGCCCGATCAGCGCCGGCTTCCTGATTGCCACCGCGCTGTTCCTGGCGGTCATGCTAGCGCCCGCCATACGCAAGAAGCGCGAGCAGGTGCTGGAAGAGCCGCAGGAAGCATAGCCGACTCCCGGTTCCCGCAATGCGGGACTAGCCGTACGGGAAGCCGTGCACACGGGCACGGCTTTTTTGTGGGATCGCGGCGAACAGTCGTTGGCGCGTTAGAATCATTCACGACAAGGAAGTGCAGGCGGTGGTGCGATTGACCTGACGCCCGACTAAAACAAGGAGAAGCTACGGTGTACGAGCCGTTCCGTACCAACTACGTCTGGAATCTGGCCGTCAATCTCGCACTGGGGGCTGGCGGGGTCATCGGTGAAGTGGACGAGGTATGCCGCCCGCTCATCGAGGCTGCTGCCCGCAATGACGACCCCGCCCAGGAAGAGTTCCTGCAGAGTTGGCTGAAAATGGCTGGCCGGGTTCATGCACTCGCGCAGGCCGACGAGAAGGCCGGGCATCTCTACTCGGCGGCCCGAAAGCTCCTGCGGGCGTCCATGTATTACCTCACGGCGGAGCGTCAGGCCCATCCGAAGGACCCGCGCAAGCCCATGCTCTATCGCCAAATGCTGGAGTCCTTCGGCGCCGGGATACGTTACCGCAGGGACGTCGTGGAATGGATCGAAGTTCCGTACGGTGGCACCACCCTGCCGGCCCTGTTCGTCCCCGCGGAAGGGCAGGGACGGGCGCCCTGCATGATCCATTTCGACGGGCTCGACGTGATGAAGGAGTGGATCTACCTGGCCGGGATTGCCCAGGAGCTACGGCGGCGGGGGATTGCGACGCTCATCGTCGACCATCCCGGCGTCGGCGAAGCGCTGCGGCTGAGAAATTTGCCAAGCATTCCGGAGATGGAGAAGCCGGCCAGCGCGGCGCTCGACTACCTCGAAACGCGCGCCGACGTGGACGCGGAGCGCGCTGGCATCATCGCGGTCTCGCTCGGGGGCTACTACGCGCCGCGTGCGGCGGCGTTCGAGCCGCGACTCAAGTGCTGCGTCGCGTGGGGGGCGCAGTGGGACTGGCACGAGCGGGTCGTTGCGCGCTTGAATCCGAATGCGACGACGCAACGCTCGGTTTCGCATTTCGCCGACCACCTGAATTGGGTCTTCGGCAAGGCGAGCATTGAGGAGTCGATGAAGGTCATCAGCCAGTTCAAGCTCGACGGCGCTGCCCAGCGTATTGCCTGCCCGTTGTTGATCGTGCACGGGGAAAACGACCGGCAGATTCCGCTTTCTCACGCGGAGGCCTTGTTAAGCGCGGCAATCAAAAGCCCCCGGCGCGAGCTCAAGGTCTTCACGCTTGCGGAGGGTGGGGCAGAGCATTGCCAAGCCGACAATGGATCGCTCGCCGTGGATTACATGAGCGACTGGATTGCGGAGGTGCTCGGGGGCCGCGTCCAGTAGAGTTTCGGATCGCCAGGCGCAAGCGGGACAAACGAGATCATTGCAGCCCGCCGTGGCGCAGTGCGCGGTGTAAACGTTCAGTCGTGCCAGGGCGCAAGCGCCGCTGCATGCTTGCCGGCGATTCGGCCCGTCACGAAGCACTCTGCGATATTCCCGCCGGACAGATAAAGGTGTCCGAACGAGCTTCCCAGTTCGCCGGCCGCGTACTTGCGTGAGCGGCCCATGTGCGCGGCTCGCGTAAACGGGCGGGTGTGTCACATCTTGCCAGTGGCCGGCATCACGACTTAGGCAGGCGCCTCGATTCATCGGTAACAAATCGTAAGGGAGGCCCGTCCCGATTCTTCAGCCCGCGCTCGCGGACGATTCCCAAGTCAATGATATATCAGCGACTTCGGCTCTGGCGTGCGTTTGTTTCCGGTAACAAAGGCTTACAAGATACCGGGGTGACCGTGACCCGTTGAGTGTCAGAATGGGTCAGGAGGTCGAGAACATGAAACTGATCAAAACAGCCGTTATCGTTTCAGCGTTGGCAGCGCTGGGTGGATGCGTAGCAGTGCCGGTCGGTCCCGGGTATTACGCGGGGCCGCCAGGGTATTATCGCGCACCGGTCTATTATGGGCCCGCCATCAGCGTCGGGGTTTACGGTGGCGGCCACGCTTATCGTGGTGGCTACGGTCATCGTGGTGGCTACGGTCATCGTGGTGGCTACGGTCATCGTGGTGGCAATCGGTATCGTTAAGGAGTGGCCGGATCGCAAACCGGCGATACGCGATCATGGCCTCGGGTTTGCTGCGCGCTTGATTTGCAGAATGGATTTAATATTGCGCGCACCGGTGTACCGTATTGACGTATCCAAATCGCGATGCGTTGCTGACATCAACTGACTGCAACCCTTATTTTTGAACTAGAGGACAGAACATGCGCTACAGATTGATTGCCTTTATGATGCTGCTGTGTTCGGTGACTGCAGCGAACGCCCAGGTGAGCATCAATATCCGGCTGCCCAGTGCGAGCATCGGGATCAATGTGCCGGTGTATCCGGAACTGGTTCCGGTACCGGGCTACCCGGTGTACTACGCGCCGCACCTGAGCTCGAATTTCTTCTTTTACGATGGTTTGTACTGGGTCTACCAGTGGGACAACTGGTATGCCAGCTCTTGGTATAACGGGCCCTGGGGTCTGGTCGCCCCCGAGGTCGTCCCATTCTTTGTATTGCGTATCCCCGTGGGTTATTACCGCAATCCGCCGGCCTACTTTCACCGCTGGCGCCGCGATGCGCCGCCGCGCTGGGGAGTGCGCTGGGGCCATCGGTGGGAGCGGCATCGGCGCGGATGGGACCGATGGGACCGCCGGGCTGTCGTAGCGCCCGCCCCGCTACCGCTCTACCAGCGGCACTATTCGCGAAATCAGTATCCGAGGTATGAGCGGCAGCGGGCGCTGCACAACCGGAATTACCGTCACGAGCCGCATGACGCCGTAGTAAGGCAACACTATCGCGAGCAGACTGTTCACAGGGCACCTGCACGTGCGTCGCGGGACAGCAACGCGGCGGGGCGTCACGCGCGGCCAGCGCCGCAAATGGCAGCGCCGCCGCGCTCGCAGGGGGCACGGAAGCCGCAACGGGGAGTACCCCAGGCGCAAAGGGAGGCGCCGCGAGCGCAAGACGCGGAACCAGCAAGGCAACCCCGGTTCGTTCGGCCGCAGGACAACGATGAGCCGCACCGAAGCCAGAACCAGGGCCAGCGGCAAAACCGCCGCGACCGAGGAGATGATCGTGGTCAGGAGCGCGGCAGGTGAGGCACGCCGGGCGGGCCGCTCGTCCACGCTGTTATCCAGGGCGCTGCTCCGCGAAGGTCCGCGAGCGGCGGATTGAAGCCCATCACTTCGGTCCGGCGTCCGGCGCCGATGTCCTGATCGTTCGGGGGATTTTGGGGTCAGTGTGAGGTAGCCTGGCTTTCGTGGACACCAAGTGGGGGACACTGTCCCGATGGAGGTGTCGCATGAAGCGAAAGGTCCTCACCAAGAAATTCAAGCTGGAAGCGGTGCGATTGTTGGAGAGCTCCGGGCGTGCGCCCCCTGAGGTGGCGCGTGAGCCGGGCATCCACCGAAATCAGTTATACAGTGGCAGCGCGAGATCCGTGTTCATTTCGTCCATCGCCAAGAGCGTGAATAGTGAATGGACAATGACGTTTAGGTTAATCAACGGGTTCAGTCCACTCACCATTCACTACTCACGCCTCTTTTAATAGCCGCGTCGCGGATCCACCCGGTTCTTGAGTGGTTTACCGTTCAGGAAGCGCCCGAGGTTCTCGAACCAGAGATCGAGCGTGATGTCGATGTAACGCTCGCCATCGTCGCACGAGATGTGGGGCGTAATGATCAGGTTTGGCGTGTCCCAGAGCGGAGATTCGGGCGGCAGCGGCTCGGGCTCCGTCACGTCGAGCACGGCGCCGCCCAGCTCGCCTCGCGTGAGCTTGTCCCGCAGCGCGTCGTAGTCGGCCACGGGAGCGCGCGAGATGTTGATTACGCCGGCGTCGCGCTTCATGCGGTCGAGCCGCGCGCGGTCGAGGAGGTAGTTTGTTTCGGGCGTGAGCGGAACGGCCATAACAACGAAGTCCGCGTGCGGAAGTAGCTTGTCGAGCGCCGCCGTGCGATAGGACCTGTCCACGTGCGGCACCTTCTTCCCGGTGCGGCTGACGCCGATGACCTTGAGGCCGAGCTGCCTTGCGGCGCGAGCTGCTGCCTGTCCGAGGTCGCCCAGGCCAACGACGAGCGCGGTCCTGCCCGCGAGGCTGCCTGTGAAGAGTTGCCGCCACTTGCGATCGCGCTGCTGGGCGATGATCTCGGGCATTCGCGTGTGCAGCAAGGTGTAGGCCATGCGCATGAACTGCTCGGCCTTGACGCCATGCGCTCCGCGGTTGTTCGTGAACGCGGCGTGGACGGGCAACCAATCGAGTGGCAGAAAGCCCTCTACCCCGGCCGATGTTGCATGCACCCACTTGAGATGCGGGGCGCGCTGCACGAGATCGTCCCGGCGCGCAGGCACGCCGATCATAATGTCGGCCGTCTTCAGTGCATCGCCCAGGATGTCACCATCCCAGCCGATGGAGGCATCCAGCCGCCGCGCCAGGCCGCGGTGCCGGGCGCAGGCGGCGTCCCAGAGCGCGGGCGTGATGCGAAAAATCTCGGTCTCGTTGCGCGCGTTTTCAATGTGTACGCGGATTTTTCGCGCTGCCATGCGAAGGTCAGAAGCTAGCCACAGAGAACACAGAGGTCACAGAGGGTGGGGCACGATGCGCGTGATTCTTGGTTGAAATCTCTGTGTTCTCTGTGCTCTCTGTGGCCAAAGCCTTGAGATTGTTTTTCTAATCCGCCTTTGCGGGAGGTCTTGCTGCAAAGGCGGATCCGCGGAGGCACATGCGTCCGCGCGCGTCCTGCCACAGCTTTTCCTCAGCGTGCAGCCTGCCCATGGCGCGTGCCACTGCCTGGAACTCAAACTCGCTGAAATGTTCGGCAATCTCCTGGTAATACCTGGGCTCGGCCTCGAGAAACTCTAGGATTTCATCCGCAAGACGCGCATTCAGCGTTTCGTTATGCTCCGCCGTTTGCGGCGGAGCATCCGCCTTGCCCTTCACATAGTCGTCGATCTTGGCCCGGTCCGCGTAAGCGTAAGCGATACGCTCGAAGCGCTCGCGCGGAATGCCTTCGCCGATGGTCGCGTCGATGCCGACCTTGGCCCCAGTCGGGACCACGCCGGGCGGGGTCACCGCGAGGCTTGGATCGAGCGGCTTTGCGCGCGCGCCCGGCACGATGATGACGTCGCGGTCGCCCTGAACGCGGGTCGCGATGGCCCACTCCACGTCCATTGCGTCGAAGACGTCGATGTCGTCGTCCACGACCACGACGTGCTTGATGTCCTGCGCGGTGAGCGCGGCGAGCAGGGCGTTCTTGCCTTCGCCCGCCTGTTTCTTGATGGAGACAATGGCGTGCCAGAAGCCGCACCCGCCGAGGGTCACATTGATGTCCTTGACCTGAACGCCCGCGCTTCTCAACGCCCGCCGGATCGCCGTGTAGCGGGTGGGGGCGGCGAGCCACGTGTTTTCCCACGGCATGTGCAAGGCGTAATAGATGGCGTCACGGCGCAACGTGATCGCCTTCACCTTCACCAGCGGGTTCCAGTGCAGCCCGCCCATGAGCCGGGTGAATTCGCCGAAGCGGCCCTCGGGCTGCGTCCAGCCGGTCGGCAGGATCTCGGCCTCGAGCACGATTTCCGCATCGGCGAGGCACGGCAGGGCCAGCGTGTCGCACATCGCGAATTCAACGGGGGCGCCGCGGATCCCGCCCGCAATGGCCATTTCATCGACGCCCAGCGGCGCGCGAAATCCCGACCCCATGATCTCGAACGGATGCGTGCCGATCGAGATCGATATCGGGCAGGGGCGGCCGGCCTCATAGGCGCGGTGCGCGAAGAGCCGCATGTTGTTCGGCGTTACGATGTCGATGCCGGTCAGGTTCTTTTCCTTGACCATGAACCGGTACATTCCGGAGTTGAACCCGTACTCGGAATCTCTTGCAATCACGATGCCGGCCGTGATCATCGGCCCGCCATCATAGATCGAAGACATCGGGATCGGCAGCCGGTAGAGGTCGACATCGTCGCCGAGCGCGATCACCTGCTTGTTCTTTGCGGTCTCGACGTATTTCGGGGGAACAGGCTGGTCGATGCCTTGCTGCAGCCGGTGCTCGATTTCCGGATAGTTGTCGCAACCCATGGACATGATGGCGCGCTCGCGCGAGCGAATGATCCCGGAGACGACCGGCATGTCGTAACCGATCACGTCGTGGAAAAGCAGCGCAGTTTTCGACTGGTCGACCAGGGTGGCAATGTGCCGGATATCGACGGACTGCTTGATGTCCACCAACTCTTTCGCGTCGCGGAGGCGGTCGAGGAATCCGCGAAAGTTCTCGTCCGAAAAGCGAGTTTTCATGCGTCCTTGCGCCTGGCCGATGTGCCCATGCCTTGCCAGCGGGCGATGGTCTCATGCTGGATAGCAAAGATATCGAGTACCCGACCGACCGTGTGATTGACCATCCCGTCGATCGTCTTGGCGTGGCTGTAGAAGGCCGGCACCGGCGGGAATATGACACCGCCCATCTCGGTCACCTGCACCATGTTTCGCAGGTGGGCGAGATTGAGCGGCGCCTCGCGCGTGAGCAGGACAAGCCGCCGGCGCTCCTTGAGAACGACGTCCGCGGCGCGGGTGATCAGATTGTCGGCGAAGCCGTGAGCCACTGCGGCCAGCGTTTTCATCGAACAGGGCGCGATCACCATGCCCTCGGTGAGGAAAGACCCGCTCGCGATGGTTGCGCCCACGTCGCGGACCGGGTGCACGACATCGGCCAGCTTTTCGATGTCCCGGCGTTTGAGGCGGTGGTCCTCCCACGCGTTCAAAAGGCCTGCATCCGAGACGACGAGGTGCGTTTCCCAGCCGCCCATGGCGCGCAGCCGCTCGAGAATGCGAATGCCGTAGATTGACCCCGTCGCACCGGTCATTGCGACGATCAGCCGCCGTTTCTCGACGGCGGAAGTTTTCTTTCGGGTTTTCATAGAGGCTCTATCCTACACTGCCGGGGCGGGTCGTGAATCGTAAATCGTAAATCGTGAATCGTAGTTCGAAAGGTCAGGAACCTGATCCTAGCCGCAGATAAACGTCGATAAACTCCCAAACTAAACCGCCAAGCCACTGAGCGAAGCACGAACAATAATTGAACCGCGGAGCACGTGGAGACGAACAAAAAACGATCTGCGATCGTTAGGCTCAGGGCCTGTCACCCGTCACCCATCACTCGTCACTCGTCACTCGTCACTCGTCACTCGTCACTCGTCACTCGTCACTCGTCACTCGTCACTCGTCACTCGTCACTCGTCACTCGTCACTCGTCACTCTCCATTCATGTTTCACGATTTAGGCGGTGCCGTGAAATAAGTTCCCCGCCCGCTCGCGACCAGCTCCCCGTCCTTGTCGTAGAGATGCGCTTCGGCCGTGGAATAGAGGCTGCCCATGCGGACCACACGGGCTTTGGCCGTGAGATCGCCCGGCATGGCGGCCTTATGGTAATCGACGCGAATATCGATCGTCGGCACTGGCCGTCCCAGCCGCGCGGCGATCGCGTAATCGGCGGCCACGTCTATGATCGCAGCAAGTATTCCGCCGTGGGTGTAACTCCGATCCGGATTGACGACCCACTCCTCGCGCCACCCAGCCCGGACCTCGACGCCTTCTGCATCCGTCTTCACGACCGTGAAGTTGAGCCAGCGGTTGAACGGACCGCGGGTGATGAGCTGCTGCAATTTTTCAGTGCTTATCGCTTCCTCACTCATATGCCTGCCCCCCTAAATTCGGTAGATGGTGAATGGTCAATGGAAAAAGCGCATCCGGTCGGGTGGTTGCTTGCCGGTCACCGGTCACTGGTCACCGTCGTGAGGGTGCCATCGGCAACCCACTGCCGCAGCTGGTCGCGGTTGATCTTGTTGGTGCCGGCCAGCGGCAACTCCTTGAGGAAGAAGACGCGCCGCGGATGTTGATAGGCGGGTCCGTTCGAGAGGGCGAACTGTTTCAGCTTTTCCTCGCTGGCGTTCGCGCCCGCCCGCAGTACGACAAAAGCGTAGGGCACCTGGCCCTTCATCTCGTGGTCGAAGGGCATGACCAGCGCCTGATGCACCTCGGGATGGCGCTCGAGTAGCGTCTCGACTTCGACCGGGAAGATGTTCTCGCCGCCGCTCACGAACATGTCGTCGGTGCGCCCGACGAAGCAATAAAAACCCTCTGCGTCCCGGCGGCATACATCCCCGGTGTAATACCAGCCGTCGCGAATGCGTTGCGCGGTTTCCTGGGCGAGATTGTGATAGCCCAGAAGAATACCCGGGTTTCTCACGGCGAGTTCGCCTTCCTCCGGATGACTGCCGCCGACGAGCCGGGCTTCGGTTCCGGCGTAGGGCACGCCGATCGAGCCGGGCGGACACGGCTTGCCGTCCGGATGCGGCCCGAGTGGCACCGGCCCGCCTTCAGTAACGCCGTAAACGACGAGAGGCTCGGCGTGAGGGAATGCGCGCCTGACGTCGGCGAGAAGCTGCGCCGAGGAGGACGCTGAGCCCATCATGACGGTGCGCACGCATGACATGTCGACGCGCTCCAGCAGGTCCTTGCGGGCCAGCACCATAGAGATCATGGTGGGCACGCCGGAGATCACGGTGCAGCGATAACGGCCGATCGTGTCGATGTAGCGTTCCACGGTGAATTGCGGCAGCAGCGGCAGCGTCGCCCCGGCGGTCAGTCCCTGCTTGATCGCGTTGAGCGCATTCTTGTGGTAGAGCGGCGCGGCGACGAGGATCACATCGCGCTCGCTCGTGCCGCGGGTGTGCGCGAGGACGAGCCGGCTCCAGTTCTGGCCGTAATGCGTCAGCAGCACGCCCTTGGGTCGCCCGGTGGAGCCCGAGGTGTAGGGCTGCACCGCGACGGTGTCAGGGCCGGGCGCGAACGCCTCGAACGGTCCGGGGTCGAAGAACGCGTCGAACCCGGTCTCTCCCGCCGCGCCAAATTCGACGACCGGTATTCCCGGCGGAACGAGCCGCTTGAACGCCGGCTCTGCGAACACGAGCCGCGCCGCTGCATCGCCGAGGATATAGGTGACAGTTTCCGGGGCGAGCTTGATATTGATGGGGACGGGCACGACACCTGCTCGCATCGCGCCAAGTAGGGTAATAACGAATTCGACGCGGTTGAGCGAAAGAATACCAACCCGGTCGCCCTCGCGCAGCCCTTTCCTTGCCAGGCCACGCGCGCATGCGTCGCACGCGGCATCGAGCTCGCGAAAGCTCCACGGACGGGGCCGCGCGGCGTCATAGAGGTCGACGATCGCCGGCCGCTCGGCGCTCGCATGCGCCTCAAACAAACGGCCGAGGTTGCCAGGGTAGCCGCGCGGCTCTGGGCAGGGGACAGGCATCTACGATTTCCGGAACCGGTAATGGGTAATGAGTAATGCGCTCCTCGCTTTTCGCACTTGCCCATCACCCATCACTCATCACTCATCACTCGTCACCCGTCGTCGTCACGGCGTGACGACGACCTTTCCAAAGACTTCGCGCGTCTCGATCAGCCGGAGGCCTTCCGCCGCCTGCTCGAGCGGCAGCATCTTGTCGATGACCGGCTTCATCCTGCCTTCCTGTATGAGCTCCATGAGCGCTTGCAGGTTTTCGTCGTAGAAACTGTTCGAGCCGATCACTTGCAGCTCGAAGCTCCAGATGTAGCGCAGATCCTCTTTCGGGTCGTAGCCGGCGGTCGCGCCACAGACCAAGATCTTGCCGCCGCGCTTGACGCACCGCAGAGTGGGATGCCAGGTGTCGCCGCCCGTGAAATTGATGACCACGTCTACGCCGCCTTCGTAGGTGCGCCGCTGCGGCTTGCCGTATTTTTCGACTGCCCACTTGGAGAAATCAGTCGCCTTGTAATTGATGACATGGTCTGCGCCGAGATCCTTGAGACGCTTGATCTTGTCCTCGCTGCTCGCGCACGCGATCACCTCAGCGCCCAGCATCTTGGCGAGGATCACGCAGCCCGTGCCGACCCCGCCGCTGGCTCCGAGGACGAGCACCTTATCCCCGCCCTTGATGGTCTTGTGCGTGATGATCATGCGGTGCGCCGTGCCATAGGCAACAGGCAACGAGGCGGCATCCTCGAAGGTGACGCCGTCCGGCATGCGGATGAGCTGGTGCTCCGCCACCAGGCACTTCTCCGCGAGTCCGCCGTGCATCATTTCGCCCATCAGGCCCTTCTTGCGGTTGAGCGGATTGACGAGCACCCGGTCACCGGGTTTCCAACCGCTCACGCCAAGACCGATCTCGAGGATCTCACCTGCCATGTCGAGGCCGATGATGATGGGCAGCGGTACCTTGATTCCCGGCATGCCGCGCACCGTGAAGACATCGTGGTAGTTGAAGGATGTTGCCCTCACGCGGATCACGACGTGGCCGTTTTGCACGATCGGGTCCGGGAAGTCGGGGACACACTTTAGCTGCTCGAGGCCGCCATGCTGCTGCAATACGACTGCTTTCATCGTGTTCCTTTCATTGGGCCGTACTGCGCTGGAAATTCTACGAACACGGCCATGACATGTCAAAAGAGCAGCCGGCGCATCGGGGCCGACCACACTTTGGACGCGCGGGAACAATGCGTCACTTTCACTGTTACCATGCGCGTTGCCATTCGGAACCCGATGTCAGTGCCCGCGCCACGAGATTCTGCACCCTGGTTCGTCGTGCTCGTTGTCACCACGGCGCAACTGGTTGCCGCGACAGCGGGCATTGTGCTCGCGACGATTGCGCCCAAAGTGGCCGATACGTTGCAGGTGAGTCCTGTGCTGATCGGCTACCAGGCGAGCTTGACGTGGGGCGTGGCCATGGTGGCTTCGATCTACGGCGGCAACGCGGTGCTGCGCTGGGGCGCCGGCTCGACGACGCAAGCGAGCATGGCGCTGAGCGCCATCGGCGTCTCACTGTTCGCGGTGCCTCACGTCGCCGTCATCGCACTCGGGTCGGTTATCGCGGGGATTGGCACCGGCATTGCGCCCCCGGCGGCGGCGCATTTGCTCGTGCGGTATACCGCGCCAGAGCGGCGCAACCTGATGTTCTCGATCAAGCAGACCGGTGTGCCGGTCGGCGGTGTGCTGATTGCGCTCATCGCGCCAGCGCTGGCAGTTTCTGTCGGCTGGCAGTGGTCACTGGCCACGATCGCCGCAGTAGCAGTGGCGGTGATGCTGATGGTCCGCCCCTACCGCGAGACGTGGGACGATGACCGTCATCTCACCGCAGGCGCCCGCGTGGAAGCATGGGGCGGGGTGCCACTGGTGTTGCGCCAGGTGTCCCTGCGCTGGATTTCGCTTGCCTCGGTGCTGTTTTCCAGCGTGCAACGCATCATGCTGACGTTCACGGTGCTCTATCTGGTTGCCGAGGCCGATTATGGATTGGTCGAGGCAGGCATCATGCTCTCTGTCGTGCAGATCGGCGGTGCCGCAACGCGGGTGCCGTGGGGCTGGCTCGCCGATCGCTGGAAAAGCGGACTCGCGGTGCTCAAGCTCATTTGCGCGCTCGTCATCGTCTCATCGGCTGTGCTTGTCATGCTCGAGCCCGGCTGGCCGCGGCCGCTCGTCTATTTGCTGTTTTTGGTGCTCGGGGCTGCCACGGTGGGCTGGAACGGCGTTTTCCACGCGGAGTGTGCGCGCTTGAGCCCGCCGGGTATGACGAGCATGGTCGCGGGCGGCACGGCGTTCTTCGTCTTTTCCGGCTCGCTGATCGGACCGTCCGCGTTTGCCATTGCGTACGACGTGATCGGCACCTACAGCGCCACGTTTGGCATCATGATCGTGATGGGGATCCTTACGCTTGGGCTGCTGTGGCTTGCAGGCCGGACCGATGCGACAGGTGGGCGGTCGGCGTGAACACGGAACCCCTCTCGAGTGCCGTTTCCCGATCCACGGTCATTGCCGTCGTTGCGGCGACGACGGCCGCCCAGGTCGCCGCGGTCATGGGCAGTTCGGCATTTCCGGTAATTGCGCCCGCTCTGGCGGTCAACCTGGGCGTGGAGCCTTCGCTGGTCGGCTACCAGGTGAGCCTGATCTACGGCACTGCGATGGCGGGTTCCCCGTTTATGGGAAACCTCGTTCCGCGCTGGGGCGCGTGTCGCGCCATGCAGGTCGGGCTCATTACCACGGTGCTGGGGTTGCTGCTGGCGATGACGGCCAGCTTCGCGGCGCTGCTCGCCGGCTCGATCTTGCTGGGATTGTCGTTGAGCGTGATGCAACCCGCATCCGCCCACCTCTTGTTCCGGTTCAGTCCGCCGGAGAACCGGAACCTGATCTTCTCGATCAAGCAGACGGGCATTCCGCTGGGCTGGGCGTTGATGGGGGCGATCGCGCCGGCGGTGACAATCGCGTTGGGCTGGAGATGGGCGCTGGGCGTGGTCGTGATGGCCTCGCTGGCGACAGCGGCAGCGATTCAGCCACAGCGCGCGGCGTGGGATGACGACAGGAGAGCCCTCGCGGCCGATCGGCGCGGCCTGCTGGCCGGCGTCGGTCTCGTCTGGCGTTACCCGGCGCTGCGCTGGCTCTCGCTCATGTCCTTCTGCTTCGCCTTCGTGCAACTGTGTTTCGCCACCTTTGGCGTCACCATGCTGGTCCAGGAAATAGGCTACAGCCTGGTCGCGGCGGGATTTCTGCTTTCACTCGTGTTTGCGGCAGGCGTTACGGCTCGGATCCTGTGGGGCTGGGTTGCCGACTCGGCGGGCGACAGCCTGCTCGTGCTGGTGGTGCTCGGCCTCGTCATGGTGATTTGCTGCATCGTGTTAACGCTCCTCTCGGGCGCCTGGCCAGCCTGGGCGCTGATACTCCTGTTCGTGGTATTCGGTGCCACTGGCGTTGCCTGGAACGGAATCTTCATCGCGGAGGCCGCACGGCTCGCGCCGCCGGGTCAAGTCAGCCCCGCGGTTGGCGGCGCGATGGTGTGGAACTTCGGGGGCGTTTTGTTCGGCCCGGCCGTGTTCGCGCTGACCTACAAGCTCGTTGGCAGTTATACCGGAACGTTCTGGTTGCTCGTCCTGGTCGGCGCCAGCGGGTGCGCGTTTCTTGCGACCGCGTTCGCCCTCACGCGCCCGGCGCGCGCCATGGCGGACTGACGCGCTGCGCCGGCTCACGGAAGGAAACAGGATGGAGTATCGCAGGCTGTGGACGCGCTTGGCCCGCTCGAACTGATCGCCGCCGCCGTCGCCCTGATGGCCGCGTACGCCGTGCGCGGAACCGCCGGCTTCGGCGGCCAGACCGTTGCGGTGCCGCTGCTGACGCTGTTGATGCCGATCACGATCGTGGTGCCGGCCGTGACCGTGCTCACTGTCGTCTCATCCATCGTGCATTGGCTGCAGGACTGGAGCAAGATCGCTTGGCGCGAGATCGCAAGGCTCATGCCTTTCACCCTGCTCGGGGTGTTGATTGGCGCCCGGCTCGGGCACTATCTCGCGGCCCGTATCGACCAGCGCCGCTTCAATCTGGGTGTCGGCGTGCTGCTGATGGCAATCGGCACTGGCCTCGTCTTCAAGTGATGGCGCTGCCTGCCGGGCTCGGGCCGCCCGAGCTGGCGCTCGCGGCGATCATGGTTTTCACTGCTTTCTCGATCCGCGGCATGTCGGGATTCGGCGCCGGGATGGTCGGAATACCGCTGCTTGCGTTCGTGATGCCGGTGCACACGGCCGTACCGATGTTCTCGATTCTGGTGCTGACCCTGTTCGTTTTCATCAGCATCCGCGATTGGAAGGCTGTCGTGCGAGATGAATTGCGGCGGCTGATCCTGCCCACGCTTCTGGGGGTCGTAGTCGGCATCGTGTTGTTGCAACAACTCGACAACCAGATGCTTCTCAAGCTGCTTGGGGGGCTGCTGATTGCCTACGCCAGTTACGCGACGGCGGTGCAGATCCTTGGGTTGCCCCAGGTCAACTGCTCCCAGCGCTGGGCGTTTCCAGTCGGCTTCGTCGGAGCAGTTATCGACACGATCTTTTCGGGCGGCGGCGGCACGCTCGTCGTCATCTACCTGCACATGCGCGGCGTGGGGCGCCAGCCATTTCGCGCCACGGTGGCCGTGGTCTGGCTGGTCGAAATGGTGGCCCGCATGGCCGGCTACGGCGCGGCGGGCTACTACACGATGGGGACCTTGCTGCTTTGCCTGCTGTTGCTGCCGATGATGTGGGCCGGAACCTATGTCGGTGAGCGCATCGGCAACCGTATCAGCCAGGACACTTTCTCCAAGGTGTTGTCGGCGCTGCTCGCGCTAACGGGTGTAATGCTGATACTGAAGTAAAGCGACGTGGTGTGGCGGGAGCGGGACATGACCGGCGAGGCGCCGGGCGCTTCCGCGTCCCTGAGAAATCCCGGGGGCGAGTCTATTTCAGGAAGATGACGGCGGGAAAGGTGGCAACAGCGAGAACCAGCACCAGCCATTCGAGGTTATTCCGCTTGAGCCAGCCTGTGAAATGCAGAACGAGTATTACGATGGCGATGACGTAGAAGGCGTAAAAACCCATACTATTTCTCCCGGGACCTTTTCCCCGGCGCTAAGAATAAACCAAAACGTCGCGCCATAACAGCTTAATTTAGCGGTATTGTTGCATTGCGTCCCCTTGCGAAAGCCGCGCGTTACCTTGGACTGACCCGTCATCGGGTGTGAACTGTGGCACATGAGCTTCGTACTCGCACTTGACCAGGGCACCACCAGTTCTCGTGCCATCGTCTTCGATTATGATGGTGGCATCAAGGCGGTCGCGCACAAGGAGTTCACGCAGATTTTTCCGCAGCCCGGTTGGGTGGAACACGATCCGGGCGAGATCTGGACGACGCAAGCCGCTGTCGCGGCCGAAGCGCTTGCACGCGCCGGAGCGGGCGCCGCTGATATCGCCGCGATCGGGATTGCCAACCAGCGCGAAACCACCGTGGTGTGGGATCGCGCAACGGGCGCGCCGATCTGTAATGCAATTGTTTGGCAGGACCGACGCACGGCCGGTCTGTGCGACACGCTTAAGGCGCGGGGGCTCGAGCCGCGGTTCATGGAGAAGACCGGCCTCGTCATCGACGCGTATTTTTCCGGGACAAAGATCGCGTGGATACTGGACAACGTGCCAGGGGCGCGTGCGCGAGCCGATGCGGGCGAGTTGGCTTTTGGCACGGTGGACTCGTGGCTCATCTGGAAGCTCTCGGGCGGGGCGGTACACGTGACAGATGCAACCAATGCCTCGCGCACGCTGCTCTACGACATTCGCGAAGGGCGGTGGGACGAGGAGTTCCTGGGGTTGCTCGGCGTGCCGCGAAGCATGCTGCCCGAAGTGGGTCCTTCGAGCGGTGTTGTGGCCGAGACCACTGGCGATCTTTTTGCAGGGGCGATTCCCGTGGCCGGCATCGCGGGCGACCAGCAGGCGGCGTTGTTTGGCCAGCGCTGCGTCACCCCGGGAATGGTCAAAAACACCTATGGAACCGGTTGCTTCATGCTGATGCACACCGGGCGCGAGCTGATCCGGTCACGCTCGAAGCTGGTGACCACGGCGGTGTGCCCCGGCGGACGGGAGCGCGAGTACGCGCTCGAAGGCAGCGTTTTTATCGCTGGCGCAGTCGTGCAGTGGCTGCGCGACGGTCTCGGCATTATCCGTTCGGCCGATGAGATCGAGGCCCTCGCGCGCAGCGTGGCCGACAACGGCGGCGTCTATTTTGTTCCGGCCTTTGCGGGGCTGGGCAGCCCCCACTGGGATCCGTACGCCCGAGGCGCGATTCTGGGCCTGACAAGAGGCACGGGTGCGGGGCACCTGGCGCGCGCGGCGCTCGAAGGCATCGCATATCAGACAGCAGATGTCCTGCGTGCGATGGAAGGCGACTCGGGCCTGCGGCTGAGCGAGTTGCGGGTGGACGGCGGCGCGGCCCGAAACGACGCGCTCATGCAATTTCAGGCGGACGTGATAGGCGTGCCGGTCGTGCGGCCGCGCGTTCAGGAAACCACCGCCTTGGGGGCGGCCTACCTCGCGGGGCTCGGCGTCGGGTTTTGGAAGAGTCCCGCCGACCTCGACACCCAGTGGCAAGCGGAGCGCGTCTTCGAACCCACGATGGACCGGTCACAGGCTGCGGACTTGCTGGCCGGATGGCACCGCGCCGTCGAGCGGGCGAAGCAATGGGCCCAACCGGGATAACCTTTCGCGTAGGTTCTCGACGATCATGCCGGTGGGGGTGCGGATCCTGAAGCCGTGTTTATTCATCGGTTTTGAAATCCGTCCGGTAGCGCCTGAATTTCTGCACATAATGGTCGGCGGCCGATTTGATTCTCCGGATTTCCTCTTCCGATAGCTGCCGGACCACCTTCCCAGGCGATCCGATTACCAGCGAGCCGTCCGGAATTTCCTTGCCCTCGGCAATCAGGGAGTTGGCCCCGATCAGGCAGTTCCTGCCGATCCTGGCGCCGTTGAGAATCACCGCCTTGATGCCGATCAGCGTTCCATCCCCGACGGTGCAGCCGTGCAGCATCGCCATGTGGCCGACGCTGACGTTCCTGCCGATCGTTATCGGGAACCCCGGATCGACATGCAGCACGCAGTTGTCCTGGAGCTGGGAGTTCTCACCGAGGGTAACGGTGTCGTTATCGCCGCGCACCACGCAATTAAACCAGACGCTGGCGTTGTTCTCTAGCACCACCGAGCCGATCACCGTCGCGTTTGGCGCGATCCAGTAGTCGCCCTTGCAGACGACTTTGCGATCCTCGAAGCTATATTTCACGGCCAAAACCTTGAGCCACAGAGGACACAGAGTTCACAGAGAAGAATATAACAACAGACAACAAGCATGAATTCTCTTGGCCCTTCACTCTCTGTGTTCTCTGTGCTCTCTGTGGCTAGTGGTTTTCATAACAGCGGCACGATCAGCAACGCCACGATGTTGATGATCTTGATGAGCGGGTTGATCGCGGGGCCGGCCGTGTCCTTGTAGGGATCGCCCACCGTGTCGCCGGTCACGGCGGCTTTGTGCGCGTCGGAGCCCTTGCCGCCGTGATTGCCGTCCTCGATGTACTTCTTGGCGTTGTCCCACGCGCCGCCGCCCGTCGTCATCGAGATGGCGACGAAGAGGCCGGTGACGATCGTGCCCACGAGCACGCCTCCAAGCGCTTTTACGCCGGCGCCGGGTCCCATCAGCCAGTTCATGACCAGCGCTACGACGATCGGCACCAGCACCGGGAGCAGCGAGGGCACGATCATCTCCTTGATCGCGGAACGGGTCAGCATATCCACCGCGCGGGAGTAATCGGGTTTCGCTGTTCCTTCCATGATGCCGGGGATTTCCTTGAACTGGCGGCGCACCTCGACCACGACCGAGCCGGCAGCGCGGCCGACCGCTTCCATCGCCATGGAGCCGAAGAGGTAGGGCACCAGGCCGCCGATGAAGAGCCCGATCAGAACGGCGGGATCGGACAGGTCGAAGCTCACGGCCTTGCCGGCTGATTCCAGCGCATGCGTATAGTCGGCAAAAAGCACGAGCGCCGCCAGCCCAGCCGAGCCGATCGCATATCCCTTGGTCACTGCCTTGGTCGTATTGCCTACCGCGTCGAGGGGGTCGGTGATGGCCCGCACTTCCTTCGGCAGGTCCGCCATTTCCGCGATGCCGCCCGCGTTGTCGGTAATCGGGCCGTAGGCGTCGAGCGCCACGATGATGCCGGTCATGGAGAGCATGGCTGTCGCAGCGATCGCGATGCCGTAGAGGCCCGCCAGGGTGTAGGCCGCGTAAATGCTCGCGCAAACAGCGATCACCGGCCACGCCGTCGCTTTCATCGAGACCCCAAGCCCTGCGATGATGTTGGTCGCGTGACCCGTCGTCGAGGCGCTGGCGATGTGGCGCACCGGGGCAAACTCGGTACCGGTGTAGTACTCGGTAATCACCACCATGAGGCCAGTCAACACGAGGCCCACGAGCGCGGCCCCGAGGAGCTTGAGGGGTGTCAGTTCGGGATAGTGCTGTGAGATGTCGCCCATCATCCAGTAGGTGACTGCGACAAAGCCGATTGCCGCAAGCACGCCGGCGACGATGAGGCCGCGGTAGAGCGCCGCCATGATCTTCCCGCCGCTTTTCGCCTTCACGAAGTAGCAGCCGATGATCGAGGCGACGATCGAGACGCCGCCCAGCACAAGCGGGTAGGTCGCGGCCAGCGACGCGACGGCCGGCTTCGACAGCAGCAGCGCACCGAGCAGCATGGTCGCGATAATGGTCACCGCGTAGGTCTCGAAGAGGTCGGCCGCCATGCCGGCGCAATCGCCGACGTTGTCACCAACGTTGTCGGCAATCACGGCAGGATTGCGCGGGTCGTCCTCGGGAATGCCCGCCTCCACCTTGCCGACCAGGTCGGCGCCGACGTCCGCGCCTTTGGTGAAGATGCCGCCTCCCAGCCGGGCGAAGATCGAGATCAGGGAGCCGCCGAACGCGAGACCGATGAGGGGGTGCGCGATATCCTTGATCGAGGCGCCGTGCGCCGCGCTGCCGAGTAGCGACCAGTAGAAGAGCGTTACGCCGAGGAGGCCGAGCCCGACCACGAGCATACCCGTGACCGCCCCGCCGCGGAACGCGAGGGCGAGCGCCTCGTTGAGTCCCTTGCGCGCCGCCTCGGCCGTCCGCACGTTCGCGCGCACGGACACGTTCATTCCGATTGCGCCCGCGGCACCCGAGAGCACTGCGCCGATCAGGAAACCGACGGCTGTGGACCACGAGCTGAGACCGAAGCCGATCAGGAAAAAGAGCACGACGCCGACGATGGCGATGGCTTTGTATTGCCGCCACAGGTACGCGACCGCGCCCTGCTGCACCGCTGCGGCGATCTCGCGCATGCGATCATTGCCGGCGGGCTGGGCGAGGATCGACTTGATCCAGATGACTCCGACGAATAGGCCCACGAGCGAGCAGATGAGCGCAAACAACAAATCGTATGGCATGAGATCCCCTTTGGTAACAAAGTTATTCAGTTTCCGTCTTTCGCGGGATCTAGCGCCAGGCCGCGCTCGAAGCGTGTGCCGGGCCTGATCCCGAATATCCGGTCGAGCGCGAGCTCGACGACCAGCCCATCCACCGCCCGCTGGCCGTGCTTCTTCGTGACCTCCGAGAGAATCAGTTTCGCGGAGTTCGCGTTGTAAGACCCACCGCAACCGGCCTGCACTTTGAGCCGTTCTCGCGCTCGTTCGAGTGTCATTTTCTCAGTGCAACCGCCAAGGCGCCAAGGACGCCAAGAGAATCAACTGACCCAGAAGGCCGAAGCTCCTCTCCGGCGACCCGCGAGAAAGCGAGCTTCCTGCGACTATCGCGCTCCGTTGTTTCGTCTCCTGCGTGTCTTCGATCCTGATTGCTTGGCGCTCTTGGCGTCTTGGCGGTTCAAATCTTGAATTCAGTGGCGAGTTTCTTCGGGACCGGCGCGTTCTTGAGCTTCGCGTATGCCGGTAGCCCGTTTCGGTACGGCGGATAATCCTCGCCTTGCACCAGTGGCGCCAGGTACTGCCGGCACTTCGCCGTGATGTGAAACCCATCCTCGGTGATGTAGTCGCGCGGCATCATTTTTTCGTGGTTGGCAATATCCTTCAGATCAGCCACGCCGATCGTCCAGCGGTACGGCCGGGCCGACTTTCTCACGATGACCGGCATCACCCCGCTGCGCCCCTTGACGGCCAGCTCGACGGCGGTTTTTCCGACCGCATACGATTGCAATACGTCGGTCTTCGAGGCGATGTGGCGGGCCGAGCGCTGCAGGTAGTCGGCGACAGCCCAGTGGTATTTTTGCTTGAGCTTGTCGCGGACCAGCTGCGCGATGAGCGGGGCGACGCCGCCGAGCTGCGCGTGGCCGAAGGCGTCCCGCAGGCCCGATTCCGACAAAAACTTCCCGTCGGGCCAGCGCAGCCCTTCCGACACGCCGATCGTGCAGTAGCCATGCCGGCGAATGCTGTCATCCACTTTTGCAAGGAAGCGGTCCTGATCGAACGGGATTTCGGGAAATAGCAGGATATGGGGCCCGTCGCCTTCCTGTTCCGCGGCGAGACCGCAGGCAGCGGTGATCCAGCCCGCGTGCCGGCCCATCACTTCCAGGACGAACACGCGCGTGGACGTGCGCGCCATCGACGCGACGTCGAATCCAGCCTCGCGAATGCTGGTCGCTACGTACTTGGCCACGGAGCCGAAGCCTGGGCAGCAGTCCGTCACAGCAAGATCGTTGTCCACGGTCTTGGGAATGCCGATGCAGACAAGGGGGTAGCCCATTTTGGCGGCGATCTGCGAGACCTTGTACGAGGTGTCGGCCGAATCGTTGCCCCCGTTGTAGAAGAAGTAGCCGATGTCGTGCGCTTTGAAGACTTCGATCAAGCGCTCGTACTGGGCCTGGTTTTCTTCGAGGCTTTTCAGCTTGTAGCGGCACGACCCGAAGGCGCCGCCCGGCGTATGGCGCAGGGCACGGATCGCCGCCACCGAATCCTTTGAGGTGTCGATGAGGTCTTCGGTGAGCGCGCCGATGATTCCGTCGCGGCCGGCGTAGACTTTAGCGATGTGGCGGCGGTGCTTGCGTGCAGTCTCGATTACACCGCAGGCGGTGGCGTTGATGGTGGCGGTGACACCGCCGGACTGGGCGTAAAAGGCGTTTTTCTTGGCCATATTAGTTACATTCTTACCACAGAGACACAGAGTTCATGGAGAAAGCCGAACTACGAGCGTGACGATTTTACCATCCCAGGAAGCTCCCCACGTGCCTTCCCGATCCGGGGCGGTTGCCCTGTGTTCTCTGTGCCTCTGTGGTTACTTATTCAAATCGGCGCCGGTCCGGCCGGAGGTGGCGCCAGCCCGGTCCTTGTCGTAGTCAGCCTGCAGGCGCACGGTGGTCACCACGCAGTGGGCAAGGTCGTCGACGTCGGAAACCTTGCTTATCCCGGCTTCGATGCCAGGGCCGCAAAGAGCTTGTCGCGGATGTGCTCCACCGACCCCTTGCCGTAGATATTGACGTAGAGCGGCGCCCGCGGATCGCCGCTTTCGCGCGCCTTCATGTAGTAGGAGACCAGCGGCTTGGTGAGGGCGTGATAGGTCGCGATCCGCTGCATGACGGTGTCCTCGTTGTCGTCGGCGCGCTGGACTAGCGGCTCGCCGGTGACATCGTCCTTCCCTGGCACGCGCGGCGGATTGAACTCGACGTGGTAGGTTCGACCGGAGGCCAGATGTACCCGGCGCCCGCTCATGCGACGCAGAATCTCGCCGTCACCGACCTCGATTTCCACAATGAAATCGATGTCGATGCCGGCATCGTGCAGCGCCTCGGCCTGCCGAATGGTGCGAGGGAAGCCGTCCATGATGAAGCCGCGGGCACAGTCGGGCACGCGCAGGCGTTCCTTGACGAGTTCGATTACCACATCGTCGGGAACGAGCTCCCCGCGCTCCATGAATTCCGTGGCCCTGATCCCCAAGGGGCTGCCCTGCTTCATCGCCGCGCGCAGCATGTCTCCGGTCGAGATTTGCGGGATCCGGTACTTTTCAATGAGAAATCTCGCCTGTGTTCCCTTGCCGGCACCGGGCAAACCCAGCAGTATTATTCGCATCCTGTCTCCAATCGCTGAGCGGTCACGCGGCTTCAGGCAAGTGCGCGGCGCGCGCGGCGCAGATCCGCCGGTGTGTCGACGCCATGATGAGGCGCGCGGCGCGTCACGGTGACGGCGATGCGATGACCGTGGGCGAGGGCGCGCAGCTGCTCTAGCGCCTCGGCGCGCTCGATCGCGACCGGTTTCAGACGGGTGTACGTTCTCAAAAATGCCGCGCGATAAGCGTAGATGCCGAGATGCCGGTAGGCCGGCAGGCCTTGCGGGATGCGTTTGATGCCCTGCGCAAACGCATCGCGTGCGTAGGGAATGACTGCCCGGCTGAAGTAGAGGGCGTAACCGGCACGGTCGAGCACGACTTTCACGACGTTGGGATTGGCGAGCTCGGCGGCAGTGCGGATGGGATGGCACGCGGTTGCCATCTGCGCGGCGCGGTGGCGCGTCAGGCTCGCGGCAACGTCCCGAATCAGCGCCGGCTCGATCAGCGGCTCATCGCCCTGCACGTTGACGACGACACGGTGAGCGGGATAGCGCCGGCGCGCGGCTACTTCCGCGATGCGATCGGTACCGGATGCATGGTTTTTCCGCGTCATCACCGCGGCAAACCCGTGGCTCACGGCGGCCTCGGCAATCCCCGCGTGGTCAGTGGCAATCACGACTTCCGCTGCGCCGCTGCGTCGCGCGCGCTCGGCAACACGCACCACCATGGGCTTGCCGCCCAGGTCGGCGAGCGGCTTGCCGGGGAACCGGGAAGAGGCGTAGCGCGCGGGAATGATGACCACGAACTTCACGGGAGGGCGGGAGATCGGGAGGGCGGGAAGTCGAAAATTCGTAACAGCATGTCGTCCATCTCGCGCGCTTACGCCCTCGCGCGCTCACGGCTCGTCAAACTTCCTCCTCGGGAGAAAGCTTGCGCGCCTCATCCTCGAGCATCACCGGAATGTCGTCCATGATCGGGTAGCCGAGCCGGCACGGCTTGCAGACGAGTTCGGCCGCCGCCTGCCTGTAGACGAGGGGGCTTTTGCACAGCGGGCAAACGAGTATGTCGAGCAGTTTTCTGTCCATGTCACGTGGCGAACAATAGACGGTGAGCGGTGAACGATGAGCGGGATGCCGCCAAGCGCGAATGTCGCGCGTCGCCCGTTTCCTGCCCTGCGCTGAACCTGTCGTCGGTCAACGGTGGCCTATTATCGCTCTTCTCGCTTCGCCGTGGCCTCGAGCTTGCGCAGAACGAGTTCCTCGAGACCGGCATCGGGTACCGCATCCACGGCCATGGCCCAGCACGTTTCCGGAGCGAAGCGCTGGCATTTTACCGCATCCTTTTCCGTCATCACGACTGCTTCCGCCCCGGCGTACGCCAGGTCGGAAGCAGTAAATGGGTGATGATCAGGAAAGGAATGGGGCGTGAAGTTCAGCCCCATTGCTTGCAGCTGCCGGAAAAAGCGGCCGGGATTACCGATTCCAGCCACGGCGTACGCCCGCTTGCCGCGAAAGTGCTCGACGCTGACACGGCGATTCGCGTGTTGCAGGTTCCAAAATCCACTCGCCTCGAGTCTCATCCCGAGGCATTGCGCATTGAGCCGCAAAATGGCGGGGAGCGGCGCCGGGCGGGCCCCGACGCGGTTGATGACGACCGCATCGACCTCGGCCAGGCGCGAAGGCGGCTCGCGCAGCGGTCCTGCAGGAAGCAGCCAACCGTTTCCGAACCCGCGGTCGCCGTCGACTACGCAGATTTCGAGGTCGCGCGCGAGCGCGTAGTGCTGGAGCCCGTCATCGCTCAGCACGATATCGCAGCTAGGCGCGGCGGCCAGCAGTGCTCGTGCAGCAGCGGGCCGATCAGCGCCGGTCCAAACCGGGCAGCTGCTGCGTCGCGCGAGCAGGACTGCCTCGTCGCCGCACACATAAGGGTTACTGTCGGGCCGAACGGGCTGCGGGGTGCTATGCGTGCCGCCATAGCCGCGGCACACGATTCCCGGGGATCGTCCTTGCGCCCTCAGGAATGCCGCGAGCCACAGGACCAGCGGTGTCTTACCGGTCCCTCCTGCAGTGATATTGCCCACCACGACCACCGGAACCGGCAGGCGGATCGTGCTCGTAAGGCCGGCGCGGTAACTGGCGCGCCGTGCGCCGGTAATGACGCGGAAGAGAAGGCTGATCGGCGATAGGAGCGCGGACACCGCGGTGAACCGTTCCCAGTGCGGCTGGATCCACGACATCATGAGCGAGCGGTAAACGGTATAGGCAGTGGCCGGCGGCGGGGTGCAGGCCCGACCGTTCACGGATCACCGTTCACCGTTTAGCGGCCTGGGTGGTGAACGTGATCCGACCGTAACCGGCAATGCGCGCGGCCTCCATGACGTGGATCACCGATTGGTGCGGGGCCTGGGCGTCCGCGCTGATGACCACGACCGGGTCCTTGATGCCGCTGGCAGCGCGCCGTAGCGCGTCGCTGAAGGCGACGCTATCCGTGAACGGCGTCGCATTACGGTTTACCGAGTAGTTACCCTGGGCGTCGACCCCAACGTCGATCTGGTTCGGGCGCTCCCGGGGGCTTTCGGCCTCCGCGGACGGCAGGTTGATCTGAAGCTCCGCGTAGCGCGAGTAGGTGGTTGTCACCATGAGGAAGATCAGGATCACCAGCAGCACGTCGATCAACGGAATGAAATTGATCTCCGGCTCCTCGCGGAATGCGCGCGGCCGAAACCTCATTGGCGCTCGCCGTGGATGATCTCGACCAGCTTGATGGCCTGCATCTCCATGTCCACCAGCATTTCGTCCACCTTCCCGCGGAAATACCGGTAGAAGATCATGGCGGGCACCGCCACCACCAGCCCGAAGGCAGTGTTATAGAGCGCGATCGAGATGCCGTGCGCGAGAACCAGCGGATTGCCTCCCCTGGGGGTCTGCGAGCCGAAGATCTCGATCATGCCGATCACGGTGCCGAACAGGCCGAGCAGCGGTGCGATCGCTGCAATCGTGCCGAGGGTGATCAGAAAACGCTCCAGATCGATCGCGACGGTGCGCCCCGATTCCTCGATCGCTTCCTTCATGATGGCGGGGGTGCTCTTGACGTTCCGCAGCCCGGCGGCAAAGACCTTCCCGAGCGGGGAGCCGGTGGCAAGGCGCGAGAGCATCTGCGAAGTCACGCCATTCTGGCGGAATTCGTGGATCGTCTGTGTCAGCAGGTTCTTTGGAATTACCACGCCCGCGCGTAGCGACCACATTCGCTCGCCGATGATGGCGAAGGCGATGACGGATGCGACGATGAGGAACCAGATGGGCCAGCCGGCAGCTTCGACGAGGGCGAACAAACAGAAACTCCTAGAATTTCGCCGTCACTTTAATCGGGCAATCAATTTTCAGCAAGCGATCATTAAGGAATCTCTGCACAAGAAAGCGTGCAGAGATTCCTCAATAAGGTTGATGATGGTCGTTGACGAATCATTAAGTCTTACTCACTTAAAGGCCTCGATGCGGGGCATGGGGAGTGTTTTTGAGCGTTCCGGGCGCTCACAGGACGCACCTTGGCGGCCGCGTCAATCGTTTTCTGTTTCATATTGGCTCCTCAGCTCCAGGTCACCGCCTGCTCAATGTACCGCCGGCGAATTCGCTGAGATAAGACGTAATCCCATTAGGATTCTCTGCAAACTTTTGCAGAGAATCCTTAACCAATTGTCTGAGCAATGTCACGTAACACGTCTGTCCTGAATGGCCTTTTTTGATTGTCCACAATGTTTGTGGATAAGCATGTGCATAGTTCACGCAAAACCCCCCTAACTGAGTTTTCCGTATGGGATTTTTCTCTACCGATTATTTCTTGCTCGTTAGTTTTGTCATTATATTCAAGTAGTTGACTGAAGAGCCGCGTCCCGCCTGGGATTGCAGGCAGTCATGCAGTAAAAACGGCGCGGCTGTGGACGGACCCTGGGGAGGGGAGCCGGCAAAAGGTGAAAAAAGTCACACTTTCAGAACCGGTTTAGAATGACTCGATGCCCGACTTCATCGCGGAGCGGCCACTGCCGCCCGTCATCTCGGTTGCCGAGCTCAACCGGCTTGCCAAGGAATCTATCGAACGCACGCTGCCATTGTCCTGGGTAGCCGGCGAGATCTCCAATCTCAAGCGCTATGAGTCCGGACACTGCTATTTCACGCTCAAGGACGCGCAGGCACAGGTCGATTGCGTTCTTTTCCGGCACCGCGCGCAGTTGCTCGGGTGGCAACCCCAGGACGGCGCCCGGGTCGAAGTGCGGGCGCAGCCGACCCTTTACGAAGCGCGCGGCAAGTTTCAGCTCAACGTGGAGGCCATGCGGCACGCGGGACTGGGTGCGCTCTACGAGGCCTTCGAGAAGCTCAAGACGCGGCTCGAGCAGGAAGGCCTTTTCGATGCCGCGCGCAAGCGGTCTCTCCCGCGTTTCCCGCGCCAGATCGGCATAGTCACGTCGCCACAGGCGGCGGCGTTGCGCGACGTCCTGACCACCCTGCGCCGGCGGATGCCGCGCCTTCCGGTCATCGTCTATCCGACGCCGGTGCAAGGCGAGGGCGCTGGGGCGCGGATCGCTGCGGCGATCGCCCTGGCGGGGGAACGCCACGAGTGCGATGTCGTGATCGTGTGCCGCGGCGGCGGCAGTATCGAGGACCTGTGGGCGTTCAACGAGGAGGCGGTTGCACGCGCGATTCGCGCCTGCCCGGTGCCCGTGGTGAGCGGCGTCGGGCATGAAACCGATTTCACCATCGCGGACTTTGTCGCTGATGTCAGGGCACCGACCCCGACGGGGGCGGCGGAATTGGTGGTGCCAAACCGCGCCGAGTTCAGTCAGCTGCTGGTCCATGTTGGCCACCAGTTACTGCGAGTTGGCCGGCGTGGTCTGGAAGACCGCATGCAGCGGCTTGACTACCTCTCGCGACGGGCGGTTCATCCGGGAGAGCGAATCCGTAACCAGCAGGGCGAGTTGAACCATCTCGCGAGCCGGCTTCGCGCCGCCGGGCGGCGTGAGCTCGAGGCGGGGGGCTGGCAGCTCCAGGCGATGGGGCTGCGCTTGCGCGGCGTTGTCCCCGACGTTGCCGCGCTCGCCCGGGTCCAGGTGGAGCTGGGGCGGCGCCTGCGCGACTGTGGCCGACGGGCACTCGAAGCGGCGGTGGGCGTTCTGGCCCGGCTCGATGCGCATCTCAAGCATCTCGATCCCCACCGGGTGCTGGAGCGGGGCTATAGCATTACCGAAGCGGCCGATGGGACGATCGTGCGTGATGTGGTACAGCTGAGAGCCGGGGAGGACGTTAAAATTACGCTGGCGCGGGGATGGGCCGACGCCCGGGTGAAGCGCACCGGAAACTAGAACGCAAAAAATCGTTAAGCGTTATTAGCCGCAGATAACCGCAGAAAATCCGTGAGTCGTGAGTCGTGATGCGACGTGCCGATAACACCTAAACCGATCAACAGAGCGCAGAGCGTCCAAGTATAACCTCCATTCACGAATCACCAATCACGATTCACGGATCTTAAGCAAGGACGCGAACATGGCAGAGACAGACCCGAACGATCTGGACTTCACGCAACCTCCGCGACGCAGCTGGGGCTACAACCCGATCCTGACCCGGATGTGCTTCAACTCGCTCGGGACGGAGGAGACCATGCCCGAAGGCGGGTGCTTCTTCGTCGAGAATCAGATGGGCGACAAGATGTATCTGCTCATCGAAGGTGAGGTGGGCCTGCGCCGCGGCACGAGGAGCCTGGATATCGTCAAGCGCGACGAGCTCTTCGGCGAGATGGCCGTGATCGCTCATCGGCCGCGCAGCGCGAGCGCGGTGGCGCGAATTCCGTGCCGCGTCCTGTCACTTGACGCGAGGCAGTGCCAGCACGCCATCCAGCAAACCCCCGAGTTCGGGGTCATGCTGATGAACATCATGATCAAACGCCTGCGCTTGTCGTTTTTCACGTTGAGCATGACCAGGAGCCTGCCGGACTGGCGCGAGGTGGCCGAAACCAAGGTGTTGGACGAAAAGCTCCTCGCCGAGTTCGTGCGCGCGCTTCAGGAACGCCCCCCTCTGCATTACCCTGTGCACAAGGTCATCATGAAGGCGGAGGAGACCGGGGTTTTCATGTACGTCGTGCTCGAAGGGCGGGTCGCGGTCTCCGTGGAATCGCAAGTTGTCGAAAGGATCGGGCCCGGGGGCGTTTTTGGCGAAATGGCGCTCGCCGAACAGTCGACCCGCGTTGCCAACGCCGTCGCGGAGACCGCCTGCGTTCTGCTGCCCGTCAACCGCAATGACGTCCTTGACCTGATCAAGAGCAGGCCCGAGATCGCCATGTCGTTGCTGAGAGCGATTGCCGAGCGGCTGCGCCACATGGACACGGGCTACAAGTAAACCGGTGGCTGCAATACGCGTAGTGGAAGGGGCACGACCACTACTCTGTGACAATTACTGGTGATGATAAATGGTGATGGAAACTGGTGATGATTACTGGTGATGGGTAAAGCGCCAAGTTAGTTTCTGCTTTTTCATCACCATCTCTCATCACCATTTCTCATCACTATCATCCATCACCAGTTTCGGCCGACCATTAGCCGCCCACCAGAATTGATTTCAGCTCACGCCGCACGTACTCGAGCACGAGCACCTGAATATCATCGGTGAGGCAATCAAACTCGGTAACGTCCTCCATCGAGCGCAACCACGTGAGCTGGCGCTTGGCGAGCTGGCGGGTTGCTGCGATACCCTCTTCACGCAGGCCGGCGGCGTCGAGCCGTCCCTCGAGGAAATTCCACGTCTGCCGGTAGCCGACGCAGCGCATGGAAGGCATGCCGGGCTCGAGCCCGTACTCCTCACGCAGTTTTTTCAGCTCGCCCACCAGCCCTTGCTCGATCATCGCATCAAAGCGCTGCGCAATGCGCTCATGCAGCACTTCGCGGTTGCTCGGGGCCAGCGCGATCTTGATCGGCGTGTAGGGAAAATAGACATACTTGGGCTTGCGCAGGAGCTCCGATAGCGGTTTATTGGTGATGTAATAGACCTCGAACGCGCGCTCGATCCTCTGGGAGTCGTGGGGATCCAGCCTGGCCGCTGTCTCCGGGTCCACTTGCCGGAGCTTCTCGTGGACGGCTGGCCATCCCTCCTGCTCGGCCATGGTATCGATCATGAGGCGCACGATGGGGTCCGCCTCGGGCAGGTCATTGAGGCCTTCGACGAGTGCGCGGAAGTAGAGCATCGTGCCGCCAACGAGGAGCGGTATGCGGTCGCGCTCCGTAATCTCACGCATCAGGGCAAGGGCGTCGTCGCGAAAGCGCGCGGCGGAATAGCTCTCGTGCGGCTCAATGATGTCGAGGAGATGGTGCGGCGCCCGGCCGAGCACATCCGCCCCCGGCTTTGCCGTGCCGACGTCCATGCCCTTGTAGATCTGTGCCGAATCGACGCTGATGATTTCGCATGGCAGCTCGGCAGCGAGGCGCAGCGCCAGCGCGGTTTTGCCGCTCGCGGTCGGTCCCATCAGCAAAATGGCCGGCGGCCATTTGGCGTGACGAGTGACGCGTGACAGGTGACGAGGCTCGCCGAGTGGCCCGGCGGCGGGCGCAGTGCGCTGTGCTGCAGCCGCCGGTTCAGGCGCGACGGCCGTCTCTTTACGGGCAGGTCTCGACGCCTTTGGTCGTGCAGGCGCCTGACGGGGCGCGGCACGCCTCGAGCGTTTCGCGGCCCTCTTTCGCTTTTTGGGCTTGGATGCTGCCTTAGGCATTGTCGTTACCGGGCACTCATCACTCATCACTCGTCACCCGTCACCCGTCACCCTTCATGAGAGGTCACCGACCTCTCATGAACAGCTTATCCAGCTCGGGCAACGTGATCTGGTGCCAGGTCGGGCGTCCGTGGTTGCATTGGCCGGAGCGCTCGGTCGCCTCCATCTCGCGCAGCAGCGCGTTCATTTCTGGCAGCGACAGTTTCCGGTTCGCGCGCACGGCTGCATGACACGCCATGGTGCCGAGCAGCTCATTGCGTCGCTCGGTGAGCGCGCGGCTCGCACCGAACTCGCGTATTTCGCGAAGCACGTCGCGCGCCAGCTCGCGTGCATCCGCGTCGGCAAGCAGTGCCGGTATAGCGCGCACGATCACGGACGTGGGCGATGCGGCTGCGAGGTCGAATCCGATGGCACGTAGTGCCTCGCCGTGCTCCTCCACGGTCGCCACGTCGAGCGCCTCGGCGCCGAAGGTAACCGGCACCAGCAATGGCTGCATCGGTATGGCGCGCGCATCGAGCGTGGCTTTGAGCCGCTCGTACATGATGCGCTCGTGCGCGGCGTGCATGTCCACGATCATCAGCCCTTTGGCGTTTTGGGCGAGCACGTAGACGCCCGAGAGCTGGGCGAGCGCAAATCCCAGCGGGTAGTCGGAGGCTGCAGGCGTGTCGCTTTCGATCGCCTCGGCGGCCGGGGCCTGGCGGCCGAACAGGGTTTCGTAGAACGCAACCGGCTGCGCCAACCCGAGCGCCAGGCTTCCACCGGCCGCCTGCCCCAACGTGGCGGCTGCGCGCGGCAGGACTGTGGCATCGGCGCGGCCCGACTCGGCGGCGACGCCTGCGAGCGTCTGCGCGAGCGCACGGTTGAGCGCGTGAAAGACGAACTGATGAATGGCCCGCGCCTCGCGGAAGCGCACCTCGGTCTTGGTGGGATGCACGTTGACGTCCACCTGCGAGGGGTCGATGTCGAGGAAGAGCACGTAGGCTGGATGCCGCTCGTGATGCAGCACGTCCTGGTAGGCCTGACGGATGGCGTGCGCGGCGAGCTTATCCCGCACGTATCGGCCGTTCACGAAGAAATACTGTGCGTCGCGCGCGGCGTGCGCCTGCGCCGGCAGTCCGATCGACCCACGCAGGCGCAAGGCGCCGCTCGCCGCATCGACCGGGAGCGATGAGGCGTGGAAGTCCTCACCGAGCAGGGCGCCGATACGCTCCTCAAGCGGCTGCGCCTTGAGGTGCCACCGCACGTGGCTGTTGTGCTGCAGCGTGAACGCCAGTTCGGGGCGCGACAGCGCCACCCGCTTGAACGCCTCCTCGCAGTGTGCGTACTCGGTCGCTTCCGATTTGAGGAATTTGCGCCGCGCCGGCGTATTGAAGTAGAGGTCGCGCACTTCGACGGTCGTCCCGGCGGCGAGTGCGGCGGGCGCCACCTTGGAGGTTTCCGCGCCATTGGCCGTGACCGTCCACGCATGCTTGTCCGTGGCGCGGCGGCTGGTGAGAGCGAGGTTCGAGACCGCGGCGATGCTTGCGAGCGCCTCACCGCGGAACCCCAGGCTGGCAACGCGTTCCAGGTCCTCGAGCGCTGCGATCTTGCTCGTCGCGTGTCGCGTGAGGGCCAGCGCTAACTGGTTCTGCGGGATGCCGGACCCGTCGTCGGCGATCCGAATGAGCTTGGTGCCGCCGCCGGCGAGCTGCACCGAGATCTGACGGGCTTCCGCGTCGAGGCTGTTTTCGAGCAATTCCTTCAGCGCGGCGGCCGGACGCTCCACAACTTCTCCGGCCGCAATCTGGCTGATGAGCAGGTCGGGAAGGACGCGGATGCCGGGCATGACGAATTATAGAAGTGACCGGTGCACGGTGGCCAGTGACCAGTGCGCGGTGGCCCATCGGGCAAATCTTGATCGTGCGTTAATATAGTCGCCGCCGCACGCTCTGGCGGCGAAAACGAGGAGAAGGCATGGACGTCGTTCCGAATCACACCAAGCGCCGGCTCGCGGCCGGTGGCGTCGCGCTGGGCATGGGTGTGCGCCAGTCGCGTACCGTCGATATCGCGACCATCGCCCACGGTTGCGATTTCGACTGGCTGTTCATCGACATGGAGCACAGTTCGACCAATCTCGACACGGCAGCCCAGATGGCCATGGCCGCACTCGCGGTCGGGATCACGCCGCTCGTGCGGGTGCCGGGGCCGGAGCACCACCACGCATCGCGCATCCTGGACACCGGCGCGCAGGGCATCGTGCTGCCGCATGTGGATACGCCGGAAGAAGCGACCCGCGCAGTCGCGCATTGCAAGTATCCGCCGGTCGGGCATCGCTCGATCGGCGGGCCGCAGCCACAACTCGGCTTTCGCTCGGTCCCGGTGGGGGAGGCGACGCGGCTGGTTAACGAGGAGACGTTGGTCGTGGTGATGCTGGAGACACCCAAGGCCATCGCCAATGCCGAGGAAATCGCCGCGGTGAAGGGCGTCGATGTGCTGCTTGTCGGCACCAATGATCTCTGCGCGGAAATGGGCATTCCCGGGAAATACACCAACGCCAAGGTCGAGGAGGCGTACCGGAAAGTCATCGCTGCATGCCGCAACCACGGAAAATTTCCGGGCATGGGTGGAGTCTACGACCCGCCAGTCATGGAGCGTTATATGCAGCTCGGCATGCGCTTCATCCTGAGCGGGTCGGATCTCGCCTTCATGATGGCAGGCGCGCGCGAGCGGGCGAACGTGCTGCGGGCCGTCAAGCTTTGAGAGGCGATGCAAATTCGTGATAAAAGAGGGTGATGAGAGATGGTGATGAGAGATGGTGATGAGAGATAGTGATGAGAGATAGTGATGAGAGATAGTGATGAGAGATAGTGATGAGAGATAGTGATGAGAGATAGTGATGAGAGATAGTGATGTGCAACCCGCTTTTTATCGCCCTTACCCATCACTAACCTCCACATGAGTCGCGCCGTGCCGCATCTCCTGAGCTTCCCGCGAAGGCGGCCGCAATCTTGGTTGGCTGGACTTGATGCATGTCAAAGGCATCGCCGTGTTTTATCTTATAATTCAGCGGGCAGTTGGGCCGCGAGGGTGCGGTACCACATGGAGAAAACAATGAATGAAGCTCGGTTAAAGAAGGGGAATTCATGCCTCAGATCATAGGGGTGTCAAAAGAGACAGCGGCGGGAGAAAAACGCGTCGCTACCGTGCCGGAAGTCGTGGAAAAGCTCATCAAGCTGGGCTTCAAGGTTGTCGTGCAATCCGGCGCCGGCGATCTCGCGAATTTCAGCGATGACACCTATCGCGCTGCCGGCGCCGAAATCGTCGACACCGCGGCCAAACTGTGGAACACATCGGACATCGTCTTCAAGGTGCGCGGACCCAGCACGGAAGAAGTCGGCCTGATGCGCGAAGGTGGCACGCTGGTCAGCTTCATCTGGCCGGCGCAGAACCCCGAACTGTTGAAGCAACTCGCGGCGAAGAAGGCCACCGTGCTGGCGATGGACAGCGTGCCGCGCGTCTCGCGCGCACAGAAGCTGGACGCGCTCTCCTCGATGGCCAACATTGCCGGCTACCGCGCCGTCATCGAAGCGGCGCATCACTTCGGCCGTTTCTTCACCGGCCAGATCACGGCTGCGGGCAAGGTGCCGCCGGCCAAGGTTTTCGTCATCGGCGCAGGGGTTGCGGGTCTGGCTGCGATCGGCACGGCTTCGGGCCTGGGCGCCATTGTGCGCGCCAATGACACGCGCCCCGAAGTGGGCGATCAGGTCAAATCCCTGGGCGGCGAGTTCGTCACCGTGGACTATCAGGAAGAAGGCACCGGCGTCGGCGGTTACGCCAAGGTGATGAGCGAGGGTTTCCTCAGGGCACAGGCCGAGGTTTTCGCCAAACAGGCGAAGGAAGTGGACATCATCATTACCACTGCGCTCATTCCGGGCAAGCCGGCGCCGAAGCTGATCACAGCCGACATGGTGAAGTCGATGAAACCGGGCAGCGTCATCGTCGACATGGCTGCGGAGCAGGGCGGCAACTGCGAGCTGACCGAACCGCACCAAGTGGCGGTGAAGCACGGCGTGACCCTCATCGGCTACAGTGATTTGCCGAGCCGACTGTCCAAACAATCGAGTACGCTGTATGCGACCAACCTGTTTCGGCTGACCGAAGAACTGTGCAAGACCAAGGACGGCATCATCGACGTCAACATGGAAGACGAGGTGATCCGCGGCACCACCGTGGTGAAGGAGGGCAGCGTTACCTGGCCGCCACCCGCTCCAAAGCTTTCAGCCGCAGCGCCGGCAGCGGCCAAGCCGGCGGCGGTTGTGTCTGCGGCCAAGAAGGGTCACGGCCATGGCAAGGCCGGCGCGCCGGCCTCGGCGAAGTCGATGACAATCATGTTCGCGGTCGCCGCGGTGCTGTTCTGGTTCATAGGCGCCAATGCGCCGGCGGCTTTCCTCAACCACTTCACGGTGTTCGTGCTGGCTTGCTTCGTGGGCTACATGGTCGTGTGGAATGTCACGCCTGCCCTGCACACTCCGCTGATGAGCGTCACCAATGCGATCAGCAGCATCATTGCCATCGGAGCGCTGGTGCAGGTGGCGCCACCGCTTGCGGCCGCAGCAGGCGTGGACCGGCCGGAGGTTTGGATACTGGGGCTGGCGGTGGTGGGAGTCGCACTCACCTCGATCAACATGTTCGGCGGTTTCGCCGTGACCCAGCGCATGCTGCAGATGTTCCGCAAGTAAGGGAGACGATCAATGTCCGCAACTCTGGCAACTGTCTCCTATATCGGAGCGACGATACTTTTCATCCTCAGCCTCGGCGGCCTGTCCAATCCGGAGACCTCGCGGCGCGGCAACATCTACGGCATCATCGGTATGATCATCGCGGTGCTGGCGACAGTCGCCGGGCCGAACGTCACCGCGAGCGGCTATCCGTGGATCATCGGCGCCATGGTGGTGGGTGCCACGGTGGGTCTCTATGCCGCGCGCATCGTCAAGATGACGCAGATGCCCGAGCTGGTCGCACTGATGCACAGCCTGGTCGGCATCGCGGCGGTACTGGTCGGGTTCGCCAACTACATCGATCCGGCAGCAGCGGGTATGTTTAAGGGCGCCGAGAAGACAATCCACGAGTTGGAAATCTACATCGGTGTGCTGATCGGTGCGGTCACCTTTTCCGGATCCCTGATCGCCTTCGGCAAGCTCTCGGCCAAGATCAGCGGCAAGCCCATGCTCCTCCCGGGCCGCCACTGGTTGAACCTGGCCGGCCTGCTGGTCGTCCTCTGGTTCGGCGCGCAGTTCATCAACACGCACTCCGTGAGCGAGGGCATGCTGCCGCTCATCGTGATGACGGTAATTGCGCTGCTCTTCGGCGTACACATGGTGATGGCGATTGGCGGCGCCGACATGCCGGTGGTGGTGTCGATGCTGAACAGCTACTCGGGCTGGGCAGCCGCTGCCACGGGTTTTATGCTCAATAATGACCTGCTGATCGTCACCGGCGCGCTGGTGGGATCGAGCGGCGCCATCCTCTCCTACATCATGTGCCGGGCGATGAACCGTCACTTCATCGCAGTGATCGCGGGCGGATTCGGCACCGAGGGTGGTACGCCGGCGGCCGCTGGCGGCGGAGCGCAGGCGGCGGGCGAGGTGGCGCCTATCCTTGCCGCGGAGACGGCAGAACTGTTGCGCGAGGCCAAGAACGTGATCATCGTGCCGGGCTATGGCATGGCCGTGGCCCAGGCGCAGCACACGGTCTACGAGATTACCAAGCATCTGCGCGAGAAGGGCGTCAACGTGCGCTTCGGCATTCACCCGGTCGCGGGCCGCATGCCCGGCCACATGAACGTGCTGCTGGCCGAGGCCAAGGTGCCTTACGACATCGTGTTCGAAATGGACGAACTCAACGAGGACTTCCCGGATACCGATGCCGCGATAGTTATCGGTGCCAACGACATCGTCAATCCGGCCGCCCAGGACGACCCGACGAGCCCGATCGCCGGCATGCCAGTGCTGGAAGTATGGAAGGCCAAGACCTCGATCGTGATGAAGCGCAGCATGGCTTCCGGCTATGCGGGTGTCGACAATCCGCTCTTCTACAAAGAGAACAATCGTATGCTGTTCGGCGACGCGAAGAAGATGCTGGACGAAGTGCTGGTCGCTCTGAAAAGCTGAACGCCGACGACGAGGCGTCGTAACGACCAGCGGGTGGGGATCGCGCGAGACTCGTCAACTGGTGATGAGATACTGGTGATGAGTACGGGTGATGTGAAATGGTGATGAAAAACGGGGCTGTACATCACCATTTGTCATCACCATCTTCCATCACTATTTTTCATCACTAGGATCGCCGCCCGGCCGTCAGGGCGCACGGCGGAACTGGATGTCGCCGTAGAAAGCCTCTGCTCTCCCGCCGGTGTTGTCGGTGTCGGTCATGATCCCGACCGACGTGATCGTGCCGGGCTCCTCGCCAAACGCGCGTTTGAAGTCCTCGACGACGTTGCGGGTGACGTTCTGCCACCGCCCCAGGTTCTCGCGCCCGCTCTCTGCGACGATCATCTTGATGCGCGAGGTGTGATTGTTCGGGATCACCGTGTCCCTGCGCAAACGGTTTTCCCAGATGTAGACCAGTGTGGCGTACGGCATGCGCCGACCCGTCAGCAGAAAGACGTCGTCGAACAGCAGCCGGTCCGCCAGCGACAGCTTCTCGATTTCGCCATTGAAAGTCACGAGCACGCGGACTGGGGAGTCTTCGGTGTGCTTGCGCATATTGTTGGCCGACTCGATCAGCTCATTCACCTTCCAGCGCCAGGTGAGCAGGGGGTAGGCGGCGGGATCGAGCTTCAGCCAATGCCTCAGGCCCGACGCAGAGCGGTCCGCGCTCGCCATCATCACCGTCTGCCCAGAGTCCTTTACCACCTCGTAACGCGTCCGCTTCTTGAAGCGCGAAAACGTCCATTCCTGCCAGCCCGGTTCGTGCGCACTATCAAGGTGGCTTGAGGCAAAGCTCTGGACGTGTGGCAGCGCTACCGCGTCCTCGGGCGGGCGCTCCGCCTGCAGGGCGCAGCCCGCGACGAGCAGGATGATCGGCGCGAGGACCCTCGATCTGGTAAGCACGTTGTCGTTGTAATGCCGAGTCGTGCAGCGCATGTTAAACCACTTTGCTTGGGCGGGACATTTGGGGCTTCACTGAAATAGTCGTTGACAGCAGGATGGCCGCGATCTGGGCCAGGCGCCGGGAATTCAGCGTGACGATTCCGACAGTCCGACCGGGCGTGCCGCCGCCCGGCGCTGGCGCCGCCATTCCCACGGCGCGGTGGGCGCCCGATCGGTCCAGAGGCCGCGGCGGGCCGTTTGCGCATCGAGTTGCAGAGTGTAAAGGGGCGAGTTCGCCCGGACGTAACGGGTGAACACCCACGCGTAACCGCGACGCACCTGCTCGGCGTTGGCGTCCACCCCAATGCATCTCAACCGTGCGAGCGTGCGGCCGTAGCGATCGCGGCCCCGGATTTCCAGCCCCGCCACCTTGCCGAAGCAGAGGTCGGAAAGGGCTGATTTGGAGCGCTTGCCAAATGGCTGCTTGAGTTCGGGCGCGTCGATGTCCGTGAGCCGGACGCGTAGCTGGCGTTGGTCGGCCAGCACCGTCACGGTATCGCCGTCATGGACAGCGACCACCCGAGCCGGCACATCGGCCCTGGCAGGAAGGGCGGCGAGAAGAAGAGCGAGTAAGAGTGCGGTAAGGAGAGGTCTGGGCCAGCTCAACTTCATCATGCCCGCGCAGGCGGGCATCCAGAAGTTTTCGATATCCCCTGAGTCCCCGTATTCACGGGGACAACGTTGGTGGTTGTTTGGCCGTCACTCATCAATCAGCGAACAAGGTGACGAGAAATGGTGATGAATGATGGTGATGAACAATGGTGATGGAAGATCGTGATGTAGCAGCGTGTTCTTCATCACCAGTTCTCATCACCAGTTCTCATCACCAGTTCTCATCACCATTAATCATCATGGGTTGAAAACCAGCCGGTCGCGGGCGAGCGGCGGATTCTTCGCGAAATAGCGCTTGATCCCGCTAAAAATCGCGTTCGCGAACTTCTCCTGGTAGGCGCGGTTTTTCAGCTTACGCTCTTCCGTCGGGTTGCTGATGAACGCCGTCTCGACCAGGATCGAGGGGATGTCGGGCGCTTTGAGTACCGCGAAGCCGGCCTGCTCCACCTGCGGCTTGTGCAGCGTGTTGACGTTGCCAAGCTCGTCGAGCACCGCGCGCCCGAGCTTGAGGCTGTCGTTGATGCTCGCAGTCTGCGACAGATCAAGTAGCGTCTGCTTGAGATAGGGATCTGGCACGTCGAGATTGACGCCGCCGATCAAGTCGGCATCGTTTTCCGTCTTGGCGAGCCAGCGTGCGGCCTCCGAGGTCGCGCCTCGCTCCGAGAGCGCGAACACGGAGGAGCCGCGCGCGTTCGGGCGGACGAAGGCGTCGGCGTGAATGGAGACGAAGAGATCCGCGTGCACGCGCCGCGCCTTTTCCACCCGGGTCCGCAGCGGGATGAAATAGTCGCCGTCGCGCAGCAGCACCGCGCGCATATTCGGTTCTTGGTCGATGCGGCGCTTCAGCTTGCGCGCGATGGCGAGGGTTACGTCCTTTTCGTAGGTGCCGCGGCGCCCGAGCGCTCCGGGATCCTCGCCGCCATGCCCCGGGTCGATCGCAACGATCATGAAGCGCGGCGGCGGCTTCTTGCTGAGCGGCCGTGCCGGGCTCCTGGTCGCCGGGCCACGCGCGGGGGGCGACGCGGTCTCGGCCTCGTCCGCCGTCTGGGTGCCCGCTAGCGCAGCGCGCTCCGCGTCGAGGCTGTCGAGAAACGCGAGCAACGGGTCGTGCGCTTCGGTCGGGTAGAGGTCGAGCACGAGCCGGTGCCCGTAGTCGCCAATCGGTGCCAGCCGGAACGCCTGCGGCCTGATTTCGCTCTTGAGGTCGAATACCAGCCGAACGATGCCAGGCTTGAAGCGGCCGATGCGTACGCTCTGAACGTGGGGATCGTTCGTGCTCACCTTGTCGATGAGTCCGCTGAGTGTCACGGAGACGTCCACCCCCTTGAGATCGAGCACCAGTCGCTCGGGATCTTTGAGGCCGAAGACGCGGTACTGAAGCGGAGCCTGGGATTCGAGCGTGACGCGGGTATATTCCGCGGACGGCCAAACGCGCGCAGCCGTGATCTCGGGCGAGGTCTGGGCAGCCGCGGGAAGCGCAAGGAGGAGCAGGGCGAGCGGCCGGGCCGCTTTCCACAGGCGTAACGTCAGTGCGTTTCCAAGCGCTCTAAACAAATCCGGCCAATCTCCGTATCCGCGTTAATTTCTGCCTGTCTCCCCGATCCCGTGAACTCGAGGTCGATTCTTATGTCCGCTGCGGGAAGCGCGCCAGCCGCCTTCTCCGGCCACTCCACGAGGCACATGGCAGCGGGAGTGAAGTACTCCCGGAAGCCAGCCTCTCCCAGCTCAGCTGGGTTATTGAAACGATAAAAATCAAAGTGATACAAGTATAACCTAGAAAGTTTGTAAAGTTCAACCAATGTGTAGGACGGGCTTTTCACCGGCCCGGTGTAGCCCAAACCCCGGAGAAGGCCGCGCGCGAGGGTAGTTTTGCCGGCACCGAGCTCACCGGAGAGGTAGACGACCAGCCCCGGCTCCAGGCACGGCGCCAGCGCCGCGCCGAGCGCGAGCGTGTCCTCGGGCCCCGCGAGAAAGCGGGCAACGGTGCGGCGCGCGCGATTATGATCGGAATTATGCAAAAGGCTTCGGTCGCAAATTTATCGCCGGCCGATCTCGTGGAGCTTGCGCGCCAGATCAAGTGCTGGGGAAGCGAGCTCGGCTTCCAGCAAGTCGGCATCACGGACACCAACTTGTCCGAGGCCGAAGCGCGGCTGCTCGACTGGCTGGGCCGGGGTTTCCACGGCGAGATGGATTATATGGCACGGCACGGCGTAAAACGCGCCCGGCCGGCGGCGCTCGTGCCGGGAACGGTCCGGGTGATCGGGGCGCGCATGAATTACCGGCCAGCGCAGGCGCGTGATAGCTGGGAGGTCATGCGCGACGGTGCGCAGGCGTTCCTCTCGCGCTATGCCACGGGGCGCGACTACCACACGGTGCTGCGCAAGCGGCTGCAGCGCCTGGCCGATTGTGTCAGCGCTGCCGTTGACGGGTTCCGCTACCGGGCGTTTACCGACAGCGCGCCGGTGATGGAAGTCGAGCTCGCGCAAAAAACGGGCCTCGGCTGGCGCGGGAAGCATACGCTGCTCCTTAATCGCGAGGCGGGCTCGTATTTCTTCCTTGGCGAGATCTACACCGACTTGGCGTTGCCCATGGACAAGGCGCAGGATGATCACTGCGGAACCTGCCGGAAGTGCATAGACGTTTGTCCAACACAGGCCATTCTCGCGCCGTATCAGCTCGACGCGCGGCGCTGCATTTCCTACCTCACTATCGAGCACAAGGGCGCGATACCTGAGGAACTCCGTCCACTGATGGGCAATCGTGTTTACGGTTGCGACGATTGTCAGCTCGTCTGCCCGTGGAACCGCTTTGCTGGCCCGAGCGGGGAGCCGGACTTCGCCGTCAGGAACGGCCTCGATGACGTGACGCTGGTCGAGCTATTCGGCTGGAGCGAAATTGAATTCCACGACCGCCTTGCCGGCACTGCGATCCACCGTATCGGCTACGAGCGCTGGCTGCGCAATCTTGCCGTAGGGCTCGGAAATGCCCCGACGTCCGGGGCCATGGTCAATGCGCTGTGCGCTCGCGCCGATCACCCGTCTGCACTCGTGCGCGAGCATGTTGCCTGGGCATTGGCCCAGCATGAGAGAAGCGCGCCTGCGCGCCACGGCGTCAGAGATCAGGGTTAGACCAGAAGGAGCGAAGGCATGAATTCCGGAGAGATCGAGAAACGTTTCGCCGACATCGAGGCACGCCTTGGCCGGGTCGAGTCGCTGATATCGAAAACGGCCGCTCTGCCGGCAACACCGGCCGTCCGACCGGGTGCAGCAAAGCCCCCGTCGTCGAAGCCGGACCCGGGAGACCGCCCTTCTTTGGTGACCAGTATTTTGGGCTGGGGTGGGGCGGTAGCACTGGTCCTGGCGGCCGCTTATCTCATCCGCCTGGCGGTCGAGAGCGGCTGGCTGACGCCTGTGCGGCAGGTTGCGTTTGCCGCAATCTTTGGCTTCATGATGATCGCCGCGGGGTTCTTTCTGCGCAACAAGTACCGGCACTACGCGGGACTGCTGCCGGCAGGGGGCGTGGTGATCCTTTTCCTGTCGATTTACGGCGCACATCTCTTCTACGGGTTCATCGAGACCACACCCGCGGCGGTAGGGGTCGTGTTGGTGTGCCTGTTGTCGCTTTGGCTATGCACGGCATTCGCTAGCGACCTTTATGCCTTATTCGCGGTGGCCGGCTCGTATTCCGCGCCGTTGTTGATTGCCGGGGCACCCTCGGTTACCGACCTGGTTATCTACTTCTCGGCATGGGGCGTCGTGTTCAGCGTCTTCTCGATCTGGCACGGCCGGCGCCTGATATACCTGTTGGCGCTCTATCTTGCACTGATCATTTTCGACTTCATGTGGCGGGGCCGAGCGCCGGATGCGTGGGGCGCTGCGCTCGCCTTCCAGACCGTCCAATTCGGGATTTTTGGCAGCGCCACGGCGATGTTTTCCGTCCGCAACCAATCGCCCCTCGATCCCGCATTGGCGTGGATGCACTTGCCAGCGCTGCTGATTTTTTATTTTCTGCAATACGCCCTGTTGAACAAGCACCTGCCGGAGTTCGCACCGTGGATCGCGGTGGCCAGCGCGTTTGTTGTCGCGGGCCTCTACGGGACCGCTCGCGCGTTCCTGCAACGTCCGCTGCCTGGCGGTGAACTCCTGTTGTGGGTATACATTGCGTTGGTGCTGTTCCACGCCGGCTATGTCGAGTCCGTACCTCATTCTTGGGCACCATGGGTGGCGTTCGCGATCATGCCTGTGCTCGCCGTGATCAGCTGGCGGCACGGCGCCGCGATTCAGGTGGGCTGGCCGATCTGGGTGGGCGTGGCCGTGATTTTCGCCATCAACTACCTGCGCATTGTGTTTGACGCCGATCTCGCATCGGTTCCGGGGCGCCAGCTGCTCGCGATCGTGTACGCGCTGCAGCTCTATCTTGGCTATGGGTTCATTCGGAGCCGCGAATCACTCAAGGGTTTTGCGTCGCTCGTACTCTACGCCGCGCACATTTGTGCGATGGCGGCCGCGCTGCACCTGCTGGACGAGCGAATCGTCGAGTCCGCCGCCTGGGGCGTCCTCGCGCTGGCCTGCCTGGGCTTCTCGTTGTGGTGGCGTGACCGGCTGTTGGGCCAATCCTCGTTGTTCGTGTTTGCCGCGGCGGCGGGCAAGGTGCTGCTTTATGATCTCGGCGGCGCGTCACCCTTGGCGCGGATCATTAGCCTGGTCGTGCTGGGCGTCACGTTTTATGTGGGCGGTCTTCTGTACCAGCGCGTGCTGGCGGTCAAAACGTAGGGGACAAACCACCCGGAACGTCTTCAACAGTGCCTTCGTGGCCCGTTGTCCAAGGTGGCCTTCAGGCTCTTGACACCTGCTTTACTTCGTCAGTCAGGCTGCCAGCCCGCCATTACGATAACGACCGGAAACGGAAATTCCGCTCCGCAGCGTGCAGCCTAGTATCGTCGCGCTTCGAGAGGCCCCAATGATCGACTCGCCCCGGCGGCCACTTCCAGTCGTCTGGGCTGCCGACCTTGTAGGTGTCGTCGACACGCTCGATCTCGGAGGTGTATTCGAGCACCGCGCCGAACGGCGCGACGTAGTACGCGAATACGTTGTTGCCCGGCCCGTGCCGGCCGGGGCCCCAAGCCGGCTCGATCCCCGCGTCCCTGAGCCGCCCCACCCCGCGCATCACGGCGTCGAGGTCTTGCATCTCGAACGCCATGTGGTGCAGCGCGGAGACGCCCGTGCGCACATAGGCGAGAGAATGGTGCGCGCTGTCGCAGCGGATGAAATCCATTATTCTTGTCCGGTCCGACAGCTTGAATCCCAGCACGTCGATCGCAAACCTCGTGCAGGCGTCGGCGTCGGTTGCATTGATGGGAACGTGCGTCAGCGCGATCGGCTTGTCCGGGTCCTTCAAGTGCGGCGCCGGCTTTTCGTCGGTCACGAAGCGGAAGCACTGGCCCTCGGGGCCGGCTAGCCGGAAGCCACTGGGCGCGCCGGGTTCATCAAGCTCCACGGCGCTAGGCTCGACCAGAATTCCGCCGGCCGCCGCACGTGACCGTAACCGTTCGAGATCTTGCTTCGATCCAGAAAACGTGACCGACACGACTGCCGGGCTCACAGCCTCCGCAATCGCCATCACGTAAGGATGGTCTCCCGTGCCGCGAAGATAAGACGCCTGCTTCGTCTTTCCCGCGTCGACCAGGCCCCAGATGCCCTCGAGAAACTCCACCGCCGCGCCCGCCCGGGGCATCTCGAGTTCTACGCTGCGAAGTCTCATGGGTGATGGGTGATGCGTGATTCGTGACGGGTGATGAGTGATAGGTGACGGGCCAGATGCGGACCGTTACGTCATTGCTTGGTCACGCAATTACTTGACTTTGATTCCCGCTGTTTTCGCCACGTCAGTCCACTTTTTTATGTCGTCGTGGACCATCTTCCGGATCTCGGCCGGCGCCATGATCTGTGTCTCAGCGGCCGCATTGGCGGCCAGCCACTTTCGGGTATCAGGATCCTGGAGAACGGCTACGATTTCGCGGCGCAGCTTCTCTGCGCGGGCGCGGGGCACGCCGGCCGGCACGACCGCGCCCCACGAGACATACACCTCGTAACCCGGAAAGCCGGACTCGATGACGGTCGGAACATCGGGCACTGCGGACGTGGAAACCATGAGCAAGGTATCGCCGTCCGCCGGCGATTGCGCAGCGAGATGGGCTCCAATGATGCCGTTCGCGCCGCCGCGGTTGTCGATCACGATCTGTTGGCCGATCCGCTTGCTAAGCTTGATACCGATGTAGCGGCCCAGCACATCGTTGCTGCCGCCCGGCGGGAACGGGATGATCCAGCGGATCGGCTTGTTGGGAAATTCAGCGGCATGCACCGCCGACAACGAAACCAGGATCAAACCCACTACGGCGAGAATCATCCGACGATACGGTTTCATGTTGAGCGCCTCCTTTGGTGGACCGTGCGCTTTGCAGCATTTGCTTTTTTTGAAAACTGTCGTTCGCATGATGGACGAGTTTAAAATCCGAGACAAGCTGATTTACGTAGCAGCACGTACTGCTAAAAAGGTATTAATGTCAAGAGGTTAAGCTTTACGCTGGTGCGCGGGTATCCGCGCGCGCTCACGTCGGCAGGGGACGAGCGCGCGCTACTGGATTTGACCTGGCGCAACGCCGACAGCGCTCGTAGCGATTTTTTCGACGGGACACAAACGCCACAAGCGATAACAAAACGATCGCCGAGCCCGGTCGGGACACGTTCTGGCTTCTGGTCACGCGCCGAGCGCGGCGGCGAGCTCGCCGAAATCCTTAGCGATGATGTCCCAATCCTCCTCGGCGCGTAGGTTGTCCTGCTGTCCGGGTCCGTACTCCGTCGGGCGCGCCACGAACCCGGTGCGCATGCCGTGAGAGCGGGCATGCTTCAGGTCATAGTTGTGTGCGGCGACCATCATGACTTCGTGCGGGCGCAGGCCGAGGTAGGCAATCGCACCGAGATAGACTTCGGGCGCCGGCTTGTAGCGTTTGAAGAGTTCTCCGCACAGGATTAAATCCCACGGCAGCCCGCCGAACTTCGCCATGTTGACGAGGCAGGCGACATCGCCGTTCGAGAGCGGCGAGATGACGTATTTTTTCTTGATACGCCTGAGGCCGGCTACTGCGTCTGGCCAGGGCTTGAGCCGGTGCCAAGCGCGGTTGAGGAAGACACGGTCCTCCTCATCAAGATCGCCGAGCCCGTAGCGGGAAAGGATTTCGTCCAGCTTGCGGCGGTAAATCTGATCGATCGTCTGCCACGGCGAGCGGCCGCTGTTGACCGCGTCCATGCCGGGGCGGTAGCAAGTCTTCCATTCGTCAATCAATGCCTCCCAATCGATATTTTTGAGCTTCTTGCGCCGGCTGAAGGCCTGGAAGTCGCCTTTGATGCTCTTGCGCCAGTCGACCACGGTGCCGAACGTGTCGAAGGTCAGCGCCTTAATGCCGGTGATCTTCATGATGGCGAATGATAAGCGATCGGAACGGTTGCCAGCGCGGCCCGTCCGCCCATCGTGACGTTCCCCTGACGCAGCGCTTAGATCGCTTCGCTGGGCGGCAGCCCGAGCCTGCCACACCATCGCAGATGAAGGCGACGCCCATCCCGCGTTTGCGGCGGAAAGGGCCCTTGATTGGATTGCAAAAACTCCCTTTACCGGGCATGCAAGTCCGGCACGAGTATTGCGCTTGACGGTGAAAAGCCGATCATATAGTTTCCTTACTATCAAATAAGGTAAGAATAACGGGGTTGTCAAAAACGGCGCCCCACACCTGTGGATCTGCCCGATGGAGGAGTCCTATGAACGTTAGCCGGATTTCACGTTTTTCAGTGAGGATGACGACCGCAATTTTTGTAGCGGCCCTTGCCTTGACCTGGGGCGTAACCGACCGCTCCGCGTACGCGCAGGACAAACCGAAAAAGGTCGTGCTGCGCTTCGTCGCGGACTTGCCGCCGCCGCCGCATCCCGCGGGTCTCGCGATGAAGTATTTCGCCGAACGGCTGCCGCAGGTGATCCCTGGCAGCGAGGCGCGCCTCTACTACGCCGGCGCGCTCTACACCATACCCGAAGCCTTCGAGGCCATGCGCCAGGGCAACCTGGAGTTGAGCTTTATGCAGATCGGCAAAGGGGCGTCGGTTGAACCGTACATGATGACCGTGGTCGGGCCGGGCGTGCTGACGACGGTCGGGGCGGTCGACTCGCTGGAAAAGACGCAGACGTACCAGATGTTGGTCGAGCGGCTTCAGAAGAGGCAAGCCGTCAAGGTGTTCGGCGTCGGGCACATGAGCTTCGGCATGGGCATCGGCGGCAGGGATAAGCGCTTTGCGAAGCCCGCGGACTTCGAAGGCCGGAAGCTGCGCAGCATGGGGCCGGTCGAGAACGCCTCGCTCTTGGCCTGGAATGCGTCGCCCGTCGTCATGGGATTCGGCGAGGTGCCGAGCGCGCTCGAATCGGGCGTGATCGACGGCCTGATGACGAGCATCGGCGGGTGGTCGAGAGTACGCGAGCAGGCGCCTTACTACACCATGGGCGGCGCTGGCGCCTTCATCGGCGACTACTACATGGTCAGCGCGAGCCTGCGCTGGTGGCGCCGCCTGACACCGGCGACCCAGGCCGCGCTCCAACAGGTCATCGCCGAGACCATTCAGGTCCAGAAAGAGTACAACTGGTGCGTTGACAAGATGAGCTACGACAAGTACGGGACCAAGGATGTGTCCAAGCCGGGGATCTACTGGATGAGCCCGGAGGAGGTCACCGCGATGGTGGATATGGCGGGAGACAAACCGACCCAGTACGTGAAGAGCAAGACGCCGAAGGAAGCGGACAAGTGGATCGATCTCTTCGTCAAGGAAGGCCGCGAGCTGTCAAAGAATAATCCATCCGGTTCATCCTGGATCGAGAAGATTGACTGCGCGAAGCATGCGTCGGTTATCGTGATCAAGTAGCCCGAGGAGTTTGTCGGACTTAGGTCCGACAAACTTCTAGAATAAGACCGCTCACAAGAAGACGGAGTGGATAGGCAGTGAAAGCCGTTTTTCAAACTGACGCGCGCGCATTGGGGGCCGGGACGATGCGGTATCTCCGGTTGTGTTTTAATTCCGCGGGCGGCCTTGCGGTTAGCCGCCTGTCGGGCCGTTGAACCCGACAGGGGGCCTGGCGCGTGGAACGGGCATACGCGATCTGGCGCGCGTTCCAGGACCGTTTCCTGGCGTACGCCGCGGCGCTCCTGCTGCTCGGGTGCACGCTGCTCGCGCTGCTCGAGGTCATTCGGCGCTACGTGTTCGGCGTCTCCTTCGAGTGGCAGCAGGACGCCGTCACCTTCTTCATCCTGAGCGGCGTTTTTCTCTACTTCGGCATCGCGCAGCGGCGCGAAGCGCACCTTACCGTTACCCTGTTCGTGGAGCTCGTGGAGAAGCTCGGTCCGCGCGTGCGCCGCGCGGCCGAGGTCCTCAGGCTCATCGTTTTCACCTTCTCGCTCGTGTTCCTTCTCGCCGTGGTGTGGTGGGGCATTCCCGAAGTGCTCGAGAGCCAGCATTACGACACCCGCACGGAGAGCCTCCAGTTTCCGATGGCGCCGTTCCTGTGGGTGCTGCTCGTCGGCTTCTTCTTCATGGCGGTGTCGTTGTTCTTCCAGATCTACCGGGAAATCCAGAGGCTGCGAGGCCGCAGTGTCCTCGTGGAGCCGCCGGATGAAGGCGAGATTCCGCATTGATGTGCTGATTTCGAGCAGCCTGTCGGATTTGGCGGTGCGACCGGCTGCTAGCAGCAAAACCGCCTGAGAATTAGGAGATTGTCGGATCAAAGTCCGACAAACTCTTAGGGAGAGGGGAGCGGATGTATCTCGTTGGGATTCTGGCGCTGGTGCTGCTCGTGCTGAGCGTGCCGATCGGCATCGCGCTCGGCGCCGCCAGTGCGGTGTACATCCTCATCGACCCGCTGCTGGAGCCGACCGTCATCTTCCGCGCCTTCTTCAACTTCATCGGGCGCTACTCGTTGATGGCGATTCCGCTCTTCATCTTCGCGGGCTTCCTCATGGAGCGCACCGGCCTGATCGGGCAGCTGTTCCGGTTCGCCGACGCCCTGGTTGGCTGGATGCCGGGCGGATTCGGGATCGCGACCGTGCTTGCCTGCGTCATGTTCGCGGCGATCTCGGGCTCGAGCGTCGCGATGGCGGCGGCCATGAGCCTCATCGCGATCCCCGAGATGCTAAAACGCGGCTACCCGCCGTGGCTGGCGTCCGGCATCGTCGCCGCGAGCGGCGGGATCGCCATGCTCATTCCGCCGAGCATTATCCTGATTCTCTACGGTATTGTGACCGAGACCTCGATCGTGCGCTTGTTCTTCGCCGGGGTCGTTCCGGGCATGTTGCTGGCCGTCAGCAATATCGTCGCCATGATCTTACTCGCGTGGTACTTGAAATTGCCGCGCGGCGAGCTCGACCTGCGTGAAGCGGCCCGCGCCGGCAAGGTCGCCCTGCCGGCGCTCGGCATGCCGGTCGTCATTCTCGGGGGACTCTACGGAGGATTCTTTACCCCGACGGAAGCCGCCGCGGCCGCCTGCGGCTACGCGCTGCTCTACGGGGCCATCACCGGCCGGGGCCAGTTCATCAGGGAGCTTCTGCCCACGACCTGCCGCGCGTTAAACCTGTCGGCCGTCGTCCTGTTCCTGGTGGGCAGCGTGGGCGTGTTTCAGTTCCTGGCCGCGAACCTGTACTGGCCGCAGATCGTCACGAAAGCCGTGGTCGACATGGAGCTGACTCAGCTTGGCTTCATCTTCATGTTCATGCTCGCAGCGCTCTTTCTCGGGATGTTCCTCGACGGTATCGCGATCGTGCTGTTGACGATGCCGGTCGTGTACCCGGTCGCCCTCGCGCTCAAGATCGATCCGATCCACCTCGGCATCATGCTCACCATCGCCGTCGAAATGAGCGTCGTCACGCCCCCGGTCGGCCTGAACCTCTTCGCGGTGAGCAGCACTTCGAAGATCCCGATCAGCCAGGTCACGAAAGGCGCCATGCCGTTTTTTTCCACCGACGCCATGGTGTTGCTCCTGGTGATCTTCTTCCCCGCGTTGGCGCTCTGGCTGCCGAACATGCTCATCTTGGACGTGTTCAAGTAGGCGCGGGAGCGGGTCGGGAACTCACGGCGGTCCTCTCGCGGCAACGCGAGCGGGCCCGGCGCGGCGGTTTTAGCTGATCCGATTGGGGATCGCCCGGCGGATGTCGCGCGACATCTTCACCGCGGTTTCCAGCCCGCGGTAGTAGCCGGGAATATAGGACATCTCCTTGTAACCCAGCGCCCGGTAGAAGGTGCGTGCCGCGAAATTATTCACGCGCAGCTCGAGGGTGACGGTCATGATGCCCGCGGTGAGCGCCGTCTCTTCAAGCCATGCCATCAGCTGGCGCCCGATGCCGCAGCGCTGGTGCGACGGTTTGACGGCGAGCAGGCTCAGGTGTCCCGTGTTGTCGCCGTATTCCATGATGGAGAAGCCGACGAGATTGTCCCTGACCCCGGCAACCACGACATTGGTGTTGCGCGCCCGGACTGCGCTCGCGACCCGCTCGGGCGGCCACGACCATCCTCGCAGGCCGACCTCGATCAGATAACGCGACATCACCGCGATTTCGTACGCATCGGCGGGAAGCCCAAGACGGAAGATCGGAGTAACCATATCGGAAGGTCCGCGTCAGCTCCTTTTATAGCGCGGTCGGCGGCGGGTGGCAACTGGTGCCGGCTTCCAGCACGCGGATGTCTGCCGGGAACGGAAGCCGGCCGGCATGTTATCGTGTAGCGAGAGCTTATCAGCCGACATCATGACGATCATTGATGCCTTCATCGTAGCGGCCTTTCTCGTCTATGTCGTGGTCGTAGGCCTGCGCGACCGGCACGAGGCGAGCGCGGGGCCCGAGCAGTATTTTCTTGCTGGACGCAGCCTGAACGGCTGGCAGGCGGGCATCAGTATGGCCGCGACGCAGTTTGCGGCTGACACGCCATTGCTCGTGACCGGCCTTGTCGCCGTAGGCGGCATCTTCGCGCTGTGGCGGCTCTGGATCTACGCGCTCAGCTTTCTGCTCATGGCGTTCGTGCTGGCGGCTTGCTGGCGGCGTTCGGGGGTGCTGACCGATGCCGAGTTTGCGGAGCTACGCTATGGCGGGGGCGGCGCAGCGCCTCTGCGCTTGTTCAAGGCGCTCTATTTCGGCACCGTATTCAACTGCTTTGCGCTGGCAATCGTCCTCCTTGCGGCCACCCGCATCGCCGAGCCGTTCCTGCTGTGGCACCAATGGTTTCCGGGGGCGCTGTTCGAGCCCATCGAGAGTATGGTGCGACGGATCGGCTTTGCGCCGACCACTGCGCCGCTCGCCGACCCTCAGCACTGGATGAAGGCCGCCGACAACACTATCTCCGTGCTGTTCATCGCGCTTGTCACCCTGTTCTACTCCACGCTGGGCGGGCTGCGCAGCGTCGTCAAGACGGATGTCGTGCAATTCGCGATCATGATGGTCGCCAGCATCATTTACGCGATCGTGGTGGTGCATGAAGCCGGCGGGTTGCAGACGATGATCGGCAGGCTGAGCGAATCTTTCGGAACGTCCGGCCCGGCAATGAACGCCTCGCAACTGCTCGCCTTCACGCCGTCAGTGGCGTACAACGTCAGCGCCTTGTTGCTCGCCGTGGTCTTCCTGCAATGGCTGATCCAGGTCAACGCCGACGGCACCGGCTACCTTGCCCAACGCGCGATGGCGTGCCGCACCGACCACGAGGCACGCCGCGCAGCAGTGGTATTCACTTTCGCCCAGGTGCTGCTGCGCAGCCTCGTGTGGCTGCCGATTGCTCTGGGGCTGCTGCTGCTGTTCCCGCCGGATGGCACGCTTGGCGGCGAGGCCTACGTCGCGGCGCGCGAGACGACATTCGTGCGCGGCATCGCGGAGACGCTTCCGGCGGGTCTACGGGGCCTGATGCTGACGGGAATGATTGCGGCCCTGGCGTCCACCGTGGACACGCATCTCAACTGGGGCTCGTCGTACTGGACAAACGACATCTATCTGCGCTTCGTGTGCCGGTTTCTCCGACGGCAGCCGACGCCGCGCGAACTGGTCTGGGTGGCGCGCATTTCCAACGTCCTGATACTGGCGATCGCGCTTGCCATCATGGCGCAGCTCGATTCCATCAAGGTTGCCTGGGAATCCAGCCTGCTGTTGGGGGCGGGCGTCGGGGTCGTGCTGGTCCTGCGCTGGCTATGGTGGCGGATGACGGCCTGGGGCGAACTCGCAGCGATCGCCAGCTCGGGGTTGCTGGTACCTCTCACGTTGATTCTCATTCCAGGAGAGCTTGCGGCGCTGCGCATGTTGTTGGTGGCCGTCAGCTCCACGGCGGCCGCGATTGGCGTCTCCCTCTGGTTCCAACCGGTATCTCCCGGGACGCTGGTCGATTTCTACCGCAAGGTCCGGCCTCCGGGATTCTGGGGGCCCGTGGCGCGAGCCGCCGGTGACCACGAGCAGGCGCCGCTCGCGGATCTCGAGCGAGGAACGGCAGCCGTGGTGCTGGCGGCCGTCTCAACGTTCTGTCTCCTGATCGGGCTGGGTACCTGGCTGCTGCAGGCCACCCCCCCGGTATGGTTGCCCGAGCGCAACGTCTGGATCGTGCTCAACCTGACGCTGGGATTGGCCCTGGTGCCGCTTTGGCTACGGTTGGGCTTTCGCCTGCCAGCGGGAGACCGTAAATCGTGATTGGTGACGGGAGTGAGGCGCGCTCCGCTGGCCCAGGGTTTCGGCGAGCCGCTGCTGCAATCGCGACTTACCCTTCACCCATCACGACTCGCGCCTTTCTTCAGGAGAGGCGTTAGGCCTTCCCGGTCTTGGGAATAAATTTCAGTGCTACGCCGTTGTTGCACCAGCGCTGGCCGGTGGGCGGGGGGCCGTCTTTGAACAGGTGGCCTTGGTGGCCGCCGCAGCGCGCGCAGTGGTACTCGGTGCGCGGCCAGACCAGCTTGTAATCCGTTTTGGTTGCGACCGCGCCGGGAATGACCGTGAAGAAGCTCGGCCAGCCCGTGCCGCTGTCGAATTTCATCGCGGAACTGAAGAGCGGCAGATCGCAGCCGGCACAGGCGAATACGCCATCGCGCTTCTCGTTATCGAGCGGGCTGGTTCCGGAGCGCTCGGTGCCTTCCTCGCGCAGCACCGAGTAAGCCATGGGCGAAAGGCGCTTGCGCCACTCGTCCTTCGAAAGGTTCAGCGGTTCCCCTGGCTTTGGGACCTTGATCCCTTCGGCCAAAAAGGCCATCCAGTTCTTTTGCAACTCCTCGATGCCCTTCATGTCCTTGATTTGCCGAGCGGCACCGGCCAGGCCCGGCAGCACATTCCAAAGGCCAGCGGCCAGTATTCCCTTCAACAATCCTCTGCGCGTCAGCGGCATATCGGCTCCTTCGATCTCTCCATCGGACCACAAAAGTCTACCCGAATTCCCGATTACCTCTTATATACGGGCCGCCGCCCTTATTGGATGCACCGACACGTGACGCGTTTCGGGCTCCGGGTTCCGCGTTCAGAGTTTTTTAGTATATGTGGATCTGTGTTTATCGGCGTTTATCTGCGGCTAATGCTGTCCTCTGTTTCTTGACATACGTCCTACAGCGCCGATTCGGAGCCGAAGATCACCGTGCACTGGCTGGACAGCACACCACCATTGCCGTGGACGCCGTAGGGCGGAGCAGGGGCCCCATTTATGGGGATGTGACCCCGAAGGCGGCCGGCGCACGGCGCTACAGTGTTGCATCCGATCCGAAGATCACCGTGCACTGGCTGGACAGCACACCACCATTGCCGTGCGCAAGAGCAACCTCGCAACCCTTTACCTGGCGCTTCCCGCACTCGCCGCGCACCTGGCGCACTGCCTCGATGAGCACGAGCAGTCCATACATGCCGGGGTGGCAGTAGGAGAGACCGCCGCCGCTCGTGTTGACAGCGTACTTCCCGCCCGGCGCGATGGCGCCACCTGATACAAAGCGGCCGCCTTCACCTTTGGGACAGAAGCCCAAGTCCTCGAGGAACAGGATCGGGGTGATGGTGAAGGCATCGTAGAGCGAGATCATGTCCACGTCGGAAGGTTTCAGTTTGGCCATCCCGAAAGCCTTGGGCCCCGACTCGGCTGCCGCGGTCACGGTGAGGTCCGGCATGTTGGAGATCGTCGCGTGGCTCAGGGATTCGCCCACACCCAGCACGTAGGCTGGCTTCTTCTTGAGCGATTTCGCGCGTGCGGCCGAGGTGAGGATCACGGCACCGCCGCCATCGACCACCAGGCAGCAGTCGCGGACCGTGAACGGATAGCTCACCATGCGGGCGTTGAGCACCTGCTCAATCGTGAGAGGCTCTTTTTCCCATGCCTTCGGGTTGAGCAGCGCCCACTGGCGCGCGGCCACTGCGACTTCGGCAAGCTGCTCGCGTGTTGTCCCGTACTGATGCATGTGGCGCGAGGCCGCCAAAGCGTAGGCCGAAGTCGGCATGAACGGGCGATAGGGGTCCTCGTACGGATTGCGCTCGCGCGGGGAAGCCGCCGCGCGCGAGACCGAGCGTTGGGTGCTGCCGTAAGCGATCAGCGCCACCTCGCACAGCCCGTGCTCAATGGCGGCCTGGGCGTGGGCGACGTGGGTCATGAACGATGAGCCGCCGATTATCGTGCCATCGAAGAACCGTGGCTTGATGCGCAGGTACTCCGCGAGTGTCATCGGGGCCGTGCGCACCTGGGTGGCCGCCGAGAATACCCCGTCGATGTCGGAGAGCTTCAACCCGCAATCTTCCAGGGCCCGCATGGTCGCCTGCGCCATCAGGTCGACCGGGCTCGTGTGGGGCGCGACCTGTCCCAGGTCGGATTCCGCGGCGCCAACGACGGCGACGCTACCGCGCTTGAGTCCGCTCATTTTTCACCTCCCGCCGGCGTGAACACGGGGTAGGGCGGCTGCTTCTCATCGCCCGCGTGGACGCGGAACCTGACGCGCAATCCGATTTTCACCTGTATCGGGTCAATGTCCTCGACGCGACTCATCATGCGGAAGCCCTCGTCCACGTCGATCAGCGCCACGTTTTGTGGCGCCTGGTCCTTGGCGTACACCACGGTCGTCGCGTACACCGTCCCGAGGCCCTTCGATACACGCCATTCGAGGTTGGGGCTCCCTGTGAGAGGCGCCACGGCGCGCGGAAAGAACACGGCCGCGCCGTCGTCGGCGCACACCTGGTAGGCAAGCTCACCCTTCTTCAAATGTTCGAGATACACCCCGAACGGGGACTGTTTCTTCAGATCCTGCATGGCAAACGCTCCGCGTTGGTAAGAAAGGGGCTGCTAATCGTATGGTCTCGACCGGTAAAGATTTCTGAGTCACCGACCCAGAAATCTCGGCTTGCGTTTTTCCTTGAACGCCGTGACACCTTCGGTATGGTCGTGTGTGAGACGCGCTCCGCTCACAGCCAGATACTCGAGCTCGAGCAGCATCTCGAGCGTGGGCACATACATCGATTGGAACATCTTTTTCGCGAGACGCAGTGCGTAAGTGGCCGAACCGGCCAGGTCTTGCGCCAGCGCGTTCGCTTCCACCTCGAGCTTATCGTCGGGCACGACATTGGTTACGATGCCCATCTCCCGCGCTTCCTGCGCCGGGACGCGGCGGGCCGAGTACACGATTTCCTTGGCGCGCGCCACGCCCAGGTGCTGGGTCAGGAAGAATATCGCGCCCCCGTCGGGCGGGATGCCCACGTTCTTGAATGCCGCAAGAAAATAGGCGTTCTCGGAGGCCACGACCAAATCGCAGGCGAGAGCCATGCTCAAGCCGACGCCGGCGGCAGGGCCACGCACGGCTGCAATCACGGGTTTCTCGAGGCGGTGCAACGTGGCGACCATCCGCGCATGATTTTGCGAGCGCCGGCGCCCGGCCACGACATCGTAGCCTCCCATCGACCCGACGTCGCCGCCGGCGCAGAACGCGCGCCCCGCGCCGGTCAGAATCACTGTGCGCACCTCGTCATCGGCGTCGAGCGCCTCGAAGTGGTGCGTGAGATCGTGATACATCTCCGCCGAGAGGGCGTTGAGCTTGTCTGCACGGTCGAGCAGCACCGTCGCTATACCACCGTCCTTTGTGACCTTAATGCTCATAGAGGAAACATAAAGATTGACAGGATTAACAGGATTTACAGGATTCGACTCAAGACAATAACAAAATCGCTGTTAGGTTTGGTGTCAAATTCAATCTTGTTAATCTTGTAAATCCTGTCCATCCCTAATCTTTTAACACAATCAGCGCATCGGCAGCAGCGACGCCTTTGCCCGCCTCGCGCACGAACAGCGGATTGATGTCGATCTCCGCGATGCGGTCCGCATGATCGGCGATCATCAGAGACACGCGCGCCAGCGCGTCGGCGAGCGCGGCGACGTCGAGCGCGGGTTTCCCGCGATAGCCCCTAAGCAACGCGGCGCCCTTGATTTCGTCAATCATTCCGCGCGCGGTCTCGGCATCGAAAGGCGCGAAGCGATGCGTGACGTCGTGCAAGAGTTCGGTGAGGATTCCGCCGAGACCGAACGCGACCGTCGGACCGAAGTAGGGATCGTTCACCGCGCCCACGATCACTTCCAGGCCCGAGGCCATTTCCTGAACCAGCACGCCCTCGATCCGCGCTTCCGGGTGGTGACTTGTCACTGCCGCAACGATCTCGCGCGCAGCCTGCTTGAGCGCGGCCAGGTCCGGTACATTGAGCCGCACGGCGCCGGCTTCGGTTTTGTGCGGCAAATCTGGCGACTCGATCTTGACCGCAACGGGAAAAGTGAGTGGCAGGACCGTCAGCGCCTCGACTTCCGGCGGCGACAGGAGGAGCTCTTCGACCACCGGGATGCCATAGCGCTTGAGCGCGGCCTTTGCGCGGTACTCGCCGATAGTGCCGACTCCGGCCGGCAGATTCAGCGCCTGCCGCGGCACCGTGCGCGGCGCGGCGCGCGCGCCTGCGCGCTCGAAGTCGCGGCGCTTCTGCGCGAACTCGGAGAGCGCTGCAAGTGCGCGAACGGCACGGCCCGGTGCCAGAATGCAGGGCACGTTGTTCTGCTCGAGATACTCGCGCACATCGCCGTTGTCATCGGGCGCGGTCGGCCAGTTGAGGATGAGCGGCTTGCGGGTGTCGCGCAGGGCGGCGACCAGCCCTTCCGACCAGGGGCGCGCTGAGCTGCCCCGTGGCACACGGGCGACGACCTGGTCGATGTTCGGGTCCGCAAGTACCTCACGGATCGCCTGCGCGTAGGATGCGAAGTTGTCGTTGTAACCATGCGCGGTGGCGTCTATCGGGTTGCTGGCCGAGGCAAACGACACCAGTACTTCGCGCAGCCGGGCCGCGGTCGCGTCGGTGAGCGCGGGTAGCTGCAGGCCGTGCTCGATGCAGCGGTCGGCGAGCAGCACGCCGGCGCCGCCGGACAGCGTGAGGACCGCCACGCGGTTGCCTGCCGGCAGCTTGCCGACGCGGAACGCCTTCGCGATGTCGATGAGATCGTCGACATCGCGGATCTCGATGAAACCGCCCTGGCGGAACGCAGCGCGAAAGAGCTCGTAGCCGGCGGTCATGCGCGCGGTATGCGAGGTGGCCGCCTGCCGGCCGATGTCGGTGTTGCCCACCTTCCAGACGAGTATGGGCTTGCCCAGCTCGATTGCGCGCTGGCCGATCTGCCGCAGTTGCCGTCCGTTCTTGATGCCTTCGATGAAGGCGACGACGATCTCGACATCCGGCCGCTCGACGAGATCGGCCATCCAGTCAAGCGCCGTGAGATCGACCTCATTGCCGGTAGAAACGACGTAGTTGAAGCCGAGCCCGAAGTGACAGGCCATCGCGACGACGCCGAAGCCAAAGCCGCCGCTTTGCGTCACCATTGCGAGCGGGCCGGGCTTGAGCGTCTTTAACTGCATCGTGCCGCCGAAGCCGATGCGCGCGTGGTCCTTGAGGTTCATGAGGCCGAGGCAATTCGGGCCCACCACGCGTACTCCGGCATGGTTTGCGGCGGCCGCCAGCTGCGCCTGGAGCGTGGCGCCTTCCGCGCCGACCTCGCTGAAGCCGCCGGCCAGCACAAGCGCGTAGGGAATTCCCGCCTTGCCGCACTGCTCAATCGCGGTAGTGACGTGCTGTGCCGAGAGCGCGATCAGCGCCACGTCGCATGGTTGGGGCACCGCGGCCACGTCGGGATAGCACGTGATGCCTTTGACCTCGCGGTACTTCGGATTGACCGGATAGATTCTGCCCGCGTAGCCGAAATCGGTGAGCAGCTTCAGCGCCTGCCCGCCAATGCGTGACGGTTCGTTTGACACGCCCACGACCGCGACGCCGCGGGGCGCGAGAAAGCGCGACAGATCCGATGCGGAGTCCGCTTTGTGTCGTGGCGCAGGACGGGAAGACATGCAGGCTGATACCGTGCTCGAAACCCAGATTCTAACCTTGCGCGACCCGTGCCGCAGCGTATGGGTTCATTATGTGGATCAGGCGCGGCGCCGGATCAACGCTTTCCGCCGGCCATCCGCGAGGCTTCCGGCATGTGGCGCAGCCGCCAGGTCATCAACGGCCCCAGCAGGGCGCCGATCCCAAGCGAAGTCCAGGCGAGTCCCCACGCCCACGACTCGGACTGCAGCGGACCGCCACGGGCCCAGTCGAGCACGAGCCCGAAGGTCCACGGGCTCACGGCGCCGGCGCCGAAGCCTAGCACCGAGCGGATCGAGTAGGCGGCGCCGATGTAGCGCGGCGGCACCAGCTCGGTGACCGCGGTCGAGTACACGGACGAATCGCCGATCGCGGTCACGTTGTAGACGATCGCGACGATCAGCAGCAGCCACAGGGGCCACGCCAGCATCCAGCCGAAGGCGAAGGAGCACGCGAGGCTCGCGCACGACATCGCCAGGATCACGGTGGTCCTGCCCCAGCGGTCGGAAAGCGACCCGCCCGCGATACTGCCCGCCATGCTTGAGAGGTAGGTGATCGCGGACAGCAGCGCGCCGAGCCCCACCGCCTGCACCGTCACTTCCGCGCCGGCGGCCGCGGATATCGCGAGGAACGCGGGCAGCCACGCCCACATTCCCAGGAGCTCCCAGCTGTGGAACACGTAGGCCCAGATCACCCGCATCGCCGGGCGGTTGCGCAGCACCTCGAGCAGCGACGGCCCGACACCCCTCGCCGCTGGCGCCGGGTGCACGGTGTTGGGCGTCGCGCGCAGCGCGTAGAAAGCCACGCAGGTGGCGGCGAGTGGGCCGCATGCGGTCGCGATGAAGACGCCGCGCCAGCCGATGGATGTCACTAGCGCACCGCTGAGGAGCAGCGCAACCGCGTAGCCGAACGACGCCGCGGCGAGGTAGAAACCAATGGCGCGACCGCGGCTCTGGGGCGTGAACCGCTCGGAGATGAGCGTAAGCCCCGGTGTGTAGGAGCTGCCCGAGCACAGTCCCAGCAGCCCGTGCAGGAAAAGCGCCGAGAGGAAGCCGTCGGTAACGAGCGCAAACGCCATTGCGGCCGCGGCCGCGAACACGTTTCCGGCGAGAAAGGTGCGCTTGGCACCGAAGCGGTCGGAGAGAAAGCCGGCGACGAAGAGCGAGATGAGATAGCCCACGTGCCAGGCGGATTGAACGAGGCCGGCCTCTCCGGCACTCATGTTCCACTCCGTCTTGAGCAGCGGAAGTACCCCTGAATAAGCGGTGAACATCATGGCAAAACCGACGCGGGCGAGGCATAGCTCGTAAAGCCACGCGACATCGCTCCGGGATGTGCCGCTAACGGAGTTCAAGGGTTTTTCTTAAGAATCTCACTCAAGCTGCCCATCCCTCATCCCTTCCCCTTCTCCCAAAGGGAGAAGGGAAGCAATTGCCACCCCTCTCCTGTTGGAGAGGGGCGGGGGTGAGGGACGGACGCCGATTACTCCCGATTGATTCGTTCCGCGAAGCGAATTAGCAGGAGATTCCATCTGTGTACATCGGCGTTTATCTGCGGCAAAATTCTATCTTGGGTTTTCGACACGAATCTTGGAAATTTATCAAAGATTCCTTGGTCAACGACCAAGAAATCTTGGCGGGCGTTTGTTCTTGAAGGCGGCGACGCCTTCCTTGTGATCATGAGTGAGCCGGGCCACGCCCGAGGCCAGCGTCTCCATCTCAAGCAGCATCTCCAGCGTCGGCACGGCCATGGCGTGAAACATCTTTTTCGCAAGTGCGAGCGCATGCGTCGGTGACTGCGCGAGCTCCAGCGCCACTGCCCGCGCCTCTGCTTCGAGGCGCTCGTCTGGCACGACGCTTGTCGCGAGGCCCAGGTCCAGCGCTTCGGCTGCCGCGACGGGCCGTGCCGTGTAGACGAGTTCCTTGGCGCGCGCGATCCCCAGTTGACGGGCGAGCAAGAAAATTGCGCCGCCGTCGGGCACGAGGCCAACGTTCTTGAATGCCATCGAGAACCGGGCGGTCTCAGAGGCGATGACGAGATCGCAGGCGAGCGCGAGGGCGTTGCCGATGCCGTAAACGGCGCCACGCACTGCGGCGACCACGGGCTTCTCAAGCTGGTAGAGCGCGGTGATGGCGCGATGGCGCCGCTGCGAGCGCGCACGCCCGGAAACAATATCGGAGCGGGCCATGCCGCCGACATCGCCGCCGGAGCAGAAGGCGCGGCCCACCCCCGTCAGGATCATGGCCCGGACGCTCTCATCCTGCGCAAGCGCGCCGAGGTGAGCGTGAAGCGCATCCCACATCGGGTCCGCCATCGCATTCAACTTGTCGGGACGATCGAGCGTCAGGATGGCAAGCTCGCCGTCCTTTTCAAGCGTGACGTTCATTTTGACCCGCTTAGAAACCAAAATTTAACCGCAGATAAACACAGATAAACACAGATATAACCGAAAGCAAAAATCCTTATTAGCCGCCGATGAACGCCGATAGATGCCGATAAACTCCAGAACTGAACCGCCGAGCACGCAGAGCGAAACAAACCACTGTTTACGATTTACGGGTTTAGTCCCATCACCCGTCACCCGTCACGATTCACTGGTTCTAGATGGAATCCCAGGAGAAGACGTCCGCCGTCTTCTGCAGCGGCACGAACCAGCTCCTTATTGCCGGCAGCATGTGCTCGGCACAGGTGTCGGGCGTCCAGCCCTTGGCGCGGTGGATGCCGCGCAGGGGGCGCGACTGGCTCATGAGGAAGACCTCGTTCTTGCGCACGGCGAACACCTGCGCGGTCACGTCCTTCGCCGCGTCGCTCGCAAGGAACACAGCAAGCGGCGCATTGTATTCGGGCGTGACCTGCATGCGCTGCTCGATGCGCTTCTTCGCCGCTGGGTCCTTCGACGGGATCGACGCAGTCATGCGCGTCCAGGCGACGGGCGCAATGCAGTTCGAGCGCACGTTGAAGCGCTGCATGTCGATCGCGATCGATGTGGACAGGGCGACCATTCCCAGTTTCGCGGCGCTGTAATTGGCCTGGCCCATGGCGCCGACCAGTCCCGAGGTAGAGGTCATGTGCACGAAGCAGCCGGACTCCTGCCTGCGGAAATGGTCGGCAGCGTGCCGGCTGCAGTTGAAGGCGCCCTTGAGCATGACGGTGACGACCGCATCCCAGTCCTGCTCCGTCATCTTGTGGAAGATGACGTCGCGCAGGATACCGGCATTGTTGACCACGCAGTCGATGCGGCCGAAATTGTCGAGCGCGCACTGGATGATCTTTCCGGAAGGAGCGAACTCCGCGACGCTGTCGTAGCTGGCGACGGCCTCGCCCCCGTTCTTTCTGATTTCTCCGACAACCTCTTCCGCGGGTGTCTGGTCCCCGCCGTCGCCTCCGAGCGAGGCGCCGATGTCGTTCACCACGACCTTGGCCCCGTGCTGCGCCATCAGTTTCGCGATCGCCGCGCCGATCCCGCGCCCGGCGCCGGTCACTACCACCACCTTTCCTTCTACCATTCTCCCCATTTCTGCTTTCCTTCCGAGTCAGATCCCGAGTCGTGAGTTGCCATCCAAAAGGGTGATGGAAAATGGTGATGACAGATGGTGATGAAAAAGTGGTGGTGTACAACCCGCTTCTTATCACCAGTTCTCATCACCATTTTCCATCACCAGTACTCATCACCAGTTAGAGAATTTCAGCTCGGCCGTTGTCCAGCACCGTGACGCCGCGCTCCGGTACTGTGGAGCGAAACGAAACGACGCTCCCGTCCACCCACATCTCCGTCCGGATGGTCTCGCCCGGGTATACGGGCGCGGAGAACCGGCCTTCCATCGCGACGAATCGTGCCGGATCGTAGCCGCACAGTGTCTTTAGAATGGCGTGCCCGGCGACGCTGAAGGTGCAGCGCCCGTGAAGGATCGGCATTTTGAAACCGGCCTTGCGCGCGTACTCGGGATCGACGTGCAACGGGTTGTAGTCGCCCGACAGGCGATAGATCAGCGCCGCCTGTGGCAACGTGGGCAGATCGCAAACATGCTGCGGCTGTGTCCCGGGCAGGGGATGCGGGGCCTTGATCGGCCCGTCGGGCCCGCCGAAGCCGCCGTCCGCGCGGCAGAAGGACGTCGAGGTGAGGGTGCAGAGCGGGTAGCTGCTCGACTTGTCTCGCACCGTGCACTCGGTCATAACCAGGGCACCTCTGTTCTTGCCCTTGTCCACGACGCCGGTCACGCGCGTGAGTCCGGTGACGGCGCCCTCCACGGGGAGCGTGCGGTGGATCCGGAAACCTTGCTCGCCATGCACGACGTGGCTGCGGGTGATGCCGGTGTCGGGATGCGCGTGCCACGGTCCGGGGTAGCCAAGGATGATCGACATCGTCGGCAGCGCCTGCAGGCTCGGCTCGTAGACGAACTTGAGTTCGTCCGGGTTGCACGGGTCGACCCCGAGGCCGACGCCGAGCGCGTACAGGATGGTGTCGCGCCGCGTGAGGTGTTGCTCAACCTCGGGTATGTTCCAGTTGATGAGCCGCTGGTAGTTAATCGGCACCGGGGAATCCTGGATCGCCGCGATCGAAGAGGGTCGCCGCTCTAGCTGAAACTCATCTCAAAACACGGGGCTGAATTGAGTCGTTCTTCTTCGCCTGGTGCAGGGGGTCGGTAAAGGAGCTTATTGGGCGAAAGGCCGATAACTTCCTGCGGGGAGCTATACTAGCACACGCCGATTTGCTCGCAGGAAAGGCGCGGAGGCGCTCGGCCGAAAAGATGCTCGAGCAGTTGTGAGCAGAGTGAACCAGAGCCTGCTTTTTCTGCCGTAGCCGGAGGTTAGGGTACGGGGTTGATCCCCGGATTGGTTACCGGAGCTGCGATCATGCCATTGACGTTGACTTCATCTGCATTTGCCAACAATGGCGAAATTCCCAAGCGCTACACGTGCCAGGGACAGGACATGTCCGTGCCGCTGGCGTGGAGCGGCTTCCCTGCCGGAACGAAGAGCCTGGTGTTGATCGTTGACGATCCCGACGCACCCGACCCAAAGGCGCCGAAGATGACGTGGGTGCACTGGGTGCTCTACAACATCCCACCCGGCACCACTTCGCTCGTGGAAGACGTCAAGCCTTCCGCGTTGCCGGCAGGGACGCTCGAAGGTTTCAACGACTGGAAGCGCACCGGCTACGGTGGGCCGTGCCCGCCGATCGGGCGCCACCGCTATTTCCACAAGCTCTATGCGCTCGATACGGTGCTGCCGGCAATGGAGAGCCCGACCAAGGCCGACCTCGAGCAAGCGATGAAAGGCCACGTGCTCGAGAAGGCAGAACTCGTCGGCACTTATCATAAGTCGTAGCGAGTGAGCCGTTACGGCCGCCGCGCAGCGGCTGGGCGACGCCGTATTCCGGTCGGGTAGGCCGCGATCTGCCGTAGTGGACCCTCGCTGGTATCCAGCACTCGCGCCAGAACCGGCGCGGTCCCGGCGGGGCACGAACGGGACGGTGGGCAGGGTCGCGACGCCCAGGCCGAGGATTTTTTCTGGACACGCTTCGCCAACTGGTGGTATCAATAAAAATGGCCGTTTCCCGGTTCGAACGACGCGTCGCAAAAGGGGGAGTCGCTCCATGCCAAGAACCACGGGACCTCGTTTCGTCGCGGACGGGCTGCGCGGCTACGGGGTCACGCACGTTTTCTTTGTTCCGCAGATGCTGCTGGAGACCCTCACCGGGATGGAGGGGATGGGCATCCGGCGCGTCATGGTCCACGGGGAGAAGGCAGCCGCCTACATGGCCGACGGTTATGCTCGTGCCTCGGGTCGGCCCGGCATCTGCATGGCGCAGCACGTCGGCGCATCCAATCTGGCGGCGGGCCTGCGCGATGCCTATCTGGCGTGCTCCCCGGTCATTGCGATGACGGGCGGACCGGCGCCAGCGGCGCGCTACCGCCACGCTTACCAGGAGATCGAGGATTTCACCCAGTTCGACTACACCACCAAGTTAAACGCCCGGGTTGACCACATCGCCCGCCTCCCGGACATGTTGCGCCAGGCTTTCCGCGAGGCGACGACCGGCGCGCCGGGCCCGGTGCATCTGCAGATCGGCGGCCATCATGCGGAAGCGGTTTTGGTGGAGGCGGATCTCACGCTGCGGATCGAGGACGAGTTCAAGCAGGTGCCCGCTTACCGGCCGGCGGCGGATGCGTCGCATGTTACGGCAGCGTTGAGGCTGCTCGCCGCGGCCGAACGACCGATCATCGTGGCCGGCGGCGGCGTTGCCTGGTCTAATGCGCAGGCTGACGTGGTGGCGCTGGCCGAGCGGCTCTCCGTTCCTGTGGCGACGTCCCTTAACGCCAAAGGCGCGATGCTCGACACGCATCCTCTGGCGGTCGGGGTCGTCGGCACGTACTCACGCGCTTGCGCCAACCGGGCCGTGGGCGAGGCGGATCTGGTCTTTTTTGTTGGCAGTCACACGGGGAGCCAGGTCACCGCGCGCTGGCAGGTGCCGAAACCCGGGACGCCGGTGATTCAGCTGGATATCGATGCGCGGGAAATTGGCCGCAACTACCCGACGCAGCAGGCGCTCCTCGGCGACGCACGCACGGTATTGCGCCAGATGCTCGACGCGGCTACGAAAGACAGCGTCGGCAAGCGTGCGCCGTGGCTGGCGCGGGTGCGGCAGCTGGTGGAGGAATGGCGGGCATCGGTGGCGGACAAACTGAATTCGGATGCGATTCCAATGCGCCCCGAGCGAGTCTGCCTCGAGATCACGCGCGTGCTTCCCGAGAACGCCGTGCTGGTAAGCGACACCGGGCACTCGGGAATCTGGACGGGCGCCATGGTCGAATTTGCGCGGCCGGGACAGCGATTCATCCGCTGCGCCGGCTCGCTCGGCTGGGGTTTTCCGGGCGCGCTCGGCGTGAAGTGCGCGCTGCCCGACACGCCGGTCGTGTGCTTTGCCGGCGATGGCGGTTTCTATTACCACCTCGCCGAGCTCGAGACTGCCGCGCGCTACGGCATCAATCTCGTGGTCGTCGTGAACAATAATGGCGCGCTCAATCAGGAGATCCCGCACTTCGATCGCGCCTACGGTGGCGACCCTGACGAGCGCGGGCGCGAGATGTGGGGATTCAGCCAGGTCAATTTCGCCAATGTCGCGGAGTCGCTGGGCTGCGTGGGTATGCGAGTCGAGAAGCCAGCTGACATGGCGCCGGCCATCGAGCGCGCGCTCGCCGCGGGCCGCCCGGTGGTCATTGACACGGTCACCGACCACCGCGCGTTTTCCCCGAAGACGTGGACCGGAGGGGCGGGCGATGGACACTAGAGGCCGTTTCAAGAACCCGATTCAAGCCGCCGATGGACGCCGATTGACCCAGATAAGATCAAGACGAAAAAATGGACAGGATTAACAGGACTTACAGGATTAGATCGAAGAGCAGGAGCTAAACCCGATCTGTCGATGTTGGTGTTGAGTTCAATCCTGTTAATCTTGTAAATCCTGTCCATTCTTCGCTTTGCATTTTCGTTTCTATCGGCGTTTATCGGCGGCTAATTGAGGGGGGGGCACTGATGTACGGATCGTTGGATGACCTGGAAATCGAAGTCGACCTGCTCGCGCCGGGCGCGGAGCGCATCGTGGGCAAGACGCACCCGCTCGACATTATCGCCCGCGACGTCCTGTTCGGTGAGGGCCCGGTCTGGGACGCGCGCAACAAGCAGTTCTTCTTCACGGACATCATCGGCGACACGATCTGGAAATGGGAGCCGGGCGGAGAGCTGAGTGCGGTGCTAAAGCCTTCAGTTAAGGCGAACGGCCTCGCGCTCGACCTCGAGAACCGGCTGCTCGTCGCTGGCTGGGGCGGACGGACCGTGTTCCGCTTCGAGAACGATGGCTCACGCACGACGCTCGCCTCCCAGTGGGAGGGCAAGAAACTGAGCAGCCCCAACGATGTCGTCGTGAAATCGGACGGCTCGATCTGGTTCACCGACCCCCATGGAGGGCTGTTGAACGTGGGCATGGTCGCAGACGACCTGCAGAAGTACCTCGATATCCAGGGCGTGTTCCGGATTTCGCCCGATGGCAAGCAAATGACGCTCGTGACCGCCGACTTCGTGTATCCCAACGGACTGTGTTTTTCGCCCGACGAGAAGCTGCTCTACGTCAACTGCAGTCGCGAGCACCTGATCCGCGTCTACGACGTCAAGGCCGACGGTGGCCTTGGCAAGGGGCGGGTTTTCTACCAGTACGACAGCCCCGAGCGCGGCGTGCCCGACGGCATGAAGTGCGACGTCGAGGGCAACGTCTACTGCACGGGACCCGGCGGGATCTTCGTGCACAGCCCTGCCGGCAAGGTACTCGCCCGCATCAAGACGCCCGGCCACCATTCCACCAACATTGCGTGGGGCGACGACGACTGGCGCTCGCTCTACATCACGATGATCGGTTCCGTGGTGCGCACGCGGTTGAATGTCGCTGGCGTGCCTTCGCGCTGAACGGCCGTGAATCGTGAGCCGTGATCCGTGAATCGTGAGCCATGATCCGTGAATCGTGAATCGTGAATCGTGAATCGTGAATGGGAAAATCACGCGTGATGGGTGATGAGTGATGAGTCATGACAGAAACCGCTAGATCATGGTTTGTTCCTCTCCGCCTGCTCCGCGGTTCAATTATCGGTCGCGTTCTACTCGGCGCCTTGGTGGTTGAGTATTGGAGTTTATCGGCGTTAATCGGCGTTCATCGGCGGCTAATATTGGGTGTTGCTTTTCGTTCTATCGGTATTCATCGGCGTTTATCTGCGGCTCAATTTGATCTTGAACACGATAGGTTCTGACATGACCTGGAATTTCGAGCGAGTGGCCGGCCCGTACAAGGGCAGGACCGGAGGGCTGGCGTGGGACGGAGCCGGAATGCTTTTCAGCGCGGTGGGAGAGGAGCGCGTGCTGCGCTTCGATCCGGAGACGGGCAAGACCGACGAGTTCCGGCGCTACACGGGGCGCGTCAATGGTCTTGCCATCGCGGCGGACGGGACGATGTACGGCGCGCAGGAGGGCGGGCGCCGCATCGTGCGGTTCCTGAAGGACGGCTCGACGGCGTCGGCACCCGACCTGCTCGACGGCCGGCATCACAACCAGCCGACGGACGTCATCGTTGACGTCAAGGAGCGTGCGTGGTTCACCGATCCCTACAATGCCCAGCCACCTTACGGCCCGCCGGTGTATCCCATGCTCGACCACGCGTCGGTGCTGAGGCTCGATCCCGGCGGCGCCGGCGGCGGGATGCTGACGCGCGTCACGCATAACACGTGCGGACCCCGAGCACTTCTGCTCTCGGTGGACGAGGGGACGCTGTTCGTCGCGGACGGCGACATGGAACGGGGCGACATGTGCCAACTCTTCGCCTATCCGGTGCGGCCGGATGGCAGCGTCGGCACCGGCAAGACGCTGCTGGCGTTCGCGCCCATGGAGCGCGGGATTGAGGGTATGTGCCTCGACAGCGAAGGTAACGTCATCGCGTGCGCGGGCTGGAAGAAGGCCGGTCTCGGGCCGCAGATTCATGTCATATCGCACGAAGGTACTATCCTGGAGTCGCATCCGGCGCCAGCGGACATGCCGATGCGCTGCGCATTTGGCGACAGCGGGCTCGACAGCCTTTACGTAACGGCCGGTGACGGCTGCCTCTATCGCGCGAAGGACACGGGCCGCCGTGGACGGCCGTGCTAGCAAGCCGTGATCCGTGATACGTGATCCGTGACCCCTGACAAGAGGAGACCAGACAATGGAAATTTCGAGCCGTTCTAAAGTTTTGCGCGTCGCAGCCATCATCCTTTCGGCTGCGCTTGGAGGTTTGGCGATGAGCAAAGGCGCGATCGCGCAAAACTATCCGACGAAGCCGATCCGCATCATCGCGCTGAGCTCGCCGGGCTCCGGCCCTGACATCATCGGGCGCCTGATCAGCCGCAGGCTCACGGCGACGTGGCGCCAGCAGGTGATCGTGGACGCACGCCCCGGCGCAACCGGACGCATCGGCGCGGAGATTGGAGCGAAGTCGCCGCCCGACGGTTACACGCTGGTGATCGTAACGTCGCAGGCCGTCATTGTCTCCGTGCTCTACGAGAAGACCCTGAAATACAACCTCACTCGCGACTTCGCGCCCATCGGTCTCGTGGCGACGACCCCGTTTCTGCTGGTGGTGCATCCCACCCTTCCCGCGCGGTCCATCAAGGAGTTCGTGGCGCTGGCCAAGTCGAAGCCGGGGCAGATCTACTACGGCTCCGGCGGCACAGGCTCGCCACCGCACCTGTCGGCGGAGATCTTCCGGACCATGACCGGAATCGACATCTTCCACGTCCCGTACAAGGGCGTGACGCCCGCGATGATCGATACCATGTCCGGGGAGGTTCAGATGGTGATTTCCGTCATCCCGGCCGTGCTCCCGGCGGTGAAATCGGGCAAGGTGCGGGCGCTGGGCGTCACCAGCACCACGCGCTCGCCGCTCGTGCCGGACATTCCCACGATCGCGGAAACGGTTCCGGGCTACGAGTTCATCGGCTGGTACAGCCTCGTTGCCCGCGCGGGCACGCCTGCGTCCATCCTCGCGAAGCTCAATGCCGAAATCACCCAGGCGCTGAAGACGCAGGAATTCCGCAGTCGACTGCTCGCGCTGGGCGCCGAGCCGCGCTCGAGCACGCCCGATGAGTTGGACAAGTGGATCAGGCTGCAATCGGAGAAGATGCGCAAGGCGATCGTGGCCTCCGGGACGCGCCCGGAGTAGACGCTGCCTTGAGAGCCACAACAGCCGGGGAAACACAGGCAGGGGTCGGGAATGGCGTTGCTCTTGTTCGTTCTTGCATTACGTCCGTGTGCTTCCGTGGCCATTGAAATGTTTTTTGACGTTTTTAAAACGGATTTGAAGGGACAGACGATATGCCAAGGATGACCGGGTCGCGCGCGTTCGCGGAAATGGTGAAGAGCTACGGCGTCACGCACGTGTTCTTCGTGCCCACGATCCTGCTCGAGGCGATGGCCGAGATGGACGGCCTCGGCGTGCGCAAGATCCTGACTCACGGCGAGAAGGCGGCGGCCTATATGGCCGACGGCTATGCACGCGCCGCCGGCAGACCTGGCGTTTGCCTCGCGCAGCAGATCGGCGCTTCCAACCTCGCAGCGGGGCTGCGCGACAGCTGGATGGCGGGTTCCCCGGTCGTGGCGGTCACCGGCGGCCCCGCCACTGCGGGGCGTTACCGGCGCGCCTACCAGGAGGTGGAGGATTTCACGCAGTTCGACTCCGTGACGAAGTTGAGCCTCGAAGTGGACGAAGTGACACGGCTACCCGATCTCTTGCGCCAGGCTTTCCGCGCGGCGACCACGGGCGCGCCGGGACCGGTGCACCTGCGGTTGCGCGGCTCCCACGGCCAGGGCGTCGAGATAGAGGCCGACCTGCAGCCGCTCAGCGAACCACAGTTTTCCCACGTGCCGGCGTTCCGCCCAGTGCCCGAGCCGGAGCGGGTGCGCGACGCCGTGGCGCAGCTTGCCAGAGCCCAGCGGCCGATCATCGTCGCTGGCGGCGGGGTGATCATGTCGCAGGCGCAGGCTGAGCTCGTCGAGCTGGCCGAGAAGCTGAAGATACCCGTCGCCACGTCGCTCACCGCCAAAGGTGCGATTCCCGACAACCACGCGCTCTGCGTCGGCGTCGTGGGGGTCTACTCCCGGGCCTGCGCGAACCAGGCCGTGTCCGAAGCTGACCTTGTGTTCTTCGTCGGCAACCACACCGGCGGCCAGGTGACCGCCAACTGGAAGGTTCCGGCCGCCGGCACGCCCGTCATCCAGCTCGACATCGACGGGGCCGAGCTGGGGCGCAACTATCCCAACACGGTTTCGTTGCTGGGGGACGCCAAGGTGGCCTTGCGCATGATGGTAGATGCTGCGCAGCTCAGAGCGCCCGACAGCGCTTTGCCGTGGACCGGCCGCGTGCAGCAACTCGTGAAGGAGTGGCGCGCGAAAATGGAGCCGATGCTGTGCTCGGAGGCTGTGCCATTGCGTCCCGAGCGCCTGTGCCGTGAGATCACCGAGGCGTTGCCCGATAACGGGGTCGTCGTGACCGATACCGGGCACGCCGGAATGTGGACCGGGCAGATGATCGACATTACGCGGCCCGGCCAGCGCTACATCCGCTGCGAGGGCTCCCTCGGCTGGGGCCTGCCGGGGGCGATGGGCGTGAAATGCGCGCTGCCTGACCGGCCGGTGCTGTGCTTCACGGGCGACGGTGGGGCCTACTACCACCTTCCGGAGCTGGAAACGGCGGCGCGGCACGGCATCAACCTGGTCGTGGTCATCAACAACAACAGCTCCCTCAACCAGGAGATTCCGCTCGTGCGCGCCGCGTACCAGGAGAAGCGCGACACGCTCTCCGGCGAAATGTGGCGTTTCCAGACGAACGCCAACCTCGGCAAGGTGGCCGAAGCGCTGGGTTGCGCGGCCTTCCGCGTGGAGAAGCCGGGTCAGCTGAAGGAGCTGCTGCCGCGGGCGTGGGGCATGAACAAGCCGGTGGTGATCGATTGCATCAGCGAGGAGCAGGCGCTCGCCCCGACCGCGTGGTTGCCGGCTAGCGGCGCGCGCGGGCGCTGATTCGTTACAGATTTAACCGCCGATAAACGCAGATCGACGCGGATCTATAACGCCAAGGCGCCGAGACCGCCAAAACGTCAAGCGCGCCAAGAAAACAATCTCTACTCACGGCTCACCGTTCACGAAAGTCTGTGAACCGCGGAGCACACGGAGAGAAACCAACCACGATTTGCGATTCAAGTTTCACAACTCACGATTCACTAAGGGGTAACACTTTTGAAAGCGATGGTGCTGAAACGCAAGAATGAGCCCTTTACGCTGGAGACGGTCCCCGATCCAGTACCGGGGGCGGGCGAAGCGGTTGCGAAGGTGCTCGCGTGCGGTGCGGGCCTCACGGTGCACCACACGAGGGCGGGCCGGAATCCCGTGCAGTTTCCGCGGATCGTGGGTCACGAGATCACCGGCGAGATCGTGGCGGTCGGAGCAGGCGTGACGCAGCTCAAGGCAGGGGACCCGGTCACTGCCTATTACTACCTCAGTTGCGGGCACTGCTATTGGTGCCGCATCAACCGCGAGACGCTGTGCGACAACCTCGCCGGCCATATCGGGCGCGATTGCGACGGCGGCTATGCCGAGTACATCAAGCTGCCCGCACGCAACTTCATCAAACTACCCGCCGGGCTCGACTGGCGCAAACATCCGGCCGAGGTCGGCGTCACCTGCGACGCGATCGCCACGCCGGTCAAGCTGATCCGCAGGGCGCGGATCAGTTACAACGACACGGTCGGCGTGTTCGGTGCGGGCGGCGGGCTCGGTGTGCACATGCTCATGCTCGCGCGCTGGGCGCGTGCGAGGAAAGTCATCGGCGTGGATGTCATGGCCTCCAAGTTCGACGCGTGTCTCAAGGCGGGCGCACATGTGACGGTCGATGCCTCCGGGGGCAAGGTCGACGAGCAGCTGCGCGAGCTCACCGGTGGCAAAGGCGTGGACGTCGCGATCGATTTCGTGTGTACGGCGGAGACGACCGAGGCAGCGATTGGTTCGCTTAACAAAGGGGGCAGGTTGATGCTGCTTGCCGGCCAGGGAAGAGGGTTCCACGCTGACCGCACGATCCAGCGTAACGAGCTGGAGGTTATGGGCAGCCGCTACGCGACGCGGCAGGAGGTTATCGAGTCGCTCGAGCTCGTCGCCCGAGGGGATATCTGGCCGATGGTAAACGTAAAAGTGCCGCTCGCGGAGGCGGAATCCGTACACCAGCAGCTGGACAGAGGGCTCGTCACCGGCCGCGCAGCGTTGATGATGGGTTGAAGAAGAGCGCTTATCCGGGAGTGGCAGCAGCCGTGAAACCACCAATCAAGATTCGCGATCTCCTGACCGGAAAGCACGCGCTGCTTGCGCCAGCCGTGTTTAACCCGCTCAGCGCGAAGCTGGCGGAACAGGCGGGCTTCGAGGTGCTCTACCTGGGTGGCGGGCTGCTGGGCTACGCCAAGACCGTGCTCGAGGCGAATCTCAGTCTCACGGAGATGGTCCAGGCGGGCATTGAGATCCGGGCGGCCTGCAATCTCCCGTTGATCCTCGACGGCACGTGCGGCTGGGGCGATCCGATGCACGTGGGATTTTCGGTGAGGGCCGCGGAGGCCGCCGGATTCTGCGCGATCGAGATCGAGGACCAGCTGCTGCCGAAGCGCGCGCATCACCACGTCGGGATCGAGCATATGATCCCACAGGAGCTCATGGTCGCGAAGGTGCGCGAAGCGGTGCGCGCGCGCCGGGATGGCGAGTTTGTAATCATTGCGCGCACGAACGGCGTGCGCGCGAGCGGCATGGACGACGCATTGAGCCGCGCGACCGCGTACCGCGAGGCGGGGGCGGACGTCCTCTACATCTCGCCGCGCACGCCGGAGGAAACGCGGTTCGTGGGCGAACGCCTTGGGCCGCCGCTCATGTTTTCGCTTCCGGGAGACGGCCCGCAGGACCTCGGAATGTCCCTCGACGAGCTGGGCGCGCTGGGCTATCGGCTGTTGTCTGTCACGACCCCGGCATTGTGGTTTCACCGCACGATGCAGCAGGGGTATCAGGCGCTGGCGGCCGGCAAACCCGTTCCGGCGCTTTCCGGCACGTCGCGCAAGGCCGAGCAGGATGCGCTGCACGACACGCTCGGACTCGATGCGCTCCTGGCGCTCGAGAAGGCCACCGTGGAGAAAACCGGTGACCGGTGATTCAAGCGTGATGGGTGACGGGTGACGGGTGATGGGGCTAACACCCGTAAATCTTAAATAATGGCTTGTTTCTCTCGGCGTGCTCTGCGGTTCAATTAGCGTTTTCTTGCTTGGCGCCTCGGTGGCTCAGTTCGGGAGTTTATCGGCGTTGATCGGCGTGCATCGGCGGCTAATAAGGATTTTTCCGTTTCGGTACATCTGTGTCTATCTGCGTTTATCTGCGGCCATGAATAAAGTCAATGGATAAGACTCTCGGGGCTTACGAGATTGCGGACCTCCGCGAGCTGGCCCGCCGGCGCCTGCCGAAGGGCGTCTTCGAGTTCATGGACCGTGGCAACGGCGACGAGGTTGCGCTGGTCAACAACCGCGAAGCCTTCGAGCGCATCAAGCTCGCTCCCCACGCGCTGGTGGACACGTCTCATCGCAGCCAGGCGATCACGCTTTTCGGGAACCGGCACAAGATGCCGGTTGCCATTGCGCCGACGGGATCGGCCGGACTGAACTGGTTCGAAGGCGAAATCGCGCTCGCCCGCGCTGCCGCCGCGGCCGGCATTCCCTTCACGCTTGCCACGGGCTCCATGACCGCCATGGAAAAGGTCGCCGAGCAGGCAGGCGGGACGCTTTGGTTCCAGATCTACATGTGGCCCGACCGTTCGCTTTCGCACCGGCTCGTCGAGCGCGCAAAGGCCGCCGGTTACCAAGCGCTGGTGGTCACGGTGGACACCCCGGTGCCGCCGGGACGTGAATACAACCTGCGCAACGGCATGACGGTTCCCTTCCGCTTCACCGGCCGCAACGTGACGGATGTGCTGATGCACCCGCGCTGGCTGGCGACCGTGCTCGCGCGCTATCTCGTGACCTCCGGCATGCCGCGCTACGAGAATTATCCGACCGAGATGAAGGCTCGCATCACCGCCGCGCCGATGGGGCGTTCGATGATGGTGACGGACTCGCTCACTTGGGACGACCTCAAGGACCTGCGCCGCATCTGGCCGCACCGGTTGATCGTGAAGGGCATACTGCGCGCGGAGGATGCCGTGCTCGCGGCGGATTGCGGCGCCGACGGGGTCATCGTTTCGAATCACGGTGGTCGCGCTGTGGACAGCACGATGGCGCCCATCGAGGTGCTGCCCTCCGTGGTGGAGGCGGCCGGGAAGCGCCTCACGGTCATGGTGGACAGCGGTTTTCGCCGTGGCTCGGACGTCGTGAAGGCGCTGGCGCTCGGCGCTGCAGCGGTGCTGATCGGGCGCGCTACGCTCTACGGCACGGCCGTTGCAGGGCAGGCCGGTGCGGCACGCGCGATCGAGATCTACCGCGACGAGATCGACCGCGTGCTGGGCCTTATTGGTTGTCCGGGCGTTGCCGCGCTTGATCACGACTACTTAATAAGACCGGTGGCTGTCACCAAACGAGGTGATGAATAATGGTGATGGAAGAGGGTAATGAGAGATGGTGGTGTACCACCCACTTTTCATCACCAGTATCCATCACTAGTAATCATCACCATTTCTCATCACCAATAACTGTTTTCTGCAAATCGCAGGGCGTTGATCCATCGGTTCACGCTTTGCGGAAAAGTACAATGCGATTGGAGTTGGTGCCAAGCCGGTTGTTCGCGACGCCCCAGATGTTGGCGGTCTTGGTGAAACGCTGGGCGTTGATCAGGACGGCACCGCATTCGAAGCCAGCGGCGACGCCGAGCGGCGCGACGATTTCCTCGAGCCGGATCTTGCCGCGGCGGACTTCGCCCACCTCGAATGCAACCCAGCCGCCCGGTTTGGTAAGGCGATAGAGTTCCGAGAGCACGCGCAACATCACGCCGGCCCAACCTTCCGGTGTCTTCGCCATCGTAATGCGTCTCCCGATCGCTTCGGCGTCGAGTCTGTTGAACCAGCAGCGCAGCCAGTTATCGCGCGCGTAGTGCACAACGTCGAGGAAGGGCGGCGAAGTGACTGTGAGTTGCACGCAGCCCGACGGCAGCGCATCGGTCGCCGACGCATCGGTGTTGAGAAAGGCCGCATCAGCTGCAGCGCGGCGCAATCGTGCCCGGTCGGCCGCCGTAAGGTCGCTCTGGAGCTGGACAGACTTGCGCAGAATGAGCGCGCGCACGTCGCGGTAGGGCGGCTTTTGCCCGAGCTTGCGGTTGATCCGCAGCTGGTCGTCCGGCATGACTGCCTGATTGGGCGGCAGCGTGTAGACGGAAAAGAAACCGGGCGAGTGGCCGGTGAGGCGGTTCGTTGCCACCATGCGGATCCAGCGGTCGACGGCGTCCTCCGCGCCCGCATCACGGCGGCGCCGAAGGTAGGCGCGCAGCGTGACGAGCTCGCTCTCGGTTCTCCGGTCGTAGAACATCGACAGGTCGATGTCAGCGCCCGCGCTCGCGCGAATGCGCAGCGTACGGAGCCGCTTCTGGATATCGGCGATTTCGGGCGCCTCAAGCCGCGGCTGGGTCAGCACTGCACTGAGCGGATTGATGTCGTTTGCGACCACGCGGCGTCCGAGCAGGGCCGCCTCGATGGCGGTTGTGCCGCGACCGCCGAACGGGTCGTAGACGAGATCGGCTTCGCGGCTCAGGCGCTCGAGAAAATAGTGCGGCAGTTGCGGCTTGAAGCAGCCGCGGTACGACACCTCGTGGATGGCGTTGGCCTGCCGCTGGCGGCTGGTCCAGAGTTCCTCTTCGTAGACGGGCACCTCTAAGGAATTCGCCTGATTGGCGAATTCCTTACCCAAGGATTGAAATCCAATCGCGACCGGCAACATGCCCGAGACGTTGCGCGGATTCAATCGAAGCATGACGATTCCTCCGTAGGAGAATACAGAAGAATCGTACGCCGATTGTACAATTTGTACAAGCGGTTAAAACAGGTACTTAAACCTCGTTACTCACTATGCTATGCAACAGTAAGCAAAGATGGCTGAGATCCCGTCCTTTCGTTTCCAACGGTCCCGGTATACGCCAGTGGCTGGACCTTGAATTTCCATGTAAAAATAGTAGGTTAATCCATCAAATGGCAAGCGAGCGAAAGCAATAGGGTCGGACTCGATTGATTCCTTTCCGCGGAGGACGCGGAAGACACGGAAGGAGGGCGGGGGAAAGCGACCCCGGCCCGAAACAGACCGGCCTAACCCGAGGCAGAGCGTGGTTTCATCATCTGCCGTTTGCTCACGAACGCCACGAGTTCCTGCTCGGGCAAGGGGCGGCTGTAGATGTAGCCCTGCACCAGCTCGCAATCGAGCTTGCGCAGAAAATCGATCTGCGCCGGCGTTTCGACGCCTTCGGCAACCACGCTTTTGCCGAGCGAATGGGCCATCGCCGCGATCGTTGCCGCAATGGTACCCCCCTCGCCGTCGTCCTGAATAGTCCGGATGAACGAGATGTCGATTTTGAGGGTGTCGTACGACAACCGCTCCAGGTAAGACATGGAGGAATAACCCGTTCCGAAATCGTCAATCGAGATCCGGACGCCAAGGCTCTTTAATTGATTCAGCATAGCGACGACCGTATCGGCGTCATCCAACAGAACGCTCTCGGTGATCTCCAGTTCGAGGCATTCCGCCGGCATGGCGTTTTTCCGCAGCGCGGCTTTCACCGCCTCGACGAAATTCGGCTGCCGGAACTGCCGGCTTGACACGTTGACAGCGACGTACTCCAGGTCCACCCCCTTCTCCCGCCAGGCCCGGAACTGGGCGCACGCCTCGACGAGGACGATTTGGCCGATCGCTGCAATGAGTCCGGTCTCTTCGGTGACGCCGATGAACTCGCCCGGCGCAACGATGCCGCGCTCGGGATGACGCCAGCGCAATAATGCTTCCACCGCGCGGACTCTGCCCGTGCGCGGATCGACCTGCGGTTGATAATGCAGGATGAATTGTTGCTCGGAAATCGCATGCCGCAATTCGCGCTCGAGCGTGCTCCGCTTGACCACCTCGGCGTTCATCGCTTCCTCGAAGAACACGTACATCCCGCGGCCGCTGTCCTTGGCGCGGTACATGGCCGTGTCGGCATTGCGCATCAACTCTTCCGCATTCGCACCGTCGGACGGATACACAGCAATTCCGATGCTGGCGGTCACGACATTTTCCAGGTTTTCGATGAGAAAGGGCTTGCTCAAGCCGGCAAGCGCATGCTCGGCCACGGCGCTGGCCGTCTTCGTTGAGGCGAGCGGGTTGATGAGAATGGTGAATTCGTCTCCCCCAAGCCGCGCCACGGTATCGCCTTCACGCACGCACTGGCGTAAGCGCACTGCGGCCTCCCGCAGCAACTCATCGCCCGCCGAATGCCCGAAACTGTCGTTGACGCTCTTGAAACGATCGAGATCAACGAACAGCACCGCGAGCTTCCCGCTCCCCCGTTGAGCCTGGACGAGGTCCTGCTGTAGCCGATCCAGGAAAAAGAAGCGGTTCGGCAGCCCGGTAAGGGCGTCGGTACGCGCCTGCTGGTACAACTGGCCTTCCCGCGCCGCAGTGGAAAGAGCCACGCCCACCCGGTCTGCATAGTCGCGAATGTAGGAGATATCCTCCTCGCTCAGTACGGCGAGGGCCGGATAGCCCAGGCACAACACGCCGAAGAGCTGGTTTTTCCAGATGATCGGCAGCGTGAAGAAATGCTGCGCGCTCAGGCTTTCCAGGCAGCCCTGCATCGTCCGGCGCGCCGTTTCACCGCTCATCCACCGACCCGCGGGATTGGCGCGCAGCGTCTCGCGGGCATCGGCCGGCAAGATGCAGCGCTCAACCGGCGGCTGCGCGCCGTCGTCGGCGATCGTATAGGCCCGGACCTTCTCTTGGGAATCGTGATCGATAACGGAAATGCCGGCGCAGCTGGGTTTGAAGCTTTCCCTCAAGCGCAGCAGGACGCCTTCGACGATTCGGTCCATGTCCAGTTCGGACAGGATCGCGCGATCGATTTTCGACAGCATCTTCAGGGCGTCGAACTGCCGTCCCAGCCGCGCCGCCATCGCGTTGAACGATCCGGCCAGCTCGCCGAATTCGTCGTCGCCAGCCACTTCCACTTTGGTGGTGAAATCCTGGCTTTCCAGGCGGCGGGTGCCCTCGATCAGCTGCTCCAGCGGGACCAGAGTGCGCCGGATCTGGGTCAGGCTCAAGAGCGTGACCAGAAGAACGGAAAAGACAATGCTGCCCCAGAAGATCAGGTTGAAAGTCATGCTCCGACCAAGCGCGACGGCTTCGGGCTGCGTGGCGACCACGATCCATCGCGGCGCAAGGAACCGCGCCTCGAGAAATATCTCGGAGAAATTGGCGAGAAACTCTTGCTCCCCGTCCTGCCAGGTGAACTCCCCCTTGGTTGATCGCGGAAAGGGCCTGATCACCGTGCCAATTGCCGCTGGCTGAAACGGTGGCGGACAGTGCAGCCCGGCGTACGCATCATTCAGCACGCAAAAGGAGATCGCGTACGGGAAGGTTTCCGGATCGCCCCACAGGTAGCCAGCGTCAATCTCCGCGGCCACGAGTCGCGGGTCCGCCGCAACGGGGCTCAGTGGCCGGACCAGCAGAATTCTCCTGCGGTGGCCCGAGGTCTTACGGGTTGTCAGCACCGACCCTCCCTGGCGCAGACGCGCGGTCGTGGCCTCATCGAGGAACGTCAAGTCCGCCAAGTCGCCGAACACCGGAACGACGCCGCCTTGCGATGATACGAGACTGAGGCTGCGGAATGTCTTGCCCAGTCGCTCCTTAACGACCGAGGGGGCGCTATCGCTCTTAAGATCGTCGGCTGCACTGCGCAGCAATTGATCGGCCAGCAGCAATCGATCGTAGACCGTACTGCCGAAGCTTGCGCTCGTCGCTTGAAGCCTGGCGTGGCTCTCCCGGACGAGCGCCTGCTTAAACTCGACGAAGTACAGGAAAGAAAGTACAAGAAACGGGATGAACGCGGCGAGCACGAAAAGCAGCAACACCCTACGGGCGACCTTACTGCGCAAAAACGTGCCTTCGAGTTTCATTCGCGGCATACTCAGTAGTCCGAGGCTAGTCCCACGAAACGCCCATTGTTGCCCCGCACGATATCGTCGCGGCTGGACATCGCCGTCAGCGGCGGCACACTGTTGCCGTCCTTGCCCATGCTGTAGAGGTCGAAGTCGGCATTGATCGGGACCAGATTCTTGTCTTTGCGTCTTTGCCCCGCAGCCCCTGGGGTAAGAGGACTCAGTTTGAGATATTGATACGGGTTCTTCCAGGGATCGAGCATTCCGGCCTTGCCGATGTCCGCCAAGCTGTCCGGAAAACTCTTGTTATCCGCGTAGTATTGGGTAATGAGGACGTCCAGGCTCCTGACGTCCGACTTGGCCTGCGCAACCAGTGCTTTGTAGCGGTAGCTTTCGTAGGACACCACGGCGATCCCCGATAGCACCGCAATGACCGCGATGGCAATCAACAGCTCGACTATCGTGAAGCCGGCCCAGCCGGGCGCGTTAGCCATGGGACGCGCGCGCGACGTGTTGTTCTCCTCGCCCATCTCTACGAGCGACCGGACGGCCACGTAGCGGTACACGCCGCCGGGCACCGTTCCGGCGACAAGCCCACCAATCAATCCGCTAAGTGAAAAATACTCTAAGTGCTTAAACATAACCGGGCAAAATTGCGGCCTCGGGGGGCGCGCACCAAAGCCGAGGGCCCGTGGGCACAGACGAGATGTGAGCTACTGGTGGGGGGGCATGCCAAGGCGTCACGCAAGAATTAGGCCAGTGCTCCCGTTGACCGTGACCTTTGCCACAAATAGCCAAACGGCTTGTTCCGTTTGCCAAATCAGGCGCGCAGATTGGATTCAAGCAACACAGTGGAGCCTTGCCCCGGCGACTGGAATTCTCAACGGACGTGAAAGGTGCCGGCATCGCGTCACGGCGGCGAACTTCGCGCGCGCGGGACGAGACGAAATGGGGATGACTGCTTTGGGTGTGCGCCGCGCAAAAAGGCGTGATGTCTTGTCCGAGAGCCGGATGCGGGAGAGCTGCCTGTCCGGTTCGATGAGCGGGATGTGGAAACGGAGCTACGACGAGGTTACTCGGGCACCGTCAGACTTCAGTTGTTACCCCGGTTTCGCGGACGGTTTGCCCGCTATCGATAGTCAAGCGCGGTGGCGCAGCGTATGCTGACAAACAATGATCATATGAAATCCAACGAGAGGTGAAGAAGGCATGTTGCCACTGCGGGAGAGAGGATGGTAACGCGGTGCAGCAGGAAGTGGTCAAGATGCACTTGAGCTTGAACGTCAACGGCACGGAGCATCAGTTGTCGGTCGAGCCTCGGCAGACGCTGCTGGCGGTGTTGCGCGACGAACTCGGCCTCACCGGCACCAAACAGGGGTGCGAGGATGGTACCTGCGGCACCTGCATGGTCACCGTGAACGGCGCCATGGCGCGAGCCTGTCGCGTCCACGTCGATCGTGTCAACGGCAAGGATGTTCTCACCATCGAGGGGCTGGGCACGCCCGAGAGATTTCATCCCTTGCAGAAAGCCTTCGTTGAGACCGGCGCCGTCCAGTGCGGTTTCTGCACGCCGGGATCGATCATGGCGGCCAAGGCCCTGCTGGATCGCAATCCGGATCCGACGCGGGCGCAGATCGCCAAGGCCCTCGGGAGCAATCTGTGCCGCTGCACCGGCTACCTGAGCATCCTGGACGCGGTGACCCGTGTAGCCGATCTTGGCCGGGGCGTCGGGTCGCCGCAGCCCCAGGCGTGCGAAGAGGCCGAAGTGCACCGGCCGGCCGATGCACGAGACAAGGTGCTGGGAACGGCCCTCTATGCTGCCGATCTCACGATGCCCGGCATGCTCCATGGAGCGGTTCTCCGAAGCCCTCACCCTCACGCCGACATCCTCCGCATCGACGACAGCGAGGCCCGGGCGCTGCCGGGTGTGGTAGTCGTGGTTACTGCCAAGGATGTGCCCGGCCTCAATCGTTACGGGCGCATCACCAAGGATCAGCGCGTGCTTGCAGACGGTCGGGTGCGCCAGATCGGCGATGCGGTGGCGGCCGTAGCCGCGACATCGCCGCAAACAGCGGCGCAGGCGCTCTCGCTTATTCGCGTGAGCTACCGCCATCTCCCGGCGGTCCTGGATCCTGCCGAGGCTCTAAAGGAAGGCGCGCCCGTTGTCCACGACAGCGGCAACCTGCTCGACGACAAAACGGTCCACTGGGGCGATGTGGAGACAGGCCTTGCACAAGCCGATGTCGTGGTCGAGGAGACGTACACCACGCCCTT
>Ga0224512_10000106_pt1 | contig 89443 bp, 85 predicted proteins | sample SF_May12_sed_USG_4_FD_169103 | JGI IMG/M metagenome (GOLD analysis project Ga0224512, IMG submission 169103) | Sediment microbial communities from San Francisco Bay, California, United States - SF_May12_sed_USGS_13 | ecosystem: Environmental > Aquatic > Marine > Sediment | place: USA... | reverse complement strand
ATTCGAGACCGCGTTGGACCTCATGCCTCCCGAGGCCGCTCTGGAGTGGCGGATTCCAGAGCGCGCCGTGGAACGGGCAGTCCGGGGCGACCTCCGAGACGCCACAACAGCCGGCCCCGACTCCCTCGCGGCGGCACTCGCGACGCTCTGGATCCTCGCCGACCCTCTCTACCTGGTCGACGGCAACGATCGCCTCACGGAGCACTACGCCCGCTGGACCGTCTCGACCCTCAAGGAAGACGCGAGAAACCCTTATGGCATCCGCTGGAGCACCGACCTCGAAGAACTGACGGTCCGCCACGGATGGGAGCTGGGCTGGGAACGGACGATTCATACGATGTTCGTGGGGCGGGAGGGCGCGATCGGCCACAAACACCCCGAGGGGCGGGACTATCTGCCATCTGCGGCCGCGTGGCGGGACCTATCCGCCGCGGCGCCCGAGGACTTGGTGGCCGATCGACGCGAGCCGCGAAGTCTCTATGCGCCCCGCTACGCCCCGGTCCTTCTGCCGATCGAGTCTGTGGTGGCCGTATTCCCCCGCGGCGATCGGACCGTCCTCGTGGGACTTCCCTACTTACCAGAGGACACCACCTTCCATGCGGCCCATCGCCATCCGCGCCCTTGGCTCGATGCCGGAGATCAGGCCGGCATGAGCGACCGGATTGGTCTCTTCGCGGTCCCGATCGCCGGTGGCGATGGCTCCGTGCAGATCGTCGAGGCGGGCGAGGGGGCGCTGATGCTCGACGTCCCTCTGGGCGACTACGTGGTGTCGGTGGAGAGCTGGAGCCCCGAGCGCCGGCGGGCCGGCCGGGCTCGGATGGGAGTGCGGGTAGCGCGCGCCCCAGAGGACATCGCCACCGCGTCGGACATCCTCCTGCTGCGCGGTACGGAACGCCCCCCCCGGTCTCTGGAGGAGGCCCTTCCGAGTGCCCTGGTGCGCCCGGGCGTTCAGTCCAGCGATCCCCTCGCGATCGCATGGGAGCTCAGCGGCCTCGGGTTCAGGCCCGAGACCGTGGAGTACGAGCTCTCCGTCGAGCGCGGAGGGCGCAACGTATTCCGCCGCATCGGTGAGTTCCTCGGACTCGCCGATCGCCCCCAGCCCTTGGCCCTATCCTGGCAAGAACCCGCCCCCGACTACCCTACCCATCAGTTCCGCCACCTGAACCTCGACCTCCCCCCCCTAGACCCCGGCGACTACCGAATCACCCTAACCGTCCGCACCGCCACCCGCTCCGACGTAGTAGTCACCAAGGACTTCCAGGTCGTCGAGTAGCCTCCAAGCGAAAAGCGGCCAGCCCGCCCCCGTGTCGCGCGCAGGCCAACGCCCCGCGTCGGGAGAACGCGCCACCCGTAAAGGCTGTAGGCGCGCGGCCACACGCCCCCGCGGCGAGGCTCGGACGCTTGCGTCCGGAGCGCAGCGCCCTCGCCAAGGGGGCGTGTGGCCGCGCGCCCGCCCCGAAAAGCGTGGAGCGGTGCGTCCCCCCGTCTAAGTCGTGCGTTGACCCCCCCACGTGCGTTTTCTAGCTTCCCAGGCTGCCAACCCTCTGCGCCCACCCGGCTCTCCCGAAACCCAACCCCATGGACGACACCTTCAGGCGGGGACCCCTTCTCCTCCTGAGCGGACGGGCCAACCGTCCTCTCGCGGTCGAGATCGGTGAGCGGATCGGGAAGTCGCCGGACGCCGCAACGATCAGGCAGTTCTCCGACGGCGAGATCTTCGTGAGGATCGACCGCAATGCACGGGGGCGGGACGTCTATATCGTCCAGCCGACCGGGGCGCCGGCAGAGAACATGATGGAGCTGCTCCTGCTGCTGGACGCAGCCCACCGGGCCTCGGCCGCAAGGGTGACGGCGGTGATCCCCTACTTCGGCTACGGCAGGCAGGATCGGAAGGATCAGCCGCGAGTGGCGATCGGAGCGAAACTGTCGGCCAATCTGATTGTCGCGGCGGGCGCGGACCGGGTGATCTCGATCGACTTCCATCAGCACCAGATCCAGGGCTTCTTCGACATCCCGGTGGACCATCTCTACGCGGCCCCCGTGCTGACCAAGTATTTCAGGGATCTCAAGCTAAAGGACCTGGTCGTCGTCGCTCCCGACGTCGGCTCGGCGAAGATGGCGCGGGGGACGGCGCGTAGACTCGACGCCTCGTTCGCCATCATCGACAAGCGCCGGCCGAAGGCGAACATGTCCGAGGTCCTCAACGTGGTGGGTGAGGTCGAGGGCATGACCTGCCTGCTCATCGACGATATGGTAGATACGGCGGGAACGCTCGCGAACGCGGTCTACGCGCTCAAGGAGCGGGGGGCGACGAAGGTCTACGCCGCCGCAACGCACGCGCTCCTCTCAGGGGACGCGGTGAAGCGTTTGAGCGAGGCGCCCATCGAGGAGATGGTCGTCACGAACACGATCGACATTCCGCCCGCGAAGCGGTTCAAGAACCTGCGGATTCTTTCCGTGGCGGACCTGCTCGCCAAGGCCATCGATCACGTACACTCGAACGAGTCGGTCAGTCAGCTCTTCGAGAGACTTCCGGATGACTGAGGGAAAGGGCCCGGGATGCGCCCGGGGCCGATAATCAGACGAGGAAATCATGGCTAAGAATCAAAAAGCTGTACTTCAGGCAAAGAAGCGCGAAGGCACGGGAAAGGGGGTGGCTCGTAAGCTACGCCAGGATGGCAGGGTGCCGGCGGTACTCTATGGCCGTGAGCTCGAGTCCCTTCACCTCTCCGTAAACGCGCACGATGCCGATCACCTGTTTCGTTCGATCTCGGTAGACAACACGATCGTGACACTCGAGGTCGAGGGTGAGAAGGTGCCGTTCGAAACGCTGGTGCGCGAGATCCAGACGCACCCGTGGAAGCCGTCCATGCTGCACGTCGACTTCCTCCGCATCCAGGCGGGCGTCGAGGTGGATCTCGACGTTCCCGTGGAGTTGGAAGGAATCCCGGTTGGCGTGAGGCTGAATGGTGGTGTTCTCGAGCAGATCATCCACGAGCTGCCCGTTCGCTGCATTCCGTCCAAGATTCCAGAATCGTTCATCCTCGACGTCACGGACCTCGACCTGAACGACTCCTTGCATGTTTCGGATATCGTCCTGGAAGAAGGCATTGAGTTGCGTCTGGAGGGAGATCAGACGGTCTGCGCGGTCACCGTTCCGCGTGTGGTCGAGGAGGCCGAGGTGGAGGGCGAAGAGCTCGAGCCCGGACTGGTAGGCGAGCGTGTCGAGGGTGAAGAAGAACAGGCGGGCGAGAGCGGTGGAGACGACGACTGATCAGCCCTCCACCAAGGCCGCATGAAAGCCATCGTGGGACTCGGGAATCCGGGCCCCCAGTACGACGCGACTCGGCACAACGTCGGCTGGTGGGTTGCCGACCGGCTCGCGTACGACTGGGGCTTCGACTCGTTTCGGAGAGACGGCCCAGCTTTGGTGACGGAAGGGACCGTCGACGGTACGGTGGTCCGGTTGTTGAAGCCTACGACTTATATGAACCGGAGTGGCCTCGCGTTGAGGCCACTGATTCCGATGGAGGACTTCGATGCGTCGGAGGACCTGCTGATCGTCGTGGACGACGCGTCGCTGGACGTGGGTCGGGTAAGGTTTCGACCGGAGGGAGGCCCCGGGGGACACAACGGGCTGAAGTCCGTCGCGGGGGCGCTACAGTCGAACGAGTATGCGCGGCTACGAATCGGCGTCGGCAAGAAGCCGGACGGGGCAGACCTGTCCGACTGGGTGCTCGCGCCGATGCCTGTAGAGGACGAAGACGTGGTGGTAGAATTGCTCCCGGACCTGACCAAGGCCGTCGAGGCGTGGGTCGCCGAGGGCGTAGAGCCGGCCATGAACCGGTTTAACCGATAAGAAGCGAACGACACTCCGACGTATTCACAGAGGAAGACTGAATCGATGACCGACTTAGTTGCATTGGCCGACTGGGCATGGCTGTTGGCCCTGCTCGGGCTCGTCACCTCGGGTGCGATCTACGGCTACGTAAAGAGGCAGCCACCCGGCAACGAGGTCATGATTGATCTCGGCGAGCAGATCCACGACGGAGCGATGGCGTTCCTGCGTCGCGAGTACACCGTCCTCTCTGGCTTTGTCGTCGTCGTAGCGATCCTTCTGACGCTCGCGATCGGCATGCTCCCGGCCGTTGCCTACCTCTTCGGCGCCCTCAGCTCGGTTGTAGCCGGCTTCCTGGGCATGAAGGCGGCCACCCGGGCCAACACGCGGACATCGGCTGCGGCTAACACCGATGGCGCAGGCAAAGCGCTGCGCATTGCCTTCTTCGGTGGTGCTGTGATGGGCCTGGCCGTCGCTGCGCTCGGGATGCTCGGCATCGGCGTGCTGTACTTCTTCTACGCGAGGGATGCGCTCCCGGGCTCGGGCGAGTTCCCGCGGTTCGCGGAGATCGTGTCTGGCTTCGCGATGGGTGCGAGCTCGATCGCGCTGTTTGCCCGTGTGGGCGGAGGCATCTTCACGAAGGCCGCGGACGTCGGGGCGGACCTGGTCGGGAAGGTCGAAGCAGGGATCCCCGAGGATGACCCCCGCAACCCTGCTACCATCGCCGACAACGTCGGTGACAACGTCGGCGACGTGGCTGGCATGGGCGCGGACATCTTCGAATCCTACGTCGGCTCCATGGTCGCGACGATCGCGATCGGTGCCACCGCGCCGGCGCTCGCCTCTCATCGGGCCGCCGTGGTGGCGCTCCCGATTCTTACCGTAATGGTCGGCCTGGTCGCCTCCATCATCGGCATTTCCGCGATGAAGACGCTCGAGAAGCGCGACCCGGCCAGCGCATTGCACGGCACGACCTGGATCGCTGGTGCGCTTTTCTTGGGCACGATGTACTTCGTGGTACAGAGCCTGGGAATTACCTTCACCGACGCAGAGTCCGGGCGCATATATCCGGTCATCGGACCCTGGATCGCGATCGTCGCAGGCACCGTCGCTGGCGTCCTGATCGGCATGGTGACGCAGTACTACACCGCTGCGAAGCCGGTCAAGAGAATCGCGGAAGCCAGCGAGACCGGATCGGCGACGAACATCATCGCAGGCCTCGCGGTCGGGATGGAGTCGACGGCGATTCCAGTCATCCTGATCTGCATCGCGATCTATGCGGCCTTCGAGTTCTCTGGCCTGTACGGCATCGGCATCGCCGCCGTGGGCATGCTCGCGACAACCGGCGTCACCATGTCGGTCGACGCATACGGCCCGATCGCAGACAACGCCGGCGGCATCAGCGAGATGGCTGGCCTGGGTCCGGAGACGCGGGCGATCACCGACTCACTCGACGCGATCGGCAACACGACGGCTGCGATCGGAAAAGGCTTCGCGATCGGTTCCGCGGCCCTCACGGCGTTGGCCTTGTTCTCGGCTTACTCCTCGAAGGTCGGCCTGCAAGAGACGGGCATCGACATCGTCGACCCGATCGTGGTGATCGGGTTGTTCCTCGGTGGAATCCTGCCGTTCTTCGTGGCAGCATTGACCATGACGGCGGTCGGGCGCGCCGCGCAGGGAATGGTGGACGAGGTACGGCGGCAGTTCCGGGAGATCCCGGGCATCATGGACGGAACCGGGAAGCCTGACTCGGCCCGCTGCGTGGACATTTCCACCAAGGCCGCGTTGCGCGAGATGATCCTCCCGGGCGTCACGGCCATTCTGGCTCCAGTCGCGGTGGGGTACTTCCTCGGCGTCGAGGCGTTGGGCGGGCTCTTGGCCGGAGCGACCGTGACCGGGGTGCTCATGGCGCTCTTCATGGCCAACGCGGGCGGCGCGTGGGACAATGCCAAGAAGTACATCGAGGGTGGGGCGCACGGCGGGAAGGGCTCCGAACCCCATAAGGCGGCAGTGGTAGGTGATACGGTCGGCGATCCGTTCAAAGACACGTCGGGGCCTTCGCTCAACATCCTCATCAAGCTCATGAGCGTCGTATCGCTGGTCTTGGCACCTTGGTTCGTGAGTGTGCACGGCATCGAGGTTCAGGCGCAGACCGCAGCGTTCGTCGACGGCCTTCTCAAGGTGTTCTTCGGCTAGCAATCGGGTCCCGGGGCGTGTGCTTTGCACGCCCCGGACCTTTGCTTAGCTTCTTCGTCGTGCCCTAAGCGGCACATCACATTGATCCCGCTCCGTCGTGAGCACCCGCGCCGCACGCCGAGTGCTCGAATGAGACGGAGCCCGTACCTACGGACCGAGGGAAGCGAACATGCGGCTCTATGAAGTGGTGTACATCCTCGACCCCGCTCTCGAGGAAACCGCGGTAGACACCAAGCTCGAGGCCTTCCATGCCCTCGCTACGTCCCAAGGTGGCGAAGTAGCAGCGGTGGATCACTGGGGAGTGCGCCAGCTGGCCTATCCGGTCATGAAGCAGCGCAACGGCTACTACGCCGTGGCGCAGTTCACGGCGGCGGTCGAGGCGCTCCCCGAGTTCGAGCGGCTCTTGAAGCTCGACGAGGAAGTCCTGCGATACTTGCTCGTGCTCAACGAGGGTGAGCCGACGAACGGACAGTCGCTGGTAGAGGACGTTCCGGAGCGGGCCGCCCGTGACCCCGACGGAGACGACGGCGACGACGAAGATGAAGAGGAAGATCCCGACGACGCCAACTCTCCGCCGGAGTTCGCGGGCGCGAGGGGCCGACGGCGTCGCATGGAAGGGCCGCGCATCACGCTCCTGAACTTCAAGGACGTGTCGACGCTATCCCGCTTCGTCACGGAGCAGGGCAAGATCCTGCCCAAGCGAACGACTAAGGTCACAGCGGCGTTCCAGCGGCAGCTCGGTAGGGCCGTGAAGCGCGCCCGATACCTCTCCCTGTTGCCGTATACGGGTGGACACGAAGCGTAGCGCGCGACGCCATGGAGCAGGTGATCAACGGAGGGGCGCGCGGGACGCAGCGCGGTTGGCCGAGAGTCGCTGGCCTGTTCGGAGTGGTCCTCGCGACTTCAGTGTTCGTGCAGCCGACCGTCCTGATCGGTGTTCCGCTGGTGTTCTTGCTGGCCGCGAGGGGCTTCGGGAACGTTGCCGCAGCCGGTGTCGCCGGCCTTCTCATCGTGATCATCTCCGGCGGGTTGGGGGGATTTTCGGATGGCCTTTGGTACGCCGAACGTGCCTGGGCAGTCCTCCTTGGGGGATGGTTTCTTACGCTGACGCTTCTGCTGCCCGGTTGGCGCCTGACGTCGCGCGCCTTGGCGGCCTCGGCCGCGGCGGCGGTCGTGGCGGGCGCGATCATGGTGCTGCGGGAGGGGGGATGGAGCACATTAGACGCGGCGATTTCATTGAGCGTCCAGGCCGAGACGGACGCGACGCTCTCTGCGATTTCGCTAATTGGGGGCTCGGACGTGCTTTCCCCGGACGTGGTCACGTTGATGCGCGACATCGCGACCACGCGGGTAATGGTGTTTCCTGCCCTCCTCGGCATCGAGTCCCTCGCTGCCCTCGCAGTCGCGTGGTGGGTCCGCAGTCGGCTGGTGGGCGAGGGCGACCAGGGCCTGGCCCCGCTGCGCGACTTCCGCTTCAACGACCATCTGGTGTGGGTGCTGGTCGCCGGAATCCTGCTTTTGGTCCTGCAGTCCGGCGAAGCGTTTGCCAGGGTCGGATCCAATGCAGTGGTGTTCATGGGGGCCCTCTATGCTCTGAGAGGCCTGGCGGTCTATTTCTTCGTGAGCGGCGGACTCTCGGTGATCGGTTATGCCGTGTTCGCCGTCTTGTTGGTGCTGGTGCCCCCCGTGATACTCGGTACGGCCGCTCTGATCGGCATCGGGGATACGTGGCTCGACCTGCGGGCGCGCTCGGCCCAAAAGGCGATTTGAAGAACCTGTCGGAGGAACGATGAAGCTGATACTCAAGCAGTCTGTGGAGCACCTGGGCGAAACCGGCCAGGTGGTTCAGGTGAAGCCTGGCTACGGCCGTAACTATCTCATCCCACACGGCCTCGCCTATGTAGCGAGCGACGCCAATATGGCGCGATTGGAGGAGGAGCAGGCGCGCGCCGCGGAACGGTCCAGGCACGACTTCCTCGAAGCTCGCCGTCGTGCCTCTCAGCTCGAAGACGTCTCGCTGGTCTTTAACGAGCGCGCTGGGGAGGACGGCAAACTATTCGGGTCGGTGAGCCGGGCCGATGTTGCCGATCGCCTCAATGCGGGCGACCTGGACTTCGAGCTCGACAGGCGCACCATCGCATTGGAAGAGCCCATCAAGGTTTTGGGGGTGACGAACGTTGCCGTACGTCTCCATGCCGAGGTCGAAGTCCCAATCGAGGTCCGTGTCGAGCGCGAAGACGGGTAGCGTCTCCATCGACCTGCCCGCTGAGATCGGTCGTGCGGTCGAGCTCGCCCTCGAGCTCAAGGCTCACGACGTGACCGTACTCGACCTGCGGGGCATCTCGACCGCGACGGACTACTTCGTCGTCGCGAGCGGTACCTCCGACGTGCAGGTGAAGGCGATCGCGGACCACGTGGTCGAGGAGCTCAAGAAGGAGGGGGTGCGGCCCGCGCACTCCGAGGGCGTCCGAGGCGGACGTTGGGCCCTGTTGGACTACATCGACTTCGTCGTCCACGTGTTTCACCCTCAAGCACGGGCCTTTTATCAGCTCGAGAATCTTTGGGGCGATGCGCCCCGATGGGAGGCTCCCGAGGCTTGAGCAGAGGGTCTCTTTGGGTGGTTCCGGATGCCCAGGAACCCCTTATCTGCCTGGATTTCTCGGGTTCTGGGCCGATTTGCAGTCGACGCGGATCGGATCTAACTTGTCGGCGGTCCTTCACGCTGTTGGGCCACCGCCTCGGCGGGCCGCGAGGCTCGTCCAAAAGTCGCGAGCGTAGATGGCCCAACTTCCCCAATGGCAGTCTTTGGACGCAGGGGTTTCCGTTCCGAACGGTACGAACCCCGGCCGCATCGTGGCTGTGGTGGCATCCGAGGGCGCCGTCGAGGCGGGATGGGCAGGCGCCGCGACGCTGGACCTCGCGCGGGCCTGGAGCGCGGCTGGCGAGAAGGTCATGGTGGTCGACGGCGCGCTCCACTATCCGAGCCTTCACGGGCACGTGGATACCGAGAACGTGGAGGGCCTGAGCGACGCGGCCCTCTTCGGGCTCTCCATAGGGCGCGTCGCCAAACCGGTGGATGGAGGAGCGTTCTATCTCATCACCGCTGGCACGGCGGTTGCCGACGCGAACGCAGTGGCCGCAAGTGCGCGCTGGGGCACGTTGCTCGGCGGTTTCGTCGAGGCCGGCGTGAAGCTCCTCCTGTTCGTCCGCGACGGGGACAGCGGGTGCGCAGCGTTCCTCGGATCCGCCTCGGACATCATTGTTCTGGCCGATGCCAACGAGAAGGCGCCCGCCGCGGTGCGGGAACTCGAGGGAATGGTCCGGGCGGTTACCGGGCCGGGCGCAGGCGCCTCGAGTGTGGGACCCGCAGCCCCTGCTTCGGAGTTCCGGCCCCCACAGGAGTGGACTGCATCGGGCCCCGGTGGGCGCCGACGAATCGCGCTAATCGGTGCCGCGGTGGTCGCGCTCATCGTGGCTCTGCTGATCGCATTCGGAATAATTCCTGTGCCTGGGCTTTCGCCAGAGCCTCTGGGCACGGTCTCTGGTCTCACGTCAGGGTCGGTGTCGGTGGGCGGATGAGGCTACGGGCACTCAACGTCCACGGCTTCAAGTCGTTCGCGGACGCGACAACATCGAGTTCCACGACGGTATCACGGCCGTCGTCGGCCCCAACGGATGTGGCAAGTCCAACATCAGCGACGCCATTCGCTGGGTGCTGGGCGAACAGCGTCCGACGGCCATCCGCGGGGCCAAGATGGAAGAGGCAATCTTCCAGGGCACGACGGGCCGTCGTCCGGTCAACCGAGGGGCCGTCTCACTCAGTGTTAGCAACGAGGACGGCCTTCTGCCGGTGCCGTTCGAGGAAGTGGAGCTCGGTCGCCAGGTCTTCCGGGACGGCGGGAGCGAGTATTCCATCAACCGCTCTCCGTGTAGGCTGCGCGACGTGGTCGACCTCTGTCGCGACACGGGGCTCGGCGCGAATGCGTACGCGATCATCGAGAACCGGATGATCGACGCGATCCTCTCAGATCGTGCCGACGAGCGGCGCGGGCTCTTCGAGGAGGCCGCGGGAATCGGGAAGTACAAGGATCGCCGCAAGGCAGCGATCCGTCGTTTGGAGCGGGCCGAGATGGACCTCCAGCGTCTCGAAGACGTGATTGGGGAAGTCCATACGAAGGTCCGGTCGCTCGCGCGCCAGAAAGGCAAAGCCGAGCGCTATACCGAGTACCGCAAGCGCCGACTCGACGTGGAGGTGTCCGTTGTCCGGCACCAGCTCGACACGCTCGCCCAGCGTCTCGAGAAGGTTGACGAAGATCTGAAGGGCGACGTATACACCGCCGAAGGAATGGTGGCGGAGCTGCGCACTGCCGAGACCCAGTTCGAGTCCCTTCGGCTGCGCCAAGTAGACGTGGAGAAGGAGCGATCGGCCGCCGCGCAGGTCCTCGAAACCATTCGCGAGCAGCTGGTGAAGTGGGAGCGTGATCTGGCGGTGGCGGAAGAGCGGTCGACGTATGCCGAGCGCCGCCTGGCACAGATCGATCGGGAGCGCACGGACGCCCGCACACAGGTCACCGCCCTCGAGGCCCAGGAGCTCGGGCTCACAGGTGACCGTGACAGGATCGCGACCGAGCTGGACGGAGTGACGGAGGTGGCGACGGCCCGTGGCGAGACCGCGCAAGAGGTGCGGGACAGACTGCAGGCGGCCCGGGACGCACTGGAAGCCGTCGAGACGCGGGCCCGCGAGCTCAGCCGAAAAGGCGCTCAGCTCGAAGGAGACGCTCAGGCTTCTGAGGCGCAGGCGGAGGAGTTGGAACGACGCCTCAGCCACGTCACCGGGGAGCTGGAGTCCACCGCGGACGTCCTGTCGGAGTTGGCGAGTCAGGGTGACCTCTTTTCCAGCCGTGTCGACGACCTGGGTGATGTGCTGCGCCGAGCGAACGCCGAGCTGGATGTAACTGTCGCGGCCCTCGGGGCTGCACGCTCGGAGTTCGAAGCGGCGCGGCAGCACGAGCGAGAGACCTCCGATCGCTTGGCCGGTTTGTCCGCCCGACAGGCAGCTCTGGAGGGGTTGGAACGCGAGCGCGAGGGGCTCGAGCCTGTCGTACGGGCGGCCTTGGCCGTCGGAGACCCCGGTGTGATCGGTCCACTATCTGACTTTCTCGAGTCTGCTTCGGACGCGACCGAAGCCGCCGAAGCCTATCTGGGGCCGCTGGCCAGCGCCTTGGTCGTCGAGGACGGCGCAACGGTTGAACGGCTTCTCCTCTGGTTCGGTGAGAGCTGGAGCGGTGGTGGCGGCCTCACGCTCCTGCGTCTGGACCGCACGCCGCCTTACGCGGCTCGTGCGTCCGGGAGCTTGCTCGACCGGGTCGAGCCGAGGGGTGCGGGCGCCCCGTGGGTCCGGGCGCTCCTCGACGGTGTCGAGGTGCCGGCTTCATCCAGCCGCGGCCGTCCTGTCACTGAGCGGGAGGGCATCGTTCGTGTCGGTGATCCCGCGAAGGGGTCGGGGGTGCTGGAGCGCCGGAAGGAGCTTGCGGCCATCAGCCGGGAGCATGCCGGGGCGGAGCGCACGCACGCCGCGGCCGCCGAGCGCCTTGCCCGCGCCGAGGCGATGCTGGTCGCCGCGGAGGGAGCCTTGGAAGGGGCTCGGCTCGGGCGCCTGCAGGCCGAGGACCAACATCGCCTGGTCACCTCCGAGCTGGCGGACCAAACGGATCGCAGAGGGCGCGTGGACCGCCACCGCGATGAATTGGCGCGACAGCTCGAGGGTGCGAGGGCCACACGCACGAGGGCGCTCGAGCGGGCGAAGGAAGCCCGCGAGGACCGCCGGGTGCTCGTGGAACAGGAAGAGGCATTGGAGAGTGAGCGTGGCGAGGCGCGCGCGGTCCTCGAGCGTGTCCAGGAAGAGTGGGAGGCTGCCCGAGCCGAAGAGGCACGGCTCGCGGTCGAGGTGACACGACTCGGGGGTGACCTCGCGCGCGTGGCAGAGCGGCTCGAAGCCGCAACTGCCTCGCGCACGCACGCCACGACCAGAGTCGAGACGCTCGACGTAGAGGAGAAGCAGCTTCGTGACGAACTCGCCGAAGCGCGCAAGGTTCGCACGGAAGGAGACCAGGCCACCGAGCGTCTCTTCGGAGAGCGGACGGAGGCCGAGGCCGAACTGAGGCGACGCGACGAGGTGCTGGAGGGAGTGGCCATACAGCTCGCGGCCGCGGAGCTGCACGTGCGCGAAGTCCGGACCGCGGAGCGGGCCGCGTCCGATCACCGGCACGGTCTGGAACTGGAGCGCCAGGAGTTGAAGGGACGCATCGAGCGTATCCGGGAGCGGTTGGAGGGCGAGTGGGGTCGCTCCCTCGAAAGCCTCCTTACGGAGGCCGCCCCGGTGGAGGGAGAGCAGGAGGCACTTCAAGCGGAGCTGAGCGAGCTCGTGATCGCGCTGGAGCGCCTCGGACCCGTCAACATGCTGGCGGTTGAGGAACATGCCGAGGAAACCCAGCGCCTGGAGTTCTTGACCGGCCAGCGTGAAGACTTGGTGAGCGCCCGCAACGATCTGCGCTCGGCCATTCGCGAGATCAACAAGACGGCGACCGATCTGTTCGTGACCACCTTCGATGCCATCCGCGTCAACTTCCGCGCGACGTTCGTGCGGCTCTTCGAGGGCGGCGAGGCCGACATCTGGCTCGAGAACGAGGAGGACCCGCTGGAGTCGCCCATCGAGATCCATGCCTCCCCGCGGGGGAAGCGCACGCAACGGATCGACCTCCTCTCGGGGGGGGAGCGCGCGCTCACGGCGCTGTCGCTCCTATTCGGCATCTACCTCGTGAAGCCCAGCCCATTCTGCGTGCTCGACGAGGTAGACGCGCCGCTCGACGAAAACAACATCGGGCGCTTCATCAAGCTCCTGCAGGACTTCAAGGCACAGACGCAATTCGTTGTGATCACGCACAATCCGCGCACGATCGAAGCGGCGGATTGGATCTACGGCGTCACAATGGAGGAGCCTGGCGTCAGCACGATCGTCGGTGTGAAACTATCCGAGGCGCTGGAGGTTGCCGGCGTCGCCTGACGCCTGAAGCGCCCCTCAGGGAGCCCCACCCGATGTTGATCGTGATGAAGCACAACGCCACCGAAGCCCAGATCGGGTCCGTCGTGGATGTGATCAAGGAGATGGGCTACGGTGCGCGACCGATTCCCGGCGAGCAGCGTACCGCAGTCGGACTGATTGGCAACGATGGACAGGTGGACTCGGCGCGGCTCCAGGGACTCGAGGGCGTGCTTGAGGTCATCCCGGTGACCCATCCTTACAAGCAGGTATCGAGGGAGTGGCGGGAAGAGAACACCGTGATCTCCCTCGAGAACGGCACCACGATCGGCGGCGACGAGATCGTGATCATGGCTGGTCCGTGTGCGGTCGAGGGCGAGGCTCAGATCCTGGGCATCGCGCACGAGCTCCGTGAGATGGGCGCGACCGTGCTACGGGGCGGCGCGTTCAAGCCGCGATCGTCCCCCTATTCGTTTCAAGGACTCGGCCTAGAGGGCCTCCACTTCCTTGCCAAGGCACGAGAAGAGACGGGCCTCGCCATCGTCACGGAGGCGTTGGACCCCGACGGCGCCGACCTCGTGGCGGAATACGCCGATATCATACAGATCGGCGCGCGGAACATGCAGAACTACCCGCTGCTTCGTAGGGCGGGCCAGACGGGGAAGCCGATCCTTCTCAAGCGGGGTCTATCGGCCACGATCGACGAGCTACTTCTGGCCGCGGAGTACATCCTGGCCGAGGGCAATGACGACGTCATCCTCTGCGAGCGCGGGATCCGCAGCTTCGATCAGCACACGCGAAATCTCCTCGACCTGGCCGCGATCCCTGTCGTGAAGGCCTTGTCGCATCTGCCGATCATCGCCGATCCGAGTCACGGGACTGGCCTGCGCGCCAAGGTGACTCCAATGGGCCGCGCCGCCATCGCGGCCGGAGCGGACGGGCTCATCGTCGAAGTCCATCCCGACCCCCCACACGCCATGTCAGACGGCGCGCAGTCTCTGTATCCAGCGCAGTTCGGCGAAATGATGGAGCAGATCCGGGTGATCGCGAAGGCGATCGGACGGGACGTGACGCGGCCGCTGAGCGGGGTAGTGGCCCGGTAAGTCCCGAAGGGCCATGGAAGCGTCGCTGGCGAGCACACAGGATCCTCGCATGCCTTTGCCGTACCCACCTCATGCCCTCGGGCACTTCGGAGAGTCCTGCGCCCGGGCCTATCTCATACGCGCAGGGTGGACCGTGCTGGTGAGCAACTATCGGTTCGGGCGCAGGGAGGTCGACCTCGTTGTCCGGCGTGGAGGTCTCGTCGCATTCGTAGAGGTGAAGACGCGCACCGGAACGGGGTTCGGGGCGCCCGAGGAGGCCGTGACACGGCTCAAGCGTCGGGAGATCGAAGCGGTGGCCAGGGACTTCCTGTGGCGCCATCGCCTCGACGACGTGGACGTGCGGTTCGACGTGATCGCGATCGTGGCCGGGTCAGGCCGAGAGGTGGTACGCATCGACCACCTCGAGGACGCCTGGAGGCCCGACGCGCCGCGTTGACCTCCCTCCGGCCCCCCGGTAGCTTCGAGATGCCCCAGGTCCGCAGGGCGAAAGCTCACGAATCCCGTCAGGACCCCGCAGGTAGCAGCGGTAAGTGCGGTGATCGTCGCTGCGGGTCGCCTGGGGCAATTCCCTTTCTGCGTGCGCGTGAAATAAGCCTCTTAAACGCTTGACGCACATAGCCTTAGCGACCAAGTATCGCCCCCGCTCGTTCTCCGACGTGGCGACGCAGGAGCACGTGTCGGACACCCTGCGGAGTGCGGTGGTAGGAGGGCGCGTCGGTCACGCCTACCTCTTCTGCGGTCCCCGCGGAGTGGGCAAGACCACGCTCGCCCGCGTGCTCGCCATGGCTCTGAACTGTCCCGATCGCGCGGACGACGGGGAGCCGTGTGGCAAGTGCGAGAGTTGTGCGCGCATTTGGGGGGGGCATACGGCGCTCGACGTCGTGGAGATCGACGCCGCGTCGAATCGGGGTGTGGATGACGCGCGAGATCTGCGAGAGCGTGCCATGTACGCGCCGTCGGCCGATGGGCGACACAAGGTCTACATCGTCGACGAGGCACACATGCTCACCCGGGAGGCTTGGAACGCGCTCCTCAAGATTCTCGAAGAGCCGCCGCCGCGTGTAATCTTCGTGTTCGCGACCACCGAGCCGAACAAGATTCAACAGTCCGCGGCCCCCATCCTTTCCCGCTGTCAGCGCTTCGACTTCCGTCGCATCGGGGTCTCGGACATCGTGGCGCGACTCACCGACGTGCTCGCTCGCGAGGGGACCAAGGCCGCGCCCGAAGCGCTGCGACTTGTCGCGCGCAAGGCTGATGGGGGAATGCGGGACGCACTATCGCTTCTCGATCAGGTGCTTTCCCTTACGGGGGGCGAAGTCGATGCGGAGTCAGTGCGGCGCGTGCTCGGCTTGGTGGAAGAGGAGCGCTACATCGAGCTACTGGATGTGCTCCGAGAAGGGCGGCATGCATCGGTGTTCACTTTGGTCGAGAACCTCGTCGATGAGGGCTACGATCTGGTGGAGTTCCACCACGGCCTGCTGGACGTGCTCCGCATCCTGCTGCGCCTGCGGTTGGAGCCCGAGGCTCAAGTGGACGTTCGTGATGACTTTCGAGCGGCGCTCCTGGAGCGAGCAGTGGACTTCGCTCCGGGGGATCTGGTGCGGATGCTCGCGAGCGCGGCGGACCTGGAGAGTCAGGGGAGCCTGAGACGGAATCCGAATCCGCGTCTTCCAGTCGAGATGCTGCTTCTTCGACTGAGCTTTCTGGATCGTACGCTTCACTTCGAGGAGCTCATTCAGGCCTTGGGGGGAGCGCCGAACCCAGGGGACGTGCCCCAGGGGGAGCCTGGACGCGAGCCCCGCGGGGGTCCCGTAGCCTCCCCCGAACGGGGGCCCGCCGCGGCGAAGTCCAAGCCGACCCCTGCACCTAAGACGGCACCTGCCAACGTGCAGGCTGCGTGGGACGCGTGGCTGAACGAAGGCAAGGTGCCCAAGGGCCTCATGGCCTTCTTGCGAGCGGCGAAGGTCACTGAGCTGGACGACGGTCGCATCGCCATCGGCGAGCTCGCGCCGCCGGCGGCCGAGCGGCTGGCCGAGCTTCCCGTCGTGGAGGCCATCCGAGAGGGCTTCGCACCCTACCTCGGTCGCGCCGTTCGGTTCGTCGTGGAGGCCCCGACCTCAGGACCTTCGACCACCGATCGGGTGACCGAGGAGGAGGTCCGAAGCGACACGCTGGCAGCGCTTTACCGCCAGGAACCCCGCCTGCAACGGGCGGTAGAAGAACTCGATCTCGAGCTCATGGAATGATATCCGCATGACCGACCTCCAGCAGTTGATGCGTCTGAGTCAGCAACTCCAGTCCAAAATGACAGAGTTGCAGGAGTCGTTGGAGGCCACCTCGCTGTCCGCTACGTCGGGCGGCGGTATGGTCACCGTCACCGTCGACGGGAAGGGCCAGGTGAAGCGGGTGCAGATCGATCCGACCTGCGTGGATCCGAGGGACGTGGAGATGCTCGAGGACTTGGTGCTGGCCGCGGTTGCAGAGGCTCAGACCAAGGCTCGGGGGGCGTACGAGCAGGAGATGCGGAAGGCGACGGGGGGACTGCCCTTGAACCTTCCCGGGCTCCCGAACCTCTTCTGAGCCCGCACCGCCGGAGCTGTCCAAGATGGCGGTGATCGAGCGTCTGACGGAGGAGTTCTCCAGGCTACCGGGAATCGGGTCGAAGACGGCTCTGCGCCTCGTACACCACCTCATGAAGGGGCAAAAAGAGGACGTGCGCCGGCTGGCTGTTTCCTTGGTGGACCTGGCCGAGAACATCCGGGAGTGCCGTCAGTGTGGGAACTTCGCGGAGTCGGAACTGTGTGATATTTGCACGAATCCCCGACGAGATGCGTCCCTGCTGTGTGTGGTAGAGGAGGCGTACGAGGTCGGGTCCATCGAGCGCACCGGGCAGTATCGCGGACTGTTCCACGTCCTCGGAGGATGCCTGTCGCCTCTCGATGGCATCGGGCCGGATGAACTGAACGTGGCGGAGCTACTGAGGCGCATCGTTGACGCCGAGGGGGGGATCCACGAAGTCATCGTGGCCACGAACGCGAGCGTGGAGGGCGAAGCCACGGCCGTCTTTCTGGAGCAGGAGATCCGAGGCCGAGGGCCGCGGGTCACGCGGCTCGCCCGTGGAATCCCGGTGGGAAGTGACCTAGAGTATGTGGACGGAACGACGATCGCCCAGGCGCTAGCTGGCCGGCGGGAGATGTGACGGTGAATCGAACTATGAAAACAGCGACGTTGACCGTCCTGGCCGCTGCAGCTGCCGGGGCGTTGGCCGCGCTCATCATCCGCGGGCAGATCAGCCGACACCGCCGGGACCTGTTCAGCCCTCGCGCGTTCCGCAGGCTCGCGGCCCTCGGACACATGAATCGTGAGCCCGCGTCCGTCGACGCAATCCGGGTTCTGCGCGACTTCGTCTCCTGGGAGCCCCGTAAGCCGCTGCGTGAGCGGGCCCAAGCCATCATCGATCGGATGATGGCCGAGGCGGCTGAGCTAGGGATCCACGCTGGCCCGGAAACCGCTTGATAACGTCCACCTTGCCCGTCAGGGCAGGCTGGCCGAGTTTAGGGCGCTGCTAGTCTCGGGCGGCCGCGGGCGCGCGATCCGGTAACGGCTCGGCGCCCTCGTTCATACTTGTGAGAGCGAGAGATCTTTGGGTCCACATGACGTCTGTCTCGGGAGGTAGCATCGGCCCATGTCGATGATCAACTACGCCTCCCGTGAGATCAATTGTAAGATCGTGTATTACGGGACCGGTCTCGGTGGCAAGACGACCAATCTCGAGTACATCTACTCGCGCGTGAATCCGGACACGAAGGGAAAGATGATTTCCCTCGCTACCGAGTCGGAGCGCACGCTCTTCTTCGACTTCCTGCCCATCGACCTGGGCGAGGTCAGAGGCTTCAAGACCCGGTTCCACCTCTACACCGTCCCCGGCCAGGTCTATTACAACGCCAGCCGGCGACTGATTCTCAAGGGTGTGGATGGACTGGTGTTCGTGGCGGACTCGCAGGCATCGCGGGCCGAGGCCAACATCGAATCGATGCACAACCTCTACGAGAACCTCGAGACGTACGGATACGATCTCGACACGATCCCGTTCGCCATTCAATACAACAAACGGGACATGCCGAGCATCCTCTCCGTAGAGGAGCTTCGGGCCCAGATCAACCCAATGGGGGTGCCCGACTTCGAGGGCACAGCGATCGAGGGGAACGGGGTGTTCGAGACCCTCTCGTGCGTGAGCAAGCTGGTCGTCGAGTCTCTTTCCTGAGGCCCCCGATGTCTGGGAGTCGAATCACCCTCCCGAACATCATCACGCTGGCGCGCATCGCCACGTGTCCGATCATCTACTGGCTCGCGATGCAGCCCGGGGTCCAGGCTCGGTTCGGCGCGTTCTTTCTCTTCGTTGCAGCGGCTCTGTCCGACATATGGGACGGGTACCTGGCCAGACGGTACGATCTCATCACCGACGTCGGGAAGCTGCTCGACCCTATCGCCGACAAGCTTCTCTTGGTGGTGACATTCGTTCCGTTCTACCTCATATCCCATCGCGGATCCGAGATCGACCTGATGCCGTGGCCGTGGGGCGCCATGCCGATGTGGGTGATGGTTGTGATCCTGGGCCGCGAGTTGTTCATCACCCTGTTCCGGCAGTACGCGGTCCGCCGCGGAGTCGTCATTGCCGCGGGTCAATCGGGGAAACACAAAGCGCTCTTTCAGTCCCTCTTCGTAGGTGGTCTCCTGCTGCTGTATCCGCTGCGCTTGGTGGCGGAGAGCAGGGGGTGGGACGGCATGGGCTGGAGCGTGTGGTCTCGCTTTCATGAGACGTGGGTGTCCGTAACACTTGTGGTAGCGATTGTTCTGACCGTCTACTCGATGTTCGACTATCTCTGGTCCTATCGATCCGTGGTCGGGATCCGAGACTAGGTCGTCCGACGCCAGATGACGGAGACACGGGCACCGTTGGCCAGTCTCGTGACTGTCGGGAACGAGCTCCTTTACGGTCAGACCGTCGATACGAACGCCGCCTGGCTGGGTCGGTCCCTTGCCCAACTCGGATTCCGGGTCACGCGTACGTTCACCGTCGGCGACGACCCCGGCCCCATTCAGGCGGCCGTCGGATCGGCCATGGAGGACGCCGACCTGGTTCTCGTGTCGGGTGGGCTGGGCCCGACTCCCGACGACCTAACCAAGGCCGCGGTCGCTCAGCTCCTCGGGCGTGAGATCGGACTGGACGAAGAGCTGCTGCAAAAACTCGCCGCGCGCTTCCGCGCGGCGGGATACGACCGGCTCCCCACCCCGAATCGAAGTCAGGCGGAGGTCCCGCAGGGATCGATCGTGCTGAACAACCCGCAGGGCACCGCCCCCGGCCTCGGCCTGGAGACCGACTCTTGTCTGGTGGTGATGCTGCCCGGAGTTCCACGCGAGCTTCGCAGCATTTTCGAGGGCGACCTTACCCATCTCTTGCGTCGGCGCTTTGCGAGGCGACTCGAACCGGTGCAGCACCGCACGATCCATACGACAGGGGTCCCTGAGTCGCGCCTGTCCGAGCTGGTGAGCCAGCTCCTACCGCGAGACATGGGGCCGGTCAGCCTCGCTTTTCTTCCGGATCTTCGGGGGGTGGATCTGCGCTTGACGGCCAGGGGCGTCGCCATCGAGGAGGGAGAGGCGTGGCTGACACGGATCGAAGCGGCGCTCGAGCCCGTCGTGTCGAAGTGGCGATTCGAAGCTGAAAGTGGAGACGTCGCCGAGGCGTTGAACCACGCGCTGGCCGGTGCTGGCATGACGGTCGCGACCGCGGAGAGTTGTACGGGCGGGCTAGTAGCGAAACGTATCACCGATCGGCCCGGCTCTTCGGAGGTGTTCGTCGGCGGTGTGATCGCCTATGCGGACGCGGTCAAGGTGGAGCAGCTCGGGGTCTCGCCCGAAGATCTCCGCGAGCACGGCGCAGTATCCGAGCCCGTCGCGCTACAGATGGCAAAGGGTGTGAGGGAACGCTTCGGCGCTTCGGCAGGTGTAGGTATCACCGGCGTTGCGGGTCCGGAAGGTGGCACCCCGGAAAAGCCCGTCGGCACCGTGTGGATTGCGCTGGCGGTCGCGGACATGGCCGAGGCCAGACTGGTCAGGCTCCCTGGGGACCGTGATGCGGTTCGGGAGCGCGCGGCCCAAGCGGTTTTGGGCTGGCTACACCGCAAGGTCTCGGGCCGCGAGCAGGGCCGCTGAGCCCCGGACCCTGAACACACATGGCCCACGTGGTATCTTGTACGTCGAACCGCCGAACGGCGGATTTGGTAGGTCCTGGAACGGTGAGAAGAAGAGGACGATGACGGATTCCGTATCGCAAGAAGATCAGCGCCTGGACGACGAAGGCGTCAACGGCTCAGCCGATGTCGGCGCCCCGGAGGAGGACGCCGATGTCACTCGGCCCGATGACCCGGAAGGATCGGCAGCCGATCCCGGGGAGGACTTCGAGCAACTCAGCGATCGACACCTACGGTTGGTCGCAGAGTTCAACAACTATCGCCGCCGTACAGAACAAGAACGCCTCGGCGCCTGGGCGAGGGCCCAGGCCGACATGGTGGCCAAATTCTTGGACGTGCTAGACGACCTGAACCGGGTCGCGCAGCTGGATCTATCGAACGCCACGGTCGAGGCGATCATGGAGGGCGTGGATCTGGTGGAGCGAAAGTTCGTGCGGGTGCTCGAGGACTCAGGGGTCGAGGTGATCGACCCGGTCGGGCAGCCGTTCGACCCCGAGCGGATGGAAGCCATGATGCGCGTGCCGGTCGACTCCGAGCACCAAGACGATGAGGTGGCCCAGGTGTTTCAGAAGGGCTACTCCCTCAAGGGTGTACTCGTCCGGCCGGCCCGGGTGAGCGTGTACAAGAACGAGTAACGACGCCCATCATGGCCGCTCCGGGCAAGGACTTCTACCAGGTTCTCGGCGTCAGCGAAAAAGCTGACGCCGGCGAAATCAAGAAGTCGTATCGCAAGTTGGCGAAGAAGCATCACCCTGATGCCAACCCCAGCGACGCGAGCGCCGCGGAACGTTTCAAGGAGATCGGCGAGGCGTACTCCGTGCTGAGCGATCCCGCGAAGCGGAAGCAGTACGATCAGATGCGCAGACTGGGGGGCCTGGGTTTCGGTCGCGGCCGTCCTGGCGGCGGAGCCCCCGGCGGCTTCCGCGGGCCTGAAGCCGACCCTGGAATTTCGTTCGACGATCTCCAGGGCGGCTTCGGCAACATATCGGACCTCTTCAGCTCTCTGTTCGATCTGGGCCGGAAGGGCCAGCCGGGGAGTGAGAGGACCGGGCGGCAGAAGGGCCAGAACGTAGAGTACGTCGTCGAGATTCCGTTCCTGACCGCCGTCCGAGGGGGCAGGATCTCGGTCGACGTTGCCATCACGGAAGACTGCGCCACATGCGGCGGGGACGGAGCGAAGCCGGGCACGGAGGTCAGGCGGTGCGACGAGTGCAAGGGCGCCGGTACGGTGTCGTTCGGCCAGGGGGGCTTCGCGGTGAAGCGTCCCTGTCCGGCCTGCTTCGGTCGCGGGGTGATTCCGCAGACCCCGTGTAGCTCCTGTCAGGGGAGAGGGGCGATCCGGCAGAACCGGAAGATTCAGATCAACGTGCAGCCCGGCGCCGACAGCGGGTCGAAGGTGCGGCTGTCGGGGCAGGGCGAGCGGGGTCGCAGTGGTGGACCGCCAGGTGACCTCATTATCACCTACAAGGTCTCACCACACCGCTTCTTTACCCGAAAAGGCCTCGACGTCTACGTCACCATCCCGATCAACATCGTTCAGGCGACGCTGGGCTCGAAGATACGCGTTCGGACTATTGCGGATAAGAAGGTCGTGCTGCGTATCCCGAAGGGGACCCAGTCGGGAACGAAGTTCCGTATCCGGGGGCAGGGCGTCGAGAAGGGCGACCGCGTCGGTGATCAGTTCGTGGAGGTGGTCGTGCAGGTCCCTGCAGAGCTCAGCGATGAGGAGCGTCAGGCCATGCAGGAGTTCGCGGACGCGAGCGGGCTCAAGCACTAACCCGAGCTGCGACGATTCTGCCGCCGCCGAGGAGTCGGTCGCCGTCGAAGAAGACTGCGGACTGCCCGGGTGTCACCGCGGGCTGAGGCTCGGTCAGTGACAAGACGAGCCCATTCCCGTCCTCCATGACCGTCGCCGATACCGCCGGGGCCCGATACCTGAGCTGCACCGTGACGGCGGATCCGCTCCCCGGTGCATCAGTCAGCCAGTTCACCTCACCCACCTCGACCTCGTCCCGGAACAGTTCCTCATGGGTGCCGACCACGACCTCCCGAGTGTCCGGCCGCAGCTCGAGCACGAAGAACGGCTCCGGAAAGCCGCCCCCGAGTCCCCTACGCTGCCCGACGGTGAAGCTCGCGTACCCTTGGTGTTCGCCCACGACCTCGCCTGAAGCGCGCACGATGGCTCCGGGCTCGAGCGCTGGGTGCGCGCCCAGGCGCCTTCGGAGCAGGTCCCGGTAGTCGCCGGTGGGTACGAAGCAAATTTCCTGCGATTCGGGCTTGTCGGCCGTGACGAGCGCGAGCGCCCTGGCGCGCTCCCGCACCTCATTCTTGGTGAGCTCGCCCAGCGGAAAGGAGAGCTTGGGCAGGAGTTCATTGGGGAGGCCCCACAAGAAGTAGGACTGATCCTTCGAGTGGTCCCGGCCACGGAGGAGGGACGTACCGGCCTTCGTATGCTCAGCGCGAACGTAGTGGCCCGAGGCGATGCGGTCGCAGCCCAGGGCGCGACCCCGTTTCATGAGGTCGCGAAACTTCGTGTTGCCGTTGCAGCGCACGCATGGATTGGGCGTGCGCCCCTGTGCGTACTCGTCCACGAAGTCGTCGATCACGTCGCGCGTGAAGTCTTCCTCGACGTCGAACACGTAATGGGGAATATCGAGCGCAGAGGCGACCCGCTTGGCGTCGGTGATGCCGTCGAGGCCACAACACGTCTTGCCATGGCTTGGCGTTTCAGAGTAGCAGAACGTCTTCATCGTCACGCCGACGACCTCGTGACCGGCCTCCACGAGAAGGGCGGCGGCGACTGAGGAGTCGACCCCGCCCGACATGGCCACCAAGACCCTGCTCATGCGTCCCTCATGCGGGTGACGACCGCTACGGTCGCGGTCACGGCCCGTTGGAGATGCTCATTGGTGGTGCCTTTACCCAACGAGAATCGGACGGCTGCGTAGGGATCGTCGTTGCCGTACAGCGCCTCCATGACGTGGCTCGCCTTGGCAGATCCACTTGCGCATGCCGAACCCCCCGAGACCGCGATGCCCTCCAGATCGAGCGCCATGACGAGGGCGCTACCGTCCTCGATTCCCGCCAGGCCGACGCTGAGCACATGTGGGGCCCGGGGGGCTTCACCGGCGTTCACCCGGATGCCATCAAGAGCCTGGAGCAGGTCGACTTCGAGCCGGTCCCGCAGCCCCAGGAGGCGGGACGTCTCGGAGGCTCTCTCCGCGACGGCCAGCCGGACCGCGGTGGCGAGACCGACCGCGCCTGCCACGTCCTCAGTCCCAGGACGGACGCCCCGCTCCTGTCCTCCGCCGTGGAGGAGCGGGGCGAGGGGCGTGCCCTCCCGGACGAACAGGAAACCGGTCCCCTTCGGCGCGTAGATCTTGTGACCAGTGCCGGAGAGCAGGTCCACGGGCAGCTCACGTACATCCACAGGCACCTTGCCGACCGCCTGGGCGGCATCGGTGTGAAGGGTCGCACCCGCTGCCTTGACGATGCCCGCGATGTCTTGGAGGGGCAGCACCATGCCAGACTCGTTGTTGACCCACATGACGGAAACCAGGGTGGGGCCGTCCGCAACGGCGTCCCGGATTGCATCGGCATCGATGGCACCCTCTGGGGTCACGCCGATCCGCAGGGACCTCGCGAGACCGGTCCGTGTCGCAAACTCGACCGCTTCGAGCACGGCGTGGTGTTCGATGGAGCTGATCGCCACCGTCGGCGTCTCATCCAAAGCGCGTTGGCCCCCACACCAACCCAGCAGCGCCAGGTTGTCCGACTCGGTGCCGCCGCGAACGAAGGTGATCTCGGAGGGCTCAGCCCCGAGAGACTCAGCCAGTTCCGCGCGTGCTTGCTCGAGGGCCTCCTCTGCCTCGCGTCCCCATCGATGGACGCTCGAGGGGTTGCCGAAGACGCCTGACAGATAGGGGGCCATGGCCGCACGCACCTCGTCCCTGACGGGTGTGGTTGCAGCGTAGTCGAGATATACGTGATCCATGGCGGCGTTGCCGGGAGCGTGGTAGAGCCTAACTTAACCATGCCCGGCGTCGGGCTCAGCAGTCGTCGAAAAATGGGGGTGACCACTGGCACCAGCGTTTCCCGCGGGACAGCCTCCCCGCTTCCGGTCCACCGTCCTCGGTACGGTCTTCGCGGGCCGCGACCGGTTCCTGGCCAGCATGCACGCTGGCGACACGGTACGCCTGGTCGCCGACCCTCCCGTCCAGATCGAGCCCGAAGTCTGGGTGCATCTCGAGTCTGGCGAGCCCATCGGGCACCTTCCCGCCGAGATCGGGAGATGGCTGTGGCCATGGCTGTCGGGCGGAGGCGTGGCCGAGGCCCGCGCCGTGAAGGTCAGCGGCGACGATGTGCCCTCGTGGCGCCGTGTCCTGCTTGAGGTGTCCTGCCGAACCGCTTGAGGCGGGCACAAGCTCAGTAGGTCGACACGTCCAGCGCCGAAAGATCCTCGACGACAAGGGGCTCACTCACCCGGAACGGTTCTCCGTAGTCCACACGGATGAGTGACCCGTAGTGGGCCATCTTCGCGCGGATCTGGTCGAAGAGGGGCCGATTGCCCCCTGGGTAGACCTCGCCGATACCCGTCACGCCTTCGAACTGCGACGTATAGGACGACAGCGCGTCGAGCTTCGCCTCCATCTGGTCCGTGACGTCGACGACGATATCCGGGGGATCGGCGTCCTCTCGGAAGGCGGTGGCGTAGACGAGCTTCCGCGGGCGGAATGGCCGGCCTTCCACGTCGAGCTTTCTCAGCCCGGACAGGAAGCACGCGTCGCGCACGAGCTCACACGCGACACGGTGATCGCGGTGACGCCCCACTTTCCAGTGTGTCACGACTACCCTGGGGCGTAGCTCACGGAGGTGCTGCGCGACGACGAGGCGTGACGCCTGGTCGTTCTCGAGCTCCGCGTCGGGGAGGCCGGCGGAGCGCCGTTCGGCGAGTCCCATCACTTCGGCCGCGCGGGCGGCCTCCTGTCTACGGATCTCGCCAGACCCCGAGCTGCCCATCTCACCCGACGACAGGTCGAGCACACCCACACGCTTACCGAGCGCAGCCGTCTTGATGAGCATGCCCCCGCACAGGAGCTCCGCGTCGTCCGGGTGCGCCATGACGACCAGCAGGTCGAGAGACTCGTTCACCGGGACCTCCTCACTCGTAGCGCAGCGCCGCCACGGGCTCGAGTCGACTGGCGCGGATCGCAGGGAGGAGGCCGAAGAGCATGCCTGTCACTACGGCCATAACCAGCGCTATGACCACGGCCCAAACCGGAATCTCCGCAGGGAGCGGTGTCCAGGTCGCCACGCCGAAAGCCAAAGCAAAGCCGATAATCATCCCGACGATTGCTCCACCTGCGGTGAGTAGTGCCGACTCGACCAAGAATTGCCACAAGATCTCCCTTCGCGTCGCGCCCACGGCCTTTCTCGTGCCGATCTCTTTGGTTCGTTCGGTCACGGAGATGAGCATGATCCCGACCACGCCCACTCCACCCACCAGGAGTCCTGCAGACGCGAGAAGCAGGATCACGAGGAAGAAGAGCGCGGTGAGTTGATTGAACATATCGATGATCTGCGCCGAGGCCATCAGAGCGAAGTTGTTCTCCTCGCTTGGCCTGAGCCCTCTCATCCCTCTGAGTGCCGCGATCACGTCGTCCTGGGCCCGTTCAATGGACACGAATGGCCTCGGCACCACCATGATCTGAGCCTGGAAGGTGTTTTGGCGTAGGCGTTTGATCGCCGCGGTCCAGGGGAAGAAGGCGAGGTTTGGAACTGCTGTGGCGAAGAGGTTTTCTTCTGGCTCGAGTACTCCGATGACCGTGAACGGCTCCTGCGTCCCGCGGAACGCGTTGCCCACCCTGACCGTCCGCCCGATGGGATCTCGCTGACCGAAGAGCGTCTCCGCCAGCCCCGACGAGATCACTACGATGGCGCGGTTCTGGGACACCTCCGCCGGTGTGAAGTTTCGCCCGGCAATGAACTCTCCTGGTTGGAAGGCAGGCCAGCCAGCGCTGAAGCCGCGGCCCGTGACTCCCTCCAACTCCACGTCCTCGAAGGCGAGGTCTACCTGGAAGTCGAAAACATACATTGCCTCATCGATACTCGGCAGGCGTGCGATGCGCTGCATCTCCTCCGGCGTGATCTCCGGGCGGTTCCACCACGGAGGCCGACCGGATCCGTCGTTGATCGTGAGCGTCGTGAAGTCGATGCGCGTCACCACGAAGTTGTTCGGGCCGACGCCTTCGAAGGCATCCATCACGGTCGATCGCAACCCGGTGATGAGCGCCGCGATGGCCATGACGACGGCGACACCGACGGCGACCCCAACGATCGTCAGGATCGAGCGCACCTTGTTCGACCGGATCGCACTCCAGGCGATTGCGGTCCCTTCGGTTATCGCCGAGAAGCCTGAGGCGCCGCCGTTTCGCGATTCACTCATAGCGAAGCGCGTCCACTGGATCGAGCTTGGACGCCTGTGACGCTGGGTAGACGCCCGCTACAATCCCCACGCTCATACCGAGACCCACGCCCAGCGCGATCCAGCGGGGCGCAACAGCCGCGGGCATCGGCGAGACGGCGGCCACGAACTGCGCGATACCGATTCCGAGGCCGACGCCGATCAGTGCCCCGAGGGTGGCCAAGGTGGCGGACTCGATCAGGACCTGGGTCAGGATATCTCGACGACGTGCACCCAGGGCTTTGCGCACACCGATCTCCCGCGTCCGCTCCATGACGGATACCAACATGATGTTCATGATCACGATGCCGCCGACCACTAGGGCGATGGATACGAAAGCGGGCAGGATCGTGAACAGCATCCGCGAGATGTTGTCCCAGAAGCTGATCGCCTCATCCGCCGTCTCGAGAGAGAAGTCGGCGTCCTCGGTGGGCCGCAGCCCACGTCGCGCACGCATGATTCCCTCTACATCGGCCTGAACGTCCCTGAGCTGGTCGGGGTCGACGGACTGGATGATGATGTTGTCGACGTAGCCCCGGGGGGCGGTGATGGACTGGATCGGCGAACGTGCCGGCGCGATGGCAACGTTGTCCTGTGACTGACCGAAGAGCGAGCCGCGTTCTTCCAAGACACCGATTACACGATACGGGAAGCCGCGGATGCGGATCGTTCGTTCCAAGACTACGCCGTCCTCGAAGATGGCGTCAGCGGTCTCCGACCCTATGACGATGACCGGCGTGCCTGCCGCGGCCTCCTGGGGCGTGAACGCCCGTCCGTCGACCACTGTGAGGTCACGGATGACAAAGATGTCAGCCGACGCGCCGCTGATCCGCACGCCATCGACGGATCGGCCGTTATCCCCGACCGCGCTCGCGCTGACGGTGCTCTCGACAGCGACGCGCGCGGGCAGAGAGATGCGTGCTCGAAGGGCGTCGGCATCGTCGTACTGAAGCCACGGGCGGCGTTGACGCTCGCGCCGCTCCTCGCGCGTGGCATTGACGCTGATCTGCTCCCAACGCCTGAGCGTGACCGTGTTGATGCCAAAGAGCTGCCCGGCGAAGTCCTCGCGCACGTACCGGTCGAGACCCTCGACCACCGTGACGACCACGATGAGGAACATGACGCCGACGACTACACCCAGAAGTGAGAAGAAGCTCTTGAGCTTCTGAGCCCAAATCTGCTGGAATGCGAGGGTGACTCCCTCCCAGAATGGCACGCGTCCCTCCGCTAGTTCGCCGTCGGGGACTCGTCCGTGGCCACGATCTGATCGCCGTTGATGAGTTGTCGGATACGCTGGTATGGACCGGCGACCACCGTATCACCCTCGGAGAGACCGGCCAGCACCTCGAAGTACTCCTGGCCGGCGATCCCTATCTCAACCGCCGTGAACTCGACCCGGTCACCGTGCACTAAAAAGACTCCCTCGACTTCGGCGATTTCGTCCCTGGAATCCCCTTCTGTCCTCGCCGCCGTGGAGTCTTCACGCACGGTCATTGCGATGATCGGCACCCCCAGAGCTCGCTTGCGCGTCTCGACGACGATATCCGCCGTCGCCGAAAGGTCGGGTCGCAGCAGCGCGTCTCCCTGTTGGAGCGTGAGCACCACCTCGAAGTCGATGGCGGCCTGCTGCCCTCCACTTTGCTGGCTAGGGGGATTGATCGCTGAATTGCCGATCTCGGTGACGACTCCGACGAACGTTCGGTTCGGGAAAGCATCGATACGGATCGATGCGCTGTCTCCCAAGGAGATGAGAGAGACATCCGTCTCGTCCACTTGGACGACGACCTCGATCACGGAGAGGTCGGAGATCGTGAGCACGAGGCTGCCCGGATTGTTCATCGTGCCGATGATCACCGTCTCGCCTTCTTCCACATTCAGGCGCGTGACCTTCCCGTCGATCGGAGAGGAGAAGATCGTCTTCGATAGCTGGTCGTCCGACTCCGCCACTGCCGCTTGCGCCTGAGCGACACCGTGTTCGGCCGACTCCAGCGTGGATGCAGTGACGTCGAGCGTGGTTCGTGTGTCGTCAATCTGTTGACGGCTCACGAGCAGCGAGTCTCTGGCACGCAGTGAGAGCAGACGATCCAGGTCTCGTTGTGCCCGGATGAGGTTGGCCTCCTGCTGGGCTCGCTGCGCCTGCGCCTGCGCGAGCGACGCCCGACTGCGCGCCGCCGACGCCTGGTACTGGGTGGGGTCCAATCGCAGTAGTGTTTGTCCCCGCCGAACGTCGTCGCCTTCGTCGATGAGCAGCTCGGCGACGCGGGCCGACACGTCCGAACTGATGTCGACGGTCCGGCGCGCACGAATGTTACCGCTCGCCGTCACGATCTCCACCAGGTCGTGTCGTCCGATCACTTCGGTGCTTACCTGGATGCCCTGATCACGCCGCTGCGTAATCGAAAGCCAGGCACCGAGCCCCAGGACCGCCACGATGGCGATTCCGACAAGGACCTTCTTCTGGGTCTGCATGGGCCAGCCGGCTCCTCAGTTTCGCAGGGAGGTGCCCACGAGCACCTCCAAGTTGGTCACAACGTCGTGGTAGGCGAACACCGCCCGGATCCGGTCGACCTCAGCCTGCGCCAGGACCGTCTGTGCCGCCACGAGGTCGACGAAGGTGATTTCGCCGAGTTGATAGCGTTCGCGGGCCAGCAGTAGCTGGCGATCCGCGAGCTGTCGGTTCCGCTCCTCCAACAGTGCGCTCTGGTAGGCAGTGCGCGCGTTCGCGAGACCGATGGCGATCTCAGCGTCCAACGCGAGTTCCTGCTCGCGGATCTGTTCCACCGCGTCGTCACGCTGGAGTCGCGCCGCCTCGAGATTCCGCTGCCTGCTGAGGCCGGTGAAGATCGGTACGCTCACGCTGAGTGTTAGGGTGGGCGGGGAACCGACGAAGCCGAACGGGAACTGGTTGTTCTGGCTGATGATGGCCTGGCGCTGCGCATCCGTGAACGCGAAGCGCGAGCAGTCGAGCGGTGGCAGGGGCGGAGTCAGACGCGAGAAGAGATCGTTCTGAGCCGTGCACTGGGCGATTGAGCCCGCGATCTGCGCCTGTGCTTGGGCGATCTGGAAGTCCGTGCTGCTCGCCTCGCGCGTAAAGGCGGTCAATCCCGTCGAGACCGACAGACTGGGAAGGTACGGAGAGCGTGCGGAGCTCACGCCGATGTCGGCGGACTCCCGCGCGCTACGGCGGGCCGCGAGGGTCGCGTTTCCGGTGAGCGCCAGCCCTCGCAATTCTCCGATCTCCCACGTCGGTTCGGTCAAGTCGAACGGGGTGGCGAGCTCAAAGTCCTGGCCCATGGGCTGTCCGAGCTGTTGCAGCATGCGGATACGGGCGGTCTCGAGCGCGTTACGCGCCTGCAAGACCTGCACCTCAGACCGACCGACCTGAACTTCGGCCTGGCCCACGTCGATCCCGGTGACCGTACCGACCTCCAATTGAGCCTGCGCCAGGCGCAGGTTGAACTGGCTGTTCTCGAGCTGCACATCGGCGATCCGAACCGCTTCCTGCTGCCGCAACATCTCGAGGTACGCAACCGTTACTTGAGAAACGAGATTTGCGTCGGCCATCCCGATCTGCGCTCGAGTCGTGGTGCGGTCGGCTTTGGCTTGAGACGGCCCCAGGATCGTCGCCCAGTCGAGTGAATAGCTCAGGCGAAGGGCGTAGCTCGAGGTGTAGTATGACGGCTGATTCCCGAAGCCCAAGTCACCCAAGGTCAGCGTTCCGAACTGCTGCTCGCCCGTGCCCTGCCATCCAATGGACGCGTTCGCGTTGGCAGAGGGAAACAGCTGTCCGTAGGCTTGCCGGACGTTCCAGTCGGCCAAGCGTTCATCGTTGGCTGTCTGCCTGAACCCGGGATTCGACGACCGCGCGATCGCGATCGCACGGTCGATGGTCAAGCGCTCGGGGATTCCTTGCTGAGCTCCGAGGGGAGCGGCTGCGGCCAGAGCGGCCAGCACGACCGTGAAGGTGCCGATCTTCATGCTCTTGGCGGTCCCTCAGCTGCGGTGGCGTGGACGTCACGAACAAGGTTAATACGCACAGACCTACGCAGCGGTTTCGCGCTGCGCACGATGTCCGGTGGGGCGAAATGCACCCGCCCCACCGGACACGCACCGTTCCACCGCGAAGGCGCCGCAGATGACAAGGAGCTGATCAGCTGCCCGCCTTCGTGGCGGTGCCGGCTGCGGAGAACTCGCCGCCCGCCGTCTCGAACAGGGTGGCGAGCTGCTCACCGGCCGGCACGAGGGTCATTGAGACCTCCATGAATTGCCCCTGCGCATCGATCTCCCAGGTCATGATCAGGCTCTCGCCGTCCTTGGATACGTCGGTGACGCTCTGCATTCCTTGGCCCATGTCGGGCGCACCGATGCTTGCCGCGACCTTGCCGCCCTGATCTTCGACCTCGAGCGTCATGCTGAAGGGTCCGAAGTCCGTATCCATGTCGACCACCCAGTCGCCCATGAATGCCTGGGCCTGCGAGGCGTCGAGCCCGGACTGGGCGGAGGCTGCGAGTGGGGACAGCAGGGCCGTTGCCATCGCGAGACTCAGAGCGAGGCCCCGTGGACTGCGGGTGATCAGGCGCATGATACACTCCTCCTGGAGGCGTTGTGCGTACATCATCATCGCCTGAACACGTTTCTCTCGTATGTAGGCGGTGTTACAGATTGTAACCGGCTTCTCGCGGGGTATGGAGCCTCATGAAACATTCGGTTACGTCGGCGAAACACTCCTGTAGGCGTCGCGGGTGAGTCTATGAGGCCTGTAGAGGCAACCTCTACGCTCGAGGAGTCGTAGCATGCGGGGTCCAGTTCTGGTGATCGATGACGATCGGAAACTCCGCGGTCTCCTGACGGAGTATCTGGCGCGCGGCGGGTTCCAGGTGATCGCCGCGGGTCGCGCGGACGATGGCCTGCGCCTCCTGCGTACAGAGCACCCCACCATAGTGATCTTGGATGTGATGCTCCCGGGCATGGACGGCTTCGAGGCGTGTCGTGCGATCCGTCGAGAGTCCGCGGTACCGATCATCATGTTGACGGCACGAGGAGACGTCACCGATCGGGTCGTCGGTCTTGAACTCGGGGCGGACGACTACCTTGCCAAGCCGTTCGAGCCCAGAGAGCTCATCGCCCGCATCGACGCCATCCTTCGCCGGGGGCGTGCCGCCTCGGACACGTGGAGCTTCGGCGACCTGAGAGTCGATCCGGCGCGCCGGGCAGCCTCCATGGACGGGGAGCCGATCTCGCTCACGACGGCCGAGTTCGACCTCCTCGAGCTCCTCATCCGTGGGCGTGGACGCGTGCTCTCTCGCGGCCACATTCTGGACGGCGTCCGTGGAGAAGCTTGGGACAACTTGGATCGGTCCATCGACGTCCTGGTGAGTCGTTTGAGGAACAAGCTCGGGGACGATCCACGCCAGCCGCGGTACGTGAGGACGGTGCGTGGTGCGGGATACGCCTTCGTTGGGGCGCCGAACGATGACACCTAGAGCCCGTCTGGCGGGCAAGCTGCGCTCATCGTTCTTTCTTAAGATACTCCTCGTCTTCGTGGGAGGGGGTACCGCCATCGGCGCCTACCTGATGGCGTCGTTCTGGGTGTTCGACTGGCAGCAGGGTCGGCTGTCCGTGCGGCAGACCGCGCTGAACTACTCCGAGCTCATCCTGGGAGAGCTGGGGCACCCGCCGGACACCGTTCAGGCCCGAGAAATCGCGACGCGGCTAGGCGTGGGGATCCGGATCGCGGGGCCGGACGTCGACTGGACCAGCGAGCCCGACTTTCCTGCCTTTGCCGATGTGGACCTGCCGCCGGCTACCGGCGAAGGACCGAACCGCGCCGGCCTGTCCCGAGCACTTGGCGTCGGCGCTGACCTCTCGCGCGGTGAATATCGCTACCTGTTTTCGCTCCAGGCCGGACGAACCGCGTTCGGGACGGAAAGCACCACGGAGGAGGTGGCAGACGCATTGTTCATGCTCGTCCTCTTGGTGTGCCTGTACCTCGCTACGCGGTATCTGTTGCGGCCGGTGCGGGTCCTGACGGACGGCGTCGAGCGGCTGCGCCAGGGCGACTTGGACGTGGAGATGCAGACGCGCCGTACGGATGAACTCGGACGGCTCATGACTTCTTTCAACGAGATGGCGGGGACCATAAGAGAGCGGATTCGGGCGCGCGATCGGCTGCTCATGGACGTGAGCCATGAGATCCGTTCGCCGCTGACTCGCATGCGGGTCGCGCTGGCGATGATGCCCGATGGGGCCGCCAGGTCAAGCGTGATCGAGGACATCGAAGAAACGGAAGCGATGATCTCGGAGCTGCTCGAGACGGAGCGCTTGGATTCCCCACACGGAGGTCTGACCCGCGCTCCAGTGGACCTCCGGGTGCTGATCGAAGAAGCAGTGGCCGCCCGCGCCGGTGAGCCGCCCGGGGTCGAGGTCGACTGTGGGGTTGGGCCGATCGTCGCCAACGTGGACGGCGAGCGGGTTCGCGTCGTTCTCGGCAACCTCCTGACGAATGCGCTACGACATTCCGACCCGGATGGTCCTCCCGTACGCGTTGCACTGAACGTCGCGGGCGAGGAGATCCGCATCGGCGTCCACGACCAGGGCGTCGGCATCGCGACGGACGACCAGGCACGGGTATTCGAACCGTTTTACCGGGTGGATCGCTCCCGCTCCAAGGACACTGGTGGCTACGGGATCGGGTTGAGCCTCGTCAAGCGGATCGTCGAGGCACACGGAGGTGCGATCACCCTCGAGAGTGAGCCTGGCCGCGGGACGTCGGTAACCGTCTCGTTGTCCCTGTCCGGGAACGGACAACGGCGGGGCAATCCCCACTGGTAGGGCTGTCTTCAGCCCACTAGGTCTGTGCGCTGTGCCATGTACCCGCGGGCAGGCACGGAGACGCGTAGCACCCGGCCGAGTCGGTCGAACCAGACGATGCGAAGATCATCGCCTGCGGAGAACTCGACGCGCCTGGCCTGAACGACGTTGGGGCCCAGTTGGATCTGTTCGTTGACCCAGGGCCCAGCCAGGAGACTCGCCCGTTCGCGATGGCGAGGGCTGATGACGGGGCACACAACTCCTTCCTGCACGTCTTTGAGGAAGTAGTAGAGGTGCGCGACGTCCGCTTCGAGGACGCGCGTCTGAGCTGCTGCCGGAAACTCCCTTATCTCCTCTCCGCCAGGGTGCACGATGCGAGCGACGTAGCGACGCCCGGATAGCCCGAGCCTCAGGCTCAAGGCCTCGGGCCCCTCCACGTCCACCTGAAAACAGGGCTCGGCGCCCTCACATTTCGGGATGCCGTCCGTCGGGGTCGCCCTAAGCAGCACTCGGACCTGATGGTCCGCGCCGTCCCTACGCAGGTTGACGGTCGCAGTCGCGAAGAGCGCGTCGTCACGGTTGAGGCCGGCCCGGCGAATCGTGAATTCCTCCGTTCCGGCAGCTCTGCCGGCGAGTGTCACGGCGAACACGCCCTGGTCGACCACGACGCCCTGCGCCATGGCGCGGCTCGGGCCCGAGAGCACAAGGCCAACGAGCACCGCGGCGAGCGAGCGAGCGGCCACGACCGGCCGCATCGTTACCCAGGATTGTGTCATGGGCCCTCTTACCCCGACGGCGGAGAGCGGTTCGTCATTGGGTCGGGCCCTTCGGTCCGGGTATATTCGTCGCGGCCACCAGCGGGAGACCACGTCGTGCCGATACAGACAGACGCCGCGGGCTTCGGGACCACGCCGAGGGCGGGCCCAATCGCATCAGCGGCGGGGTGGCTCGGACCCTGGCTGGCAGTCGCCGCACTTGGACTATGGACGTCCGCTCCCGACACCATCTCGTTGGCTGTCGCAGCCCTCGGCGTCACCATCAGCGTAGTCCTGGGGCCACGGGGTCGGGGTCCCAAGGGAAGCATCGCACTCGTGCTCCTCATCACAGCGGTCGTCGTGGCGTTCTCCGGCCACCGTCGCGTCGACGCGGTGCTCGCGGACTTCGACGGATACTGGGCGGCTCGGGACACCGTCGTCGGTGGGCTCCTGGAGGCGGAGCTGGATCGCATGTACGAATCCGGCCTCGCGGCTACCTCGGCGCTCGTGGACGCCTGGATGGAGTCGGCGGAGATCGATGTGAGCCGGCTGCGCGAGCTGAGGGCCCGCCACGGAGCCTCGGCGCTAGCGCTCTACGACCCGCTGGGACGTCTTGTCGTTTGGGACGGGGTCCATCGAGGCCGGGTGCCCGAGGCAGTACAAACTGGAGTGCAACCCTATTCCTACCACGACTTTCCGCTCTTCGGATACCTCTACCTCACCTCCATCGCGGGGGACGGCAGCACGGCGATGGCGGCGTTTCTATTGCGCTCTGCTCTTCCCGAGGGCCTGCGGGCCGACGTGGATGACTTCGCCTCGAACTTCTTCCGAGAGACGAACGAGCGCATCCGCATTACCGAAGAAGACCCCGGCCCTTGGGACGGAGTCGTTTGGGACTTGGCCAGCCGAGATGAAAGAATCCTCAGCGTCATCGTCGATCGTCCCTCGAGCGCAGGGCGCGCCGACCAGATCATGAATCGCTGGTCGGCGGCGGTTGTGTTTCTGTTGCTCCTGGCCTGGACGCTCCTCGCGCTCGGGCGCCCACGCCGAGTCGCCACCGCGGTCGTCGCGGCCGGCACGTTGATACTCCTGTCCGCGTGGCTCCCGCTGAACGAGATCGGCTTCCTCGGCACCTTGTTCGATCCCGGCGCCTTCGAGCTGGCCGGCCCGATCCCGATCTCACTGGGCCGATTCGCCCTCCTTGGGGTGACCGCCTTCGCTCTAGTAGCGGTGCTACCTCGCGCACGCTTCTCGCTTCCCCCTTGGGCGGCGGGGCTGACGGTGGCCGCACTGTTCCCACTTCTCCTGGGGTGGGCCGTTGCCGGTTCCGGCCCGGCCGCATTGGCCGCCAGCCGCCTGGAGTGGATCGTGTACCAGGTGGCCGCGGCGGCGCTCGTATCGCTGGCGGCCGGTTGGGTGATCTCCGTCTCCCGGGCGCCTCGCGCCTGGGGGCTTGCGGGCCCGGCCGCGGTGGTACTGGCGCTGCTTCTTGGGGCTGGCGGTGCCTCATGGGTGTGGTCTACTGCCGGCCACCCGCTCTGGTGGGTCGCCCTCTGGGGCCTGCCCGTTGCCCTCGCCACGGTTGGGGCCCAGGCCTGGAGCGGATGGCGAAGGGCCGTGGTGTCTTGGGGCCTAGGAATCGTCATCGGGAGCACCGCGGCGATCCCGGTTACGTGGGCGCACCGCGTGCAGGCCAGAATGGTCGTCGGCGAAGGGCGCCTGACTGAACTTGCGGCCTTTTCAATTCCGGCACTTGAACGTTCGTTGTTGCGCTTTGCAGACGTCGCGGACTCACTCGATCGGGCCGGAGCTGACGACGTCACGCTCCTCTACAGCGGCTGGCGTTTGAGCGGCCTTTCGGAAGCCGGGTATCCGGTTCAGCTCCAGGTCCATCGTCGAAACGGATCGCCCGGTGAGGAGTTGCGGGTCGGTGTGGCTCGTGAGGCGCCGGCGCCCTTGAACGCGGCGCTGCAGGAGGCCTGGCGCACCGGCGGCGCGCGACTCCGACACCTGAATCGCGATGACGCGCGATACATCCTCACGGCCGCGCTTTCGGAAGGGGACGTCGTCGCGGTCGTTGCCCCACCTTTCAGTGAGCGGTCCGACAGGTCGGGCCTGGGACCGTTGCTTCGAGGGGTCAGCGCGGAGGAGGCGGATCCGCTTACGGTGATTCCCCTCGCACCCGATGATCCGCACTCCCTGGACGAAGTGAGCTGGGTAAAGGTCGAGGGTGGCTGGCAGGGAGAGATCGGCGTGGAGTTTGCAAACGGGGCCCGGTATCACGCCCACTACCTCGTCACCCTCCCTGGAACCGTGCTCGCGGCGGCGAGGGCCACGCTCTTGTTGGTCATGAACCTCGCGCTCTTCTTCGGCTTCTGGTTGGCCGGGCAGGGCCTCGTGAACGATGTGGGCCGGGGCGATCTGCGCCTTTCTCCGTTCGCTGTCTCATTCAGGGTGCGTGTGACTCTGGCACTTTTCGGATTTTTCACGCTGGCGAACGCACTATTCGGGACGGTGGCGTATCGAACTCTGACTGAAGCGTCGCGCCGGTCGGCCCGCGTGATCGCCGAACGGGTCGCCGAAGATGCCGCCGGTTGGTATCGAGCGCTCGGAGGCCGAATGGAGCGGCTGGCGAGCCAGGTGGGCGCCGAGTTGCTCGAGTACAGAGAGGGGGAGCTGCAGGAGGGATCGGTCGAGGAGCTGGTCGAGCTCGGCCTCTACGAAGGTTGGGCGCCACTCGAAGTACTCCGGTCGCTGGAAAGCCGCGAGTCCGTCTCGGAGTTCACCGAGACTACTCTGGGCCGCTGGGAGTACGTCACCGCCTATAGGCGTCTATCCGATGGCGACGTCCTCGCGGTGCAGGTGCCCCTCGAAGCGGGGTTGAGCGCCCTCCAGACCTCTGACCTGGTGGAGTTGCTGCTGTTCCTCGTCCTGATCGGCGCGGGGATGTCTCTCGCGCTCGCGATGCTTGCAGGAAGGGCGCTGACGCGACCGATCGCTGCGCTACAGGGCGCATCGGAGAGGGTCGGTGCGGGTGACCTGGGCATGCGGCTGCCGGAGGACAGGACGGACGAGTTCGGCGCCGTATTCCGCGCATTCAACCGGATGGTGGGCCGTGTACGGAAGTCCCGCCGTCAACTTGTGCGCACGTCGCGTCGCACCCAGCTGATCATGGACGAGGCCGCCGTGGGCATGGTGGCGCTCGATTCAGACGGACGCGTGACCTTGGCAAATCCCCGCGCGGAGGGACTCCTGGGAGGGGAGGTTGTCGTGGGCGGCGACATCCCGCGTGGCGGGCCGTTCGCCGAAGCACTGAATCCTTGGCTGGGCGCGTTTCTCTCGGCGACCCACGAGGAGGCGGATGCCGAGTTCCAAGCGGGTGACCGTCGGGTCCGGGTGCGCGTCCGTCGCCTGGGCACACTAGGCTCACAGCGCGGTGTGGTTCTCGCCATGGACGACGTGACCGACGAGCTCCGTGCCGAGCGCGTCCTCGCTTGGGGTGAGATGGCGCGCCAAGTCGCTCACGAGGTGAAGAACCCGCTCACGCCAATCAAGCTGAGCATTCAGCACGTGCGCAGGGCGTGGGAGGACCACCACCCTGATTTCAACGAGATCCTCCTGCGGAACGCATCGGCGATGCTATCCGAGATCGAGCGGCTGGACGAGATCGCTCAGAGCTTCTCGAGATTCGGTGCACCTGGAGAAACCGCTCTCCCGCTCACCGCCGTCTCTGTCGAGGACGTCGTCGGCGAGGTGATGGCGCTGTACGGTGCGGCCTCCGCCGGGGTCCTCTTCGAGCAGGACGTGGAGGCGGGACTCCCGCGCGTGGTGGCCAGCAGCGACGAGCTCAAGGAGGTCTTGGTCAACCTCTTGGAGAATGCGCGACTGGCCGGCGAGGAAGGCACCGTCGTATCCGTCGTCGCCCGCCGCGGGCCCGAGGATACGGTTCTTCTAACCGTCGTGGACGACGGGTCAGGAATACCCGACGAGGTGCTTCCGCGCGTTTTCGAACCCCAGTTCAGCACGCGATCCAGGGGCACGGGCCTCGGCCTCGCCATCGTGCAGAGGCTCGTCGGGGCCTGGGGCGGGAGCGTCAGTGTTCGCAGCAGTGTGGGGGAGGGAACCGCCGTCGAAGTCGTGCTGAAGGTATGGAACGACGGGGGAAAACAAGAGACTGGATCCGTCGATCTCCGGCCGACATCTTAGAAGATGGGGAGAACGTTTCCCTCCTCCAGAAACGACCCAAGGAAGGCATCATCCGTACTCCCGACGGTGGCAGCACACATCTAGCGGCGAAGGCTCGGTCCGGTCCCGATCGGAAGGGCATGCGTCGCGGCGAGGCGCGCCCACTCGACCTCGCGAACTACCTACGACTCCGCGCCGGCGAGCTCGCCGAAGTCTGGTCGATGGAGGTCTCTGCGAGAGATCACGGTCCCGGGAGCCAGTTCGATCAAGTCGTGAGTCGCTTCATGTATCAGCTAGCGGACTTGCTCCCGTGGCTGATGGGGCCGCACGGCCCCCACGTAAGACCGTTGTGGGACCGAACCGCCGAGCTTTTCGGCGTGATGGCGGCCAAGCGTGGGTTGGCGGCGGGGGAAGTGATCGAGGAGTTTCAGATTCTCCGCGAGCTCCTGATTCGCATGCTCTTCGAGCATCCCTTGGCCGAGGGGTCGCTGTCTTTGCGAGACATCCTGCGGTTGAATCGAATCATCGACAGTGGTGTCACGCACGCGAGCGTGGGGCACACCGACGCAATGTTCTTCCAGTTCTTCGAACCTCCAGAGAATCAGGAGTCGAAGACGCCGGAGGAGATCGTCCGTGAGGCAGAGAGACAGCTCGCGCTCGTCGCGGAAGAACTGCCGCAGGTGGTCGAGGTGACCCCGCCCGAGTCGGTTGCGGAGGTCCTCGGAAATTGAGCGCCGGCCCTCAGGCCAGCTCGCGTACCTCGCGAACCAGATCCGCCATGGCGTCCTTGGCGTCGCCGAAGAACATCAGCGTGTTGTCCATGTAGAACAGGTCGTTGTCGATCCCCGCGAAGCCCGGCGACAGGCTACGCTTCATCACGATGACCCGACGCGCCTTGTCTACGTCTAGGATGGGCATGCCAGCGATGACAGACTGGGGATCGCGTGAAGCCGGGTTCACAACGTCGTTCGCCCCCACGATGAGAACCGCGTCGGTGTTCGAGAAGTCGTCGTTGATCTCGTCGAGATCGAAGAGCTTGTCGTAGCTCACGTCGGCCTCAGCCAGCAGCACGTTCATGTGGCCAGGCATACGGCCGGCGACCGGATGGATTGCATACTTCACGTCGACGCCGCGGGCTTCCAGAAGATCTCCCACTTTGCGTAGCTCGTGCTGCGCCTGCGCAACCGCGAGCCCATAGCCGGGCACGACGACGACCGAATTCACATAGCCCAACTCGGCCGCGACTGCTTCCGCATCGGCCCTCCTGACGGGTCGCTTTCCGATCTGAGCCCGGTCGACCTTCGCAGAACCCCCGAAGCCTCCGAAGGCAACGTTGGCCAGGGACCGGTTCATGCCTTTGCACATCAGCTGCGTGAGGATCAGTCCAGCCGCGCCTACCAACGCACCCGACACGATCAGCACCATGTTACCGATAACGAAACCCGCCGCGCTGGCCGCCAGGCCGGAGTACGAATTCAGCAACGAGATGACGACCGGCATGTCGGCACCCCCGATGGGGATGACGATAAGAACGCCGAGCACGACGGCGATCGCGCAGAAGATGTAGAAGGCGGTCAGGGGCTCTAGGGCGCCGACGAGGCCGAGCGCGGCGGTGGCGAATCCCAACACCACGATCACGAGGAACGCGTTGAAGAGGTTCTGCCCAGGGAACGTGATCGGGTTCCCGGTCATGAGCTCCTGCAGCTTCGCAAACGCGATGAAGGAGCCCGAGAAGGTCACCCCGCCAATGAGCGTGCCGAGCAGAATCGCGACGCCCGCCGTGCTCACTCCGACGTTCGGGTTGCTGACGAACTCGGTCACTGAGACCAGCGCCGAAGCCGCACCGCCGAAGCCATTGAAGATCCCGACGAGCTGTGGCATCGAGGTCATCTCGACACGACGGGCAGCGAAGCCACCGATGACGCTGCCCAGGACCATGCCCACGAGGATGCCGGTCCATGAGAGGATCTCCGCGTCTACGACCGTGGCCAGTACCGCAAGCAGCATCGCGAATGCCGCAATGGCGTTTCCGGCGCGGGCCGTGGCCGGAGACTGAAGCCGCTTGAGCCCGACGACGAAGAGCGTCGCCGAGAGGAGGTAGACCGCCTCGACGAGAAACGAAGCGTCCATAACGCTAGCGCTTCCTGAACATGCTGAGCATTCGGTCGGTCACGAGAAAGCCCCCCACCACATTGACCATCGCCATGGTGATGGCGGTCACACCGAGAACGGTCTGGAGCATTCCGTCGGCGCGCCCTGCTACCACCAGCGCGCCCACGATGGCGATGCCGGAGACCGCGTTCGCGCCCGACATCAGTGGTGTGTGAAGCGTGGGAGGGACCTTCGTGATGACCTCGCGGCCCGCGAGCGTCGCGAGCACGAAGACGTACAGACCGACCATCAGCTCACTCACGGGCGCTCCAGCGGATCGAGGCTAGCGGCATCATGCCGAGGCTTGCAGGGCTTGGCTTACGCGTTCGTTCTTCACCTCGCCCGCGTGCGTCACGGTGGCCGGGCCGATGACGTCGTTCTCGAAGTCGAGGGCGACCGCGCCGTCCTCGCCGACGAACTCGGCGAGCAGGGTGGTGATGTTCTTCGAGTACATCTGACTGGCGTGGACCGGGATGTCTGCCGGTAGGTTGCTCGGACCGAAGATCTGCACTCCGTGAGCGACGACGGTCTCGCCTGCCTTTGTAAGGGCGCAGTTGCCACCGCTCTCGGCGGCGAGGTCGACGATCACCGACCCGGTTCGCATCGACTTCACCATGTCCTCCGTGATGAGGAGGGGAGCCGTCCGACCTGGAATCTGGGCCGTGGTGATCACGATGTCGGTCGTCGAGATGGCGGCGGCGATGAGCTCGAGCTCCCTCTTGTGCTGTTCCTCGGAAAGCTCCTTGGCATACCCACCTTCGCCCTCGGCCGTCACCTCGTGTTCGGTCTCCAGGAACGTGGCGCCCAGGCTCTCGACCTGTTCTTTGACGGCGGGCCGGACGTCGAACGCTTCGACGATCGCCCCCAGCCGTCGCGCCGTCGCGATCGCCTGTAGGCCCGCCACTCCGGCTCCCAGCACCAAGGCCTTCCCAGGACGAATCGTGCCGGCGGCGGTCGTGAACATGGGGAGGAACTTCGGGAGGTGATCCGCAGCGAGGAGGACGGCCTTGTACCCCGCGACCGTCGCCTGGGACGAGAGCGCATCCATCGACTGAGCCCGGGTGATACGCGGCACCAGCTCCATCGAAATCGCGGTGACCTGCGCCGCGGCCAACGCGCGAACGAGGTCGAGATTCGACAGCGGGCTCAGGAACGACAACAGGATCGTCCCGGGTCTGATCGCCGACACCTCGTCCGGATTCGATAAGGACGGGGGATTCACCCGCAGGACGATGCCGGCGTCGCGAAGCGTCTCGGCAGCGCCGGACGCGACAGTCGCTCCTGCGGTGCGGTACGCCTCGTCCGAGACCGCAGAGGCCTCGCCGGCGCCGGCTTCGATGGTCACCGAAAGTCCGGCCTTCACAAGCGCTTGCACACCCTGGGGCACGAGCGCAACTCGGCGCTCGCCGGAACGTGTCTCCTTGAGGACAGCGACCTTCATCCAGGTGCTCTTGCGGCTGCGGTGGGCGTGGGCGCGCCACATGGTACCGGAGCGCAAGGGGCCGCACAAGCGGGCCTGGCGACCGTGATAAACGGGCCGATCTATGCATTCCGGCGTCCCGCGACGTGCGGGATCTTCTGCGATGCTGGCGAATGTCCTGACGGGCGCGGTCGACGGCGTCGATCCCCTCATGGTGCGCGTTGAAGTGCATCTGGCATCCGGACTGCCCTCATTCACTGTGGTCGGACTCGCCCAGAGCGCCGTAAGGGAAGGGAGAGAGCGCGTCACCGCCGCCCTGCGGAATGCCGACTTCACGCTTCCGCACCGACGAATTACGGTGAACCTCGCTCCGGCAGGTGTGCGAAAAGAAGGAGCGGCGTTCGACCTACCGATTGCCGTCGGGCTTCTCGTTGCCGGAGGGGTCGTGGAGCCGTCCGTTGGGGAAGGCTTTGCGTTCCTGGGTGAGCTGAGTCTGGACGGTTCGCTTCGACCCGTCTCGGGTGTACTCCCGATCGCGAGTCGGTGTCGAGAAGCCGGTGTCGACACGCTCTTCGTTCCCCTCGAGAACGCACGCGAAGCCGCAGTCGTTCGTGGCCTGAGCGTGCTGGGCGCCGCGTCGCTGGCGGAGGTCGTCAGTCACCTGACCGGGGTCCACGAGCTCACACCCACCGAGGTCGACGTAAGCGCCCTGTTGTCCCCGGCTGGGTCGTGCGGACTCGACCTCATGGACGTCCGCGGCCAGGGGGCCGCGAAGCGGGCTCTGGAGGTAGCCGCGGCGGGCGCGCATAATTTGCTGCTCGTGGGCCCGCCCGGTGCCGGCAAGACGATGATCGCGCGCCGCCTGCCCGGCATTCTTCCGTCCCTAACGCTGGACGAAGCGCTCGAGACCACCCGGGTACATTCGGTCGCAGGGCACCTGCGCGGTGGTGGTGCGTTGGTTACCGAACGCCCCTTTCGTGCTCCTCACCACACGGTGAGCGAAGCGGGCCTGGCCGGGGGCAGCACGCCCCTTCGTCCCGGGGAGATGAGCTTGGCGCACCATGGCGTCCTCTTCCTGGATGAGCTGGCGGAGTTCCGCCGAAACGCCTTGGAAGCGCTCCGTCAGCCACTCGAGGAAGGCGCGATTCGGCTTTCGCGGGTGCGGGGCAGCTTCCGGCTGCCGGCCAGGTTCGTTCTGGTCGCGGCCATGAACCCCTGTCCGTGCGGGTTCTTCGGAGACGGCTCCGATCGGTGTGTCTGCGACCCCACCCACGTCGGGCGATATCGCGGCCGAGTCTCCGGGCCTCTCATGGATCGAATCGACATCCACGTCCATATGCCGCCGGTTCCGTTCCGTAGTCTCGGCGGGACGGGTCAGAGCGAATCGAGCCTGACGGTCCGGGACCGCGTCGTGAGGGCACGGGCCGTTCAATCCAGCCGATTCCGCGGACTCGACGGCGTGCACGCGAACGCCCACATGGGGCCCCGGGAGATCCGGAGGTGGTGCCGGCAGTCGCGGGAGGTGGCACGGCTGCTACAACATGCCGTCGAACGCACCGGCCTTTCGGCACGAGCCTATCACCGGGTCCTCAAGGTCGCGCGGACCTTGGCCGACCTGGGCGGCACCCAGGACATCACCGTGGAACACGCGGCCGAGGCCGTGCAATACCGCCAGCCACGGATTGAACCCGAGTAGACGCGTGGTGAGGTTTCCCGCCATGTCGGGCTCAGAGACCTCAGCCAGTAGCGTGGGCGCGCCAGAGGCGAGCACCGTGCTCGTCATCGCCGCCTTCGCCGCGGTCTATGTCATTTGGGGCTCGACGTACTTGGCCATTCGTTTCGCCATCGAGTCGATACCGCCCCTGTTCATGGCCTCTGTGCGGTTTCTCGTGGCGGGCGCGCTTCTGCACGCGTGGTCGCTACTCCGCGGCGGACTCCGGCCGACCTGGCCCCAGTGGCGGGGCGCGGCCATCGCGGGGGCGCTGATGCTTGGGGCAGGCAACGGCGCGGTGGTGATCGCCGAGCAGTGGGTTCCCTCGGGGGTCACGGCAGTTCTGGTGGCCTGTGTGCCGCTCTGGATGGTCGTGTTCGACGCCGCGTTTTTTTCGAAGACTCGACCTAGTGTCCGGGCGCAGGGGGGGCTCTTGGTCGGCTTTGCGGGTGTGGCGTTGTTGGCGGGCACTCCGGGCGTCGGGGGCGATGGACTCCGTGGCATTTTCGGTGTCGTTCTCCTCCTAGGTGGTTCCGCCGGGTGGGCTGCGGGTTCTCTGTACCTGCGTCAACTCGATGCTCCCCGGGATGCATTGCTCTGGGTGTCGATGCAGATGCTCATGGGCGGGACGGTCCTAGGGATCCTGTCCGTCGCGACGCTCGAGCTGCCGGATGTGAACTTGGGCCAGATGTCGGGGCGGTCACTCGCCTCGCTGCTGTACCTGATCGTGTTCGGCGCGATCATCGCCTACTCGGCCTACGTGTGGTTGCTCCGGGTCACGACGCCGGCTCGGGTGGGGACTTACGCTTATGTGAACCCGGTCATCGCGCTCTTCCTGGGTTGGGCACTGGCTGACGAGCCGATAAGCTTACCTTCGGTCGTGGCCGTGATCGTCATCTTGGGGTCGGTCGTCGCGATCGTGTCCGAGAGGCGAAACCTCGGAGTACGGGGAGTGACCGTGGGACAGGCCAGCAAGTGATCGAGGGTGTGCGGATCCTGCCGGGACTCCGGCTCCGGGTGGTGGCGCCCCTTCTCGCGCTCCAGGTCCCGGGCGGGGGGCTAGGGCTCCCGGGTCTCACTCCAGAGCTCCAGGCCAACCTGGTCGTGTCGCTGATCGTCGTGCTGGCGCTCTTGTTCGCAAGGCGCGGCATCATGGTTGTCGTGAGCCGCCGTCTGGAATCGCAGGCGCTGCGGTATCGATGGGCCAAGTCGACCGGCTACGCGGCCTTCGTGGTCGGGGTCCTGATCCTGGTCCAGGTCTGGTTCACCGCCATTCAATCGCTCGGCACGTTCCTGGGCCTCCTGTCGGCTGGGCTCGCGATCGCGCTCAAGGACCTCGTGGCCGACCTGGCCGGCTGGTTCTTCATTCTGTGGCGTCGCCCGTTCGATCTCGGGGACCGCATCGAGATCGGGGGCTTTGCCGGAGACGTCGTGGATCGACGGATCTTTCAGTTCACGATCATGGAGATCGGCAATTGGGTCGATGCGGACCAGAGCACGGGCCGCCTCATCCACATTCCGAACGCGACGCTGTTCACCCAACCGCTGGCCAACTATGTCGCGGGCTTCCCGTATCTGTGGAACGAGCTGAAGGTGGTCGTCACGTTCGAAAGCGACTGGAGAAAGGCCAAGCGCGTTCTGGACGAGGTCTCGGAGGAGTTTGCCATCGATCTCACCAAGGAAGCGGACGAACCAAGGAAGCGCGACGAGGAGCGATTTCTGATTCACTACCGGAAGCTCACTCCAGTCGTGTACGTGTCCGTGGCGGACCACGGTGTCCTGCTCACGTTGCGGTACCTCTGTCGCCCCAGAGAGCGGAGGGGTACGGCGGCCGACCTTTGGGAACGCATTCTGGACCAGTTCAGCGCGCTGCCGGATGTGGTTCTGGCGTACCCGACCCAGCGTATCAACCTTGATCGGGAGGTCCGGGCGAGCGCTACCGAGCCCCCTGAAGCCGTTCCGCGCGACGACGCCGGGTCTCAGCAAAGCTCCGCGCCCATTGCGGGCGGGTAAGCCGAATCGGTATTGAAGGGACCCCGCCGAAACAACCGTTACCATACCCCATGCGGCTCTTTATCGCCTTGAACCTCCCCAAGAAGGAGCGCCAGCGTATCTACCGCGCTGCGCGGCCCCTTCGCGACGGGGATATGCCCGTCCGATGGATCGATGCCGAGCACTTCCACGTGACCATGAAGTTTCTGGGGGAGGTGCGTCGGGAGCGGATCCCGGCCCTTGAGGAGGCGATCGGCCGAGTCGCAGCCTCAACGAAGAGCTTTACCACCGACTTTGGTGGTTTCGGTGCGTTTCCGACGATCCGCCGTCCGAGGGTCATCTGGCTGGGCCTCGGAGCCAACCCCGAGCTTCGCTGCCTGAAGCAGGACTTGGAGTGGACCCTGGGGGACCTCGGGTTCGAAACCGAACGACGGTCGTTTCACCCCCACGTCACCCTCGGCCGTGCCGACGACCGTGGTGGTGCCGGGGCCTTCAGGGGGCTCGATGATCGCATGGCCGAGATGGCGTTCGCCGGTGACGTGAAGGTCCACACGCTGGACCTGATGCGGAGTCAGCTGTCCAAGAACGGGGCCGCCTACTCGGTACTTGCGAGCACCAGGCTCGCGTCCGCCTGATGGCCCGCTTGCTCGTCGTCGACGATGAGAAGGGCATCAGGGACGCCCTCGTCCAGGTGTTCGAGTACGAAGGTCATGAGGTAGCATCGGGCGAGGATGGCAGAGAGGGGATCGACCTGGCCGCAGAGCTTCGGCCAGACGTCATCTTCTTGGATGTGAAGATGCCCGGACTCGACGGCCTCGATGTCCTGGCCAAGATCAGGGAAGACGACCCGACGGCGCTGGTTATCATGATCTCGGGACACGGGACGATCGACACGGCAGTCGAGGCCACTCGAAAGGGCGCCTACGACTTCCTGGAGAAGCCACTCGATACTGATCGGCTCCTCGTCACGCTCCGGCGGGCCCTGGAGCTCAAGGGCCTCACCGAGAGCATGGCTGACCTACGGAGCAAGGTCGAGAGCCGGTACGAGATCGTGGGGAATTCCTACCAGATCCGGCAGGTGCTCGAACGGCTCGAGAAGGTCTCGCCCACCGAAGCGCGGGTGCTCATCACGGGTGAAAACGGCACAGGCAAAGAGCTGGTGGCACGCGCGATTCATCGTCTCTCGGTCAGGGCCGACGCGGCGTTCGTGGACGTGAATTGTGCCGCGATTCCTTCTGAGCTCATCGAGTCGGCGCTCTTCGGGCACATGAAGGGGTCGTTCACCGGCGCGGTCGCCGACCGGGCCGGGAAGTTCGAGCTGGCAGATGGAGGTACGCTCTTCCTCGACGAAGTCGGGGATATGTCACTCGACGCACAGGCCAAGGTGCTGAGGGCGCTCGAGACGGGCGTTGTGACGAGGGTGGGCGGCTCCAAGGCGATCGAGGTGGACGTCCGGGTGGTGGCCGCCACGAACAAGGACCTCGCCCGCGAGATCGAGGAGGGCGGCTTCCGCGAGGACCTGTTCTATCGATTGAACGTCGTGCCGATTCACGTGCCGTCGCTTCGCGAGCGGCGGGACGATATTCCCATGCTCATCCAGCACTTCGCAGACATCATGGCGACACACGAGGGCGTGGCCCCCCGCCGGTTCGCCGAGGGTGCGGTGGCGCGGATGCTGGATCTCCCCTGGCCGGGCAACGTGAGGGAGCTGCGGAACACCGTCGAACGCCTCATGATTCTGTCGGCCGGCGACTTGGTTCGTGCAGAGGACGTCGACATGCTGGCTTCGGGAAAGGCGTCCGAGACGGGTATCGGCGGAGAGCTGCTTGCGGCGGAGACATTCTCCGACTTCAAGGACCGAGCCGAGCGCGCGTACATCGTCCAACGGCTGCGGGAGAACGACTGGAACGTGGCGGAGACTGCGCGGCGAATCGACATGCCCCGGTCCAATCTCTACAAGAAGATCGAAAAGTACGGATTGGCCCGAGAGGACTGATCGACGGAGGTTGATGTAGCGTTGCGCATAAGGCGCCGGGCTGCTGGCGGCGCCCTTGCGGCACCGTCTGCGCTACCTATCTTCGACCCACAATTTTGAACGGCGGGTGGGTCAATTCGGAAGCCGGTGAGACTCCGGCGCGGCCCCGCCACTGTGATGGGCCCGAGCGTCAGCTCGGAAACGACTGTTCAGCGTGACTCGCGTCACGAGCCACTGGGGCTAAACCCTGGGAAGGCGAGCAGCCGGCCCTGAGCCAGGAGACCTGACCCACCCCGCTACCAACGCCAATACCTCCGCGGGGAGGCGGCTTGGGTCGGGCGACATCCTCGACGCACTCCGGTTTCCCAGCGCAGGAAGGACCGGATCAATGCGCATTCTCCCGATCGCCGCAGCGTTGCTCGCCTTCCCGTGGGCCGCGGGTGCCCAGGAAGACGTGTTCTCTCTGGATGGCTTCGTCGTCACCGTCAGCCCCACGCCGAGGGCCCTCCGCAGCGTCACCAGCCACGTCACGATCCTCGAAGGCCAGGAACTGCGCGCCAACGGCATTACGTCGCTGGCCGATGCGCTTCGGGACGTGGCGGGCCTCGACATCGTCCGGAACGGATCGTTCGGAGCGACCACCTCGCTCTTCCTGCGCGGTGGGGAGAGCGACCATACACTCGTGCTGGTGGATGGCGTCCAGGTAAACCGGGCGGGTGGCGGCTTCGATTTCGCGTCCCTCACGACGGACAACATCGAGCGAGTTGAGGTGGTGCGCGGCCCAGCCAGCGCACTCTACGGTTCGGACGCCATGGCCGGTGTGGTCCACGTCGTTACGAGGACCGGGAGAGGCTTGCCACGCGTCAGCGCGACGGTCGAGGCCGCGTCCTTCGCCGAGCCGCGCGACGTCGCGGTCGACGGCACCCGATGGTCAGCAGACGTCACTGGTGGATCGGATCGCTTCGGGTATTCCGCCTCGCTCAGCCGCGAGTCGAACGAGGGGATCCTCGAGTTCAACAATCGCTTTCAGCGCTCGGCATTCACAGGCAGGGCCGGATTCGTCCCGGACGACCTTACCCGCTTGGACCTCACGGTAGGACTGACCGATCGGCGATTCCACCGGCCGACGGACGGGTCGGGCCAAGTGGTCGATCGCAACGCATTCGACTTCGGAGACGAGACGCTCGCGAGCCTTCGGCTGTCGCGCCACGTATCCGGGCGGGTGGAGGTTCAGGTCATCTTGAGCGCGAGCGAGCTCGACGGTGGTACTGATGACGCTCCGGACGACCCGTCGGACACGGACGGCTTCAACAGTCTCGACCACTTCAGGCGGACGGGAGGGGAGGTACGGGCCAATGTCACGCTCGGGGCCGCGGTGCTCACTGTCGGCGGCGAGCTCGAAGCGGAACGTCAGCGGTCCTTCAGTGAGTCGTCCAGTTCGTTCGGGACGTCCCACGGGCGTAGCGAAAGCGAGCGGTCGAACAGGGCCGCGCTCGTGCACGCCACGACCGAGCGAGGAGTACTCGCGCTCAACGCCGGGGCGCGAATCGAGGACAACGAGCGCTTCGGAGGGGGTATCACCTGGCAGGGCGGGGTGTCCGCGCACCTGCCAGATCGTCCTGGCACGCTCGTGCGCGCGTCTATCGGGACTGCCATCAAGGAACCGAGCTTCTTCGAGAATTTCGCGACGGGATTCGTGATCGGAAATCCGGACCTCGACCCCGAGCGGTCCCGCTCGTGGGAGGTCGGCGTAGAGCACGCGCTGAGCGAGCTTGCGACGCTCCAGGTCACCTACTTCGACCAGAAGCTCGAGGACCTCATCCAGTACACGTCAGCGCCTCCCAGCGCTGGGGACCCGAACTACTACAACGTCGCTGGCGCCGCGTCCCGCGGTGTCGAGTTCGACGCGTCGCTGCGGTGGGCGGGGCTGGAGACAGGGGCCGCGTTCACCTGGCTGCACACGGAGGTTACGAACGCCGGCTTCGACAGCGGCGCGAGCGCTGAGTTGGTCGACGGAGAACGGCTGTTGCGCCGTCCGACCCATACGTTTTCCATCCGGGGCGCACGTGGAGTCGCAGGACGCGGTCGTATCCACACGGCCTTGTCGTACGTCGGGACCCGTGCGGACCGGAGCTTCGATCCCGCGACGTTCGCAGCCACCCGCCAGGAGCTGCCGGGCCATCTTCGGTGGACTCTCGGGGGCGAGTGGAAGGTGCTCTCGCGGAGTGGTCGGAGCCCTGATGTGTCACTGATGCTGCGGGCGGACAACCTGCTCGACGAGCGGTACCAGGAAGCGTGGGGATTCGCGGCGCCGGGTCGCCAGGTCTACTTGGGCGTATCCATGGCACTTGGCGGAGGTGTCTAGGGGACGAGCTCGGTGCCGTCCTCCAGCTCGTACAAGGCCTCCATGGTCCGGTAGTCCTGGGCGCTCATCGAGCTGGCGGTGTTCGTCGGATACATGACGTCCCGTTCAGAATCGCTGTGAGGCAGGCCCAACGCGTGTCCCATCTCGTGAGCGGCAGTGAGCTGCACCTGGCGCGCATCGTTCAGGCGCTCAGGATTGAGCGGATTACGCGTGGAGAGCTCGATGGCGACCACGGAGAGGCCAGCGACGCTTGACCACTGCGTGCGAGCCAGCCCGATCTGGGTGCCCGTGAGTCGCGGCGACCACCGCACCTGGAAATGCGCCTCCCGCTCCCCGCGCAGGTCGGTCAGGACCGCGAACGGCTGGCCGTTCCATGCCCGGAGCCCCCTCGCAGCAGCTTCCTGTAACCGTGCTGCCTCGCCCCTGTCCTCGAAATCCGGCCGTGGGACATGGACCACTACAGTGCCGGAAAAGTCCCGCCACCGGCGGAGGCGGATGCGGTCGGTCGTCGCGAGTTCGGCGCACAGGTAGCCGACGTCCTGGCACGCCTCGGCTGCGTCGAGGACCGGTGCCGATCGTTGGCCGGGCTCGCCGGAAGGCGCCGGGTTCGTGTCGCACGCCGCATCAGCCTCCGGGGCGCACCCCGGCATCGCTTCTGAAGACTCACGGTCCCTGAGGAGACCCACTCCCCCCATCACCACGAGCAGCCCGGCCAGCACCGGGAGAGGACTGAGTTTGGAGCCGCCTTGACCCGCCATGCTGTTGGCCTCGTATCGTTGGGCGTACGATGATAGTCGAAGGTATTCCGGCCGCTGTCCCGCCGGAAGCTTCAAGACGGGAACGGGCCGCGCGAAGCTCGTGTACCGGAACAAGACGTCTACAGCCACCGCTTGGAGACGACGAGTGAAGGAAGCGGAGAGGACACGCGACGACCTGGCCGAGAGCCAGCCGGAAGCTTCGTTGGCGCGGAGCGCACCGCGGCGCGGCCTCTTGGGCGATTGGGTGAAGTCGCTTCTTGTCGCCGCGGCCATCTTTCTCGTCGTGCGGACCTTCGTCGTGGAGGCCTTCAAGATCCCGACGTCGTCCATGGAAAACACCTTGCTGGTGGGCGACTTCCTTCTGGTCAACAAGGCCGTGTACGGTGGGACGATCCCAGGCACCGATCTGCAGATTGGCGCCCTGAGGCAACCGGAGCGTGGCGACGTCGTGGTCTTCCACCCGCCCCACGAGCCGGAGCGGAACTACGTGAAGCGGTTGGTTGGACTGCCTAACGATACGTTGGAGATGCGGGGGAAGGACCTCTTTCTGAATGGCCGTCCGGTTCCCGAACCGTATGCGCGCCATGTCGACGACCGGGGCGACACCGTCCATCCCGATATGGAGTGGCAATCCAACCACCTCATTGCGGCACCGGCACCGGAATACCACCCCACCCGCGACAACTGGGGACCGCTGGTCGTCCCCGACGGGCACTACTTCATGTTGGGTGACAACCGGGACAACAGCGAAGACTCCCGCTACTGGGGCTTCGTTTCGCGGGACCAAGTCCGAGGGCAGCCGTTGCTGGTATACTACTCGCAAGCACCGTTCGGCGCGGCGCGCGAGCCGTGGTACAGGAGGGTGCGGTGGGCGCGCCTGGGGACCGTGGTCCGTTGAGCGCTTCCGGCGGGGCTGACAGGCGTCGTTGCCTCCCGTCGCCTGCCTGTTGCGCGATCGTCCTTCCGTTGAGATTCTAAGCCCGTGCTCCGAGGAATAACGCGAGGCAGCCTCGCAGGCTTCTCGGCTTCGCACTTCCACGCTGATCTTACCACAGGCTGACCTGCGGCACCTTATGACCTTCTCATCCCGACGCGGAGCGACACGAGAAGGATCCCTGGATCAGTATCTGAAGGAAATCAGCCAGTACCCGCTGATCGACCGGGCGGAAGAGGCACGGCTCGCGAAGCTGATTCGCAAGGGCGAGGAAGAGGCGCTCAACAAGCTCGTGAGGTCCAATCTCCGCTTCGTGGTCTCGGTGGCCAAGAAGTACCAGAACCAGGGCGTTCCGCTCTCCGACCTCATCAACGAGGGGAACCTCGGCCTCATCCGCGCAGCCCATAAGTTCGATGAGACCAAGGGCATCAAGTTCATCAGCTACGCGGTATGGTGGATCCGCCAGGCCATCCTGCAGGCATTGGCAGAGCAGAGCCGAATCGTAAGGGTGCCGCTGAACAGGGCGGGGGCGTTGTACCGGATTGGCCGACGAAGCTCCAACCTGCTTCAGGAATTGGGGCGCGAGCCGACGGTCCAGGAGATCGCAGAGGAGCTGGACGTTTCTCGGGAGGAGGTGGAGCGAACCCTCGCCATCTCGCACTCCCATCTGTCCCTCGACGCGCCGATGACGCCCGGTGAGGACAGCCGGCTTCTCGACTATCTGCCCGACCAGTTCTCACCCGGGCCGGAAGACGAGGCCTACGAGCAGGCGCTCAAGAACACGATCGAAGAGGCGCTGGCCTCCCTGAAGGAGCGGGAGGCGAAGATTCTCCGCCTGTACTTCGGGCTGGACGACCAGGATCCCATGACCCTCGAAGAGATCGGGACGATCCTCGGGATCACTCGGGAGCGCGTCCGTCAGATCAAAGAGAAGGCTCTGGTGCGCCTCCGCCATGCGTCGCGGGCGCGTTTCCTCGAGACCTACCGCTGATCCGGCCTCCCGCCCCTCGTTGACACCCCGAAGGGCTCTCGGATATCATTCGAGGCTTTATTACGAACTTGCCTTTCGTCCGATGGCGGACATGACAACGTATACACCTAAAGCCGAAGACATCGAGCACCATTGGTGGCTCGTCGATGCAACGGGGAAACCCCTTGGCCGGCTCGCGACCGAGATTGCCCGAGTCATCCGTGGAAAGCACAAGGCGATGTTCACGCCGCATCTCGACGTTGGAGACAACGTCGTCGTGGTCAATGCCGAAAAAGTGCGCCTGACCGGTAAGAAGGCTCAGCAGAAGACCTACTTTCGTCACTCGGGGTACATGGGCCACGAGAAGCACGTGCCCTACGCATGGATGCTGGAGAAGCACCCCGAGCGCATCATCGAACTGGCAGTGAAGGGCATGCTCCCCAAGAACAACCTTGGTCGCACGCTCCAAAAGAAGCTGAAGGTCTACGCGGGTGCCGAGCACCCCCATCAGGGCCAGAGGCCCGAGCCACTGGACATCTGAGGGGATGACAACGAATGGCAACTGAGTCACAGATCCAGACTGTAGGACGCCGGAAGCGCTCCGTCGCACGGGTGCTTCTCAGCCCCGGAAGCGGTGTGTGGAAGGTCAACGGGCGGACGATGCCCGACTATTTTCCACGTCCGACGCATCAGATCCGGCTCCTCGAGCCGCTCAAGGTGACGGAGCTGGAAGGTTCGTTCGACGTGACCGTGCGTGTTCGCGGGGGCGGCCTCACTGGCCAGTCCGACGCGGTGCGGATGGGACTCGCCCGGGCTCTGGTGGAGCACGACGAGGAGCACCGGCCGGCGCTGCGCGAGAGAGGCATGCTCACGCGGGACGCGCGCCAGGTCGAGCGGAAGAAGCCCGGTCGACCGAAGGCCCGTAAGCGCTTCCAGTTCTCGAAGCGTTAAGCCGACGCAGTTACAGCGGATGCGGCCATGGCCGCACCAACATCCTGACCGGGGCGTATATCGGCCCCTATAAAAAGTGACGACGAGCGAAATGTCCGACGTACGTCTCGATCAGCTCCTGGAAGCCGGAGTTCACTTCGGCCACCAGACGCGCCGGTGGAATCCGAAGATGAAGCCCTTCATCTTCACCGAGCGCAACGGCATCCACATCATCGACCTCCGCAAGACCCTGGATCGGCTCAAGGTCGCCGAGCAGGCCGTTCGCGAGGTCGTGCTCCGCGGCGACCGTGTGCTCTTCATCTGTACCAAGAAGCAGCTCCGCTCCGTGGTCGAGGTGGAAGCGCAGCGAAGTGGGTCCTTCTGGGTCACGGAGCGCTGGCTGGGCGGCATGCTCACCAACTTCCAGACGATTCGGAAACAGATCCGTCGCCTGAAAGAACTCGAGCGCGGACAGGAAGAGAACGCGTTCGAGTTCTACACCAAGAAAGAACGTCTCATGCTGGAGCGTGAGCGCGCCAAGCTGGACAAGTACCTGGCCGGCGTGAAGGACATGGGGCGGCTGCCCGGCGCGGTCTTCGTGGTGGATGCTCGGCGTGAGGTCATCGCCGTCAAGGAAGCGGCGAAGCTCGGCATCCCGATTATCGCGATCACTGATACGAACGCGGATCCGGACCTCATCAACTATCCGATCCCCGGGAACGACGACGCCATTCGCTCGGTCACCTTGATCGGCAAGGCGATCGCCGACTCCATCGAAACGGCGCGACGAGAGGTGCCCGAAGACGAACGTCGCAGGGTCGACGAGCTCGAGGCCACGACGTACTCGACCGAGACGGGCGAGACCACCGAGAAGGAACGGCCGCAGCGGCGTCGTCCCAGGAAGAAGCGCCGTCCGAAGCCTGAAGTGATCGCGCAGCACTTGAAGGAGGGCGAGGGCGACGCCGGGGACGATTCCGACGCTTTGGATGCCTCGGCCAGTGACGAGCCTTCCAGCGAGTCCGAGGACGGGGCCGACGCTGCGGCAGACGAGGGCGAAGACGAGTCTTAGGTCGCTCGGTAGTACATCAGGACTGAGTGAGAGGCGGCAGACGGCCCGGAGGGTTCGCGGTCCGCTCCGCCTCTTTTCACGAACCGGCCGATGGGCCGGGATGACTTCGAGAGGGCGAGATGGCTGAAGCGACGACGATAAGCGCAAAGGATGTTAAGAAGCTCCGCGACATGACCGGTGCGGGGATGATGGATTGCAAGAAGGCGCTCACCGAGGCGGGTGGCGACCTCGACAAGGCTGTCGATGTCCTCCGCGCAAAGGGCGCCGCGAAGGCGGCAAAGCGAGCCGAGAAGAACGCGAACGAAGGCACCATCGGCAGCTATGTGCACTTCGACAACAGGACCGCGGTGATCGTCGAGCTGAACTGCGAGACCGACTTCGTCGCAAACACGGACCAGTTCAAGGCGCTTGCCCGGGACCTTGCCATGCACATCGCGTCGGCGTCCCCAGCAGCTGTGTCTTCCGACCAGCTCGACGAGGCCGTCGTTGAGCGCGAGCGCGGTGTGTACCGACAGCAGGTGAAGGAAGAGGGGAAGCCTGACCACATCGCAGAGAAGATCGTCGAGGGGAAGCTCCAGAAGTTCTTCAAGGAGAGCGCGCTGCTGTCGCAGTCGTTCGTGAAGGATCCCGACAAGACGATCGAGCAGCTCATCACCGAGGTGGCGACGAAAACGGGCGAGAAGATCGAGGTGGCCCGCTTCGCTCGATTCAAGGTGGGCGAGGAGTCCTGACGGAGATGGCAGCGTCCGATGAAGCCCTACGGTACCAGCGCGTGCTCCTGAAGATTTCAGGAGAGGCGCTGGCGGGGGATCGTGGCTTCGGCATCGACGCGAAAGTCGTCGATCTCCTCACTGACGAGATCCGTGCGCTGAGCGACATGGGCGTTTCCCTCGGCATCGTGATCGGGGGTGGCAACATCGTCCGGGGTGCTATCGCGTCGCAGGAGGGCATGGACCGCGTTCAGGCCGACTACATGGGCATGTTGGCCACGGTCATCAACGCGTTGGCCGTCCAAGATCTGTTAGAGCACAAGGGCGTCCGGACACGCGTAATGACTGCGATCCGTATGGAGCAGATCGCCGAGCCCTACATTCGGCGGCGGGCGCTACGGCACATGGAAAAGGGTCGAGTCGTCGTGTTCGCCGGGGGCACAGGGAATCCTTATTTTTCTACGGATACCGCTGCCGCCTTGCGAGCCATCGAGATGGAGGCCGACGTGGTGATCAAGGCCACGAAAGTGCAGGGGGTGTATTCCGCGGATCCCACCCGTGACCCGAAGGCGGAATTCATCCCGAAAATCTCCTTCCAGGAAGTCATGACGCGCGAGTTGGCAGTGATGGACACCGCGGCCGTGTCTCTCTGTAAGGAGAACAACCTCCCGATCATCGTCCTTACGTTCCAAGAGACTGGGGCCGTGGCGAGGGCGATTCGTGGTGACACGGTCGGGACTCTAGTATCGTGAGCGGTCCAACGAATCGGAGGAACTAATGCCGACGGTGGAAGACGCGAAGAAACGGATGGACGAGGCTCTGGATGCCATTCGACGCGAATTCGCGACGGTGCGGACGGGCAAGGCGACGCCGGCCCTCCTCGACACCGTGCGCGTAGATGCATATGGCTCGAAGATGCCCCTCAACCAAGTGGCGACCGTGAACACACCGGAAGCCACCCTGATCGTGGTGCAACCGTTCGACAAGAGCCTGATCGGTGACATAGAGAAGGCCATCATGACTGCTGACCTGGGCCTGAACCCCGCGAACGACGGCAACGTCATCCGGGTTCCGATTCCCCCGCTGAACGAAGAGCGGCGCAAAGAATACGTGAAGATTCTCCACAAGATGGCCGAGGAGGGTCGAATTTCGATTCGGCACGCGCGTCGTATCGTCCGCGACGAGATCCACGAGCTCGTGAAGTCGCACGAGGTCGGTGAAGACGAGGGGCGCAGGCGTGAGGACGCGCTGGAGAAGTTGACCCACGAATACACCGAGAAGATCGACGACTTTCTGAAGGCCAAAGAAGAAGAAGTAATGGCCATCTAGCATGGCCGACCTTCTCGACCGCATCCGCCTCAACGGCGACGTGCCGGCGCACGTGGCAATCATCATGGACGGGAACGGTCGCTGGGCAGCCGAGCGTGGCCTCCCCCGACATCTCGGGCATCGCGAGGGAATGAAGTCGGTTCGCGAGACGATTTCGGCAGCCGTGGAATCCGGAATCGACATCCTGACCATGTTCGCCTTCTCCACCGAGAACTGGAACCGGCCGCGCCAGGAGGTGACCGCGCTTATGCGTCTCCTCCAGCATTACGCCCGTCGCGAGAGCGACGAGCTCAAGAAGCAGGGCGTCGAGGTTCACGTACTCGGCGAGCTGGACCGCATGGACGAATCGACGAGAGGTGCCGTGGATGCGATCGTTGCAGACACGCGCGGGGGCGCAGCGCTGCGGCTCAATCTCATGATCTCGTACGGGGGTCGGGAGGAGCTGATTCGGTCGGCTCGGCTTCTTGCGGAGCGTGTACGTCAGGGAGAGATCGCGCCCCACGACATCGACGAGTCGATGCTCGAGGCCACGCTGTTCACCCGGGACGTGCCATCACCGGACCTCCTCATACGAACGTCGGGTGAATGCCGGATCAGCAACTTCATGCTCTGGCAGCTGGCCTACACAGAGCTCCACATCACTCCCGTGTACTGGCCAGACTTCGGCCGCGCGAACCTCTTCGAGGCGATTCTGGACTACCAGAGCCGCGATCGGAGATTCGGGCGCGTAGCTTCCTCTTGAGCGACCTGGCGAAGCGGTGGGCCGTCGCCGCAGCGGGCATTCCGGCGGTCCTCGTCCTTCTGTATCTGGGCGGCTGGGCGCTCGCCACGCCTGTGGCCCTCTTGGCCGCCCTCGGCAGCCTGGAGTGCCACAGGATGGCTGCACAGGGCGGCGTGTCCGCCCTGCGCTGGGTCGGAGCAGGGGGCGCGGCCGGCTTTGTCCTCGCCGCTGCTTGGCGCCCAACCTTCGACGGATTCGCACCCGCGGCCCTGGGTATCGTGATTGCCGTCACCGCAGTCGCGCTCGTCGGGGCGATCGCAGCGAGGGGCCCCGAAGACAAGCCGCTGGCGTCGGTCGCCGTGACGCTCTTCGGGAGCGTCTACGTCGGCATACCCCTCGCGTTCGCCCCGCTCCTGCATGCGTTGCCTGAGGCAAAGGCGTGGGTAGTGACCGGGGCCGCCTGGGCGGGTGCGCTAGCCGTCGCGTTGCCTCTGGCGGCCACGTGGCTTGGAGACGCCCTAGCGCTCTTCGTCGGTACCGCGTGGGGAAGCGGCGGCCTGGCGCCCTCCATCAGCCCGAACAAGAGCTGGGTCGGGGTGTGGGGCGGCCTTTCAGGAGCTGCGCTGGCCAGCGTGGTGTGGTACGTCATCGCTGGCGCTCAGCTTCCGGGGCTACCGGTGCCCAGCCTTCTGGTGGCTGCGCTGATCGGGATCTTTCTCGGTGTGTGGGCGATCGTGGGCGACCTCGCCGAGTCGCTCATGAAGCGGGACGCAGGCGTGAAGGATTCGGGAACGTTCTTTCCAGGGCATGGCGGCGTTCTCGACCGCCTCGACGCCCTCCTCTTCACACTGCCGGCCGCGTACTTCACGCTGGTCGTTCTCGAGGTCTTCCCATGATCCGCGTAGCGGTCCTGGGGTCGACCGGGTCGATCGGGCGCAGCGCGCTGGAGGTCATTGGGCGCCACCTGGATCGTTTCGAGGTCGTGGCCTTGGTTGCGAACCGCAGTAGCGAGGATTTGGCCGTGCAGGTAAGGAGCTTCAAACCGGCCAAGGCCGTGCTTTGCGATGATACTGCCGATAGCCCCGGCGGCACCGCGGGCACCGTCTGGGGGTCCGGGTGGCAGGCGCTCTTGGACGTAGTCGCCGATCCGGAGGTGGACGTCGTCGTCAACGCTCTCGTGGGGGCTGCCGGACTCGAACCGACCTTGTGCGCGCTGGAGGCCGGCCACCGACTTGCCCTCGCGAACAAGGAGTCGTTGGTGGCCGGGGGGCAGCTCGTCGTCGAAGCAGCGCGCGAGGGAGGCGGCGAGATCGTGCCGATCGACTCGGAGCACAGTGCCATCTTGCAGTGTTGCGAGGGACATTCGAGTGCCGAGGTACACCGTGTCGTGCTTACGGCCTCGGGCGGGCCGTTCCGAGGACGGACCCTGGACGATCTTTGGCACGTAGGGCCGGAAGAGGCACTGCGGCATCCCACCTGGGATATGGGCGCGAAGATTACAATCGATTCGGCCACCTTGGCGAACAAGGCTCTGGAGGTCATCGAGGCACATCACCTGTACGGGCTTGGCTACGACGCTATCGATGCGGTGATTCACCCCCAGTCGGTGATTCACTCGTTCGTGGAGTTCGTGGACGGGTCGGTGCTCGCACAGCTGGGCTTTCCCAACATGGAGCTCCCGATTCTGTACGCCTTGAGCTATCCGGACCGGATCAACGACGCCGCCTTACGGACATACGATCCAGTCGCGGCTTCCCCTCTCACGTTCGAGGAGATCGATCATGGCGCGTTCCCCCTGTTTGGCTTGGGGGTCGAAGCGGGTCGCCGAGGCGGATGCGCACCGGCGGCGTACAACGCAGGGAACGAGATCGCTGTACAGGCGTTCTTAGAGGGAAGAGTTCGGTTTCCCGAGATGGCGGACGTAGTGAACAAATCGTTGGAGGAGGTCGGGTCGGATGTGGTACGAGACGTGAAGGATGTCTTTGCCGCGGACCACGCGGCGCGGGACGTTGCACTCGAGGTCGTGCGCAGGTTGAGTGAGGCGAGGGCCGGAGCCACGTCATGACCATACTCGCGACCATCATCGTTCTCGGGGTCCTCATCTTCGTGCATGAGCTCGGCCACTTCGGAGCCGCCAAGCTGGTGGGCATCGAGGTCCAGCGGTTCTCTATCGGACTCGGACCGAAGGTCTTCGGGTTCAAAATGGGTGAGACCGACTACGTTCTGAGCGCGATTCCGCTGGGCGGTTACGTCAAGATGGGCGGGATGGATGACGAGGTGATGGAGCGCGTCGAAGGCGGGGCGCCCGAGACGCCCCGCGTGCCCAGCGAGCGCGACTTCGATAGCAAGCCGATCTGGGCGAGGACGTTCGTCATCTCCGCCGGCGTCATCATGAACATGCTCTTTGCGTTCGCCACGTATACGTTCGTCGCGGCGCAGTGGGGCATCCCGGGCAACGCCACGACACGCATCGGACAAATCGAGGCGACCGGGTTACCGGCTGGCGCGGAGCTTCTCGCCACCGCGGAGCCGGGAAGCCGGATCGTCCGCATCGGCGACCAAGCCGTCCAGGATTGGGACGGCGTGGTGACCGGACTTCTCGAGGCGACCCCGGGGTCGTTGTCCATCGAGCTCGTCGAGCCGCTTCGTAGCATCGAAATCGTCGTGCCCGACGAGCAGGCGGGAAGGTTGGCATTGGCTCAGTCTGTGCTTCCTTGGATCGAGTCTGGCGTAGGGTTTGTCCTGCCGGGGACGCCGGCGGAGGACGGTGGACTCGAAGTGGGCGACCGCATCACGTCCGTGGCAGGCACCCCAGTTCAGAGCTGGTATGACCTGGTTCGCGAGATTGAAGGGCGCTCCGGTGAACGCGTGGAGCTCGAGCTGGTGCGCGAGGGCCGGCCGCTCACGCGAGCCGTGATGGTGGGCGCCGAGGAAGAGCGCCGCGGTGGTACCTCCGTGGTGGTCGGCAAGATCGGCATTCAGGGGCCGAACCCCCCGGTGACCTTCAAGGAAGCCTCTGCGGGAGAGGCGATCGCGCGGGGTTACGGCGACACCGTCTACTTCACTGGAGTTATTCTCGGCTTCCTGCGGGATCTCGTGACGGGGGGCGTTTCACCGCGGTCGGTCGGCAGCATCGTCACGATTGGGGAGGCGTCAGGGCAGGCGGCGGAGGCGGGCTTCGACGTGTTCCTTCGCTTCATGGCCCTCTTCAGCGTGAACCTGGCGGTCCTGAACCTTTTACCGATCCCCGTTCTGGACGGCGGGCATCTGGTGTTCTTGGGAATCGAGGCGGTGCGGGGGGGCAGAGCGCTATCCGTAGAACAGAGGCTGCGGTGGAGCAACGTTGGATTCGTCCTCCTCCTTGGCATCATGCTTTGGGCGCTGTCCAACGACTTCCTGAGACTGCTGGGAATCTAGAGCAGGGTCAGCTGGATCGGTCCGGCGCGATACCTCAGTTCCTCGACGTCCAGGAGTTCAGTAGGGCGCTCCTGAGTGGCCACCTCCAGATGGCCCTTCCACCCGGCCTTGCGAAGCGCGTCCCCCACGACGCGCTCGGCGAGAAACGGGCGGTTGCACTCCCGCGAGAGGTGTGCCAAGACGACCCCCGCGAGTCTCGGATGCATGAGTTCGAGCGCGAGTCGGGCCGCGGCCCGGTTGGACAGGTGGCCGTGGCTGGACGCGATCCGTTGCTTCACGGCGGCCGGGTAGGGACCCGTACGCAGCATGACGTCGTCGTGGTTCGCCTCGAGCACCAAGAGGTCGCAGCCGGAGAGCGCGTGACGAATCTGTGCCGTGGGGCGTCCAAGGTCCGTGGCCACGCCGACCCGGAGGCCGCTCCGCTCGTCGACCACGCTGATGCCGACAGGGTCGGCGGCATCGTGGACCGTGTAGAACGAGTCGATGCGGAGATTTCGAATCGAAAAGGCGACCCCTGGCCGGTACTCGAGGACCTCTTCATCGCCAGTGAGAAGCTTGGCGCAGGCTTCGCGCGTGCGATCCGTCAGGTGGAGCGGCGTTCCGTGTCGACGGGCGAAGATGCCCATGCCCCGGGTGTGATCGCCGTGATCGTGCGTGACGACGATGCCCGTGATGGAGTCAGCTGAGATGTCGAGCCGGTCGAGTCGATCGGCTAGCGACCGCGCGCTGAAACCCGCGTCGATCAGGATGCGCGTTTCGCCTGCGCAAACGAGCACCGAGTTGCCGGCGCTACCGCTGCCGAGCACCGCGACCTTCACCAGGCGGTCCGGGCCGTCATGTCCCCTGGGCGCGCCGTCCCGCAGTGGCCTCCCACCCCTCCTCCAGGACTCGACGTACCCCTGGCGTGAGTTCTTGGCCGCGGCGGTTCATCGCGTGCGCTGCGGTCGACAGGAACTTACCCAGGTCGTGGTTCCCCAGATCCGATCCGGATCCCCAGCTGAAAGGCGGTACGGCGCTCGGTGGCATGACTCCTCCGAACACGTTGCTTCCAGCCCCCAATACCGTGCCGGTGTTCAATACGGTGCCGATCCCTGTCTTCACGTGGTCACCGAGGAAGCAGCCGACCTTGAGGAGCCCTGTGTCGAGGTCGCCATCGGGCGTCCACACCCTCACCGGTCGATAGTTGTTCTTGAGGTCCGAGTTGGTCGTATATGCGCCAAGGTTGACCCAGCGCCCGAGCAGCGCGTGTCCGATGTACCCGTCGTGAGCCTTGTTCACGTAGCCCAGCATGACGCAGTCCGCGACTTCGCCGCGCACGATGCAGATGGGACCGATCGACGAGGTTCCGACGTGCCCCCCCAGGATGCGGGACCCGGCACCCACGAAGAGCGGGCCGATCAGCCTCGCCGGACCCTCCACCCGAGCGCCTGATGCGAGCCGGACCGGGCCGCCCCGGGTGTCGACGTAGACGCCGGGCTCGATCACCGCACCGTCACCCAGAGAGATAGCGCCGTCCCCGACGCGAATGACGCCCTCGACGTCACCGGACTCTTCCCAGAGGGATTCAAAGTCGTGGAGAATGCAGTCGGCGTTCTGCGCGACGAGGTCCCAGGGCCGGGCGAGCAGGGTACCGGGTATCTCCAGCGCTTGCCCCAGCTCGGTCGTGGCGGCGTCGGGGTCCCTCAACCACAGTTCGGAGGGGAGGGAAGCACCGTCCGGAAGGATCCAGCCGGCCACTTCTCCGTCCACAATCAGACGTGACGGGTGTTCAGGAACCTCCACGGTTCCGAGCCTCAGCGCCGCCCGGCTCGAGAGCAGGATGCGGGTGCCGCGGGTTCCTACGTCGTCGAGCCCCACCGTCGGTGCGGCGCCGGGTTCGTCGAACCCGCGAAGGGCGCTCCGAGAAAGATGTCCCTCGCAGGGCGTGCCGAAGCACCGTTCGGCCCGCTCGCGAAGGGTGAGACATCCGAAGAGCAGTTCTCCCACCGGTCGGGTCAGCGTGAACGGCGCCCATCTGCGGGCGCGCCGGTCGTCGAACAGGAAGAGGCGGAGGGCGCTCAAGGGCGTTCGCGCTCCAACGCGGCTAGGAGCAACTTGAGTTCCCCCGCCCGCTCGCGGGGCATCACCAGTGTCGTCTCGCCGGTTCTCACGACGACCAGGTCTTCGGTGCCGAAGAGCACCACCGAGCCCTCCTCGGCGAACACCACATTGCCCCGGGCTTCGACCAACTGTGCATCCCCCACGGTAACATTTCCGTGCGCGTCGGGCCGCTTGGAACGTGACAGAGCCTCCCAGTTGCCCACGTCGTCCCAGGTGAACGTGGCCGCCACCGTCGCTGCCCGCTCGCTTCGCTCCATCACTGCACGATCGATCACGCTGACCGGGACTGCGTCGAAGAAGGCCTGGTCGCTCTGCTCGAGGAGTGGGAGGTGCCGTGCGAGTTCGGGGGCATGGCGTTGGATCTCCTCCAGGAGAACCGAGGCCTTCCACACGAAGATTCCGGTATTCCAGAAACATCCAGCCTCGACGTAACGCCGGGCCGTTTCTGCGTCCGGCTTCTCGTGGAAGGCAGCCACGCGATAGGCGGGCACGTCGCCCCCACTGTCCAGGACCGCGCCAGGCTCGACGTGCCCGTATCCGGTCTCGACCCGGTCGGGCACGGCGCCGACGCACACGAGCACCTCCTCTTGCGTGGCCACAGCCACCGCGGCGTCGACGGTTTCGCGAAAGGCGTCGATCGGCTCGATGAGGTGGTCGGCATGTAGGGAAACCATTACGGCCTCCGGGTCCAGCTCGACGAGGCGTTGGGCGGCCCACGCCAGTACGGGGCCCGTGCCGCGCGCGCGCGGTTCGATCCAGTAGCTATCGTCGGAGAGGTCGCTCAACGCTCCGCGGAACGGATCGGCCAGGTGTTCTCCGGCAAGAATCCGGATCCGCTCGTCGGGAGCCAGTGCGCGTGCCCGCTCGATCGTGTCGGCGATGAGAGGACGCTCGCTCGCGAGCGGGAGGAGCTGCTTAGGCCGCTCCGGCGTGCTCACGGGCCAGAAACGCGAGCCGACGCCGCCGGCCAGGACAACGACCCAAACGTGAGCCTCAGCGCTCACCGAGGATCTCACGGATGCGCGCTACGAGCTTCTTGGGGCTGAACGGTTTGGTCAGGAAATCGTCCGCTCCGCCGGCCAGCGCAGCCTGTCGGTCGGTGTCCTGACCCTTTGCCGTGAGAATGATCACGGGGGTCGAGCCCCGGTCGGGATCGCTACGGATCTTGGCCAAGACCTCCAGCCCGCTCGCCCCCGGCATGATGAGATCGAGGATGATCAGATCGAACGTGCCGCTCTTCCAGACCCGGAGTCCTTCGGTGCCATCGCGGGCGAGCTTCACCTCGAAGCCTTCCATGCCCAGGAGCGCCGTGAGGATTCGCCGAATGTGTGGCTCATCGTCGACGACGAGGATGCGCCCCCCTGTGGAATGGGCTGGGTCGTCGGGCACCGCTTACCTCGGAGGAAGGGCCATCGGCCGACCGGCCTCGGCGGGCGCCAGGACCCGCCAGCAACGCGCGCGGAACCTACCCGTGATATGGGGTAAAGTCAAGTAACTACGCGACTTTCCGGGCTTGACCCTCGCGTCCCGTCCAGACAAGTTCGTGCTCCTTTCTCGGCTCCCCAGGGGAGATCCCAAGCCTTTGACGAAGCACCTCGTTCACGAGCGATGGAAGGCCCCCCGAGTCACGGCGGCCCTGGCGGCGCTCACGATTTCGCTGACCGCCTGTGGGGACGACCCTTTCGCGTTCCGCTGGAGCGACGCGCCGGACACGGCGCAGATCTACTCGCTCGCTCGCCCCGAGCTTAACATCGAGTCCGGATTCAGCTTCGCCGACGGCCGCGCGATCGCCATCGAGCTGCCGTCCGCCACAGGCTTCTGGGACGCCGCGTTGGACACTCAAGGCGGGTCGCTCGTGCTGCTGCCACCGGGCGCGTTGGGCATCACCTCGAGAGCACGCATCGCGGTGCTACCCGCGACCGCGTATGGCGATGTCGTGGAGGCGCCTGCTGATACCCTGCTCTACGAGGCGGACGACCCTGTGCCTGTCGTCGCGGGAACGATCTACGTCATTCGGACCAATCTCCGGCCGGGCTCGTTCAACTCCACCTGTTCGTACTACGGCAAGATGGAGCCGCTGGTCATCGACGTGCCCAACGGGATCCTCACGTTCAGATACATCACCAGCCCGATCTGTAACAGCCGCGATTTGATCCCGCCCGAGTGATGCTGGACCTCCGCCGGCTCCGTCAGGAACCCGACGCGACCAAGGCAGCGCTCGCTACCAGGGACCCCGGTCTCCCCGAAGCGATCGACCGCATCTTGGCACGGGATGTGGAGCGTCGGGACGCACTGACCCAAGTGAACGACTTGAAGGCGCAGCGCAACGAGGCGTCAAAGAGGGTCGGGGAGTTGAAGCGCGAGGGAGGGGATGCCTCTGAGCTCATCGCCCGCACGAAAGCCGTCGGCGACGAGATCGCGAAGCTCGATGAGGTCGTCCGCGCGTGCGACGAGGAGATCGAGAACGCTCTTCTCATCATCCCCAACACGCCCTTGGGGGACGTGCCAGCGGGGGGAGAAGAAGCGAACGAGGTCGTCGCCGAATGGGGTGAAACCCCGGAGGTGGGGTTCGACCGAGCTCCCCACTGGGACGTCGGAGAACGATTGGGCATACTCGACCTGGCCGGCGGGGCGCGCATCGCCGGTTCGGGCTTTCCGGTCCTTCGCGGCCTGGGAGCTCGTCTGCAGCGTGGGCTCATCGACTTCTTCCTCGATGTGCATACCACCGAACACGGCTACACGGAGCTGCGCGTTCCCTATCTGGTCACTGAGGAGTCGATGATCGGCACCGGTCAGCTGCCGAAATTCGCCGAAGAGTCTTATCAGACCGAGCGAGACGACCTGTGGCTCATCCCCACGGCGGAGGTTCCTGTCACGAACCTTCATCGCGGCGAGATGCTAACACTCGAGGACCTTCCGGTGCGATACACGGCATACACGCCGTGCTTTCGTCGCGAGGCCGGGGCGGCCGGGAAGGACACCAGAGGGCTTCTGCGCGTCCATCAGTTCGACAAAGTCGAGCTCGTGAGGTACGAGTTGCCCGAGAACAGCGTCGATGCGCTCGAGGAGCTTACGGGCCATGCGGAAGTACTCCTGCAGCGCCTTGGCCTCCGGTACCGGCGCCTGCTCCTCGCCACTGGTGACCTGGGGCTGAGCGGAGCGAAGACATACGACCTGGAGGTTTGGGCTCCGGGTGTCGAGCAGTGGCTCGAGGTATCGAGCTGTACGACGTGCACGGACTACCAGGCCAGGCGCGCAGGTCTGCGCTTCCGCAGGCATCAGTCCGAGAAGCCGGAGTACGTGCATACGCTGAACGGATCGGCGCTCGCCTTACCCCGGGTGATGGCCGCCCTCCTCGAGACTCACCAGGAAGAGGGCGGTTCGGTCTCGCTTCCCGAGCCCCTCCATCGGTACGTTGGGACGGACCGCCTGACCGCGCCGATCTAGACGAGGAGCCATGATTCGCATCAAGTGGCCCGTCGCGCTGGTGACGGTCCTCGCGTTGCTGCTGGGATGGTGGCTCGTCTACACGCAGCAGATCGTCCAACGCGTCGAAGAGAATGCCGTTCTCCTGTCGCGCATCTTCGCGGAGGTCCAGGAGGGACTCCTAGCGCAGAATCAAACGCGGGAGACGCAGGCGCTTCTCAATCTGCAGACGATGGTCGTAGAGACCGAAGTCCCGCTCGTCGTGATGGGGCCGGGCGACACGGTGATCGCGCACTCCAACCTTCCGTTCGAGGTCGACGAGCGTACGCCGCAGGGCCAGGAAGAGATCAGGACCTATGTGAGCCGCCTCGACGCGGTCAATCCACCGGTCGGGGACCCCAACTTCATCCACATCCACTATGGGCAGACGCCCGCCGTCCGCCGCCTCGTGTGGATTCCCTGGCTCCAGGTGGGCGGGCTCATGCTGACCATCATCGTGGGACTCCTCGTCGTCCAGACCCAGAGGCGGGCCGAAGGGGAGCGCGCCTGGACGGCCATGGCCCGCGAGTTGGCACACCAGCTCGGCACGCCACTCTCCTCGCTGCAGGGTTGGCTAGAGGTCCTGCGGCTGCCGCGCGAGGAGCGTCCCGGGGACGTTCAGGATGCGGAGATCGCTTCGTCGATCGAGGAAGACTTGGAGCGGCTCGAGCGCGTGAGTCATCGGTTCGAACTCATAGGCACCGAGCCAGACCTAGAGAGCCTCTCGGTACGGCAGGTCGTCCGTGATCTCGAGCACTATCTCGCCGCGCGTATCCCGCGCCTTACGAAGAAGGGCGTCGATCTGGTCGTGGACATCCCGCCGGGCCTGCCCCGAGTGAAGGGGAACGAAGTATTGCTGTTCTGGGCGCTCGAAAACGTCGTGAAGAACGCACTGGACGCTTTGGCGGGCCGGGGCGGCAAGATCACGATCTACGCTCGCTACGTCGGAGGGAAGTGGGTCAGTGTCCGCATCCGAGACACCGGGCCCGGGGTACCTCCTGAGATTCGAGCCAAGATCTTCGAGCCTGGAGTGAGCTCGAAGTCCGGAGGTTGGGGCGTGGGACTGGCGCTCTCTCGTCGCATCGTCGAGGGCGTTCACTCCGGTCGGATCGAGCTCCTTGAGACCGAAGAGGGCACCACGATCCAGATTCGCCTTCCGGCTGCCGATGCCTGACGCGCCACACCTCGACGGTCTGAATCCCGAGCAGCTCGAGGCCACCATCCACTTCGAAGGCCCCATGCTCGTCTTGGCCGGCGCGGGGTCGGGTAAGACCCGGGTGCTCACCTCTAGGGTGTGCCACCTGATCCACGAGCATGGAGTCTCACCTGACCGCATCCTGGCGGTGACGTTCACCAATAAGGCCGCGGGTGAGATGCGCGACCGCATCGGGCGTCTCTTGGGCGGAGACCCGAAGGGCATGTGGGTTGGGACGTTTCACGCGATCGGCGCGCGCCTCCTCCGACGCCACGCGGACCGTCTGGGCTGGGACCGGACGTTCAGCATTTTCGACGCGGACCAGTCGCTGCGGCTCGTGAAGGGTGTGCTCGAGTCGGAAGGACTCGACCCGAAGCGATGGAGCCCGAAGGGCATGAGGTCAGAGATCAGCAACGCCAAGAACCAATTGATCGACGCCAAGACTTTCGTCGAAGACAACGACGGCACGCGCGACTTCTTCATTCGGAATGTCGCGCGGGTGTATCCCGAGTATCAGAAGTCGCTCGCTCACCAGAACGCGTTCGACTTCGACGATCTCCTGATGAAGCCAGTCGAATTGCTGGAGGCCAACCAGGACCTTCTCGAACGGTACCGGGAGCGCTTCTCGTTCGTCCTCGTCGACGAGTACCAGGATACCAACCGGGCCCAGTTCCGCTTCGTCGAGCTGATGGCCGACGCACACCACAATCTGATGGTCGTGGGAGACGATGATCAGTCGATCTACGGTTGGCGCGGTGCCGACATCAACAACATTCTCGACTTCGAGAAGTCGTTTCCCGGCGGTCGGACCGTACGGCTCGAGCGGAACTACAGGTCGAGCCAGCACATCCTGGACGCGGCCAATCGAGTGATCGCCGAGAACGTCAACCGCAAGGGCAAGACGCTCAGGACCGAGCGCGAAGGCGGAGAGCCGATCACGTTGGTCGAGGCGCTCGACGAGGCCGACGAGGCTCGTTGGATCGTCGACGAGATGGAGGCGCGGATCACGACCACGGCCGGCCTGGCGTACCGGGAGATGGCGGTCCTGTACCGCACGAACGCACAGGCGAGGGCGCTCGAGGACGGGCTCCGTCGCGCTGGAGTACCCTACCAGGTGGTCGGAAGCGTGCGCTTCTACGAGCGCCGCGAGATCCAGGACGTGTTGGGGTACCTACGCCTGGTGTCCAACCCTCGAGACCAGGTAGCCTTCGATCGGGTCGTGAACTACCCACGGCGCGGTGTCGGGCTCACGACGCTCGAGCATCTACGGCGTTGGGCCGACGGGGCAGGCCTGTCGATGCTGGAGGCAGCGGCGAGAGCCGATGAGGCTCCCGATATCCGGGCCGCGGGCTCACGTGGCCTCAGAAGCTTCGCCGAGCTCATACAGCGATTCAGCGTCCGAGCGGTGCAGGCCGGGATCGGGGAGCTGCTCGAGGAGCTCATCGAAGACCTCGACCTGATGCGTCATCTCCACGAGGAGGGGCCAGACGGCGAGGACCGCGGGAGAAACGTCGCGGAGCTCATTGCGGGGGCGCTCGACTTCGATGCCGAGCTGGTGGCCGGCGCCGACGACGAGATCGACACGTTCACCGAGCTGGACCTCTTTCTGCAGCAGGTCGCCCTCGTCGCGGACGTAGACCGTCTGGACCCGTCGGCGGATGCCGTTACCCTGATGACGCTGCACAACGCCAAGGGATTGGAGTTTCCGGTGGTCTTCATCGCGGGGATGGAAGAGGGATTATTCCCTCTGACGAGAGCCTACGACTCGGCCGATGCCCTGGAGGAGGAGCGCCGCCTGTTCTACGTGGGCATCACGCGGGCCGAGGACAAGCTGGCCCTCTCGTGGGCGCGGCAACGCCGACGCGCGGGTGACTTCACGCACAACATCCAGTCGTCATTTCTGGATGCGATCCCGGAGCAGCTCCTCGACGAGCGTCGTACGAAGCGCTTATCCACGCTGAGCCACCAGACGCCGCACCGGCGTCCTCGGGCCTACGAGATGGGCGAATCTCACTTCGAGCCAGACCCCGATCCGGAATACGGTATGAACCAGGACGCCCCGCGATTCGTGAAAGGCGAGCGGGTCCTCCACGACACCTTCGGATCCGGCTCCGTGGTGGAGATCTCCGGCTTTGGGCGCGACCTGAAAGTCACCGTCAACTTCGATGAAGTCGGACAGAAGAAACTATTGCTCCGGTACGCGCAGCTCGAAAGGGATTGGCCATGAGCGTAGATCCGAAGCAGGTGTCCCAGATCGCATCCCTCGCCCGCCTTCGCTTCGGCGACCACGAGCTCGAGCATATCACGAAGGAGATGAACCAGGTCCTCGGGTACGTGGAGGAGTTGAAGAACCTGGACGTGGACGACATCCCCGGCGACGCAGCCGACCCGCTGGCCGGCGAGGGCGACGCCACCAGAGGTGCGGCGGCCGAGGCTCCGGATGTGCTGCATCTTGGCCTCGATGCGCTGGGGCCGGACGCTCGCGAGGGTTTCTTCGTGGTGCCACCGCTGCCCGGAGTGCATGCCGAGGACGCGGAGTGAGCGCCGCGGAAGCCGGCCAGGGCGGCGGACTCGATCGGGCGCGGGCCGCCATCGCCGCGATCCTGGAGATGGAGGCCGGCCCGGAGGCGCTCAACGCGTTCCGCTCCGTGGCCGACCCCGAAGCGCTGACGATCCAGAACCCGGACGGTCCGTTGGCCGGCGTACCCCTGGCGTTGAAGGACAACCTGGCCACGCTGGATCTCGACACGACGTGTGGCTCGAAGGTTCTGGAAGGGTACCGGTCGCCTTTCGAGGCCACCGTGGTGCAGCGGGCCGTCGCGGCGGGCGCGGTCGTGGTTGGCAAGACGAACATGGACGAGTTCGCGATGGGCTCCTCGACCGAAAACTCGGCTTACGGCCCCACCTTGAATCCGCACGACCGGACCCGCGTCCCCGGAGGCAGCTCCGGCGGCTCGGCGGCGGCGGTCGCGGCCGGACTCGTGCCCATGGCACTCGGCTCGGACACTGGTGGGTCGGTCCGTCAGCCCGCCGGGCTCTGTGGGGTGGTGGGCATCAAGCCCACGTATGGCCGGGTGAGCCGCTACGGCCTGGTGGCCTACGCGTCGTCCTTGGACCAGGTAGGGACGTTCGGCAGGACCGTCGAGGATGCCGCTCTGCTCCTGCAGGTCATCTCTGGCCACGACGACCGGGACGCAACCTCGGCCAGACGCGAGGTCCCGGACCTCGTCGCTGCGTCGGGGCGGGGGGCCGGAGGGCTCGTCGTCGGATTGCCCCAGGAGTACGTCTCGCACCACCTCGACGAGGAAATGCGGGAGTCCATCAATGCGGCCGTGGCCGTGCTGGAGGACGCGGGAGCGGAGGTCCGACCGGTTTCGCTTCCGCACGCGAAGCACGCCATCGCCTGCTACTACGTCATCGCTCCCGCGGAGGCGTCCAGCAATCTGTCCCGCTACGACGGCGTCCGCTACGGCGTCCGCCAGGCCGAGCCGGACCTCGTGTCGATGTACGAAGCCACGCGCTCGCACGGGCTGGGGCCCGAAGTGAAGCTCCGCATCATGCTGGGGACTTATGTGCTCTCGGCCGGTTATTACGACGAGTATTACGGCACGGCCCAGCGGGCGAGGCGTCTGATCACGGAGGACTTCGGTCGCGTCTACGCGAGCGGCGTGGACGTGCTGCTAACGCCGACAACGCCGAATCCAGCGTTTGAGTTGGGCGAGCGCACGTCCGACCCGCTCGAGATGTATCTGTCCGACGTGTTCACGGTACCCGCCAACATCGCCGGGATTCCCGGCGTGTCCGTCCCAATCGGTCGAGTGCGGGGGCTGCCCGTGGGAGCACAGATTCTCGCGCCCTGGTGGCAGGAGGAGCCCATGCTGGCTGCGGCCGGCGCGCTCGAGGCCGCCTACGGGTCGGAGATCGCATGAGTTGGGAAGCCGTCATCGGGCTGGAGGTCCACGTGCAGCTCCGAACCGAACGGAAGCTCTTCTGCGGCAACCGCGTCGTCTTCGGCGACGCGCCCAACACGCATGTGTGCCCGGTGTGCTTGGGGCTGCCCGGAGCGCTCCCGACCACAAACCCCCAGGCCGTGGAACTCGCGCTGCGCACCGCGTTGGCCCTGGGCTGCACGGTGCACCTACGCAGCGTGTGGGCGCGGAAGAACTACTTCTATCCCGACCTGCCCAAGGGCTACCAGACCACGCAGTTCGAGGAGCCCATCGCGACCGCGGGGCTCGTGGCCTTCGATGATGCCGACGGGGTAGAGCGGGTCGTCCGGATCACGCGCGCCCACATGGAGGAGGACGCAGGCAAGTCCATCCACGATCGCATACCGGGAAACACGGCCGTCGATCTGAACCGGGCCGGCACGCCGCTCGTCGAGATCGTCACCGAGCCCGACCTGCGCTCCGCCGCGGACGCCCGCGCCTTCCTCGTGTCGCTCAAGCAGCTGCTCGAGTACGTGGACGTGAGCGACTGCAACATGGAGGAGGGGAGCCTCAGGGTCGACGCGAACGTTTCGGTCCGGACGAAGGGCGAGACCGAGCTCGGCGCGAAGACCGAGATCAAGAACGTGAACTCGTTTTCCGGGGTGGAGAAGGCCGTCGAGATCGAGATCGCCAGGCAGATCGAGGTCCTCGAAGCCGGGGGCAGCGTGGAGCAAGAGACGCTCCTCTGGGATGACCATCGGGGCCGCCTCCGCTCCATGAGGTCGAAGGAGGACAGCCACGACTATCGGTACTTCCCTTGTCCCGACCTGCCGCCGTTGGTCATCGAGCAAGCAGTGGTCGACGCGGCCCGTGCGCAGCTGCCCGAGCTGCCCAGGGCACGTCGCGATCGCTTCACCGATGCGTACGGCCTCTCCGTGTACGATGCGGGTGTGCTGACGCAGTCGGTCGCCACGGCCGACTACTTTGAGGCGGTCGCAGCGGCTGCGGGAGATTCGAAGGCCGCCGCCAACTGGGTGATGGGTCCGGCGCAGGCGCTCATGAATGAGCGCAAGGAAGACGCGACGACGTTCCCGGTGGCAGCCGCCGCTCTAGGTGAGCTTATCGGGCTCGTGGCGGATGGCACTGTCTCCGACGGCGCCGCCAAGAAGGTGCTGACAATCCTCGCGGAGGATGGCGGAAGCCCGAAGGCGATCGTCGAGGCGCAAGGGCTCACGCAGGTCCGCGACGACGACCAGCTCGCCGGTTGGGTCTCCGAAGTCGTCGAGGAGCTTACCGACGAGGTCACCAGGTACCGGGAGGGCGAGACCCGCCTGCTCGGCTTCCTGATGGGTCAGGTGATGAAGCGTTCGGGCGGTAAGGCGGACCCGAGGCGAGTGAACGAGCTGCTGCGGGATGCCCTGGGCTCGTAGAGGGACGGGACCGGTGAGCGCCCTGAAGCGGCTGGCGCCTTTGGATTGAGGGCGAGGACTCCACCCTCTCACCCCGAAGCCAACGTCCTGGACGGCGCACTCGCTGAAGTAATCCCCGCAGCAAATTCAGGGTCCTGGATCTGTGGCCAGTAGATGAGGTCGTTGCCAGGGAAGGGAAAGAAGTCATCAGCCATTTCCCTCAGCACCTCGGGGTGATCGGCCGTGTGGTCCGACATCGCCCGTCGGCGCACCTTCTTCGCCAGGCGCAAATTCAAGTCGCCCACCGGGTCGAGATCTCCTGCCGCCGACCCTGCACGCTCCCTGAGATAGGCGACGACGTAGTCGAACGAGATCTCGAAATAGCGATCGACGAGTGGGTCAGGGAGGTCGAAGCGAGAATTCGCTAGCACCTGGCCGAAGATGCGCTGCCAGCGCTCGTGGCCCTGGAAGCGAATCATGCCCCGGAAGATCCGGCGGTTGGTCTGGAAGCTGAACAGAGTGCGGCTCAGTACTTCGTCGAAGAGCGCGTCCGCTTCCGAATGGTCGTGCTCGACGACGATATGCCGCGCGAGGGAGAGAAAATCCTCCCCCACGTGCATGTCCATGCGGTGCTCCCAGTAGGTGTGTCCTACTGCCTGCGTCGTACTTGTGAGTAGCAGCCGCCGCGGCACGAAGATGTTGTGGGCGATGGTGTCTGCCGCGAGGTGCGCGAGGTATCCGTAGCCGACTGCCGACATCCTCTCCGAGCCCGCGGTGTCGAGGATCTCTTCTCCCACGGCCCAGCTGTGGCAGTGTCTTCCTTCGGGCACATACTTCTTTGCGAACGAGATGTCGGCCGCTACCGAGCCGTACAGGAAGTGCAACGGATAGCGCTCCAGCAGCGCCCGCACCGCTGGCGGCACGAGGTAGAGGGCGCCGAGTACGGCCTCACCCAAGGCGATGTGGGTGGCCGGGCCCCACGCGAACACCGGGTCGGGGCGCAGCGCGAGCCAGGCAAGCGCGAGCAGAAGCGGAGTGAGCAACCGGTAGTGGCTCTTCGAGGGTGTCAGGCCTCTTCGGCCGCACCGGCTCGTGCGTCCGGATCGACCCCCGCGGGCTCTTCAACTACGGGCGAGTCTCCGGCGGGGGGCGATCGGTGCCTCTTTGGGGATCCGATCGAGCGAGCACCGGCGCGCACGCCGCGCACCGTCGAGGCGGTATCCAAGAAGAGGTCCTCGGCCTCGGTCTGCACCACTTCCATGAGGGCGTTGAACTCCTCGATGCGCTCTTCCATTCGCTCCGAAGCCAACTGGAGGCGATCGGTGAGCGACTTCACGGAGGCGTTGAGGCGCTCTACGTCGGTGCGAAGCGCTTGAGTGATGAACTCCACATTGTCCGAAATGGACCGGGCGCGGTCCGACACGGGCCCGAGGTTTTGCCGAACGCCGATCCGCATTTCGGTGACAGCCCCGTTCAGCCGGATGAGAAACATGGCACCCACGAGCGTGAGGATCACGACGGCCAAACTCGTAACCACGATCGCGATGTCCGCGGCCACCGAAAGCCCGTCTCGGGGAATCGGTACCTGCAGGAGCGCTAGGGCGAGGGACATCTGCATGCGGAAAGTCTAACCGGGCGCGGGTTCATACATCCAGGCCGACCGCCTCTTCTCGCGGGATCTCACCTGCGCGGTCGAGCAGACGCATGGTGAAGTACGGGCCAGTGAGCTCCGCCAGCGCGACGCCCATTACCACGACGGCGAATAGGAGCGCCTCTGCGTCCACTCCCCGAATCTGAAGGTCGGAATACATGAGCGCGGCCGATACCGCCATCGCGATCGGGATACCGCCTTGAGGGATGAGCCCGAGGCCGAGACGGCGGGGAACCTCGAACTTGAACGGTACGACGCTCACCAGAGCGCTGGCCGCGCCGAGCTTGCCTAGGAAGCGTAGCGCGGCGTACCCGAGGGCCAACGGAAAGACGAGCCACGTCGGGATCTGGATCAAGACTCCTGCGAGCAGCAGAAACGTCACGTAGACCGTCTTCTCCCACCTGAACAGCAGGAGCTGGATGGGTTCGGTGGACCGGCTCAGATTCGCGACCACCGCGCCCATGATCACCGACACGAACAGGGGAGACAGATTCCACTGAAGGGCCAAGCCAGAGGCGAACGCACAAGCACCGAGAAGGAAGAGAACGAGCTCCTCGGCTGCAGGGCGCGAGCGGGTCAGCCACATGAATACGATGCCGCAGATGAGCCCCACCCCGCCGGCCAGGGCTACGAAGACGAGCTGGGACAGGTCCGGGCCGACCACTGTGGCGTCCGGCCGATAAAGCGCGTACGTGACTTGGAGCGCCGTGATGCCGACGATCGCGTCGATCGAGCCGACGAACAGCAGGAGGTTTCTGACGTTCCCCTTCACGCGGAAGTTAGCCGACACCATCGCGATCCCGGCCGGCGTGGTCACGGCGGCCGTGCACGAGGCGCTCAGTACGAGGAGAAGAAGCACCGAGTCGTCCAGGCCGAAACCTCGACAGATCAGGAACGCGACCGTCGCGAAGATCACGAACGTCAGAGCAGCCTGGCCGAGCGCCAGCGCGTAACGGCTCGCCGAGAACTGCGTCAAAGCCCGGCGGTCCAGCTGCAATCCGAAGTGGAACCCGACCCAGCCCAGTCCCAGCGCCAACAGGGGCGAGAGCTGCGTCGTCGCCTCGGCGGTGACAAGACCCAGGCCCGACGGTCCGAGGGCGAACCCGACCAATACGAAGTGCGCGCCCGTGCGAAAAAGGAGCCTAGGCCCCAGCCTGGACCGCTCGGTCGAGAACGAGACCCGCGCCCCGAGCAGGGCCAGGACGATCAGCACGAGGGCCGGGAAAAGGGTGTCCATTTAGGATGCCTGCCCGATGGTGGGCTAGATCGGGCTGCCCTCGCCCCCCAGCTGCGGAGCGAGGCCGAAGACCGCGTCGACCGGGAGTGTAAACGCGATGCCGGTCGCGGGTTTGTCGAGGTCGCCTGATACGTCTTGAAGGAGCTCGACCGCCGGCGCGACCTGGTCCTCCGAGATGACGCTGAGGATCAGGCGGTTCTGCGGCCGCGAGCCGCTGACCAGCGTCTGCAACCCGGCGAAGATCGGGATGTCCTGCGACAGCACGCTCCCCATGCCTTCGCTGGTGAGCACGGTGGCGCCTGTGATGCCGATCTCAATGAAACCCGACAGGAGCTCGTCCAACCTCTCGGGGTCGTGAACGACGGCCACGAGGAGGCGCATGGGAGATGCGCTCATGCGTGTTGGGAGTCGATCGCTTCGATGACCTGGATGATCCCTTCGTCGTCGGTAGCGGCTTCGAGCTGGTCGAGGAACTCGTCGTGACGCATGAGACGGCAGATCCGGGCCAAGATCTTCACATGCTCTCGCTCGAACCCTGGCGGTGAGAGCAGCACGACGAAGACCCTGACCGGGTCCGTGTCCTCCGGGCCGAAAGGAATCGGCTCCCGCGCGAGCGCCACGCCAATGACGGGTTGCGCGAGCCCCGGGACGGTGGCGTGTGGGATCGCCAAACCCGATCCCATGACAGTCGAGTGTAGCTTCTCACGCTCGAGCAGCTTCTCGGCAATCACTCCCTCAGGGGCGACGCCGGCCGACCCAGCCCGTGCCGAGACCTCTTCGACCACGCCCTGCACGTCGCGGGCCTCGAGGCGCAAGACGACGAAGTCAGGTCTGAGAAACTCGCTGAGGCGCATGGGGTGGGGCGGTGAGGCCGTATCAACGGCTGGGACGGGGGCTGGGCGAAGAGTAGGTATGGCACCGAGGGGGAGCAAGACGGCTCGGCACGCATCGTGCACCAGCGGAAAGGCGTCAGCGCGGGTCAGGAGAGGACAAACGTCGAAGGGGGGGTCGTGGGGGCGAGTCGGTTGCTGGTGGGGGAGGCGCTCGCATATGTTCGTGCCCCCGCGACCGGGGCCACTCACCCCTCTCACCAATCCCGGTCCGACGCCTCGCTCACCCGATTCCCGGACGCTATGGGGACCTTCGTCGTGGAGGGCGGTCACCGGCTAGATGGCCGGATCAGACCCGCCGGAAACAAGAACGCCGCACTCCCGTGTATTGCGGCCACGGTGCTCGCTTCCGACCCGGTCGTGCTCGAGAACATCCCGAGGATCCGGGACGTAGAGACCTTCCTCGAGATCCTCGAGTCACTCGGCGCAGAAGTGAGTTGGAGCGCGCCGAACGAGGTCACCATCGACGCCCGCGGGATCCGGACGGACTCGATCGACTCGAGACTCGCCAGGCAGATCCGGGCGTCGGTGCTGCTCGCGGGCCCATTACTGGCCCGTTTCGGGCGCGTTCAGCTCCCTCCGCCCGGAGGAGACGTCATCGGGCGTCGGCGCATGGATACGCACTTCCTGGTCTTCGAAGCGCTCGGGGCTCGGGTCTCGCTCGATGACGGGTTCACAATCGACGCCAAGCAGCTACGTGGGGCGGATGTCTTCCTTGATGAGCCTTCGGTCACCGGGACAGAGAATGCAGTCATGGCCGCGGTCCGAGCCACCGGGAAGACGACGCTCCGCAATGCCGCCGCGGAGCCGCACGTGCAGGATCTGTGCAACCTCCTGAACGCCATGGGCGCGCGCATCAGCGGAATCGGCACGCACGTCCTGGAGATCGAAGGGGTAAATGAGCTCGGCGGCGTGCGCTTCCGCGTCGGGTCGGACCACATCGAGACCGGGTCGTTCATCGGACTGGCAGCCGTGACTGGGAGCGACCTCACCATCGAGGACGCCCCGTTGGAGCATCTGGCATCGACGCTCATAGGGTTCCGGCGCCTGGGCATCGACTGCCGGGTCGAAGGCTCCGACCTCTTCGTTCATGGGTCGGCGGAGCACCGGGTACAGCAAGACGCGTTCGGTCAGGTGCCGAAGATCGACGATGGGCCCTGGCCCGCGTTTCCCGCCGATCTCACGTCGATTGCGCTTGTCGCGGCCACACAGTGCCACGGCACGGTGCTCATCCACGAGAAGATGTTCGAGTCCCGTATGTACTTCACCGACAAGCTCGTAGCGCTCGGCGCCTCTATCATTTTGTGCGATCCGCACCGCGCCGTCGTCGTCGGACCCACTCGGCTAAGGGGAGGCGTCGTGGAGAGTCCGGACATCCGGGCCGGAATGGCCCTTCTCATCGCTGCGCTCGGCGCCGAGGGGACCAGCCACATCCACAACATCCGCCAGATCGAGCGTGGCTACGAGGCGATCGACGACCGCTTGGTAGCGCTCGGAGCCCACATCCGACGGGTAGAAACAGCCGACGTGTAGGCCTGCCTCGCAAACGAGAAGAGACCGTATGACCGAAGAGTCGAAGCCGGACGAGGACGAGAAGGGCGCCCGCGAGAAGGTGGGGGACGGCATCCGCTCAGGAATCGGGGTCCTGTCGGCGTTCAAGGATGCCCTCGAGGAAACGATCCAAGAGGCGCGGGACCGTGGCGATCTCTCCGCGGAACGCGCCAAGGAGGTCGTGAAGGAGGCCCTGAATCGCGCCCAGTCGGCCGCATCAGGCGCCCGTGAGCGGTTGGATTTCGTCAATCAGGCGGAGTTCGAAGCCCTGGTCGAGGCCGTCGACTCCCTGCGCGAGCGCGTGGCGGCCCTGGAATCGAGCGTTTCCGCCGAGGAGCGGGGGGGCGCTCCTTGAGCGGGTTCAGCGCCTAGCCTATATTGAGCGGTCAGTAATCGGTAAAAGGCTGCTGTCTGCGGCGGCGTTTTTCGAAGTGGGGGAGTGGTTCGCCCCCGCTTTTTTGTTCGGTGTGGTCTGGGGTTCGTCACCTGGGTGGCGGGCCCCAGTATGCTGTAGGAGACCGGTTCTATGCGGGTTGTGCCGGAGATCGAGAGCGAGCTGGAAGGTCGAGTCGCAGACCTCGGCTACGAGCTCGTGGAGGTCCATTGGGGAGGCAGTGGCCAGCGGCCTCTGCTCAAACTACGGATCGATCGGCCGGACTCGAAGCCTGGTAGTGGGGTGACGGTGGATGAATGCGCCACCATCAGTCGGGCGCTCGAACCGTGGTTGGACGCGCACGAGGCGCTGTCGCAGAAGTATGTGCTCGAGGTGTCGTCACCGGGCGTTGATCGCCCTCTGGTGCGGCAGCGGGACTTTGATCGGTTCCGCGGGGAACGGGTGGCCATTACGGGTCACGACGTCCTGCTGGGCCGGTCGACGCGTTTAGAGGGCGAGCTGGTTGGGTTGCGGGACGAGGGCTTGGAGGCGGAGTCGGTGCTGATCCGGCTCGCGGACGGTGAGGAGGTTTACGTGCCGAGATCGGACATTCGGCGGGTCAACCTGGTGTTCAAGTGGAAGTGATGACCTATGAAGCACGGTCACTGAGGATATAGCGATGGCGAACGCGGCACAGATCGTTGCGGCATTTCGGGACGTTGCGGCTACGAAGAGTCTCACTGAAGACGAGATGACCGACCTCGTGAAGGACGGCATCCTCGCCGGGCTCGCGCGTATCCATGGTCCTACGGTACGCGCGGAAATCGACATCAACGAGGAGACCGGCGAGTTCGACATCGTCGTCCTGCGACGGGTTGTCGAGGAGGTCGAGGATACGGCGACGGAGATCTCGTTGGAAGAAGCCCGCTGGGACGACGAGGGCTTCGAGGTTGGCGACGTGATGGAAGTCCCGGTGGTCTTCGCCGAGTTTGGTCGGAACGCGGTGATGGCCGTGAAGCAACGGATCGTGCAGCGCGTTCGTGAGAACGAGCGGGACCGCATCCGGGACGAGTTCGAGGACGAGGTCGGAGAGCTCCTCTCCGGTGAGGTTCAGCAGATCGAGCGCGGCAAGCTCGTAGTGATGCTGAACCGCGCCCGCGACGCGGAGGCGATCATTCCGTGGAAGGATCAGAATCCCCGCGAGCGGTTCCGTCAGGGCGACCCCATTCGAGCGGTTCTCAAGAAGGTTGAGGAAACGCCGAAGGGCCCTCGCCTCATTCTGTCTCGCGGCGATCCCCTTTTTGTGGCGGCGCTCTTCAAGCTCGAGGTGCCTGAGATCTACCAGGGCATCGTCGAGATCCGCGAGATCGCACGTGAGGTAGGGGGACGTACAAAGATCGCCGTGTACAGCCGAGACGAGTCGATCGACCCGGTGGGGGCCTGCGTGGGACTCAAGGGCTCGCGTGTGCAGGCTGTCGTATCGGAGCTGGGGGGCGAGCGCATCGATATCGTTCCCTGGCACCCCGACACGGAAGTGTTCGCCAGGCGCGCTTTGGCTCCTGCGCGCGTCTCGAAGGTCTTCAGCGACACCGAGCGCCAGGTGATCACGGCCATCGTAGACGAGGACCAGCTGTCACTCGCCATCGGCCGTAACGGACAGAACGTGCGCTTGGCGTCCCAGCTCATCGGGTGGCAGCTCGACCTGTACGGGTCGAGAGAGTGGATCGATAAGGGAGCGGACGTGACGCTCTTTGCGTCGGCTCCCGAGAATCAGTACGAGACGGCCGACTTCCCGCTTTCGGAGTTGGATCTACCGCTCCCGACCCTCGGGGCGCTCTCCCAAGCCGGATACGACACCTTCTTGCAGATCATCGATCTGGAGAGGCGTGACTTCCTCGGTATCGAGAGCATCGGAGAGGAAGACGCGGACCGCCTGCTCGAGCTGATCGACGAGCTCACGGTAGTGGAGGGCGATGGCGCGTCGGCGGACGGAGACGACGACGAGGGCGACGAAGACGGCGAGGGCAGCGAGGAGGCTGTGCTGGCTGGTGAGGCCAAGGACGAAGGGGATGACGCAGATTAATCGGGTGATGCAGCTGCTCGGTCTCGCTCGCCGCGCCGGCGCGATTGCGCCCGGCACGGAGGCGGCGCGTCAAGCGATCCGAGGTGGGCGCGCCCGTTTGGTCTTGTTTGCCGGAGATGCCTCGCAAGTACAGTTGGACAAGATCGGCAGGACGCTTCATGAACGGTCGATTCCCAGGGCACGCCTCGGGGATCGTGGGATGTTGGGGGCGGCGGTTGGCCTCGCCCCACTGTCGGCGATCGCGGTGACGAGTGCACCGCTCGCGGAACAGATGGTGGCGGAGCTGGGCGACTTGCTCCTAGACGATTCGGTCGCTGCAGAGAGGTAGAGAGTAGATATGCAGGTCTTCGAGCTGGCAGACGACCTCAAGGTCGACACCGAAGCGCTGATCGCGCTCCTCAGGCAGATCGGGATTCCCGTGGCCGACGAGGACGCGACCATCAGCGACGGGCAGATGGCGAAGGTGCTCGCGAAAGTGGAGCGCGAGCGCCGGGCCGGCCACAAGGCTCCGTCCGAGGCGATCGCCGCGGCGCTCGAAGAGGCTTCGCCGTCCTCCGGAAAACGCCGTCGCCGCAGGAAGGCAGCTGACCTGCCACCCGAGCCGGAAGTGGTCGAGGAGGCCGAGGTGGCCGAGGAGACCGAGGCGCACAGCGAGGCCGCGGAGCCGACCGACGAAGAGATTGTGGCCGAAGCGTCCGACGACGACGAGGTCGCAGTCGCGGTCGAGGACGACTCTGTCGACGAGGAGACGGAGGACGAGAAGGCCGACGAGCCCCTCGCAGCAGAGGCCGAGGAAGAGGACGAACTCGAGGCCGGGGTGGAGGATATGGAGTCGGACGCGGCTCCTGAAGCGGATGAGGCGAAGCCCTCTCCGACTTCTGCCAGGGCAGGAGTCCCGGACGGGCCGGTGCGCACGATCCGCCGGCCGTCGCCGGCCCCTGCGGCCAGCGCGGGGCCCGGCGGACAGGTTCGCATCCAAGCCGAGGGGTACACGCCCGACGGTCGGCGTCAGAGAAAGGAAAAGAAGAAGGGCAAGAAACGCGCAGGCGTGGATCAGGACGAGGTGCAGTCCAACATCCAGCGCGTCATGGCCGAGATCAAAGGCGGCAGCAAGAAGAAGCGCCGTAAGGGTCAGAGACTCTCGAACGAAGAGCTGGAGGCCCAGGACGAGCAGGAGCGGGTCGAGGAAGAACGGGAACGCACGACGGTCCGCGTAAACGAGTTCCTGACGGTCGCCGAGCTCGCTGAGCTCATGGACGTGTCGTCGACCGAGATCATCGGCTCCGCCTTCAAGAACCTTCAGCTACTCGTCACCATCAATCAGCGCCTCGACTTCGATCAGATCGAGATGCTGCTCGACGAGTTCGGCTTCACGGCGGTCCGAGAGGAAGAGTACGGCGCGGAGCCCGAAGTCACCGTCGAAGAGGATGCCGAGGAGGATCTCAAGCCCAGGTCGCCGGTGGTGACCGTGATGGGCCACGTCGACCACGGAAAGACGCTCCTCCTCGACCGGATCCGGAACACCAACGTGGTCGCCGGAGAGGCGGGTGGCATCACGCAGCACATCGGCGCGTATCACGTGGAACTGCCCAACAAGCGCAGCATCACGTTCCTGGATACGCCTGGTCACGCGGCGTTTACTGCGATGCGCGCGCGCGGGGCCGACGTCACCGACATCGTCATCCTGTTGGTGGCCGCCGATGACGCGGTCATGCCCCAGACCATCGAGGCCATCAGCCACGCGCGTAACGCAGGCGTGCCGATGGTCGTCGCGATCAACAAGGTCGACCTACCTGCTGCCGACCCGGGTCGAGTGAAACAGGCCCTGCTGCAGCACAGTGTGAACGTCGAGGACTTCGGCGGCGACGTCCTGTCCGCGGAAGTCTCCGCCAAGACCGGTGCCGGCATCGAGGACTTGATGGAGAAGGTTCTGCTCCAGGCGGAGATGCTGGAGCTGAAGGCCAATCCCGACCGTGAGGCAAGCGGGACGGTCATCGAGGCACAGCTGGACATCGGTAAGGGACCCGTGGTCTCCGTGCTCGTGCAGCGCGGCACGCTCAGGGTTGGAGACTCGTTCATTTGTGGCCTCTACGACGGACGTGTCCGGGCGCTGTTAGACGAGCGGGGGCACCAAGTCGAGGAAGCCGGGCCGGCCACGCCGGTGCAGGTGTTGGGCGCGGGCGGCGTTCCGCAGGCCGGGGACTCCTTCCAGGCGATGGACCCCGTCGCCGCCTCAGAGATTGCGACCAATCGGCAGCGCCTCGACCGAGAGAAGCAGCTCCGCATCCGGGAACGCGGCGTGAAGCTCGGCGACTTCGGCGCACTCGTTGCGAGTGGGCAGGTGTCCAGGTTGCCCCTCGTGATCAAGGGCGATGTGGACGGATCGGTGCAGGCGCTCGCTGATTCGCTCGAGCAGCTCGGCACGAAGGAAGTGCAAGTCGAGATCATTCACCGTGGCGTCGGTGCCATCAACGAGTCCGACGTGCTGCTCGCGCAGACCGCCGGGGCCGTCATCATCGGCTTCCGGGTGCGGCCGCAGACCGCGGCCCGTCTGGAGGCCGAGAAGTCCGACGTCGACATCCACGTCTACGACGTCATTTACGAGGCGGTCGACGAGGTCACGCTGGCGCTCGAGGGCATGCTGGCTCCGGAGAAGAGAGAGACCATCGAGGGTACCGCCGAGGTGCGCGAGGTCTTCAAGGTCAGCAAGGTCGGGACGATCGCCGGGTGCTACGTTACGGAGGGTCGCATCGACCGGAAGGGCAGGGCTCGCGTGATTCGAGACGGTATCGTTGCGTACGACAGCGAGATTGCCTCACTCAAACGGTTTAAGGACGACGCGAAGGAAGTGCGCGAGAGCTTCGAGTGCGGTATCGGCATCGCGAACTTCAACGACGTCAAGGTGGGGGACATCATCGAGTGCTACACCGTCGTGGAGGTAGCCCGCACGCTGGCCAGCGCCAGCTGACCGGACCCGGCCGCGGATGGTCGTCGCCTCTCTCACCTGGGAGCTCAGCCTTCCGGGGTGCTCGTCGCTCAAAGAGAAGCGCTCGGTGATTCGGTCTCTTCGTGACCGCCTTCACTCCAAGTTCAACGTGTCCGTAGCGGAGACCGGTGCTCAGGACATCCACGCCCGCGCCGAGCTGACCATCGCGTTGGTGGCCACCGATGGGCGCCTCGCGGAGTCGATGCTGGACAAGGTCGACCGTTACGTTGACCAACACGGCGGCGCCGTCATCACGGCCGTGCGCAGGGAGGTCCATTGAGCGGCGGAAAGCGCATCGCACGGCTCAACGAGCAGCTGAAGCGCGAAATATCCGAACTGATCCAGAAACAGGTGCGCGACCCTCGCGTCGGTCTGGTCACCATCACTGGCGTAGATGTGGCTCGCGATCTTGGGTCCGCAAAGGTGTACGTGCGGGCCCTCGGTACTCCCGACCAAGTCACTTCGACGCTCGAAGGTTTAGGCGCCGCAGCACCATTCTTGAGAACGGCTCTCGGCCAGGTCATGCGGGTCCGACGGGTGCCCGAGCTGCGCTTCAGAACGGATCGCTCATATGAGCACGCACAGCGCATCGAGCGGGTGCTCTCGGAGATCCTGCCGGCTGAGGAACCCCCGCCCCCAGACGACGACGCCGAGTGACGGGACTGCCTGCGGACTTCGTGCTGCCCGTCGACAAGTCGGAGGGGCCGACGTCCCACGACGTCGTTGATGCGGCCCGACGGTCCCTCGGCGTGCAGCGGATTGGGCACACGGGAACGTTGGATCCGTTCGCGTCGGGCCTCCTCCTGCTGTGCGTGGGTAAAGCGACTCGGTTGGCCCAGTACTTTTCAGGTCTCGACAAGACCTACGAGGCGGTCGCGAAACTCGGGGTGAGCACCGATACGCTGGATCGGGCGGGGACCATCGTGGGCGAGTCGACCGGCTGGGAGGACCTGACGACGCAACGCATCGAAGCAGCGCTCGACACGCTCCGGGGCGAAATCAGCCAGGTCCCCCCGCAGTACTCGGCCAAGAAGGTGAGTGGGGAGAGGGCTTACGTCCGCGCGAGGGAAGGGCTCGAGGTCGAGCTCGAGGCCTGCACGGTGACGGTGATGTCGTTGCAGTTGACCTCGGCGGCGCTGCCCTCCGTCACGTTTACCGTCCGATGCTCGAGCGGGACCTACATTCGAGCCCTGGCCCGCGACCTCGGGGAAGTGCTGGGCGTAGGCGCCCACCTTACGGGTCTGCGTCGGACGGCGATCGGCGACTGGAACGTCCAGGACGCGGTACCGTTCGCCGACCTGTCGGATCTCCCGTCGGTCGCGAGGGCCGCCGTGGCACCCCTGGCTGCGCTCACGCACATGCCGACCATGGACGTCGACGACGAGCAAGCGGGTCGTCTCGCGCTGGGGCAGGCGGTGGCTGTCCCGGACCAGGCAGCGAAGGGGGCCGTTGCCGTCGCTCACGCCGGCGCGCTGGTTGCGATCGGAGAGGCCGACGAGGGATTCCTCCGACCCCGAAAGGTCTTCTCCGCATGACGAGCGCCGTGAGGTGGGCGTATCCGTCGGGCATCCCCAGCGACAGAGGTACGGTTGCCACGGTGGGGACCTTCGACGGCGTGCACCTCGGCCATTGGTCAGTGCTCGAGGAGATCAAGCGAAGGGCTGCGGAGACCGGACGACGCAGCGTGTTGGTCACGTTCGACCCCCACCCGCTCCGGATCGTGAGACCCGAGCACGCCCCTCCATTGTTGACGACTCCGGTGGAGAAGAAGGAGATCTTGGCCGAGAGCGGACTCGACTATGCGGTCTTTCTCTCCTTCACCAGCGCCCTTTCGCGGTACGAGCCTCGGCGGTTCGTAGAAGAGATCCTGATCGCGCGTCTCGGTGTGGAGGAACTGGTCATTGGCTACGACCATGGTTTCGGGCGAGACCGGTCGGGTGACCCCGCCACACTTACCGCGATCGGCGCAGAGCTCGGCTTTGCGGTCGACGTCGTGCCGCCCGTAGAGGCCAACGCTGAGGCCGTGTCGTCCTCGCGCATTCGCGCCGCCATCGGCGCGGGCGACATGGGGGAAGCCCGCGCGTGCCTGGGGCGGCACTACTCGATCCGCGGCGTCGTGGTGCGAGGCGAGGGGCGAGGGCGGGGCCTGGGCTTCGCCACGGCCAACTTGAGAGTCGCCGAGCGGGACAAGCTGATCCCGCCGCAGGGCATCTACGCGGTAAGGGCCGTGCTGCGTAGCGGAACGTATCGAGGGGCACTCCACCTGGGCCCGCGGCCGACATTCAAGGGCTCCCCGCCCACGATCGAGCTGCACGTGCTCGACTTCGACGCTGATATATACGGGGAGGAGGTACGGGTCGATTTCGTGGAGTACCTCCGCGAGATCCGTCCGTTTGCCTCAGTCCAGGCGCTCATCGATCAGATGAGGGAAGACGTCGACGCGGCCCGCATAGCCGTAGACGCCCGAGGCGCCTTCACATAAACTTACAGGCTACAACGACATCGCTTCCCTTGCAGCGACTGACTCTCGCGGAGGCAAGACGCCAATATGGCGATAGTTAAGGACGAAATCATCAAGAAGTACCAGCTCCACGACACCGATCGTGGTAGCGCCCCTGTCCAGGTCGCGATCCTCACGGGTCGTATCAATGACCTCCGGACCCATTTCGACGCCCACAAGAAAGATCATCACAGTCGTCGTGGTCTTCTCAAGATGGTCGGGCGCCGTCGTCGCCTTCTAGAGTATCTGAAGCGGACGGACGTCGAGCGGTACCGTGAGCTCATTGCCGATCTCGGACTTCGGCATTAGCGCCTGATAGACATCTGTCTCAGGTCGCTGAAAAAGCCCGGTGCTGTCGCCCACGAGGGGCGACTACCGGCAGGTTTCGGCCGAAGGCGTTCGTACGCCCCCGGTGGGAGACGGCCTACAACATTGCTGCAACATCGGGCTCGCGTGCCCCGCTCTCCGAGCGGGGACGTCCCCGGGGCGGCGGTCGCTCTCTCCTCGGACACTACGACGCTTCGGCACCACAATCAGGCCGGCATTGGGCCGGCCGAGAAACGAAGTGAGTAGACTTACATGATTCAGAGATTGGAACGTCAGTTCGCCGGACGAACCCTGTCGCTCGAGGTCGGCCGCATGGCCAAACTCGCGCAGGGATCTTGCCTGGTTCAGTACGGGGACACCGTCATTCTGTGTGCCGTAACGGTACGCGACGACCCCACCCACCTCCCGTTCTTTCCGTTGACCATCGAGTACCGCGAGAAGAGCTACGCCGCTGGGAAGATCCCGGGCGGCTTCTTCAAGCGAGAGGGACGTCCGGGGGAGAAGGAGATCCTTTCCGCGAGGCAGATCGATCGGCCGATTCGGCCGCTCTTTCCGGAAGGATTCATGCACGAGACGCAGGTCGCGTGTTTCATTCTGTCGGCAGACCAAGAGAACGACGCTGATGTGTTGGCGCTCATTGGAGCCTCTGTCGCACTCAACATGTCGAAGGTGCCGTTCAACACCCCGGTCGCCTCGGTGCGGGTCGGGCGTATCAAGGACACGTGGCTCATCAACCCCACGTTCCAGCAGCTCGTGTATTCCGACGTCGACATCGTCGTCGCCGGATCTGCCGATGCGCTCACGATGGTCGAGGGCGCGTCGATCGAGGTGTCGGAGGAGGAGATCCTCGAGGGGCTCCAGGTCGCTCATGAGGCGATCAAGGAGCTCTGCGCGCTCCAGGCGGAGCTCATCAGCGGACTCACCGTGCCCGATATGGCTTGGAGCCCTGTCGAGCCCGACGCAGACTTGCGCGCCAAGGTTGAAGGCATGGCGGGCGTGAAGGTGGCCGAGGCGTTGAACCTCAGCGACAAGCAAGAGCGCAACCAAGCGATGGCGACCGTAACCGAGGACGTCATCGCCACCCTCATCGATGAGGACGACGCGTACGCCGACCACAAGCGTGACATCGGCGAGATCCTGCGCTCCATAGAGAAGAAGACGATGCGCCGCCAGATTCTCGAGAAGGGCGAGCGCGCCGACGGCCGAGGCCTCGACGACATTCGGGCGATCACATCAGAGGTGGGCGTTCTACCGCGCACTCACGGCTCGGCGCTCTTCACACGGGGTCAGACGCAGGCGCTCGCCGTGGTAACCCTCGGCACGTCGCGGGACGAGCAGCGCATCGACTCGATCGACTCCCGCGAGGAAGTCACGAAGTCGTTCATGCTTCACTACAACTTCCCGCCGTTCTCGGTCGGTGAGGCGCGGCCGTTCCGGGGCACGTCACGTCGCGAGATCGGACACGGAAACCTTGCCGAGCGGGCCGTGCAGCCGATGCTGCCGGCTTATGACGAGTTCCCCTACACGATCCGCATCGTTTCCGACGTCCTCGAGTCCAACGGGTCGTCCTCGATGGCAACAGTGTGCGGGTCGTCGCTCGCGCTCATGGATGCGGGTGTGCCGATCAAGTCACCGATCGCCGGCGTTGCGATGGGGCTCATCAAGGAGGGTGACGACGTAGCCATCCTCACCGACATCCTCGGTCTCGAGGATGCACTGGGTGATATGGACTTCAAGGTTGCGGGTACCCGCGACGGTGTGACGTCCATCCAGATGGATATCAAGATCCAGGGCCTCAAGGTCGAGATCCTTCAGGAGGCGCTGCAGCGGGCCAAGAAGGGCCGCATCCATATCCTTGATCTCATGGATCAGGTGTTGTCCGAGCCGCGGACCGACCTTTCGCAGTACGCGCCGCGCATCGTGTCGATCCAGATCAACCCCGAGAAGATCGGTGAGATCATCGGCCCGAAGGGCAAGACGATCCGCGCCATTCAGGAGGAGTCAGGCGCGCAGATCGACATCGACGACTCGGGCCTGGTGAAGATCGCCGCCGTATCGGGCGAGGCGGGCCTAAGGGCGCGCGAGATGATCGAAGCGATCGTGAAGGATCCCGAGGTGGGCCGCATCTACGAGGGTCCGGTCAAGAACGTGACGACCTTCGGTGCCTTCATCGAGATCATGCCTGGCACGGAAGGTCTGTGCCACATCTCCGAGCTACAGGAAGCGCGCACGGAGAGGACAGAAGATGTCCTCAACAAGGGCGACATCACCAAGGTGAAGCTGCTGTCGATCGACGAAAAGGGACGCCTGAGACTGTCACGGAAGGCGGCTCTGGCTGAAGAGGCGGCGGCGTCTGCGGACGGTGCCGCCGAGTAGCGACCCAACGGTGGTGAAGTGATTCGCATCAGGAGCTCTGAGCCGGACCAGGACGCGATGTCACGGTCGGTGCTTGCTAGCGGTATCGAAGTGCTCAGCGAGCACATTCCGGGCGTGCGGTCCGCCGCGGTTGGCGTCTGGGTCCGTCAGGGCTCCGTCCATGAGGCTGAGGACGACTCGGGCGTCAGCCACATGCTGGAGCACATGGTCTTCAAGGGCACGGACCGGCGCACCAGCGTCGAGATCGCCGTGGCCCTCGAAGGCCTAGGCGGTTCG